>Ga0079037_100000620_pt1 | contig 16588 bp, 14 predicted proteins | sample Mud3Dept4metaG_FD_71479 | JGI IMG/M metagenome (GOLD analysis project Ga0079037, IMG submission 71479) | Freshwater wetland microbial communities from Ohio, USA, analyzing the effect of biotic and abiotic controls - Mud 3 Core 4 Depth 4 metaG | ecosystem: Environmental > Aquatic > Freshwater >... | reverse complement strand
CTTCTTGATCTTCTTCTTCAGTGCCTCGGTCTTTTCCTTGTAGGTGGCGATCTTGTCGAGCACGGTCTCGAGCGCGCCGGCATGCTCACCCGCCTCGACGAGGTTCACGAACAGGTCGTCGAAATACAGTGGGTGCTTGGCCAGCGCCTGGTTGAGCGCGTTGCCGGTCTCGATGTCCGACTTGATCGCCAGCACCAGCTTCTGCATCGCCGGCTTGTCGTGACCGACGCCGATGATCTCGAAGGCCTGCACCATCGGGATACCGGCCGTGAGCATCGTGGCCAGCTGGCGCGCGAAGATCGCGATGTCTTCCGCCGTGACCTTGCCTTCGCTCTTGAAGAGCTGGCGCTCCTTGCGGACGCGCGTGGCCGCAATGCCCTGGCGACGGAGATCGGATCGCATCTCCATCTCGTCCTTGGCAAGGCCCCGGCCCTTGACCCGGTTGCCTTTCCGGTCCTTGCCTTCCCAGAGGAAAGGGAACTGCTTGCCGGCAACGACTTCAGCCATGGTTTATTGCGTCCTCTGCCTCAGTCCACAGTGACCCGGTTGATCTCGTCGAGGCTCGTGATGCCGTCCTTGACCTTCTTCAGCGCGGACTGCCGCAGGCCCCACACGCCCTCGCGGACCGCCTGCTCCTTGATGTCGAGCACGCTGCCCCCGCCCATGATGATGCGGCCGATCTCCTCCGACACCGGCATCACCTCGTAGATGCCCGTGCGGCCTTTATAACCGTCCGTGCACTGCGTGCAACCGACAGGCCCGAAAATCTGGAGACCCGTCGCGATTTCGTCCGGGGCAAAGCCCTCCTTGAGCAGGGCCTCGTCCGGAATCGCGAGCCTGGTCTTGCAGTTGCCGCAGAGCCGCCGGGCCAGGCGCTGCGCGATGATCAGGCTGACCGAGGTGGCGATGGCGTAAGGCTTCACCCCCATGTCCACGAGCCGGGTCAGCGTCTTCGGCGCGTCGTTGGTGTGCAGCGTCGAGAGCACCAGGTGGCCCGTCTGCGCCGCCTTGATGGCGATCTCGGCCGTCTCGAGGTCACGGATTTCGCCCACCATGATCACGTCCGGGTCCTGGCGCAGGAAAGCGCGCAGGGCGCCGGGAAACGTGAGGCCCACCTTGGGGTTGATGTTGACCTGGTTGATGCCGGGCAACATGATTTCGACGGGGTCTTCGGCCGTCGAAATGTTCGTGTCCTCGGTGTTGAGTATGTTGAGGCCCGTGTACAGCGACACGGTCTTGCCGCTGCCGGTGGGGCCCGTCACCAGGATCATGCCGTGCGGGCGGGCGAGGCAGTCGAGATAGAGCTGCTTCTGGAACGGCTCGTAGCCCAGCGCATCGATGCCGAGCATGGCGCTCGACGAATCGAGGATACGCATCACGATCTTCTCGCCGAACAGCGTCGGGCACGTGCTCAGGCGGAAGTCGATGGCGCGGCTCTTCGAGATCCTCATCTTGATGCGGCCGTCCTGCGGGACGCGCCGCTCGGCGATGTCGAGCCGGGACATGACCTTGAGGCGTGCGGCCAGCTTGATCGCCAGCTGCACCGGCGGGGTGGCCACTTCTTTCAGCACGCCGTCCAGCCGGAAGCGGATCCGGTACGAGCGCTCGTAGGGTTCGAAGTGAATGTCCGAAGCGCCGCGCTTGATGGCGTCGAGCATCACCTTGTTGATGAAGCGGACGATCGGGGCGTCTTCGACATCAGCGCGCTCGACGCCTTCGTCGGCACCTTGCTCGTCCGACGTGACTTCGAGGCTGTCGAGTTCAAAGTCGTCGCCGGCCAGCTCCGGCATGGACGTATCGACCTGCTCGAGTGACTTCGCCAGCAGCCTCTCGAGTTTGTCCTCTTCGACGACGATGGCCTCGACGGACAGGCCGGTGGCGAACTTGACCTCGTCGAGAGCGTGCAGGTTCGTCGGGTCGGAAATCCCGACGAAGAGGCGCTTGCCGCGCTTGACCAGCGGCAATACACGGTGCTTGCGCAGGGTCTTTTCGCTGACCAGCCGGACGATCTCGAAGTCCGGCTGGACGGCGTCCAGGTCGAGCAGTGGGGCGCCGAATTCCTGCGAGGCCGCGATGGCGATCTCGCGGGCGTCGGCCAGGTTGTACTCGACGAGGTAGGAGACGACGGTCACGCGCCGTTCCCGGGCCGCGCTGATCGCCTCGACCATGGCCGTTTCAGCGACCAGGCCGTCGGTCACGAGGCGCTGCGGCAGGCCCTGCAGCACGCCCCGCAAAGCAGTCACGTTGGCGGCGGTATCATTCATGGACGTCCAACACTACCAAGGATCAGGCGAGCCGAGATTTTGAAACCGTATCCTACCGGGATGCGGCAGCAAATGTTAAATGTGCCCGAATTCTCGCCGACATGCGCCCGCAATGGCGCGACGGCCGTCACAGGCCGGCGATTTGGGCTCCGCCACGCAACTGCCGGTCGGTCACGTTCCGGACAGGGGCTGGGCTGCCGCAGTGCAGCCGCAGGACATGCGGCCAAGCAAAAGAAAAGCCCCCCGCGCAGTGCGCGGGGGGCTCCATCTTCGACATCGGGCGCGACGACGACGTCTAGCGTTGACGCAAGCCCGTTGCCACGACTAACGGCAGCTGGACGGCAGATACTTGCCAGGCAGCCCGCTCGTTGTACCCGCGGTCGTCGCCGCCGTCGCAACGGTGCCGGTGGCGAACGTAGCGGTACCGCACGTCCAGATCACGTCGCCGTTGGTGCTGGCGCCCGGCGTCAAGCCGAGCCGCGCGCTGGTGAGGGCGGTGTTGGCACTGTTGCCGAAGTCAACGGTAATGCCGCCACCCGCGATCGTAATGGCACTGACATACTTGCCGTCGATGCTATTGGCGGACCCGACGCCTGCCGCCGAGTTGCTGGTCGGCCAGGTGCCCCGGTTCGCATAGAACTCGGACACAGCGGCCTTGGAGGCGGACGCCATCGCCAAGCCTTCCGACACCTGTGAGCGGATCAGGTAGTCCTGGTAGGCCGGGATCGCAATGGCCGCGAGGATGCCGATGATTGCCACGACGATCATCAACTCGATGAGCGTGAAGCCCTTCTGCACCGACTGACTGAGGTTTTTCAACATTTTCGACTCCAAGATAAATTCAGGGAAGTTGGACAAGTACAGCGACGGCGGCGTAATGCCTGCAGTCCAAGCAAAGCAAGCGCCGTGCCAGAAGTTCAGGTGACTGCAAGTGCCTGAATCTTATGGGATTTCTGGTCTGCAGGCTGTCGGCGAGCGGATCGACGTGCTGACGCGAATTGTCAAAGGCTGACGAATCATGTCTCGCGCGCGTCGCGTGGGAGGCTCGTTCTCGCGACGGATCGAGGGGACTTTCGGGGCCTGATCGACCTGGCCCACGGTGCCGGCCGTCGGAATGTGTCCAACGTCACGATCAGTCGGACCAGACTTAATGTGTAATGTATCCGCCTCGCGCTGGGCACGATGCCCCGCAGCGCGACACGCTGTTGAAGCCGGATGACGACACGGAGCGACCAGAATTGTCCGACATGACGTTTGCGGCAAGATTGGCCCAGGGACTGCGGACCTTGCGGCTCACACGCGGCTTCGCGCTCGCGCTGTCGCTGTCACTGCTGTTCCTGGTCATAACGGCCTACCAGTCGGCCGCAACCCTGTTCAGTCGTATCGACCAGACGGACGTCATGAAAGCGGCATCCGGCGCCGCAATCTCAGGGCGCATCGGCTTCGAGGTGGCTTGGTTCATTCTTGCCCAGGTTGCTCTGCACGTCGTGTTCGCCGCAACCGCATGGGCGCTGGCGATTGCCAGTGCAGTGACGTGGCCGTTTGCCCGCGAGAAATTCGGGCGCACCGTCGTCGGCTGGTTCAGCCTGCTGGCGGGGGCGACCATCGCCTACAACGCGTACTGGTATCCGCGAACCTTGATGGGTGCCTATTACCACGACATCGTTACTGCCGCCGTGGGTCCGTGGCCAATTGCGAAGCTCTTTTATTGGGGTGTCGTGGCCTTTGGAGCATTCACGTTGGCGGGCGCGGCATGGCGAATCAGCCGGCAGATGCCACTGCTGAGGCCCAGCCGAGCCGTCGTGGCTGCATTGACCGCCATCGCCGCCGGAGCCGCAACCGTGATCTGGGCCGATTCGGACCGTGTATTGCCCGGTAGCGAATACGAGCGGGGTCCGAACATCATTATCCTCGGCATCGATTCGCTGCGTCTTGACCAAGTGCAGCGTTTCGGCGGTTCGGGTTCCACACCGAACCTTGATAGGTTTCTTGCAGACGCTGACCTCCTGCGTGACACCACGACGCCGGCTGCGCGCACCTTCTCGTCCTGGACGGCCATCCTGACTGGCCGGAGTCCGACCGTGACGGGTGCGCGCTTCAACCTGGCGGCGCGGAAGACTGTTGTCGCCAATCCGACCATTGGCGATGTCCTGCGTCGTGCAGGTTACCGGACGGTCTATTCGACGGACGAAGTCCGGTTTGCAAACATCGATGAAAGCTTCGGCTTCGATCAGGTCATCACACCGCCGATCGGTGCTTCGGATTTCCTGATCGGGACGTACAACGAGCTGCCGCTCGCATCCGTCGTGGTCAACAGTCGGCTTGGCCAGTGGCTCTTCCCGTTCTCACACGCAAATCGTGGCGTCGCGACGATGTTCCAGCCCGAAACCTATCTCGGTCGGGTGGAACGAGAACTGTCGTTTGAGCGACCCACGCTGTTCATTGCTCACCTGACGGCCGCACATTGGCCCTATTACGTGTCGGACACGCCTTTTGGGATTTCCAGGCCAGAGCACTCAAACGAGAATCCGCTCTACCGGATCGGGCTCCAGACCGCCGATCGCATGCTTGGCGAGATGGTCGAACTGTTGCAGCGCAAGGGCGCGCTGGACAACGCGCTGGTCGTGATTCTCTCCGACCACGGCGAGGCCTTCGGTCTGCCGAATGACAGGTTGTTCGCCGGCAAGACGGCGACCTTCATTCAGGGTCTGCGTGCGCCCATCAAGTTGAACGACCATGGCCATGGCCAGAGCGTGCTGTCGCCGTCGCAGTACAAGGTATTACTGGGCTTTCGGAGTTTTGGCAATTTCGATGCCTTCCGGTCGAGTGGACGCGAATGGGATGTGCCTGTCACGGTCGAGGACATCGCGCCAACGATCCTCGATCTGCTGCAGATCCCGGGCAATCCACTGGCTGCCACGGGGCAGTCACTCGCGTCCCTGCTGAGAGGCGACTCAGTGGAGCAATCGCGGCAGGCAATGACTCGTGTCCGGTTCACGGAAACCGATCTCGCGGTGCTGCCGGGGCCCGGCGGCGGGGTCGACGAGGTGGCGACCGCTCGCGAGAATTCCAAGTTCTTCAATGTGGATCCGGTCACCGGACGCCTCGAGATCCGCGAGCGCTTCGAGCCGCTGGCGCTCGCGTTCAAGGAGCGGGCCGCATTCACCAAGGAACTGCTGCTGGCAGCACTGCCGGCGGGGCCCGACGCGCATCAGTACATTCTGTTCGACGCAGCGATCGGCGACGGGCGATTGCTTCTGGGGCCACCAGGACCGGACCAGCCGGAAGCGCAGATGCTGTGGGACGCGCTCCACGACGAGTACAACGGCGAGTTGAAGCCGGCCGTTGCTGTGACGCGCGAGGACTGGCCACGAATCGTGGAAGAGTGGCGGAACTTCTTTCTCACACGCGAGAAGCGGGCAAGCGCGATGCAGAACCACGTCGGCGCAGGATCATCGGCCGCGACCAGGCCGGCGCCGTTGAAGAGCGGCAGCAGCTGAAGCTGCTGGCCGAGCCTCGGGTCGGGCGCCGGGCATGCGTCGTTTATTTGTCCGCCAATCGCTCGTCCAGCCGAGGTCCTGCGCCTGCGGGGTGGTCGTCGTCTGCTGCAGTCGCGCCGCGGCCCTTGGCTGCCGAGGTCCGCTGAAAATGCCTGAAGACCAGATAGCAGCACGCGCACGAAAGCAGCGCCATCACGGCGCTCGGCCCGAGCGATTGCAGCGACTCGCTCACGGAACCGAACTGAAAGGTGAAGAATCCGGACACGACGCCCGCGTAGATCGAGAGAACGAGTTTGGCGATGAACCCCGCTGTGAGCAGGTAGACGAGGTATTGCGACCAGGGCTTGAGCATTGCAGTACCGAAGCAGGCTATCAATGTCAGGAACCCTGCAGCGGACAGGGCCCAGGACTTCTCAATGAAAGCGGTGAGAAATGCATATGCCCCGTACACGACCATCAGTGCAACAGTCAGCAGCATTCCGGGAGGCGTGATAAGTCTGATCATGCGTTATCCGTCACGAACGTTGGGTGACTCGATACCTGGGCTCCGTTGCCCTGGGGCCCGGCACGCGGTTCGGTGAGCAGACCCGCCGGTCAGGGGGCAACGGTAAACGCGGATCTGCTCACGTACAAGCATGGCAACGACGAAGCCTTCTGCTGGACGCAGGCAGCAGCAGTCCGTCCGGTTTGCGTCTAGCATATGAGCTCATCAACGAAAATCGCAGATGCTCCAAGGCAGCCTGGCGGCAGAAGAGTTCGCGCCCTGGAGATCAGTATGCTGTCCGGACGATACCGTTGATCAGGTCCGAACCGGCCCGAGGAAGTCCGGCAGGCCGCTCGCACTGGAGACCCAATTGACGGAAGCCCGAAGTCCTGCAGTCACGGTTGCGATTCCAACGTACCGGGGTGCCGCCCATCTCGGTGCCGCCATTGAGTCCGTGCTGAGCCAGACGTTCGGCAACTTCGAGTTGCTGGTCATCGACGACAACTCGCCTGATGACACGCGCGCGGTGGTGGAATGCTTCTCCGATCCTCGGCTCGTATACCTGCGTAATCAACGCAATCTCGGACCTCAGGGCAACTGGAATCGCTGCCTGGAGGCTGCGCGCGGTTCCTATTTCAAACTGCTGCCGCACGACGATGTATTGCATCCGCAGTGTCTGGAGCGGCAGGTCGCTGTGCTGGACGCCGACAGCGACCAGCGGGTCGCGATCGTATTCAGCTCGCGTGACGTTCTTGCGCCGGATGGCCGGACTCTAGTGTGCCGAGGCTATCCCGGCGGCCGGGAAGGCCTGATTGCCCGCTCCAGAATAGTGCGCGACTGCGTGCGGCGCGGGACCAATCTGATCGGGGAGCCGGGAGCCGTACTGTTCCGCAAGTCGCTGGCTGATCGAGTTGGCGCGTTCGATGCGACTGAGCCGTACGTGATCGACCTTGACTATTGGTTTCGCCTGCTGGCGCACGGCGATGCGTATTATTGCCCCGAGCAATTGGCAGGGTTTCGCGTCTCCGCCAGCTCGTGGAGCGTTGCGATTGGCACTGCACAGAGCGGCGAGTTTCGCAGATTTGTGGCGCGCGCCGCCTCATCCGCGACATTCGGGGATCGTTGCGTCGGGCGCGTCATGGCCTATCTGAACAATCTGGCACGGCTTGCCTTTTACCGGTTCTACCTCCGATGACCGAGTTCGGGAATACCGTCGCCGACTTTGACCGTGATTACGCCGCCGAACAGTTGCGGAGGAGTCGACATCCGCTGCGGCGCCTGGTCAAGGGTCTTTATCTGTGGAACATACTTCGTGACGTGCGCGGACCCACAATCGATTTTGGCTGCGGTGCAGGGCAGTTGCTGGCGAAATTGCCGGCGGGATCGGTCGGGCTTGAGGTGAATCCGCACCTCTTGGAAGCGTTGACGGCGGCGGGGTTCACGGTGAGGCGGGCCCGTGCGGAGCCGGTCGACTTCGACCTGCGGGAGTTCGAGGCGGGGAGGTTTCGCACGCTGGTCATTGCGCACGTGCTGGAACACTTGCCAGATCCGGCGCTGGCGTTGCAGGCCTTGTTTGCGGCTAGCCGACGTCTGGGAATTGAGCGGGTGATCGTGGTTGTTCCGGGGGCAAAGGGCTTCTCGTCAGACAGGACCCACAAGACCTTCGTCGATCGAGCGTATGTGGATGCGAAGCTGCGCCATTGCGATGCAGGCTTTGTGCCCTCGAAAATCTCCTATTTCCCTGGTCGCTGGGAATGGATCGGGCGCTATTTCGCATTCCACGAGTTGAAAGTCGTGTTCGATCGCCAAGCCGGCCTGCCGTGCGGCCATGCCTAGAATCCTGCGACGTCAGTTCGTCAGGTTCCTGGCGGTCGGAGGCCTCAATACTGCCTTCAGTTACGCGGTCTACGCCGGACTTCTGTATATGGGCCTGCCGTACGTGGCCGCCAATTTCGGGGCGCTCGTGCTGGGCGTCGTCTTCAGTTTTCGAACCCAGGGCTGGCTTGTCTTTGGGAACAGGGACGGGCGTCTGATCTTTCGGTTTGCGGCCTGCTGGGGCGTGATCTTTCTGGTCGGCATCGCACTGATCGGCTTGCTGATCCGGCTTGGCCTGAATGCGTATTGGGCGGGCGCCTTGGCGCTGGCGCCGGTCACTGTCCTGTCCTACCTGCTGCAGAGGTTCCTGGTCTTCCGTGCGCCCCAGCCCAGTGGTGTCCAGAATTTGTAGGATGCACCGACATGCCTGTTCATCTAGCGATCGTCGTTCCCTGCTTCAATGAGCAGGAGGTGCTGCCGGAGACGAACCGGCGGCTGTTGGCGTTGCTCACCGCGATGCACGATCGGCAACTGGTCTCGGCAAGCAGCAGCGTGTACTACGTCGACGATGGCAGCCGGGATGGAACCTGGGCGGTGGTGGAGTCGCTGGCAGCAGCCGACCCCCGAGTGCATGGAATCAAGCTGTCGCGTAACAGAGGGCACCAACTGGCCCTGCTGGCGGGACTGCTCACGGTGGAGGGCGATGCAATCGTGAGCATCGACGCCGACCTGCAGGATGACGTGGCGGTCATAGAGTCCATGGTGACCGCGTTCATCGGCGGGGCCGAGGTCGTCTACGGCGTACGCGATTCGCGGCAGTCCGACGGTGCCTTCAAGCGAAAGTCGGCGGTGCTCTACTACAGCCTGATGAAGCGACTGGGTGTCGACCTGGTGCACAACCATGCTGACTTTCGGCTGCTGAGTCGCCGCGCGGTCGAGGCCCTGCGCCAATATGATGAGGTCAATGTGTTCCTGCGCGGAATCGTGCCGTTGATCGGATATCGCGCCGCGACGGTCAAGTACGATCGATCTCAGCGTCTCGCCGGCGTCTCGAAATACCCGCTGCGCAGGATGCTGGCGTTCGCCGCGGAGGGCATCACGTCCTTCAGTATCGTTCCGCTGCGACTGATCACGCTGCTCGGATTCGTGGTGTCGGCGTTCAGCTTCGCGATGATCCTGTTCATCGTCTACGGAACGCTGGTGATGAAGGCGGTCATTCCCGGCTGGGCGTCTTCGGTGGTGCCGATCTACTTCCTGGGCGGGATTCAATTATTGTCGATTGGCATACTCGGTGAGTATGTTGCCAAGATCTACATGGAGTCGAAGAGGCGCCCGCGGTACTTCGTGGAACGCACGGTCTGAGCCGGGCTCCCGAGGACTGCAACTTGCCCGGCAACTGCGCGGCGACAGTGGTCAGCGAGTCGGCGGGAGAGCGGATTCGTTGCCGCCGCGGCGTCACCGCTCTGTCTGGTCTGCGCCCCTGCGCACGAACACCCGGAGCGGGCCGATCGGTGGGTATTCCTCGTAGCTGCTCCAGATCTGCCTGAACCCGGGGTCCTCCAGGTAGAACGCCAGATCATCGAACGGACGGCCATTCATTCCCAGGCGCCCGAGCGATCGCTCTGCAAATACGATGGACGGCGGTCGGCGCTCGAAATCCTCGATGACCATGCGCCGTTGCAGGCTGGCGGCCTGAACGACCTTTGCCTTCAGGGTTGGATCCGTCAACTCATCCATGCGCGCGTAGGCTGGAATGATGCCTTGGGCAGCGGACCGGCCCGAGAAATCCGCGTCCGTGTAGGACGCGGTCGGAAAGCCGGGGTAGGGATGGGTGCTGAATGCAAAGAAGTACGACTGGCGGCTCGGCGCATACTGGTTCACGGTTGCAATGATCGCTTCGCGATACTGGCCGACCTCTCCCCAGGCAATGTTGTACTGGAAGTACCAGCGTGCCACCGCGTCGTGAGCCTGCTTGATGGGCGGCACTGTCAGCAGCAGCATGCCTGCAACCAGCAGTGGCTGGACCGGACTCGGCGCGGTCCGTCGCTTGCGCCACACGTGACTCAGCCCGGAGCCGAGGCAGATGCCAAGAAAGACGCAGGCGCAGAGCAGCACGGGAAACGCGTGATAGACGAAGCCCTTGGCCTGGACAAAATAGCTGACCGCGTATCCTGCTCCGGCCAGCAGCATGACGGTGTGCTGTCTCGTCCAGCATCTCGTCAGCAGGGCGATCAACGCCCCATAGAGCAACGGTTGGATGACGTCCCTGAATCTGGCCAGGACGACGGCGAAGTTGGGCGTGTCGTAGGCCCAGTAGACGGACCGCATCAGCGGCACCGTGAGTTCGAGATACTGCGGTACGAGAACGACGACCGTCAGGACATAGCAAAGTACTGTCAGGCCGAGTGCCAGGCTTTCAATACGGAAGAGTGATCGCAAGCCAAGCCTCGCGACGAGCAGTCCCTCCACGAGGAGTGGTACCGCGAGAAAATAGGGCTTGATTGCGAAGCCAACTCCTGCCAGCAGGCCGATGGCCACGCAGAGCGCTTGTCCCGGACCCCTCAGTCCCTGCAGGCGCAAGACGGCGGCAGCCAGGTACGGCATCGCAAACAGCACGGACACGTACTCTCGCTGTCCGAAGCTGGCGGCAGGGGCAAGCGTGGCCATCACGACGAAGCCAGCCTTCCAACCGATCGACGCCGCGTGCTCGCGGGGTTCCACATGCGATAGAACGTGAAACAGCAAGGCCGCGCTGACAACGAAGTAGGTCCAGAAAATCAGACGGATGGCCGCTGGTTCGGCCACCAACCCGAAGTTCGTGAGCGCAGCCGCCGGCATGGACAGGAACCACGCCATCGGTGGATTCGGGTCGAGCACGTCGCTGAAGAAACTTCCGCCTTGCAGCAACCACCTCGCGGAATGCGCTATCCAGGAGACATCGTGGTTGAGATGCACACCCGACTGCAGCCAGTTCCCGATGAGGATTGACGCGAGCGTTGCCAGGACCCAGATGAAATTGGGCGAGACCTGCGTCTGCAGTAAGCCGCGGCTGCCCACTATGCAGTCCTCAATTTCACGGCGTCGCGGCCGGGACAACAGCCCGTGACAGGAGGCTGCCGACGAAGACCAGCATTCTCCGACTGGCAATCCGGTGCAAATGCGACGCAGAAATCCAATCGGCCCCGGGCCTCAGTCGATGCCAAGCTTCTTGACCCGATACCTGAGCTGCCGGAACGTCATCCCCAGCAGCTCCGCCGCCTTCGTCTTGTTGTACTTGGCCTGCTCGAGCGCCTTGATGATGGCCGCACGCTCGATGTGCTCGAGCTGCCCCTCGAGCCCGGCCGCCGCGGCATCCTCCACGGGCGGCAGCTCGACCGCAGCACCCTGCTTGAGCTGGATATCCTCCGGCTCGATCCGATTCGCCGAGCACAGCGTCACCGCCCGCTCCAGGATGTTCTCCAGTTCGCGGACATTGCCGGGATAGGCGTAGGACAGCAGCTTGTCCATCGCCTCGTCGCTGATCTCCGGCCGCGGGACCCCGATCTGCCGGGCCACCCGGTCGAGCAGCATGTCCACCAGCTGCGGCACGTCGTCGAGACGTTCCCGCAGCGCCGGCACGTGCAGCTCGATCACGTTGATGCGGTAGTAGAGGTCCTCGCGGAACTTGCCGGCCTTCACCAGCTCGTCGAGCTTGCGGTGCGTGGCCGACAGGATCCGCACGTCCACCGGCAACTCGCGTGTCTCGCCGACGGGGCGCACGGCCTTTTCCTGGATCACGCGCAGCAACTTCACCTGCATGTGCAGCGGCAGGTCGGCCACCTCGTCGAGGAACAGCGTGCCGCCCTCGGCGCTGCGAATCAGCCCTTCCTTGTCCACGACCGCGCCGGTGAAGCTGCCCTTCTTGTGGCCGAACAGCTCGCTCTCCATGAGTTCCGACGGGATGGCGCCGCAGTTGACCGGCACGAACGGACCGTCGGCGCGGGGGCCCGACTCGTGGATCAGCCGCGCCGCGAGTTCCTTGCCCGTGCCGGAGTCACCGGAGATGTGCACGGGCGCCTGCGATCGCGCGACCTTGGCGATCATCTGCCGCAGCTGCTGCATGGGCTTCGAGTCGCCCAGCAGCCTGAGGGTCGTGTGACGCCCGGTCGCCTCGGCCGACTCGCCGAGCTTCAGCGTTGCCGCGATCAGCTTGCGCAGCGCCGCGAGGTCCAGCGGCTTGGAAATGAAGTCGAACGCCCCGAGCTTCAGCGCCCGCACCGCCGCCTCGACGTTGCCGTGCGCCGTGATGACGGCCACCGGCACGCCGGGACGGTGGCCCTGGATCCACTCCACCAGGTCGAGCCCGTCGCCGTCGGGCAGGCGCATGTCGGTCAGGACGAGGTCGAATCGTTCGCTGCCGAGCTGGCGGATGGCACTGGCGTAGTCGCCCGCGGTAGCGACGTGGATCTGCATCCGCCCGAGCGTGATGCCGAGCAGTTCGCGGATGTCCGGCTCGTCGTCGACGATCAGCGCGCGTGGGGACATCGAACTCCCGGAGATTTGCAGTCCGGCGTTGGGTCGCCGTGCATGTTACCCGGCCGGGAGTATAGCGGTTGGCGTCATGGCAGCCCCAGCACCAGCTGCAAGCCGCGCTCGACGGCCGCCATCTGCGCGGGGCCGAGCCGGCCGGCGCGCTGCGTGATCATCGCCTTGTCGAGCGTGATCAGTTGCGACACGTTGACGACCGACGCCTTTGGCAGTCCGACCCTGGCTCCCCCCGCCACACGTACGTTCCCCGGTGCGTCGGCGAGGCGGAGGTTGCCGGTAATGACGGCTGCAATCACGGTAGCGATCTTGCTGCGATTGAAGCAGTCGCTCGATACGATGAGCACGGGCCGACGGAAGCCCGCTCCCGAGCCGGCCGGCTCGGGCAGCGATACCCACCAGACTTCCCCGCGTTTCATTGGCCGCCGTGCTTGCGTATCGACGTGGCCTGCAGGGCTGCAAGTCCGGGATCGAGGCCCGCATCGGCCGCGCGGTCGCCATAAACCACGTCGAGTTGCGCGGTGACGGCTGCCTCGTCGTGCCGGGCGAGCAGGTCCTTCAACGCGCGGCAATAGAGTTCGCTGCGCGACACGCCAAGACGGGCTGCGAGGCGCTCCGCAGAACGGAACACCGGATCCGGCAGGGAGATGGCTGTCTTCATGCCCATAGTATAACCAGGGTTATACCGAGGACCGTTGGCTGGGCGCCAGGAGAATGACGCCTCTATCCGCCTGATTGCTACGCCTGCCAGCGCTGCGGGTCGGCAAAAATGATGCGGAAGATGCTGCCACCGCCCGCGCGAGCCTCGTACGCGAGCAGCGCGCCGTTGGTCTGGCACAGCTCGCGGGCGATGAACAGGCCGAGCCCCGTGCCGCCGGCGCCGTTCGTGAAGAACGGCTCGAAGATGCGCTCGGCGAGGGCCGGGTCGATGCCGGCGCCGCAATCGGCCACCTCGAGGTAGGGACGCTCGGTCGATGCGATGCGGCCGGTCCGCAGCAGCACGGGCACGGCGGCGGCATGCTTGAGCGCGTTGTCGCACAGGTTCCACAGCACCTGGTGCAGGTGCGAGGGGTCGAACTGCACCTCGAGCCCGGGCTCCGTCGTCTGCAGCGCGATGTGGCCATCCTCCAGCTGCAGCGTCGCGCGGAACTCCGTGAGGAACGCGTCGAGCCATGACGCGAGCTCGATGCGCTCCTGGCGGGTCGTGTCCTTGCGCGACAGCTGCAGCACGTTCTCGATGATCTGGCTCACGCGCACGGCGTTCTTCTCGATGATGTCGGTGAGCTGCCGGTCATCCGCAGTCAGTGCCGCCGACTCACGCAGCAGCTGGCCCGCGTGACTCATCGCGCCCACTGGATTGCGGATCTCGTGGGCGATGCTCGCGCTGAGCCGGCCCAGCGCGGCGAGTTTCGACTGCTGCACGCGCTCGGCCACCACGCTGGTGTCCTCGAGGAATACCAGCACGGGTCCCGGGGCCTGCTTCGACAGCGACACGAAGTGTGGCCGGATGATCGTGCCGCCATCCACCGACACGACCTCGCCGGTTGCATCCCGTCGGTCGTGGTTCTGCCGCCGCCAGGCGTCGAGCACGTACAGCAGGCGGGGTGACACCTCGCCGAGCAGCGAGCCACCTGGCACTGCACGACCGGCCAGCAGGCGCGCCGCGGTGTCGTTGATGAGACGGATGCGATCGGTCTCGTCCACCACCAGGATGCTCTCGCGCAGGTGCTGCACGATGAACTGGTTGAGCTCGTTGAGGTTGGCCAGGTCGATGTCGCGCTGCTGCACCAGCGCCTCGCTTTCGCGCAGCCGGTTCGCGAGCGGGATCGCGAGCAGCGTAACCGCGAACAGGCTTGCGCCAGTCAGGCCGGTCACGATGAAGTCGGTGGCCGAGGTCGCGCCAGTCAGGGTCGATACCAGCGTTTCGAACAGCAGTCCCAGGGTGATGACCGCGGTGGCGAGCAGGGCGAGCCGGGGCCGGACGATGGTGGCCGTGGCGCCGACCGGCAGGAACAGCAGCGTCGCGAGGCCGCTGCCGATGCCGCCGCTGGCGTGGATCAGGAGCGTCATGGCCAGGCCGTCGAGCGCCAGCGGGAACAGCGCCATCCACTCCACGCCGGGCCAGCGCTGCTGGATCGGCTGGATGCAGACCAGGCCGAAGGTGAAGTAAGCGACGCAGATGCCGAGGAACAGCCCCGGCAGCACGGTGCCCACGCTGCGGTTCGGCGCGTTGAAGAACAGCAGCAGGATCAGCACCATCGGCACCAGCAGCCGGAAGACGTTGAGCAGGCCGACGACCCGCCAGGCGAGGTCGTCCTGGTCTGTTCGCGGGGCGGGCCGGGCGGTGCGTGCCATTACGACGGACTGTAGCAGAGGCGGGGGCGGGGCTCTTGCCGGAGTCATCGCGCCGCAGCCCGTGCCCCGACTCTCGCCCGCCTCGCGGGAGAGGGTGCGGAGGCCTTAGACTACGCAGCTTCGCACCCTGCCAGGAATGCGGCCCAGCCCATGAATCTCCACGAATACCAGTCCAAGCAGCTCTTCGCCCGCTACGGCATCCCGGTGCCGGCTGGCCATGTCGCGTCAACGCCCGAGGAGGCGGCCGATGCGGCCCGACGCCTCGGTGGGGGCATCTGGGTGGTCAAGGCCCAGGTCCACGCCGGAGGCCGCGGCAAGGCGGGCGGCGTCAAGCTCGCCAGGACCGTGGACGAGGTGACGAGCGCCGCGGCCGGCATGCTGGGCAAGCGCCTCACTACCAAGCAGACCGGCGCCGAAGGCCTGCCGATCCACCAGGTGTACGTGGAGGCTGGTTCGAAGATCGAGCGCGAGCTGTACGTGAGCCTGCTGCTGAACCGCGACACGGGGCGCATCGCGTTCGTCGCCTCCGCGGCGGGCGGCATGGACATCGAGGAAGTCGCCGCGAAGACGCCGGACAAGATCATCCGCGTCGAGATTCATCCCGCCACCGGGCTGCAGGGCTCGCACTGCCGCGCGCTGGCGTTCGGCCTGGGTCTGCGGGGTCCGCAGGTCGCGCAGTTCGAGTCGATCGCGCGGGGCCTTTACAAGCTCTACCTCGAGTGCGACGCGAGCCTGGTCGAGATCAACCCGCTGATCGTCACGGCTGACGGCGACGTCGTCGCGCTCGATGCCAAGATCAACATCGAGGAGAACGCGCTGTTCCGGCAGCAGGACCTGCTGGCCTGGCGTGACACGTCCCAGGAAGATGAGATGGAGCGCATTGCGGGCGAGGCGGACCTGAACTACGTCTCCCTCGACGGCGACATCGCCTGCATGGTGAATGGCGCCGGCCTGGCGATGGCCACCATGGATCTCATCAAGCTGCACGGCGGCTCGCCGGCGAACTTCCTCGACGTGGGCGGCGGCGCCACGCGTGAGCGGGTGACGACGGCGTTCAAGCTGATCCTGCAGAACCCGAAGGTGAAGGCGATCCTCGTCAACATCTTCGGCGGCATCGTCCGCTGCGACATGATCGCGGAGGGCGTGATCGGTGCCGCGCGCGACCTCGGCCTGCACCTGCCGGTCGTGGTGCGCATCGAAGGCACCAACGCGCCGCTCGGGCGCAAGATGCTCCAGGAAAGCGGGCTCGACCTGATCGCGGCCGCCGATCTCACCGACGCGGCGAAGAAAGTCGTCGCGGCTGCGAGGAAGTAACCATGTCGATTCTCGTCAACAAGAACACGCGCGTCATCTGCCAGGGCTTCACGGGCAAGCAGGGCACGTTTCATTCGCAGGGCTGCATCGAGTACGGCACGAAGCTGGTCGGCGGCGTCACGCCCGGCCGCGGCGGCGAGAAGCACCTCGGGCTGCCGGTGTTCGACACGGTGCGCGAAGCTGTGGCGCGGACCGACGCCAACGCGACGATGATCTACGTGCCCGCGGCGTTCGCGGCCGACGCGATCATCGAGGCGGCGGATGCAGGCATCGAGCTGATCGTGTGCATCACCGAGGGCATCCCGGTGAACGACATGGTCAAGGTCAAGGCG
>Ga0079037_100000618_pt1 | contig 16602 bp, 15 predicted proteins | sample Mud3Dept4metaG_FD_71479 | JGI IMG/M metagenome (GOLD analysis project Ga0079037, IMG submission 71479) | Freshwater wetland microbial communities from Ohio, USA, analyzing the effect of biotic and abiotic controls - Mud 3 Core 4 Depth 4 metaG | ecosystem: Environmental > Aquatic > Freshwater >... | reverse complement strand
GCTACCTCTGCGACTTTGGGATCAAACTGGGTGTTCGTACACCGCGCAATTTCGCGGAGAGCGTATTCTCTGCCTTGTGCAGGCCGGTAGGGTCTGTCAGTGATTATGGAATCATATGTGGTAGCCACATGAATAATCCGGGCTCCCAAGGGAATCTCATCACCTTTCAGTCCGTCAGGATATCCCTTCCCATCCATCCTCTCATGATGGTGCCTGATAAGAGGCAGGACGTCCCTTAATTCTTTCGCTTCTGTGAGAACTGCAGCCCCCTGCTCAGGATGTTTCCTGATGAGTGCAACCTCATCGCTGCTAAGTTTTACCGGCTTGTCAATCAGTTCATCATAGAAGACAGATTGCCCTATATCGTGCAGGAGGGCACCAAAATGCAACATTCTCTTTTCATCTTCATGAAAACCCATGTCTTCCGCAATCGTCAATGCATGGGACGCTACCCGCTGAGAGCGTTCCCGTGTCCACCATCTCCTGCTGTCGAGAGCATTAACCATGTCTCTCACCAGGGTGCTAAAGATATTTTCCATTGTCCTGTGTGAAACACACACCTCATCAATAATGCCAAGAAGGATATCCTTGTTCCGCTCGGCTTGTTCAAGCAAGAGACGGATATGTGTCTCGTTCTCATGACACGCTTCTGCATTTTGTTGCTGTAGTGTTATATCCCTGACAGAGCCCCTGAAGTAAATCACACCACCTTTTTTGTCCCGGACAGAGCGGACACTCTCCGATATCATTATCATGCTTCCGTCTTTTCGATAAGCCTGTGATTCGAATCCTGTTACGATACCTTTCTTCATGAGAATACGACATAATTTCTCCCGCTGCTCAGGCTCACAATATAATTGAGCCCAGGGATTTGAGATATCCGTTGCAAGTTCTTCGGGTGATTCGTACCCGAATGTAAGGGCGAATGCAGGGTTGGCAGCAACAAATTCTCCTCCGGGAGTAACAAGATAAATCCCTTCAACAGCATGCTCAAAGATCGTGTGATAGAGTGCTTCTGTTTTCTTTTCTGTCATGCATATACCTCTCTGTGTATAGTTAAATCTCATGCTGAGAAGGATACCACAGAGAATTCGGGAAGTATGTCGTAAAAATTCTATTTAATTTGTAGTATTTTTATTTTTTCCTTGTAGTATTTTTTTGAAAGACGGGAGCGAAATTGTACTACACCATCGTAACGCTCATGGCACCAATCCATTCTCGATTGCATAGCGGATAACCTGTGCGATGGACTGCATTTTCATTTTTTCCAAAATACGGGACTTATACGTACTGATCGTTTGTGAACTCAGGGATAATTCACCGGCAATCTCGCCTGTTGTCTTTCCCCTGGCAAGCATGCACATTACCTGAAATTCTCGATCAGAGAGTTGTGCATGGGATGGTTCTTCTGTTGGGGGTTTCCATGCAAAAGGCAGTTTCTCAGCCAGTGAAAGGCTGATGTATTTGCCGCCTCGTGCAACCTTCCTGATAGCGGTGAGTATTTCTTCGGGCGTGCTCTCTTTTGTCAGATACCCTGCGGCTCCAGCCTTGAGACACCGCACTGCATATTCATCCTCAGAATGCATGCTTAAAATCAGGACAGGAAGCTTTGGATCATGTATCCTGATCTGTTTCAGGATGTCCAGACCACTCCGTCCAGGCATTGAAATATCCAGCAGTACTACATCATACATATTCTTGCATATCATGCTGATCGCATCTGCTCCGTTTGCAGTTTCATCTCCGACAATAATATCCCTGGTTGCAGACAGAATCTGCCTCAACCCTCTGCGAACAACCGTATGATCATCCGCAATGAGTATCTTTATCTTTTTCATAGCTTATACTATAAAGTAATGTAGCTTTTGCTTCAATATGAATCCCCTTCATCTGAGTTTCTGTTAAATATTTCTATCCGTTATCTGTTTCTGAAATCACAGATTCCTGATACAATGTCCTGGTATCATGTCCGGAGAACAGCATGGTACATGCAATGAAAACTCCCAAAAAGATAAAACGAAAAAGGCGTCTTCCCCTTGAAGCAGTACTCCGGCTCCGGAGCTATCCTATAACGACTCAAAAAGGAGAAAAAGGGTACAGCAGGAAGAAAGTGAAAGAACATAACAGAGAAATAGTCAGAGAAGATCTTGGTGAAGAGAATCATTGAAATTTTCACCAATTTCTGATATATTTAATCCGGTTTTATGTCTGAAAGCAGGGAGCATACATCAATTCTTGAAGCGCTTCTCTTTCTTTCCGGGGAAGTCTTGGCGCTCTCTTCGTTCAAGGAAATTCTTGGGCTCCCTGAAGCTGAAATCAAAAAGCTCATGGGTGAACTCGTGACGGAATACAGGGACAGGAATGCAGGCTTACTGATTGTTGAGATAGCCAATGGCTATCAAATGGTGACAAATCCGGAATATGCCGAATGGGTAAAAAAGTTCAGGAGCACCCATACATCAGGCAAATTGTCCATGCCTGCGCTTGAGACTCTTGCGATTATTGCATACAAACAGCCTATTATCAAGGCTGAAATTGAACAGATTCGGGGGGTCAATTCAGACAGCGCTATCAGAACCCTTTATGATAAGAGGCTTATCAAGATCATGGGTCGCAAAGAGGCGCCTGGAAGACCATTCCTCTACGGTACGACAAGAGAATTCCTTCAGTATTTTGGATTGAAGGATCTGACAGAATTGCCTACACTCAAAGATCTGATCCGTGAAGAGGCAGCATGATTAAGGAGGCAGGTATGAAAAGCGTTTATCTTTTTATCACTACCTTTATTGTTGTAGTCTTTTTCTCTGGAAGCAGTTATGCTGATATAACGTATAAAGTTAAAAAAGGCGAGAATCCATATACGATAGCGAAAAAATTCAAAGCCAGTCCTGACGATATCATCAGAATCAACACAATCGATCCGGAGCATCTCCTGCCGGGGACCAGAATAACCATACCGACGCACAAGAGAGTGAAATCCTGTAAAGCCAAATCTCACCATACAGCCATGAGTAAAGATCCGGGTCTTGTTCAGGAAATCGGTCAAAAGCTTACCATCAAACAGACCACTCCATCAGACTATGAAGTACGGAAAGGTGACACGGTCTGGAATATTGCACGGCGATTTGAGATTGATCCCGACGAATTGATCGAAATAAACAATCTCGAAACAGATTCACTGCGACCAGGCCAGAAAATTCTCGTAAAGCATGCGGCAGAACTGAAGCAATCAAAACCCTACGAAGCGATTCTCTCTCAGGCCCATGAAGAGATGGGAAGTGAACAAATATCAGAGCATCTGGAAGCAACGGAGTTCGGATTGCAAGACAGACTCATCCTCTTCGCAAAAAAAATGCTTGATATCCCGTACCGGTTTGGCGGTAACAGCCCGCTCGGCATTGATTGTTCTGCTTATGTAAAAAAGGTGTACAGTCTGATCGGAGTTAATCTCCCGCGGTCGGCACGCGAGCAGTTTAAGGAGGGTATGCCCGTTGATGAGAATAACCTCTCCATCGGCGATCTCGTTTTCTTCAGAACCTACGCATCCTATCCGTCCCACGTCGGGATTTACCTCGGGAACAACCTTTTCATCCATGCCTCGTCAAAAAGCAAGAAGGTTACCATTGACAGTCTCGCCACACCATTCTATGTGAAGAGATTCATCGGAGCAAAGAGGCTGCTGGACATGAGTGCACAGAGCCAGGATACAGAAAAAGAGGGGTAATTATTTTTTTTAGATTACTGCTCCCATATCTGAGATATCGTAACCACCCAGTTGCATGACCATCTCCCTGAATTCTCTGTCTTCACGGATAATGGTCAAAAGGCACCTGATCATTTCAGTGTCAAGATATTCCTGAGGTACAGCCAAATCGTATCTCTCCTTTGCAACAGGGATAAAATCGAGATTCAGGGCCCGTGCAGATGCGAGAATTGCAAGGCCGGTATCTGCGACTCCTGTGAGCACAGCTGATGCAACACCCATATGGGTATACTCTTCCCGTTCATATCCTATCACCCCGTTAGGATTGATACCCAATTCTCTCAGGCATTTATCCGTAAGCAGCCTTGTCCCTGCACCTGCCTGTCTGTTGACAAATATGACATCGTTCCTTGTTAAATCCTGAAATCCCCTGATGTTTTTTGGATTGCCTTTTAATACCAGAAGCCCTTGCTCCCTGTATACAAGGTTCATGAGCATAATTTTCCTGTCAGGCAGAAGTCTTTGAATGAATGCGACATTGTATTCTCCGGTCTCCTCATCAAGCAGATGGGTACCTGCGATGTGAGCTTCACCCCGTTTCAACGCTATCAGTCCACCCATCGATCCGACATGGGCTGAAGAAAGAGAAAATTTCGGATACCGCTTCTTCAATATATTCGCAAGGAGGTCGAGAGCATTATCGTGGCTCCCGATACAAACAATGGTATTCTCAATATCTTTTTTTGATCTCAGGAGTTCTACCTGTACTTCAGTACCGGAACCGATACCTTCAGACATGGCAGGTACCCGGATAAATCCGTCTGCCCGTACCAGCGACATTAAAACTCCTGCTCCACGGCTTATCGGGGTTGCTATATACTGATCACCAACCTTCCCGACTTTAATCCGCACAAATTCCTCTTGCCCGGGAGTTGAAGCCACCTGCCTTGAAATCATTGCCTTCAGGGTATCGGGTTCTTTGAACTCAAGGCCCTGCAACTGATAGATAAGCGGCCTGACAAATAACGTGAAGGTAATATAAGCAGATACCGGATACCCCGGGATACCAAGCACCGGCTTTCCCCTCACCCACCCGAGGATTACCGGTTTCCCCGGTTTTATCCCAACACCATGCAGGATTACTTCTCCAAGCTCCCTGATAGCCGCTGCGGTGTAATCTTCTGAGCCCGCGGATGAACCTGCATTAATAACCACAATATCACCGGCATCGACTGCATGCAGGATTGACTTTTTGAGCTCTTCGAGATTATCAGGGACGATACCGAATCTGACCGGATCACCACCCCATTCAGTAAGAAGCCCGCTGAGTATCCTTGAATTGTATTCGATAATATCACCCTTTTGCAGATGAGATCCCGGCTCTACAATTTCAGTCCCCGTCGGCACAATGACAACCCGTGGCCTCATTCTGACCTGCACCTCAGTATGACCGCCTGCAAGCAAGGCACCGATATCAACAGGCCTGATTACATGATTTTCAGGAACAATCAATTCAGTTGCCACGATATCCTCGCCGATAACCCTGACATGCTGCCACGGAGTAGCCGGCGCAATAATCTCTATGTATTCGGCTTCCTGCGTGCGGTTTGTTGTTTGTGCTGCATCCTGGCTATCTTCCGATTCCTGACTATCGACAGGAGACTGTTGACTCTTTCGTATTTGCACATCCTCAATCATAATCACTGCATTAAAGCGATCCGGGATGGGGTCACCGGTATCGACAGGGAGAGCCTGCGCCCCTATGCTCAACCTCCTGGGTGTCCTTTCTGATGCCCCGAACGTCTCCGGGAATTTTACTGCATAACCGTCCATTGCTGATGAGTGATAAAAAGGTGAAGAGATTTTTGCAATTACTGCTTCTGCAGTGACCCTGCCGAGAGAATCGATAACCCTGACAGTTTCCCCGGAAAGAGGTTGGGAAACTCCTTCAAATTCAAGCTTTTCAAGCCACTTCCGAAGGGCCTCATCTAATGGCGTGCTTTCAAGATAAATGTCCCGGCTCATGGTTATTTATTGAGCAATTTTTTTATCATGGCCTTCAATTCATCAAGATCTGACGATTTGACTATATAGGCTTCTGATGCCCACACAGCAAAATCGTCCCGGTAGTCATATGCGGTAGACATGATAATCGGGATCTTCGGATTCTTTTCCTTCATCTGTCTCAGTATGCGGATACCGTCTACATCGGGCAGCAGGATGTCGAGCGTTACAATGTCAGGGACTTCCTTCTCGAACATTTCTATTGCCTCCTGCCCGTTAGAAGCGACAACAACCTCGTATCCCTCATCTTCAAACTCCTCTTTATAAAGCCTCTGAATGTGCAGGTCATCATCGACGATAAGTATTTTCATAAACCTCCTCCCTCCTTTGTATCAAGGTTCTTTTATTGGAATTACTACCCTGAATGTGCTGCCTTCCCCTGTTTTGCTCTCCACTTCTATCCTTCCGTCGTGCTCTTCAATAATCCTGTGTGTTATGGCGAGACCGAGACCGGTACCTGCTTTCTTCCTTGTATAAAAGGGATCGAATATGAACGGCAAATCCTCTTCGGCAATTCCTGGTCCGGTATCCCCGATCTCCAAAATGCAGGTCTTGTTTTTTCGGTAAATTTTAAGCGTGATTGTGCCATGGTTTTCTAATGCTTGTATGGCATTTTTAAGAATATTGAGTAGTGCATCCTTCACTCTGTTTGGATCGACATAGAGCTCTACGGGGTCTCCGAATTCCCGAATGAGGGAGATTCCCCTGTCATCAATTTCAGAACGTGTGAGGGATATGACTTCCTCCATGAGCTTCTGAACCTCGACGCGTTCCTTCTGGATCCGCGTCTCTTTAACAAAACTCAGGATTTCATTGAGTATATCTTCGAGTCTCCCGACTTCTTTTGCAATAATGTCAGCATACTCTTTCAGGCCGCCGTTCAGCTTCTTCTCGAGTCTGCGCGCAAACCCTCCAAGGGAAACGAGAGGATTCCGTATTTCATGAGCCACCCGCGCAGCAACCTCCCCGAGTGCAGCCATTCTCTCTGTCTTAATCACCAGTTCCCTGAGATTTTTCAGTTCTGTAATATCACTCATAATGTTCACGGTTCCAATAAATTGGCCTGTTGCGTCAACAATTGGTGAGCTCGACATGATGAATGTGCCACCCATATGGGGGTCTTCTAACTCCTGAACAAACGCCTCTCTCTTTTCGACAGTCTTATGATGAGGACATGCAGCCCATGGCTGTTGCATGCCATGAAATATCTCGTAACATTTCTTTCCGATGATTTCCTGGGGGGATTTACCCAGCCTTTTACTGACTGCGTGATTGATACTCTTAATGACATAATCTTCCGTAACAAAGTAAACCATATCAGAAATAGACTCAAAAATATTTTCAAGTTCCTGTTCCGCAAGTTTCACCCGTTCAAAAAGCCGTGCGCTTTCTATCGCCGACGCAACATGGTTCGAAAAGGCCGTTAAAAAGCGCATGTCTTCCTCGGTAATTGTTCTGTTGTTGAAATAGTTGTCCACCCAAAGGACTCCGATCACTTTGTTTCTTGATATGAGAGGAACAGCAGCAAAAGCACGTGTCCCGAGTTGCTGTATCAGGACAGCGTCTGAAAGCGGTTCTTTGCCGACATCATCAATATTGAATTCCCTTTGTTCTTTCACCGCCTTGGTCAGCGATGTTTCCACTGTTAACGGAATCTCGATGCTGTGGCTCAGTTTGTCAAAAAAGGAATCTTTTTTCATCAGGCCGACATCAATTTCCTGCATGATATCCGGCAAAGTCTTTTTCTCCAGGGATAACCTCTCCCAGACATGAAATGCCTCCTCGTAGCTCGCGGGCCCAACGCCCATTGCTCCCCGCAAGATATCCTTATCCTCATCGACAAGGAAAAGGATTGCACGGTTAAAGCCGAGCCCGTCTCCCATGGTAACCGCGGTGAGAACCATCCGTAATACCCGGTCGAGATCAAGCGTTCCCCTCATTGCAGAGCTGATAAAGAAAAGACGCGAAAGTTCCTGATTCCTCCTTACCAGCTCTTTCTCGACGTTTTTCTTTTCAGATATGTCGCGTGATATCCCGCTGATGCCGATAATCTCTCCCGCCGCGTTCTTGACCGGGGAAAGGGTGAGGCTCACTGATATGATGGTGCCGTCCTTCCTTTTCCTGAATGTCTCAACTCTCTTTAGCATCTCCCCGTTCCTGATCTTCCTGTTGTTGTCCCACTCGGGGTCCAGAAGAAATTCAGGGACAAAGGGGAGAAATTGTCCAAGAGCCTCTTTTTTGGTAAAACCGTATATCCTCTCTGCTCCCTTGTTCCATGAGGTTATAATCCCGTTCAGATCAGACGTAACGATCCCATCAGCAGAATGTTCAATAATGCTTTCGAGATATTCCTTAGTTTGGGTCATCTCGTTGTAAAGCCTGAGGACCTCATCATGACAGAGCATCCGGTCTGTGATGTCCTGGATAAATACGATGCACTCGACAACCTCTCCGCTCTCATTGCGGATAGGGTATACCGAAAGTTCAGCGTATACTGAGGTGTCCTGATTATTGCTCTTTTGGGTCACGGTAGTTATCTGACCTGTTTCAAATGCCTCCAGGGCCGCGCAATGAGGGCAGATCTGACTCACTTCGTGAAAGACTTCCCTGCAATCCCTGTTTATGAGGTCAGCAGCAGGCTTTCCAGCCCATCTGTGAACTGACTCGTTTGCAGACAATATCCTGAAATCCCTGTCAAGTATGACGATCCCGTCCCTGATATTCTTAAAAATCACTTCTGTGAATTTCTGCCTGTTCGCTGTATCCATAGCAATAACCTTATACTGTCCGCTTCTGGAGGGCGGTTTTATAGAGTTCAAGATATCGTTGAGCTGATCTTTTCCATGAGAAATCCGTCTGCATTCCGTTCCGAATCATCGATTGCATCTTTTCGGTATCTGTGTACACGCAAAAGGCACGCTTCAGTGCATCCAGCATTCCCGAAGCTGTATAGTCGGAAAAAAGGAACCCCGTGCCCTTCCGGGTTAACGGTTCAAAATCCTGTATTGTATCTGCAAGCCCGCCGGTCCTTCTTGCTATGGGAATCGTGCCGTATTTCAACGCTATAAGCTGACCAAGGCCGCATGGTTCATATTTTGAAGGCATGAGGAAATAGTCTGAACCGGCATAAATCCTGTGGGCAAGCATCTCATCAAACCCGATCGTCACCGAGATGTTATCCTTATATTTCCCTGAAAGTTCCCGGAAACTCTTCTGGAATCTTTCGTCGCCCTTTCCCAGAATAACAAGCTTTACACCGAAAGACAAGATTTCAGGAACTGCTTGCAAGACCAGATCCAACCCTTTTTGCTCTGATAAACGGGTAACCATGCCAATAAGGGGCACCTGTTCTTCTCTGCTTTTCGGTGCTGTTTTAAAGAGCATCCTGAGGAGCTCCCTTTTACAGAGAGCTTTACCGGAAAGGTCTTTGAAATGATAATTGGCAGGCAAGAGCTTATCTTTTGCAGGATCCCAATCCTCATAATCGATCCCATTAACAATACCGTAAAGGTCATGTTCTCTCTTTTTCAGGACACCATCAAGGCCGAACCCCGATTCGGGCAGGAGAATCTCCCTGGAATATGTTTCACTGACCGTGCTCAAAACATCTGCAGCTATCATCCCTGCTTTCAGGAAATTTACCTTCCCGTAAAATTCAACCCCTTCCGGGGTAAAAAACTCCCGGCTAAGATTTGTTACACGCATATCCGATGCAGGGAAAAGACCCTGATACCCAAGGTTGTGGATAGTCAAAAGGACAGCAGTTTTCTTGAAAAAAGCGGCATCCCTGTAGAGGGTCCTGAGGTAGAACGGTACCATCCCTGTCTGCCAATCATTACAATGAATAATGTCCGGTTTGAAGGTGAGGCTCCTGCACATTTCGAGGATACTCTTAGAAAAGAATGCAAACCTTGATGCATTATCGCTATAATCTCCCTCTGCAGTACCATAAAGCTCCGGCCGGTCAAAAAATTCATCACATTCGATAAAGTATGCCGTCTGGTGATCCTTCAGTATCCTGCCCTTGATGACCCGGTCCCCGACTGGTATGTTCATCGAGATCCCTGTATCTGCAAGCCGGAGCTGACTGTCCCGTATCTTTTTATAGAGAGGCAGAACCAGGCAAACCTTCTCGTTCATTTTCCTGTACTCTTTTGACAGAGCACCAGCGACATCCGCAAGACCGCCGGTTTTTATATAGGGCACTGCCTCAGGAGAGGCTATCAGTATCTTCATATCTTTGCTTCCCGCATAAACCGTGCTGACTCTTCAGGCGGCGTGGGGTTGATATAAAAACCTGATCCCCACTCAAAACCGGCTATTTTCGTCAGTTTCGGCACAAGTTCTATATGCCAGTGGTAGTAATCGTTAATCTCATCAACAAACGGAGAGGTATGGAGTACGAAATTATATGGCGGGATATCGAGGATCTTGTCTATCTGCCTCAGCGTCACCTGTAATATTTCCGCCAGTTGCAGGAAATTATTTTCCGGAGGATAAAAGCATGATTCATGCTTCTTGGGTAATATCCACGTCTCGAAGGGTGCACTCGGAGCAAATGGTGCAAGAGCTACGTACCGTGCATTTTCATAGATCACCCTTTTCTTGAATTCGAGCTCCTGGCTGATAACATCACAGAATATGCACCGCTCTTTGAGATCAAAGTAGCGCTTTGCCGAGTCTGTCTCCTCCTTGACCAGTTTCGGTATGATCGGAAGGGCAATAAGCTGGGTATGTGAATGCTCGAGGGATGCGCCTGCGGCATCTCCTTCATTTTTAAAAATCAGGACGTACTTGAATCTGCGATCCTTCCTGAGATCAGTCAGCCGCATATAGTAGGCCCAAAGGGCATCCTCTACCCCCTTACGGGGCATAGTTGCAAGTGATTGCATGTGGTCGGGGGTTTCGACTATGACCTCATGGGCCCCGATTCCACTCATTTTGTCGAATATCCCCTCCCCCGATTTATTCAGGTCTCCAAAAATCTCAAGTGCTGGGAACTTGTTTGACATTGCCCGTAAGGTCCAGCCGGGAGAATTCGCCTTTGTGTCAGCAGGTCTGAATGCCATAATTTCTGCCGGAGTGGTATACTCATTCCCGGGACAGAATGGACAGAATCCGCCTCTTTTCTTCTGAGAAGGTGAGATAAAATCAGTAGGTCTTTTCCCTCTTTCAACAGAGATAATAACCCAACGGCCGGATATGATATCCTTTCTAAGCTCAGACATAACACCTCCCTGATAAGGCATGAAGTATAAAGCCGGCGACACAAGCCCATTCTGTAAAGATTGGTTGTTGAATGCCTGTTAGGCTTAGCGCTCAGCCCGTTCTGCAAAATTGGTAGTATTATATCACAATGATATATAATCACTCATGAAACCCACATTTATGCACAGTACCGTCAACAGCCCCTTTGACGACCCTGGCCTCTATGTCAGAATACTCCGGGAAAAACGGGCTTTTCTCTTTGATACCGGCGATATTTCCCGGCTGAATCCCGGTGACCTACAGAAGATAACAGATGTTTTCATTACCCATACCCATGTCGATCATTTCATAGGATTTGATACGCTTATCAGAGCGCTGTTAAGAAGAGACCTGCCTTTGAGGGTCTACGGTCCGTCCAATATAGCCGATTGTGTAGAAGGCAAACTGAAAGGATATACATGGAATCTCATTAAGGAATACCCGCTGAAGATAGAAGTATTCAGTATAAACAGGGATACAATACTCCACTCGGGTTTTTATGCCGAGAACAGTTTTCAGAGGAGTGAAAACGGTACGTGCGAGATCACCGGGGTTCTCTTCAAGGAGCCCCTCTTCTCTGTCAAGACGCTCCAGCTTGATCATCAGATTCCATGCCTGGCGTATTCGATCGAAGAGGAATTCCATATCAATATCAACAAGGTATTATTAAAGGAAAAGGCACTCCCTGTCGGCCCCTGGCTTTCGGACTTGAAAAAAGCAATCAGGGAGCAGATGCCTCAGGACACAGAATTTATCGTATCGGAAAGACGATATACCCTTGAGGAATTGAAGACAATCGCAACAATCACAAAAGGCCAGAAGATATCATATGTAACAGATGTATCAATAACAGATGATAACATCCGGAGGATTATTGAATTCGTCCACGATTCTGACACCCTCTATTGCGAGGCCTATTTTATGGATAAAGATATCGACAGGGCGTATAAAAGATTTCATCTCACCGCGAAGATCACCGGGAGCATTGCCCGTCAGGCAGGGGTGAAACACCTCGTCGTCATGCATTTTTCTCCGAGATACCGGAATCAGTCTGAAAGCCCTGAGGCCGAGGCGATGAGAGCGTTCATGCACTCAGCTTCCTGAAAACCACGACTGCATTCAATCCCCCGAACCCGAATGATTGAGACAGTGCATATTTTAGAGAAGCGCGCCTGCATTCCGTAACATAATCAAGATCGCATTCAGGGTCCCTCTCTCTCAGATGTATGGTCGGCGTAATGACTCCCTCCTTCAAACACAATAACGTAACCGCTGCTTCAAGAGCGCCGGATGCGGAGAGCATATGTCCCGTTACAGATTTCAGTGACGTTATGGGTATGCTATACGCATATTTACCGAATGAACGTTTTATCGCTTCAGTCTCTGTTTTGTCGCCAAGACAGGTGGATGTCCCATGGGCGCTGATGAAATCAATATCGTGTGGCTTTAAGCCCGCTTCGTCGAGGGCTGATCGAATTGCCCGTGCTTCACCCTCCGCAGAGGGAACCGTCTGGTGATATGAGTCTGTTGTATTCCCGTAGCCGATGATTTCACCATAGATTCCCGACCCTCTCTTCATCGCACTTTCATATGTCTCAAGAACAAGAATACAAGACCCCTCCGAGAGAACAAATCCGTCCCGCGTCCTGTCAAAAGGCCTGCTCGCAGAGGAATCGCCTCTCCTGGACAGGGCACCTGAAACACCGTATCCTTCCATGCATGTCCTGCAGACAGGGGCCTCGGTACCTCCGCATAATACCGGATGCCTGTACCCTGATTTGATTAATCTGTATGCCTCTCCTATTGCGCTCAATCCCGATGCACACGCATTGGATATGCCGAGACAATAACCCGTGACCCCGAGTTTTTGCGCAACATATGAGGATGCCATGCTGATTGTCGTAGAAGACATAAGATAAGCAGACATGGATGATGGATGCGCCGAGCTGCGAGATGAGCATTTTTTTTGGAGTGCTTTTTCCATCGTACGTATTCCGCCGCGACTTGAACCAATAATGACGCCGGCTAATTGCAGGAATCCAGTGCCCATGAGTCCGCCATCTTCTGCAGCCATAATTGCTGCAGCTACCGCGTAATGAACAAAGGGATCAAGACGGATTATTTCCTTCGGATACAAGTATTTTTCCGCATTGAAATCCTTGAGCGCTCCAGCGACCTTCCAGGGGATATCGGCAACATCGAATTGCGTGATCGGCATAATCCCCGATTGCCCTGCCTTTGCCTTAGACCAGGACTCATAAAATGAATTCCCAACGGGACTGACAGCTCCGATGCCTGTTACGACTACACGATTCATTCTAAAGCTATAATAGCACAGTCTGTGCGCCCCCCCCCTGTTTCATTGCCCTTCCCGGTGCCATAATGGTATCATTAATCGAATTACCTGCTGGCAAGGAGGTTCTTCCCTGTAGTGAACAGAAAAAATTGAGGAATTAGATTAGAGGAAACAATGATAAGGAATACTTTCAGCATCCTAAACGGTATCGGCGAAAAGCTTGAACGAAAGCTCTGGCGCTCCCGAATTCTCACATGGGACGACTTTATCGGTTCTTCAGATATCAACTGCATAAGCCCGCATAAAAAAGTTGTTTTTGATGAATCTCTCTCGTCTGCCCGGAATGCGCTCGATCATACAGATGCCGGGTATTTCGCCTGCACGATTAAGAGAAGGGAACATTGGCGGCTCTTTGATATCTTCAAAGAAGGGTCTGCCTGTCTTGATATAGAAACAAACGGGCTTTCGCCGGGCAGCGGTGGTGTCGTCACCGTAATCGGTATATACGACGGTTTCGAGTATAAATGTTTTGTACGGCATGAAAACCTCACTCCAGAGAATATAATGGAAGAGATCTCCCGATACAAATACCTCATAACATTTTACGGGGCAGGCTTTGACATCCCGTATCTCCTGAGATCAATGCCTGATCTGAAATTCGACATCCCGCATTTTGACATTTGCTTCGGCACAAGGAGGCTCGGATTTCAGGGCGGGCTCAAAAGGCTCGAATCGGAACTGGGAATCGCCAGAGATGAAACGGTAAAGGATATGAATGGATATGATGCAGTAAAGCTCTGGGAGTATGCTCAGAGGGGAAGTAGTGATTCTCTGGAACTGCTCAAGTTATACAACAAAGAAGATACCGTCAACCTTTTCACGATAGCGGAAATTGTCTATCAGCGGTTACGATTACAGACAGGAATAGATGACTACCTGTAAATCCACCCAATCATCCTGAATATTCACCAGATGCTGACATAAAGCTATTTTAAACAAATTCCAATCCGACCTTATAAAAAAATGAATCGTATTTTTCGACCCAACGAACAGCAGCTTTTTTATACAGCGGGGGGTCATCGCTTTTCAAGATTATTGCCTGCCCAGCTGTAAGGACTGCCGAGGTATAAATACACAGGCCTTCATTACTGAGGTTGAGTGTATATCCAACAAAAATCTCATAGGTCGTGTCAGGGTGCAGGACAAATTCAAGGACGATATAGGAAAAATCTTTCCGTTGATCTTTTCTGCGATTCTCTGTCAGGTTGTTGCTATTTTTTTCATCTGAAGATTCCATGGTTATCCTTTTATCACGAGTTTATGAATTTTTCTTTATAGTCTCTTCATGAACATTGCACATTTTATGCCAAAATGATTTGTTTTTAAGGTGCTGATTTATATAAGAATATGGACATAGTGAGATGTGGAGTTTTCTGTTTTGCGGAATTTTGTCAACACTGTGAGGAGAAATGGCAGTAGACACCGTGGATGGAATGAAATAGAGAGTGCATAGAGAGATGGTGCGAGAGGCGGGAGTCGAACCCGCAAGGAGTTACCCACTGGATCCTAAGTCCAGCGCGTCTGCCAGTTCCGCCACTCTCGCATGATTGATTTTAAAGGATTTTTTGAGATGCGGTCAACGTGCCCTACCCTCACCGTGACCAAAACGTGACCAACTCTGACACGAGTCTAACACTTCTATACTCGATCTCAGACTTTCCGGGTAGTGATGTGCGTAACGGGTCGTCATCGCCAGAGTCTTGTGTCCAAGCAACTCCTTCACCTTATAAAGATCCACACCGTTCTGAACAAGCTTAGTTGCAAAAGTATGCCGAAGATCATGGAATCTGAAGTCTCTGATTCCTGATTTCGCCAGTGCCTTCTCGAATGCAACTCTCAAGCTTCTGGCAGCTATCGGGAATACCCGTCCGGAGATATCTCTCACCTTAATACTCTGGAGTGTATGGAATAAAGTATCTGACATGGGGATTGTGCGTTTCTCCCCATTTTTCGATTTCACAACCATGATAAGTTTTCGGTTGAAATCAACGTGCGGCCAGCAAAGATTGAATATCTCTCCCTTTCTCATGCCAGTATGAAGCGCAGTAATCAATAGAGGACGAAGCCATATAGGATTTGTCGCATTTTCGATCAGGTTCTCCTCCTGTTCGATAGTCAACCATCGGTCCCGAGCGTTCTTATTGCCCACGGAAAAAGAAAGATCAGCGACGGGATTGTCTTTAGTCCATTTCCATTCTTTTCGTGCGACATTAAACATCCTTCTCATGAGACTCAATTCCTGATAGACCGTTGCGGGCTTTACGTTCTTCAACCTTTCGTCTCTGTAATCAGAAATTATCTCAGTAGTCACTTCAGCGAGCATAAAATGACCGAATGCAGGCAATAACTTCTTTACCGTGTGTTCATCTCTGCTTCTGCGATATTTTTTCAAATATTTCTCGGTCATCTCTCTGAATGAAATGGACTTTGCTTTTTGCTTCTCAAACCATCCGCCCTCTTCAATATCCGTCAGGACTTTCGCATGAATCCTGTCGGCGCGTTTTTTGTTTTCGGTTCCTGCAGAAATCCTTATGCGATTAATTCCATGCTTGACATGAATCCACCATACCTTGCTGTCCTTCCTGCGGTAGAGACTCATGAATTCCTCCCTCCTTTCCGAGCCTCCAGCTTGGTTAGTGGATTATAACCGGAACCTTGATCTTTTTTACAGGATTGAATCCAGTGTTTGATATCCTCTATATCAAAACGTAAAGAACCATTAATCTTTATATGGGGTATTTGTCCCAATTCTGCCCATTGGTACAGTGTCTTATTTTTAACCTTAAGAAGCTCTGAAAGTTCTTTTACAGTGATTATCTGCATCTATCCCCCTCACTATCATTTTCTTCTCCTTGATCATCAACAGATTGATATCTCGCCGATTGATTCAACCAGTCGCTGTTCTCTGCAGAAGCTGTCATTGATATCCAGTTTGGAAATATAAGTAACCAATCGGTTATATTAATGGGCAAATTTTTTTGATCACCTAAAAAGGTTCTGCTGAAAACTTTGCTCCCTATGTAGAGTCATCTTTCCCATTCTTTCTTGAACTCCATCGAGCAGAACTTGTGCAGGGTGCTTTTCGGTCTAAAGCTGTCATTGCGGCCCGGTAAAAAACAGGCCTTAGTCAGCTTCAAAGTTGAATCCATTGTTAAACCTCCGAAATCATTAGAAAATCCTGCTGGAGGGATATACAGACGCTATTTTTCATTATCTCTGATATCTATGATTG
>Ga0079037_100000616_pt1 | contig 16622 bp, 15 predicted proteins | sample Mud3Dept4metaG_FD_71479 | JGI IMG/M metagenome (GOLD analysis project Ga0079037, IMG submission 71479) | Freshwater wetland microbial communities from Ohio, USA, analyzing the effect of biotic and abiotic controls - Mud 3 Core 4 Depth 4 metaG | ecosystem: Environmental > Aquatic > Freshwater >... | reverse complement strand
GCGAGACGCCTCGAAGCCGACGCGGCGCTCCGGCGCCTGTACCTGCCGCGCGCGCACCTGAACCTGCTCAAGGAGTCGAAGATCGAGGTGCGCTTCGGCAACGACCCGAACCAGTACCTTCTCGTGCACCCCTCGACCCCCGAGGGGGAGCGCACCCTGGTCCTGGTCAAGGACTTCCGCTGCAGCGACATCTCTTCGCGAGGTCCGCTGGCCGAGACCTTCGGCCAGTGCTGGCACGAGAGCCTGCCGGATCTGCTCGCGGCCTGCGGCGAGCCGTTCGCCTACATGAAGTTCTACCAGCCGTCCGTACCGGTCGAGGCGAGCCTCAGTTCGACGCAGCGACCTCCCTGCGAGGCGGTCCCGGACCGGCCCGGGATCTCGACCACGCTGAGCGGAGACGAGCCGTGAGCCGCCGCTGGGTGAGGTGCCTGGCTCTCGCGGGTGCGACGTTGCTGGCCGGCGCGGCCTCGCCGGCACTGCGCGCGCAGGCGCCCCCGGCGCCGCAACCACCGCCGGACGCTCCTGCCCCGGCCGCCGACGCCGAGCGGATCTTCCAATCCGCCGTGGCGAATCACCTCGAAGCGGAGAAGGGCGGACCCGACGCCCAGGTGCGGCTGCGCAAGGCCGCCGCCGGTTACGCCCGGGTGCTCGAGCTGCGCCCCGGGGCGCTCTCGGCGCTCTACAACCTCGGCCGGGCGCAACAGGATCTCGGTGACCTCGACAGCGCGGCGCGCTCGTTCGCCCTCGCCGCCTCCAGGCCGGGGCGCGACCAGCCCTTCTACCTGCGCCAGTCGGCGGATCTGCTCGCCGAGATGGGCCGCTGGCGCGAGGCGTCCGCGGCCTACGAGCGGCTGGTCCTGCTCGAGCCGCGCCTCGAAGAGCCGCACGCGATCCTCCGCGCGCGGCTGCTCGCCGAGAGGGAGGCGAACCCCGAGGCGCTCCTCGACTACCTCTGGAAGCTCGTCGCGAGCGGCCAGAGCTCGCGCGCCGCGGACCTCGCCCTCGCCGCGCTCGAAGGAAGATGGCCGGACCACCTGCAGCCGGAGCTCCTCTCGGCGGTGGCGGCGGCGCTCGGCCAGGTCCAGCGGCCGGTCGCCGAGACGCGGAAGTCGGAGCCACTGCGGCGGCTCGAGGCTCTGCGGCATCTGCCGTCGATCGGCGCCGGGATCGACGAGCTGATCCTCCTGTTCGCGACCCCGGGCAGCTACGCCGAGCCGTTCGACTGGTGGAACGAGCCCTACGACGGCTGGGCCGAGATGCGGGGCCTGCCGCGCCGCGACGCCTTCCGCGCGGCGATGCGCTCGCTCGGCGACTGGTACCGCGGGCGCGCCGAGACGGGCATCGCGACGGCCTGCTATCGCGCGGCGGTGGACCTCGTGCGCGACCCGGATCCGGTCGCGCTGCGCCGACTCGCGAGCTCGTACGTCGAGCAAGGCAACCTCGCGGCGATCGACGCGCTCGCCGCGGAGTTCGCGGACCCGGCCGGCGAGCTCTTCGCCGCCAAGAACCTCGCCTATCAACAGGGCAAGCTCGAGAAGATCCTGCAGTACCACCAGGTCCTGGGGCAGATCTACGGGGCGCTCGCCCAGGCCGGCGTGAAGGACTGGGGAGACACGGCGACGCCGTCGACCGCGCTCTTCCAGCTCGATCGCGCCTTCACGACGGCGAAGCGCCTGGACGAGGAAGCCGCCGCCCCGGCGGGAGGCGACGCCAGGAAGAGCCACGTCGACGCCGACCTCACCGTCCTGCTCGCCGAAGGTCTGGAGGCGAAGGCGGTGAAGCTCGAAGCGGCGGGCGCCGCGGCGCAGGCGAAGTCGCACCGCGAGCGCGCGCTGCGGGTGCGCGTCGAAGCGGCGTCGAAGCTCGACGCCGGCGGCGACCGGCGTGGCGTCGACAAGGTGCTGCGCGGGGTCGAGACCCGCGAGCTCCCGCCCGCGGATCGCGCGCGCATCGAGGTCTACCGCGGCGCCACGGCGGCGCCGCCCGCGCCGCTGCGCGAAGACGGCCGGCGCACCGCGATCCAGCAGCCCGGCCCGAACTTCACCCGGGAGCTCTCGACGATCACGCGGGACTACAAGCTCGACGCGAAGGCGTACGCCGCGCCGGCGGCCGGGCCGCGGACCGTCGAGGTCCCGGCGACGGCGGAGTGGTTCGACAGCGGCATCGTCCTCGCCGCCGGCCAGTCCCTGTCGATCACAGCGAGCGGGCGATGGTCGAACGCCGGGGCCCCCGGCAAGGGTCCGGATGGGTTCCCGGGCTACCGCCATCCGGGGACGATCGTCGCCGACGCGCCGCTCGCCGCGCTGGTCGCCAGGGTGGGTGACGCGGCCTTCTACGTCGGCGAGCGATTCGCCGGCGCGAGCCCGGGCGCGGGCACGCTCTTTCTCGCCATCAACGACGTCGCGGGGACCTTCGGCGACAACGAGGGCTCGCTGCAGGTCGTCGTCGCCACGGAGTAGCCGCCGCGGTCGGTCCGTCCCGAGGCCCGCTGGACGGTCTGCTCGTCCAGAGCGAGCTCCGCTGCCCCCTTTGGACCGAAGTGGCTTCGCCCCTGAATGCCGGGGGCCCGTCCCCCTCTCGGTCGTGTCGCAGGAGGGCGGGCCCTCGTTCCGGAAGCTCGTTTGCCGCGTGGGTCGCGGCCGCATCCCCGACGGCCTTGCGGGGCCGCCGGGCGGCACCTCGGGGTTCCGGGCCCAGGTTGCCGGGCGCTCTCTTCGAGCGCCCTCCGGATGCGAGGTCGAGTGTGCGCCCGGCCGCGGCCGGCGTCAAGAGCCGGGGCGCGCCCCCGGCCGCCGGCTCAGGGCTGCGCTGCGGGCGCCGGTGCGGGCTGCGGCGCGGTCGCCGGCTCGGGCTCCGGCGCGGCCTTCAGGTGACGCTCGAAGAACGCGGTCGTGCGCTGCCAGGCGTCCTCGGCCGCCGCCGCCTGGTAGTTCGTCCCGGACGGATTGGCGAAGGCGTGCGTCGCGTCCTCGTAGACGACGATCGTGGCGTCCTTGCCGAGCCGGGCGAGCTCCGCCTCCATGGCGCGCACGCCCGTGATCGGAATGCCCTCGTCCTGGCCCCCGAACAGGCCGAGCAGCGGCGCCTGGAGCCGGCCGAGCTCGGCCGGGTCGGCGGTCGTCCGGCCGTAGTACATGACCGCGGCATCGAGGTGGTCGCCCAGGTCGAGCGCGGCCTGGAGCGCCCAGCCGCCGCCGAAGCACCAGCCCACCACGCCCACCCGCGTCGTGTCCTTGCGGCGCAGGAACTCCCGCGCCTGGCGCAGGTTCTCGGCCAGCCGCGCCGGGTCCTTCATCGCGGCCTGCATCTCGGCCAGCGCCGCGTCGGGAGTATCGGCGATATTGCCCTCGTAGAGATCGACGGCGAGCGCCACGTAGCCCTCGCCGGCCAGACGGCGGGTCATGGCGCGGATGTTGTCGTTCAGGCCCCACCACTCCTGGATCACGATCAGGCCGGGCAACGGTCCGGTCGCGTCCTTGGGCCGCGCGAGCAGGCCGACCACGCGCTTGCCGCCCACGGTGGCATACGCGGCGACCTCCTCGACCACCGGCTGGCGCGGCGCGAGCGCGGCGGCGGGCGAGGCCACGGGCGCGTCGTGGTCGTGCTCGCGGCGCATCTTCTTGGCGTGGTCGTCGGCGGCGGGCGCCGCCGTGGCGGCCAGCGCGAGAGCGGCGAGCAGGAGCGGGGTGCGGTTCGGCATGGTGGTGAGTTCCTCCCGGTTCGAAGGCGGGAGTCTACGCGCCTCGCCCTCCGGATCGGGGAGCGGGCCCGGCCGGGGCCTCCCGGAGCCCCCCTCGGGACCCCGGCCGGCTCCCGCGGCCTCCGTCCGGAGCCCCGGCCCTCGGGCTCCCGGGCCCCGGGATGTCACATTCCGGGGCCCTGCGGCAACGAATAGGAGTGGAGACCCCTCGTGCCGGACCCCGTCAGGTTCCTCCTCCCTGGCGTCGAGGGCGCTTCTGAGGCCGGGTGGTCGCGGCTCTCGCCCCCCGCCCGCCCCGCCGTCCCGGCCGACGGCGGGGCGGAAGGCGGGCCGCGTCCACCCGGCCTCGTTTCTCTGCGCGCCGGCGGGCGCCCGGCGTCAGTCGCGCCGGACGATGGCGCCGAGCACGACGCCGCCCAGCAGGCCGTCGATCAGCCTGATGCCGCCCCAGCACCAGCCGAGGTAGTAGGGAAAGCCGTCGAGCACCAGCGGGTAGTAGAAGTTCATGAAGAACAACGCCATGCCGAACCAGAAGCCGAAGGCGAGGCCGCCCTGCCAGCCGGCCGCCCAGCTCGCGCGCGTCCTGGCGAACAGGATGGCGACGAAGATGCCGACCACGATCGAGATCGCCGCGAAGGCGGCCGGGTTGGCCGCGGTCTGGGTGAACACCTGCGAGTACTTCTTGTAGGTCTCCGCCATGATCATGCCGTGCATCACGAAGTCCGCGAGCCAGGTCACGATTCCGGCGACGACGCCGCCCAAGATGACACGTCCCCAGTTCATGGCACCCTCCAGGGTCTGCGGCCCGGATGCGCCGGGCGCGGGTTCGGGAAGCTGGCGGGGACTCTAGCCCACGCGCCGCGCGCGCGGCTCGCCGCGCCGCGGCGGGTTAGGATCGCGCGGTGTCAGCGCGCCGCCGCCTCCCCTCTTGCCTGCTCGTGGCGGGGCTCCTGGCCGGCTGCGGCGGCGAGCGCGCGCGCGAGCCCGCCGCGGCCGCTCGCGCCGTGCCGCCCGGCACCAACCTGGTCCTGATCTCGATCGACAGCCTGCGCCCCGACCACCTCGGGGCCTACGGTTACCGCCGCCTGACCTCGCCCCACCTCGACCGGCTGGCGCGCGAAGGGATCGTGTTCGAGCGCGCGTGGAGCACGACCACCTGGACGCTGCCGGCCCACCTCTCGATGCTCTCGTCGCTGGTGCCGCCGGTGCACAACGTGCGCCGCACGAACGAGCGGGTGAGCGAGAAGGTGGAGCTGCTGCCGGAGCGCCTCGCGCAGGCGGGCTACCGGAGCGCGGCGGTGGTCTCCGGCCTGTTCCTCGACCGGCGCTACGGCTTCGACCAGGGCTGGGAGGTCTACGACGACCGCACCGCCTTCGCGGGCGGCGACCTCCACGAGCACGAGAACGTGAGCTCCGGGCGCGTCCACGCGCGCGCGCTCGAGCTGCTCGACCGCCTGCAGTCGGGGCCGTTCTTCCTCTTCCTCCACTACTTCGACGTCCACTACGACTACCGGCCGCCGCCGCCGTACGACCGCCTCTTCGATCCCGACTATGCGGGGCCGGTCTCGGGCACGCACTTCGCGCGCGACCTGCTGCGGCGACGCGAGCTCGCCGCGCGCGACCTCGAGCACCTGGTGGCGCTCTACGACGGCGAGATCCGCTGGGTGGACGCATGGCTCGGCAAGCTCTTCGCCGACCTCGAGCGGCGCGGCCTCGGCGAGCGCACGCTGGTCGTGGTGACCAGCGATCACGGCGAGGAGTTCCTCGAGCACCGGCGCTTCGGCCACGCGCAGAACCTCTACGAGCCGACCCTGCGGGTGCCGCTCCTCGTCCGCCTGCCGGGTGGCCGGCTCGGCGGACGCCGCTCCGAGGTGCCGGTCAGCCTCACCGACCTGGCCCCCACGCTGGCCGCAGCGGCCGGGCTCCCGCCGCCGTCGGGCTGGATGGGACGCGACCTGCTGCCGCTGCTCGAGGGACGCGGCTCGATCGCGCCCGCGGACCTCTACGCCGACCTGTTCGGGCGGCGGCGGGCGCTGATCGCCGACGGCGCCTGGAAGGCGATCCTCGAGCGCCGCTACGTGCGGGGCCGGGACCAGCGCCGCGCACGCTCGCTCGAGCTCTTCGACCTGGCGCGCGACCCGGGCGAGCGCGACGATCGGGCCGCCGCCGACGCGACCCGCGCCGAGACGCTCCGCCGACGCCTCGAGCGCGCCTGGCACGGCTTCCAGCGCGCTGCGGCGGGTCTCGACGCCGGTCGGGTCGAGAACGACCCGGAGTTCGAGAAGGAGCTGCGCGCGCTCGGCTACCTGTGAGCGCAGGACCGGCGCGCCGGATTGACAGGGAGATGGACTTTGCGAGAGAACGCGGACAGGAGGCGGCGATCGGGATGAGCGCACCCGCGCGGCTGGCGGCGGCCCTGGCCGCCCTCGGACTCGGGGCGACCGCGCTGGCCGGGGCGCTCGCGGACTCGAGCCCGAGCCTGCTGCGCGCCGGCCTGCTCGTCCTGTTGCCGCTCACCGTCGGCGCCCTCGGCACGCTCCTGGTGCGGCCGCCGGCGCGGCCGCGCGCGGCGGCGGCCGAGGTGCCGGTCCCGACGCTCCGCCACCTGCCGCTGCTGCTCGCGCTGCTGCTCGCCGACCTGTTGCCGGTGGCGCTCGGGTGGCTCACGGGCGGCGTCACGATCGCGGTCCGCGCGCCGATCATGACCCCCTCCGGCCTGCTCGTGCTGATTGCCGGGGCCGCCGTGCTGCCCTTCGTCGCGACCGTCGGCTGGGAGTGGGGCCTGCGCGCGCGCCTCTACGCGCCCTGGGCCGAGGCCGGGCGCGCGCGCCGGGCCTTCGTCGCCGCGGTCGCGTGCGGGACCCTGCTCTCGATGCCCGCGCTCGGCCCCGGGCTGCGCGCCGCCGAGCGCGGCTTCGTGGCTGCGGCGCTGGTCTCGGTTGCGCTGCGCGAAGCGATCGCGGTGCGCCTCTATCGCCGCGCGGGCGTCCTGCTGTCGGGGGCCTTCCGCGGGCTCGCGACCTTCGGGGAGGTGTTCCTCTTCTGCGACGCTCGCGCTCTCTGGCTGCCGGTCGCGAGCTGGACCGCGCAGGACCCCGGCTTCGACCTGTTGCGGCCGGCCGGTCCCGCGGCGGCCGCGTTCGTCGCCTGGATCTGGCTGGCGCGCCTCGACCGCCGCGACGCCGCAGCGCGCCTGCGCCCCTGAGCGCTGCGGGCCGGGCTCAGACCACCTCCCATTTGCGGGCCAGCCGGCGCGCGAGCGCGAACAGGGCGACGCTCCACAGCGCGAGCACCAGGATCTCGGGCCACAGCGCGACGAGCGGCTCCTCGCGCCAGAAGACCTTGAGGAAGCCCTCGAGCGCCCAGGAGTTGAAGACGACGAGACTGGCTCTCTGCAGCGCCTCCGGCATCAGGAAGCGCGGGAACATCGAGCCGCCCAGGGCCGAGATCGAGAGCACGAGCAGGTTGGCGAGCGCGACGAGCTGCTTGCGCGTCCTCGCGGTCGCGGCGAGGACGAGCCCGAACGCCGAGCAGGCGAAGGCGGTCGGCACGCTGATCAGCACGAAGCCGGCGAGATGCGAGGGCAGCTCGAGCCCGAACCACGCCCACCCCCAGATGAACATCACGGTCAGCTGCACCACGCCGAGCGAGGTCAGGTAGAGGAGCTTGCCGGCCAGCAGCTCGCCCATCGAGATGCGGGTCGAGAGCAGGCGGTCGAGGGTGCCGCTCTCGCGCTCCTCGATCAGGGCGCCGCCGGCGCCGGTCGCGGTGAAGAGCAGGAACATCACGCCCAGCCCCGCGGCGTAGAAGGCGACCAGCGGGTTCTCCTTGCCCGCGCCGAGCAGGTCGACGACCTCGACCGCGATCGGCAGCGCGCCCCCGGCGGCCGGCCCCGCGGCGGCGCGCGGCTCCGCGCGGACCTGCTCGAGCAGGCCCGCGAGCCGCGTCCGCTGCTCCGGGGTGAAGAACGCGACGCCGTCGAGCGAGTCGATGCCACCCTCGAGGAAGAGATCGCCCAGGCCGGAGAAGAGCGCTTTCTGGAGCAGCCCGGTCACCAGCTGCGGCGCGATCGGGTCGGAGCTGTCGGCGAGCAGGATCAGGCGCGGGCGCTCGGCGTCGCCGCCGGGCGCGAAGGAGAGCCGCGCCGCGCCGAACCCCGCCGGCACCACCAGGGCGAGCGGCGCCTCGCCGTCGCGCACCGCCTGCTCGGCGTGCGCGCGGTCGAAGGGCGCCGGCACCGCGCCGGACTCTCCCGGCGCCGGGCGCAGGCGCAGGTCGAGCGCGGTCTCGGCCGCGAGCACTTCCAGCAGGCGTCGCGAGCGCGGGCTCGAGTCTTCGTCCACCGCGAGCAAGCGCACGCGGTGGGTGCCGCTGTCGCGCTGGCCCCCGAAGATCCACGCGAAGATGGTGAAGAAGACGATCGGCACGACGAAGGAGAGGGCGAGCGCGGCCCGGTCGCGCAAGAGCAGCGTCCACGAGGTGCGCAGCACCGAGAGGATCATTCGCGCAGCTCCCGGCCGGTGAGATGGAGGAAGACGTTCTCCAGGGTCGGGCTGTCGAGGCGCAAGTCGCGCACGCCGACGCGGGCGCGCTCGAAGGCGGCGAGCAGGCGCGGGATGGCGAGCGCGGGCTCCTCGGTGGTGAGCCGCAGGCGCTCGCCGTCGGCGACGGCGCCGGGGAGCTCCGCGGCCAGCTCCGCGGCCAGCTCGGCGGGAACCTGGCGGTCGGCGTCGACCACGACCTGCTTGCCGGCGCCGATGGTCGAGCGCACCAGCTCGTCGCGGGTGCCGACCGCGATCACGCGCCCGTGGTCGATCACCGCGACGCGATCGCAGAGGCGCTCGGCCTCCTCCATGTAGTGGGTGGTGTGGAGGATCGCGGCGCCGGCGGAGCGCAGCTCGCCGATCATGCCGTAGATGCGCTCCCGCGACTGCGGATCGATGCCCACGGTCGGCTCGTCGAGCAGGACGATCGAGGGATCGTGGAGGATGCCGACCGCGAGGTTGAGCCGCCGCTTCATGCCGCCCGAGAACGGCTCCACCGCGTCGCGGGCGCGGTCACCCAGGCGCGCGAAGTCGAGGCCGCGCGCCACCGCGCGCGCGAGCGGCTCGCCGGCGAGCCCGAGGAAGCGCCCGAAGGCGCGCAGGTTCTGCTCCGCGCTGAGCACGCCGTAGAGGGCGATCTCCTGGGGCACGTAGCCGAGCGTGTCGCGCGCGCCGGGCTCGTCGGCGCGGCGGCCGCCGAGGCGGATCTCCCCGGCGTCGCAGCGCACGCGCCCGGTCAGGGCGCGCACCAGGGTCGACTTGCCGGCGCCGTTGGGGCCGAGCAGGCCGAGCACCTCGCCGGCCGCGAGCTCGAGGTCGACCCCCGAGAGCGCCTGGAGGTCGCCGAAGCGCTTGGTCAGTCCGCGGATCTCGACCGCCCTCACGCCGGCATCTTACGCGGCTCGCCGCGCCGCGCCGGGGCGCGACCGGCGGGCGGCGGCCGGGCGCTCTCAGTCGCCGCGCCGGACGAGCACCAGCGTGCGGTCGTCGGCGTCGGGCTCGGCGCCGGCGAAGGCCGCGACGTCGGCCTCGACCGCGGCGGCGATCTCGCGCAGGGTGGCGCCGCGGCGCGCGGCGAGCGCCGCGGCGAGGCGCTCGAGGCCGAACTCGGCGCCCTCGCCGTCGGCGGCCTCGACGTAGCCGTCGGTGTAGAGGGCGACGAGGTCGCCGGGCTCGAGCGTGACCTCGAGCGCCCCGTAGTCGTTCTCGGGCAGCAGGCCGAGCGGCCGGCCGGTCGAGCCCAGCGACTCGACCGCGCCGCCCGAGCGCGCCACCAGGGCCGGCAGGTGGCCGGCGTTGGCGAGGCGCGCCCGGCCGCTGGCGAGGTCGACACGCAGCAGCAGGGCGGTGGCGTACTTCGAGGCCGGTGTGCGCCGCCAGAGCAGGCGCGAGACGCGCGCCAGGACCTCCTCGGGCGCGATGCCGCTCTCGAGCGGCGCCGCCGCCAGCGCCTCGAGCGACGCGGTGAGCAGCGCCGCCGCGATGCCCTTGCCGGCGACGTCGACCACCATCGCGTCGAGGGCGCCGGCGCGCTCGGCGACCAGGTAGTAGTCGCCCGAGACCAGGCGCGAGGGCCGGCTCGATCCGAACACCGCCCAGCCCGCCGGCGCCGGCAGCTCGCGGGGCAGCAGCCCGACCTGGATCTTGCGCGCCAGCGCCAGCTCCTCCTCGAGCCGCTGGCGCGCGGCGGCCTCGCGCGACAGCTCGACGTTGCGGATGCGCAGCGACGCCACCGCGGCGAGCGAGGTCAGCAGCTCGAGGTCGTCCTCGGAGAACGGGCGGACGAAGGCACGTGAGTCGAGCGAGATCATGCCGAGCGGCCCGGCCTCGTCGAACAGCGGAGCGGCGATCAGGCTGCGCACGCCCGACATGCGCAGGCTGGCGGCCTGGCCGAAGAGCCCGTCCGCGGCCATGTCGCAGACCAGCGCCGCCTGGCGCTTCTCGACCACCTCCTCGAGCAGCGTGCGCGAGAGCAGGGAGTCGCCGAGCGAGCCCTGGGGCCGGCGCGCGGCGGCGCGGCGGTACTGCCCGGGGGCGTCGCGCAGCACGATCACGCCCTCCTCCGGCTCGAGCGCCTGGAAGGCCCGATCGAGGATCAGCTCGAGCAGCTCGTCGAGGGCCAGCGAGCGGCCGAGGGCCTGGTGGACGTCGTTGAGCAGCTCGAGGCGCGCGGCCCGGCGCGCGAGCGTGGCGAGGTCCTGGGCGCCGGCGAGCGGCGTGCGCGCCCCCGAGAGCAGCTCGTCGGCGCGACGGAAGATCGAGGTGCCGGGCGGCAGCGGTCCGGAGGTGGCCGGGCGCGGCGGCTCCGCCGGCGCGGCCTCGACCCTGAGCAGGACCTGGCCGATGCCGATGCGGTCGCCCGCCGCGAGGCGCGCGCTGCGCTCGACGAGTCGGCCGTTGAGGAAGGTGCCACCGCGCGAGCCCAGGTCCTCCAGCCACCAGTCCGCGCCGTGGCGGGCGATGCGCGCGTGGCGGCGCGACACGGCGCCGTCGGCGAGCACGACGTCGCAATCTTCGGCGCGGCCGAGCAGCGTGCCGCTGGCGCCGAGCTCGCGCGTCCGAGGTCCCTCGGGCGCGAGCCAGGAGAGCGTCAGGCGCGGTGCGTCGTTCACGAGCGGAGCGCGCGCGCGATCGACTCGGAGTAGGGCGGACGCAAGACGCCGACCTCGGTGATGATGGCGGTGACGAGCGCGGCGGGCGTGACGTCGAAGGCGGGGTTGCAGGTCTCGGTGCCGGCGGGCGCCACGCGCGTCCCCAGCACGGAGGTGACCTCGTCGCCGGAGCGCTCCTCGATCGGGATCGCGGCGCCGTCGGGGGTGCCGGGATCGAGAGTCGAGCGCGGCGCGGCGACGTAGAAGGGCACGCCGTGACGCGCGCACAGGACGGCGACCGTGTAGGTGCCGATCTTGTTGGCGGTGTCGCCGTTGGCGGCGATCCGGTCGGCGCCCACCACGGCCGCGTCCACCGCGCCGCGCGCGATCAGGGCGCCGGCGGCGGCGTCCGGGATGAGGCGGAACGGGATGCCGAGCCGCGAGAGCTCCCAGGCGGTCAGCCGCGCGCCCTGCAGCAGCGGCCGCGTCTCGTCGCTGTAGACGAGCGCGAGGCGGCCGCGCTCCCAGGCCGCGCGTACGACGCCGAGCGCGGTGCCGTAGCCGGCCGTGGCGAGGCCGCCGGCATTGCAGTGGGTGAGGACGCGCGTTCCGGGGGCGAGGAGCTCCGCGCCCGCGGCGCCGATCGCGCGGCAGGTGGCGAGGTCGGCCGCGCGCAGCGCCTCGGCGCGCGCCAGGAGCGCGGCGGCGAGCGCCGGGCGCCCCTCGCCGCGGTGGGCCTCGAAGGTCTCGCGACCCCGCTCGAGCGCCCAGCGCAGGTTGACCGCGGTCGGCCGCGTCGCGAGCAGGCAGGAGAAGGCGCGCTCGAAACGCGCCGACGGCTCGGGCTCGGGATCGGCGGCGTCGAGCAGCGCCAGCGCCAGCCCGTAGGCCGCGGCGATGCCGATCGCGGGGGCACCGCGCACGGCGAGGCGGCGGATGGCGTCGGCCACCTCCTCGACCCGCGTGAGCCGCAGCCAGTGCTCGTCCAGGGGCAGGCGGGTCTGGTCGAGGATCTCGAGCGCGCCGTCCCGCCAGGCGATGGGCGCGAAGTCCGGGGCGGCGCACATGCGGCGGATCCTATCGCCGCCGCTGCTACACTCGCGGCTCGCCGCGCGCCGGCGACGGATTGCCGCGCCGCCTTCCGGCGCGGGCCGCCCGCCAGGGGGTGAGGATCGTGAAGGGTGACTGGAAGTCCCGGGGCTTCTCGACGCGCGCCATCCACGCCGGCCAGCATCCCGACCCGACGACCGGCGCCGTCTCGATGCCCATCTACGCCACGTCGACCTACGTCCACGACGAGCTCGGCCGGCACAAGGGCTACGAGTACGCGCGCGTCCAGAACCCGACCCGCGCCGCGCTCGAGGCCAACGTCGCGTCGCTCGAAGGCGGCCTCACCGGGCACGCGTTCGCCTCGGGCATGTCGGCGATCGCCACCCTGATGACGCTGCTGCGCACCGGCGAGCACGCGGTCTTCTCGCGCAACGTCTACGGGGGCACCTACCGCTTCATGACCCAGGTCCTGTCGCGCTACGGCGTCGAGTCGAGCTGGGTCGACTCGACCGACCTCGCCAACGTGCGCGCGGCGCTCCGGCCCACGACGCGGCTGATCTACGTCGAGACGCCGACCAACCCGATGATGGAGGTCACCGACATCGCCGGCGCGGCCGAGCTCGCGCACCGGCACGGGGCGGTGCTGGCGGTCGACAACACCTTCCTCTCGCCCTATTTCCAGCGCCCGCTCGAGCTGGGCGCCGAAGTCGTCGTGCACTCGACCACCAAGTTCCTCAACGGCCACTCCGATTCGATCGGCGGCGTGCTGGTGGCGACCCGCCCGGAGCACGGCGAGTGGTTCGCCTTCGTGCAGAAGTCCGAGGGGGCGATCCTGTCGCCGTTCGACTCCTTCCTCGTCCTGCGCGGCTTGAAGACGCTGGGCGTGCGCATGGAGCGCCACGAGCAGAGCGGGCGCGCGCTCGCCGACCTCCTGGCGCGTCACCCGAAGGTGCGCCGGGTCCTCTACCCCGGCCTCGCCGACCATCCCGGGCACGCGGTCCAGAAGCGGCAGGCGAGCGGGTTCGGGGCCCTGATCACGTTCGACCTGGGCAGCTTCGAGGCCGCCAAGCGCTTCCTCGACCGGGTCGAGGTGATGTCGCTCGCCGAGAGCCTGGGCGGGGTCGAGACCCTGACCTCCCACCCCGCCTCGATGACGCACGCATCGGTGCCGCCGGAGACGCGCGCCGAGCTGGGCATCGGCGACGGACTGGTGCGCATCTCGGTCGGGCTCGAGGACTTCGCCGACCTCGCCGCCGACTGCGAGCGTGCGCTGGCCGCGGTCTGAGCGGCGGCGCGCGCGAGCCGCCCGGGCGGGGGGCGCCCTGCGCCGCGGGGTCTGCTACCCTCGCCCCCGAGGGGAACGAGCGGGTCGATCGATCTCGGAAAGGAGGTCGAGATGCGCCGCACCGAGAGTCCTCGGCCGGGTTCTGGGACCCCGACCGGAGCCGTCCTGCTGGCGGGCGCGCTCCTGGTCTGGGCCACCGCGTCGGGCCGCGCGCAGCAAGAGCAGGTCTATTCCGCGTTCAACGGCCAGCAGTCCTACAAGACGCTGTGCATGAACTGCCACGGCGTGGAGGGCCGGGGCGACGGCTACCTGGTCGAAAACCTGCGCGTCCGTCCCACCGACCTGACCCGGATCGCCGAGAGCAACGGCGGTGTGTTCCCCGCCGATCGCGTGCGGGCGAGCATCGACGGGCGCGAGCAGATCGCGGGCCACGGCCAGCGCGAGATGCCGGTCTGGGGCGACGTACTGGTCTGGACCGAGCAGGACACGGCCGAGCGGCAGGCCCAGGTCAAGACCAAGATCGGCGAGCTGGTCGAATTCGTGCGCTCGATCCAGGTCGCGGCCGGGAAGAAGGAATAGCCGGGCCCCCGGCGCTCCCCGTTGACCGCCGCGCCGGCCGTGGCCTAGGGTCGCCACGTGAGCGAGGAGGGCGCGCGATGAGAGGAGTCCCGAGTTCGCTGTGGCTGGTCGCCGGGGCGGCGCTCGCGCTCGCCTGCGGCGGCGCGGAGCGCCGGCCCCCCGCCGGCCAGGCGCCGGCTCCCGAGCCGGCGACCGCGGCCGTCCCCGTTCCCGAGACCGCCCCGCCCCCGGTCATGGAGCCGGTGCCGATCGTCGTCGAGCCGGCCGCCCCGGGCGAGCTCGACGTCCGTTTCGGCCTCGGCCTCGCGGGCGACGGCTCGATCACCACGCCGGTGCTCTCGTTCGGCGCCGGCGACGCCGTCTGCCTCTCGGTCACGCTGCCGCCCGGAGTGGCCGGAACGACGCTCGGCCTGCGCTGGTTCGACCTCTCGGGCGTGCAGGTGGGCGAGACCACGGCGGCGCTCGGCGGCGCGCCGCTGCGCGCGGCGCTCCGGTTGCCGGGCGGCGAGCGGCTCGAGCGCGGCGACTACCGGATCGAGCTCACCGTGGACGGTCGCGCGGTGGGCGAAGCGAACTTCTCGATCACCGATCTGCGTCAGAGCGAGCGCGTGGGCGGCGCCTGAGCGCCCCCCGGCCGGACGCCGCCACGAAGACCAGCCGAGGCGGCGAACCGAGATCGCCGGCCACGCACGCGGCCTGGCCGAACGCGGCGGCGAGCGCGAGCGTCTCGGCTTCCGGGAGACCGACGACCAGGAAGCTCGGCTCCGGCGGCCAGCGCCCCTCCGGGTCGAGCCCCTCCGCCGGCCGCAGCTCGCGGCCGCCTCGACGCAGGAGCGCCTCGAGGCGCGCGAGGCGGCGCCCGTTCTCGGCCTCGCCGAGCCGCACCGACCCCGGGTTGACCGCGGTGACGAGCCCCCAGCGTGCCGCGCCGCGCTGCAGCAGCCAGTGGTCGAGCTCGCGCGCAGCGACGCCGATGCGCAGGTCGAGCGTGCCGGTCTCGAGCCGGACGCGGTAGATCGCCTGCCGGTAGAGCTCCTCGAGCTCACTGCGGCGCACGGCTCGCTATTATGCGGCCCTGCCGCGGCGCCCCGGCGGCCGCGGGCTCGCGGGCGGCTCCCGGCCCGAGCCGGGGTTGTGTGCTCTACTGGCAGGGTGAGAAGCTCAGTCCGTACCCCGGAACCCCGCTGGAACGGGACGCCGTGAGCGTCCTGCCCTGGATCCTCGCTCTCGCCGGCCTCGCCGGCCTCCTGTTCGGATTCCGCTCGCTGCGCCGCCTCTTCTCGGAGTCGGCGCAGCGCAGCGCGCGCGACCGCCGGGCCGTCGAGTCGAGGGCGGAGCGCGATCGCCGGGACTGCCGCGCGCTCGAGATGTCGATGCGGGACAGGTCCCCGGACCTGACTCCCGAAGGGGCGGACGCGAAGCCCCCGCTGCGCCGGCGCTCGACCCAGGCGCCGCACGGTTTCGATCCCGACCTGCCCGTCCCCGTCAGCGAAGAAGCCGCTCGAATGTGATCCCGGCCGACCGGACGCGGGCGACGGCCCGTCCGCGGGCAGGGTCGCCGTGCGCGCCCGGCGTCAGTTCTTCTCCTCCGGCAGCGCGAGGCCCCGGGCGTTCCTGAGGTAGCTCGCGATCTCGTAGGCCACGTTCTTCTCGAGGTCCGAGATGCCGCGCGACGCGCCCAGCGCGCCGCCCCAGGCCCAGAGGCCCTTGGCCTCGAAGGCGACCAGGCTCTTGCCGGACTCGCCGTCGAGCACGGTGACCAGCGTCTCGAGCTGCGCGCTGCCCGCGCCGGCGAGCATCATCCGCGCCGTCTCGTTACCGGGCTTGTACTGGGTGATACGGGTGCGCAACCACGCGACCCCGGGCACCGGCTCGCACGGGACCCCCTGCCGCACCTCCCGGAAGGTCTCCGTGCCGAGGCTCTCGGCCACCAGGCCGGTCATGCGAACCGGGGCCGATTCGGCCAGGTAACCCTGCTTGCGCTCCGCGGCCTTGGGATCGGCCATGACGAAGGGCTCGAGGCAGAGCACGTCGTAGCCTGCGAGGTCGAGCTTGGGCCACGCCGCGATGTGCTTGGCGCGATGGTCGAGGTTGGTCGCCTTGGGCGTGTCCTTCGGCTTCTTCGCGGCCGAGGCGGTCGCCTTGCCGTAGCGCTCCTGGATGTGCTCCCTCGACTTCTCGAGCTCGGCGGCCTCGGGGGTGACGTAGCTCTTGATGCCCTTCAGGAAGGCCTGCCCCGAGAGCTCGTCGAGCGGCTCGAACGAGGCCCAGACGTTGAAGTAGTAGGTCTGGCCGGCGGCGAGCTCGACCTCGGCGTTGACCTGCGCCCAGTTGAGCCAGAGCAGGTGCTTTCCGGGCGGCAGGTAGGCGAAGGCGTAGCTGTTGTTGTCGAGGGTGGCGAGAAACGTCTCATCGGCGAAGACGAACGCGGTGCGCGCGGCGCCCTGCATGTGCCCTTCGCGGATCAGGTAGAGCAGCGCCTGGTCCGGCTTGACCTCGCCGAAGACCTTCTTTGCGCTCTTCTCCGCGCCGGTGACCGGTGGCGCCGCGAGGGCGCCGGCCAGCGTCGCGAGAGCTAGCGCTAAGACCCGGAATCTCCAGGTTCCTGCCTGCCTCATTACCTCCTCCTTGGATGGGATGACGACGAGAGAGGGCTCCATGGTACTCCCAGGCGGCGCCAGGGGAGCCCGTCCGCCGAACGCCGGCCGGTCGGTGTCCCGCTTCTCGAGGCGCGCGCGCTACGAGCCGTCGTGGCGGGCCGGCCCCCTGGGGCGGGGCGGTCCTGGCCCGGCCCCCCTAGAATGGCGCCGCCAGCGTCGACTGCGGAATCCGGGCGACAGGGGAGTCCAGGATGCGCATCCTGCTCGTCAAGC
>Ga0079037_100000613_pt1 | contig 16652 bp, 13 predicted proteins | sample Mud3Dept4metaG_FD_71479 | JGI IMG/M metagenome (GOLD analysis project Ga0079037, IMG submission 71479) | Freshwater wetland microbial communities from Ohio, USA, analyzing the effect of biotic and abiotic controls - Mud 3 Core 4 Depth 4 metaG | ecosystem: Environmental > Aquatic > Freshwater >... | reverse complement strand
GGCCGCTGGTTCGGCACCATGTGCCTGTCGGAGCCGCAGGCAGGCTCGAGCCTCTCCGACCTGATCACCCGCGCCGTCCCGGACGGAGAGTCGTTCGAGCAGGATCCGCTAGGTCCGCGTTACCGGCTGTTCGGCAACAAGATGTGGATCAGCAACGGTGACCATGAGCTGACCGAGAACATCGTGCACCTGGTGCTCGCTCGAGCCCCCGGCCCCGATGGCGGCACGGTCCCCGGCACCCGGGGACTCTCGCTGTTCATCGTCCCGAAAAAGCTGGTCGACACCGCCGGAAACCTCACCGGAGAGCGCAACGACGTCGCCGTGGCGGGACTCAATCACAAGCTCGGCTATCGCGGCATTCCCAACACGCTGCTGAATTTCGGCGAAGGCCGCTACCGCGTGCGGGGCGGGGCAGGCGCGATCGGCTATATGGTGGGCCGCCCGGGCGAGGGCCTGCGCTGCATGTTTCACATGATGAACGAGGCGCGAATCGCCGTCGGGATGAGCGCGGCGGCGATCGGCTACGCGGGTTACGAGGCCAGCCTGGCTTACGCGCGGGAACGCCGGCAAGGCCGTCCAATGGGACCGGCTGGCAAGGATCCTGCGACCCCGCAGGTGCCGATCATCCAGCATGCCGACGTCAAGCGGATGCTGCTCGCGCAGAAAGCTTATGTCGATGGCAGTCTGGCCCTCGGTCTGTATTGCGCCCGCCTGGTCGATGATCAGCGCACCGGCGACGCGGCGACGGCGGCCGAGGCGGCGGCCTTGCTGGAAGTTCTCACCCCGGTCGCCAAGAGTTGGCCCAGCCGGTGGTGCCTGGAGGCGAACAGCCTGGCGATCCAGATTCACGGCGGCTATGGCTACACGCGCGACTTCCCCGTCGAGCAACTCTGGCGCGACAACCGTCTGAACATGATTCACGAGGGCACGCACGGCATCCAGGGGCTCGACCTGCTTGGTCGCAAGGTACTGGCCAACGGCGGACGGGATTTCAAGGCGCTGCTGGCCAAGTTCGAGTTGACGGCTGCGCAGGCATGCGAGATGCCTGAACTCGCACGTCACGGATTGGCATTGCGCGGCGTATCGGAAGGTCTCGAAGTGGCAACACGTGAAGCGTGGCGCGACGGTGAGCCGGCCGCCGTGCTCGCTAATGCAACGCCTTACCTCGAGGCGTTCGGCCACGTCGTAATCGCCTGGATATGGCTGGACCTCGCGTGCGCCGCCCATTTGCAACTGCGATCGCCTGACAGACTGCACGCAGTACCAGGCCTGCGTGGCGTAATCCAGACCGCCGGATTTTTCTACGACTTTGAGCTGCCTCAGGCGCAGACATGGCTCGCACCTGTCGCCGCGCGCAATCCGGCCAGCCGAGTCATGCAGGACGATTGGTTCTAACCAGGAGTACGGCCTTGAACTTCACCGAGAGCGAAGAAATCACCGGATTGCGGGAGACGCTGCGCCGCTACCTGGATAAAGAGTGCCCCGCATCAAAAGCGGAGAGGTGGGACCGCGAGGACTTCATTCCCCGCGAGGAGTTGCAGCGTCTCGGCGAACTCGGCGTCTGCGGCCTGTGCATTCCCGAAGAGTACGGCGGGTTGGGTCGAAATGTGCTGGGGATGGTCGCGACGGTCGAGGAACTCGCACGCCGCAGCGCCGGACTCGCGAGCTATTACTTCATGTGCGCCGGCTATGGCGGCCTCAACATCGTGGAGTCCGGTTCCGTGCTGCAGAAGCAGCGCTTCTTGCCCGATCTCGCCGCCGGAAAAGTGGCTTTTTCCTATGGACTCTCAGAGCCGAACGTCGGCGCGGACCTCGGCGCGGTGGCTACGAGGGCGGACCGGGACGGAGATCGCGTAGTCATCAACGGGGCCAAGCGCTGGACGTCTGCCTCGTCGATGAACGAATTCATCTACGCACTCGTTCGCAGCGGTCCCGCCACAGCCAAGCGCAAGAACCTTTCGTTCGTGCTGATACCGACCACGGTGAAGGGCGTGTCGATCACCGTTCTCAGCGCGATGGGACACAACGGGGTGCCTTTGGCCGACGTCGTGTTCGAGGACGTCGAACTCACGATCGACGACGTCGTGGGCGGCGAGGCAGGCTGGAACAACGGTTGGTCCGTGTTGGCGGGGCCGGCGCTCGAGGTCGAGAAACTCGCTCCACCCGCAATCGCACTGGGCATTGCGGAAGCGGCACTGGATGAAGCATGGAACTACAGCCAGCAGCGAGTGCAGGGCGGCAAGCGAATCTGCGGCCATCAGGCCATACGGCACGTACTGGCAAACTCGCAGACGCAACTCCAGGCGGCACGGTTGATGCTATCGCACGCCGCCTGGCTCGTGCAGGAACAGAAGCCGAGCGCCGTGGCGACATCAATGGCAAAGTTGTTCGTCTCGGAGGCGGGAAAGGAAGTTACGCTCGCCTGCCAGCAGGTGATGGGCGCCTACGGCTATGCTCATGGGTTCCAGATGCAGCGCTACGTACGTGATGTGCTGGCCATTCCCATCTACGGTGGGTCGAGCGCGGTGCAACGCAACAACATCGCCAACTTGCTGCAGTTGCCGAAGGAATAGCCCATCACGCGATGAAGAAAGCCCAAGGTTCTCCGGCAAGATAGTCGCCGCTGTCCGGTCCCTTGCACTTCCGAAAACGGCTATGCGATGTCACACAATGATCCGAGGAAGCTAATAACATCCGGACGAATGCTGGGCCGTACGGGGCCAGGCCGGATCGAGGCCGACGTGCGGCCGCGGTCAGCGCGCCTACATTTCTGGCAGGCGCGTGTGGTGTTCAGTCCGGCAGCGAGGAGAGCATGGAAATTCGGAAAGAGCCGAGCCGGGATCATGTAGATCCCGAACTCATCGATTTGCTCGACTCGTTGGTCCTCCCCGACCTGAGCCTCGAGAATCTTCAGGTGCTCAGGGATCTTTTTCAGCCCCAGCCGGCCGACTGCAGTGACGATGGCGTCTCGGAGCACCAGTGTCAAATCGCTTCGAGTGACGGAACGTTGCTCCGGCTGAGGATACTTAGGCGCGCGGACTCCAGCGGCCCGATGCCCGTCGTTCTCTATGTGCACGGCGGGGGCTTTGTTTCCGGCAGTCCAGAACTGTTCGACTTCTTCATCCGGCCGCTCGCAGCGGAACTCGGGATCGCGATCGTAGGCATCGCTTATCGTCAATCGCCGGAGTCGGTCTTTCCTGCCGCTGTCGAAGACTGTTACTCCGCACTTCGATGGGTATGGGAGAGCGGGTCTCAACAAGGATTTGATCTCAGTCGCGTCGGGGTGTTGGGCGAGAGCGCCGGCGGCGGCCTTGCTGCTGCGTTGGCGCTCCTTGCGCGTGATCGCGGCAATTACCGGCTCGCGTTCCAGATGCTTTTCGAGCCGATGCTCGATGACCGTACCGGCAGCACCCGCAAACCGCATGCGTCCTCTGGCCAGTTCGTATGGACAGCTTCCAACAATCGGTTTGGCTGGCGTTCGCTGCTGGGGCGCGAACCCGGAGCCAGTGATGTCTCTCCGTATGCCGCGCCCGCGCGTGCGACGGACCTGTCCGGCCTGCCGCCGACGTTCATCGCCGTTGGGGCGTTGGATCTGTTCATGGCCGAGGACCTCGAATATGCGCGTCGCCTGATCGAAGCCGGTGTGCCCACGGAGTTGCACGTCATCCCGGGCGCGTTCCATGGCTTCTATCTCAAGACGGACGCGAAAGTCGCAGAACAGTTCGTGCGCCTGAGCACCGATGCTCTGCGTCGACTCGTGAACGGTGGTGGTGCTGGGAAGGGTGAGGAATGAAAGCAGGCCAAGTGGTGCTGGTCACGGGCGGGTGTGGCGCCATTGGTGCGGCCACCGCATCGATGCTGGCGAGCGCGGGAGCAGTGCTGGCTCTCGTTGACCGCGACGAAGAGCGGTTGCGTGCGACCGCGACGCAGCTTTCCTCGTTAACCCGCGTGCTCGGACTGGCGTGCGACTTGAGCGATTTTGCGGAGTTGCAGCGAACGGTAGGCCGCTTCGAATCCGAGCTTGGTCCGATTGACGTTCTCGTCAACAACGCCGCGATCGCCGGGCCAATGGGTGCGCTTCGCGACGCAGACCTGGACGCGTGGGACGCAGTCATGCGAATCAATTACGAGGCGCCACTGCGTTTGTGCCGTTGGTTATTGCCTGGAATGATCGACCGCGACTACGGGCGGATCGTGAATCTCGCATCGAGAGCCACGACAGGTTTTCCCGGAGCAAATACACCTTACAGCATCAGTAAGGTGGCTCTCACGAGGCTCACCGCCCACGTTGCCAGGGAAGTGGCGGGGACGAATGTTACGGCCAATGCAGTATGTCCCGGCGCGGTTCATAGCGGAATATGGGCTGAAATTCGGGACAATGTTCGCGCTCGGCGTACCGACGCGTCCGTAGACCTGTTGCGCTACGTCGATGCCGTCGAGGCTGGGGGGGCTCCCCCCGAGGATGCGGGGCGGCTCGTGCTCCGGATCCTTGGCGACCCAGAGATCAACGGTGCATTGCTCTTCTGTGAAGGCGCGGAGCAGGTTGTCAGGCCGCTCGTCCGTGGATCTTGAGAAGGCCGAAGGAAGCGCTCTCTGTAGATCGAGGTTCGTGAACGTCACTCTCCTGCGCGACCACGATCTTGACCTGACCTGTCCATGCTCTTCGTCAGCGAGCGGGGGAAAGAGGGGATACACGTTGAATCGCTTCGCTCCCGATCGCCTTCAGCGCCGAAGCTACCCGTGTTGGGTCACAGTCTCGCCGATCAGGTTCGGTGACGGGTCCGCTGCACACCAGGTTGCGCGCTATTTCGAGGAAGCCCGGGTCCTGATGATGCGCAGAGTACTCGGCACGGACTGTTGGACCTCCGACGCGGGACGCCTGACACTTGCTTTCCACGCGACGGACTTCTGCGAAGAGATTCCGACACCGGCAGTGCTGGAAGCGGGAGGAGGGGTCCTTCGCGTCGGCGGCTCGTCCGTCACGGTTGCCATGGCACTGTTCTCGTCGGATCGGTGCGTAGCGGTCTGCGACGGTGTCCTTACACACGTCGGCCCCGATGGCATGTCTCCGTGGAGCGTTGAGCAGCGCTCAATTCTCAGCGGCCTGGAATGGCGTTACTTCGACTCGGATTGCTAACGCATTTCGCGCGGCAGTGCCCGTTTGGTACACGGACTTACTTGAGGTGCGACGAATCTAGCCGTTGAATCCCAGCACCCGTGTCCGCTAACGGAAACCGGTCCAGTCCGTTGGCCCCGTCCTTTTGCACCGCAACACCCCAGGCGATCGGCGTGCGGCGCGCCTTGCCGAACCGCGCGGCCGGTAATATATTCGAACAAGCGTTCGAATTCTCGGGTCGCATTGCGGGGGGCAATGAGGTGGACACATTGCAGTCGAGCCGTTGGATGCCTGGTGGCGCCGACAGTGCGGGCTACCGTTCCGTTAGCTCGCAGGACGCGATGCAGCACAGCCGGGCGATGACCGGCTGGGATCACGTCTATGAGCCGGTGGGATGCGAGGGTTTCACGGGTCGCGTTACCGAACTGCTCCTTGGGCCCATGCAGGTGGCAGTCGAGCAGATCGACCATTCGATGCGTTACCGGGGTGCCACGCGTCGCGACCACATCGTCTTCTCCTCCATCCTGCCCACGGACGGCTCCACCGTCTGCAGCGGGCGCCCCCTGGGCACCAACACGGTGGTCAAGTTTCCGCGCAACCATTCGCATACGGCCTACGCAAACGGCCCGATCAAGTTCGTCACCGTCGCGGTGGAGGAAGCAACCCTGGCCGACTTCGTCGAGCGGAATTCGAACGGCACGATTTCGCGTCGCGACGTGTCACGCAGCCTGTGCATCGTCGACAATGACATCGTTGGCAGGTTCCAGGACTCTCTGCTTACGATCCTGCAGCAGATCGACGGCGAAACCGGGCTGCTGGACCAGCAGCGCTGGCGCGCCGACACCAGGCTGACACTTCTGCAGCTGCTGCTCGAACTCATCGACGTCGCGGTCGACGCGCGGCGACAGTTGCCGCCGGCCTCGACCCGTGCGTACATCGTCGAGAAGGCCATTGCCTACATGCAGGACCACCTGACCGACCCCGTGCTGATGGAATCCGTGGCGCGTGTGGTCCGCGTCTCTTCACGAACCCTGCGTTACAGCTTCGAGGAAGTCCTCGGGGTGTCGCCGCGTGCCTATCTGGCGTCACTTCGCCTGCGCCGCGCGCGCCAGGAGTTGTGCACGGCTGGCAATCCGCAGTCGATCCAACGGATCGCGCACGAATATGGGTTCTGGCACGTGGGCCGGTTTGCGCAGTATTACCGAGATGCGTTCGGCGAGCTGCCTTCCGACACGTGCCGGCGCGTGGCGACAGGTAACTGACTTCATCGGTTCGCTGCGCGTCGCAGCCATTGCCACCACGCTTCCGTTGGCACTGCCGGCGCAACGCATTTCCGAAAGCGGCGATCCGACCTTCGACATTGCTCGGAAGATGTCGGAAATCGCGGAGAGCAGGCAGTGCAGAAAGAGCTGGGCAGAGATCTGGTGGATCCCGAACTCCTCGACATGCTCGACTGGTGGGTACTGCCGGATTTGAGCACCGAGAATCTCCACGTGCTGAGGGATTTCGAGATCCCTCCGGTCGACTACAGCGGGGACGGTGTCACGGAAGTTAACTTGCAGTTGACTTCGAGCGACGGAACGTCGCTCCGGCTGCGGATACTGAGGCGGGCGGATACCAGTGGTCCGACTCCAGTCGTGCTTTACATTCACGGTGGCGGTTTCATCTCCGGCAGCCCTGAGCTGCTCGACTTCTACAACCGGCCACTCGTCACGGAGCTCGGAATCGTCATCGTAAGCATCGCCTATCGCCAGGCTCCGGAGTCAGTCTTTCCCGTCGCAATCGAAGACTGCTACTCCGCGCTCCGATGGATTTGGGAGAACGCAACCGAGCAAGGTTTCGACCTCAATCGTGTCGGCGTGATGGGCGAGAGCGCTGGCGGTGGGCTGGCGGCGGCCTTGGCCCTTCTTGCGCGCGATCGCGGCGACTACCGGCTGGCATTCCAAATGCTATTCGAGCCGATGCTCGATGACCGCACGGGCAGCACTCGCGAAGCGCATCGGTACGCGGGCCAGTTCGTATGGACTGCGTTCAACAATCGGTTTGGATGGCGGTCGCTGCTGGGGCGCGAACCCGGGGCGAATGATGTCTCTCCGTACGCTGCGCCGGCACGAGCTGCTGACCTGTCCGGTCTGCCGCCGACCTTCATCGCGGTAGGGGCCCTGGATTTGTTCATGGCGGAGGACGTCGACTATGCGCGCCGCCTGATCGAAGCCGGCATACCCACCGAGCTGCATATCATCCCAGGCGGATTCCATGGCTTTTATTTCAAGACGGGAGCAAAGGTCGCCGACCTGTTCGTTCGCCTGAGTACTGACGCCCTGCGCCGGTTCGTAAGCCTGTCGCCGAGCGTTTGAACGATCGTAGTCACCCGTCGTCGAGTGGTACTTGCCGCCCACGAAGACATCCGTCGATGAGTTGCCGTTTCTGGCTAAGGTGGTCCGAAGGGGCTGCCGCAGACTCGGGCGTACTCAAACTTGGGACCACGCGCAGCGTGGCAGCGGAGGAACCGAATGAACCTGAAGCTGAAGTCGACGATTGCCGCCACGCTGCGCATCGCCGCCATCGCCGCGACGCTTCCGCTGACTCAGCCAGCCTCGGCACAGGATGCAGCGCTCGAGGAGATCATCGTCACCGCGCAGAAGCGCGAGGAGAGTCTGCAGGATCTGGGCATCTCGGTGACTGCGCTCGGGGCAGAGCGGATCAAGGAACTCGGCATCACGAGTTCGATCGACATCGGCCGTGTTGCGCCGGGCGTCGTCTTCTCCGGATCGCTGCCCGGTGGTCTGTTTCCAGTGCTGAGTGTTCGTGGCATCTCCCAGTCCGATTTTTCGCCGATTCAGGAAGCGCCGAACTCCGTCTACTTCGACGAAGTGTACGTCAGTGCCAATGGTGCACTGGGATTCAGCACGTTCGATCTCGAGAGAATCGAAGTGCTGCGCGGTCCGCAGGGCACCCTGTTCGGACGCAATGCCACGGGCGGTCTTGTGAATTTTGTTTCAGCGAAGCCTACCGACGCCTTTGAGGGGTACGCCGAGGCGGGATTCGGCAGCTACAGCAACTACTGGCTGGAAGGTGCAGTGAGCGGTCCGATCACGGATCGCGTCCGCGGCCGCCTGTCGCTGCGCGGTGAGCAGGCAGACGGCTGGTGGGAGAACCGACTGCCCGGCGGCAACGACAGCATGGAGACGGAGGCCTGGGGTGTCCGAGGCCAGCTCGAGATCGACCTGACGGACAATCTGCTGGCGCGAGTATCGTTGAACTACGCCAAGCAACCCGACCATGCGGTGGGCACGTACAAGGCGCGGAACTTCTACTTCGATGCCAACGGCGTGCCTGCATTGCAGCCCGCGGACCTCGACGCCTGGGGCACCGGCCCCGGCAACAACCTGATCGGCAATCGCGATCCGTATGCGGACAAACAGACGGGCGCGTTCCAGGACTACGGATCATTCGACAGCAAGTCGGTGTCGCCGACATTGTTCCTGCAATGGACGCTGCCGTCGATGACCCTCACCTCGATCACCAACTACACGGATTTCGACGCGGGATATCTCGAAGACACGGACGGCCAACCGCTCGATTACGCGAAAGGCAGCCAGACTCAGGCTGTCGAGCAGTGGTCACAGGAACTCCGTGCGAATGGCGCGTTTGGATCCAACCTGTGGACGGCAGGACTCTACTTCCTCGACATCCAGACGCAGACGCGGAGCGCGTTGAGTTTTCCGGTGCTGGCAGGTTCGGACTTCGCCTTTGACGTCTACCAGGACGCGAAGCAGGACACCCGGTCGTGGGCGCCCTATGGCCAGATCGAATGGGGCCTGACGGATCAGCTGCGGCTGACAACCGGGATCCGCTACACCCAGGACACGAAGACTTTCGACTCCCAGGTATATTTCGTTGAACTGGGCAACGGCTACAGCGGTGGCACGGGCTCGACCGTTTTCCCGGATCCCGGATTGCTGGTGTACGACTTCAGGGAAGGGACGGCCGGAGGACTGGCCAAGCACGACGAAGGCCTGTGGTCCGGAAAAATTCAGCTCGACTACAAGCTGTCGCCGGACGCCTTGCTGTATGCGGGAATTTCCCGTGGCGTGAAGGGCGCAGGTTTCAACACCAACCTCGGTGGCGGCCTGACGAACGAGGACACGCCCTTTGGCAGTGAGTCCGTGCTCACGTACGAAGCCGGCGGCAAGTTCGAGTTCCTGAAGAACCGGGTACGATTGAACGGCAGTGCGTACTACTACGATTACGACGATTACCAGGGTTTCGCGTTCGAAGGCACCCAGGGTGTAGTCGGCAATTACAAGGGCGAGTTCTATGGTGTGGACCTCGAGTTCCTGGCGCGGCTGCCCGGAGACGTGCTTCTGAGCCTCGGCGGTTCGTATTCGCACACACAGCTGGATGACGTACCTACGGCGTATACCGGAGTGCGCGACATGCGCGCCGTGATGGCGCCGGAGTGGATTGCAAATGGTTCGGTCAGTAAGACGCTGGCGCTCGGGCCCGGCGAGTTGTTGCTGCTTTGGAGCTTCGATTACCTTTCGGATCGATACGCCTCCGTGGACAACAATCCGGCGACCTACGTCGACGGTTCAGTGATCCACAACCTCCGAGCTTCGTACGCGCTGGGCGAGTCGGGCGTGGAGATTGCGGCTTTCGTCAACAACGTGGCTGACACCGATCGCCAGCTGTTCGTCTACGACTTCATCGCGGCCGGCGGTTTCACGATCAACAGCTACGACAAGCCGCGCTGGTACGGGCTGTCCATCCGCAAGAAGTTCTAGAACTTCCCGAGTCACTGCATCCGGGAAGAACGAAGCGGGCGCCACGTGCGCCCGCTCTCGTTTTTACCTTCGGTCACGTCCAGGCATCGGAGCCGCCTGATACGCCCGTGCCTGCTGCGAGCAAGCACGGGCCCGACCCACGCTACCGATTCTTCTTCTTCGACTGCTGCTCTTCGTAACCAACCCAGGCCTGCTCGAGGACGTACGCGCGCAATGCAGGAAGGTCCTCTTCGCTCACGATGTCCTTGAATTCGGGCATGCCGGACAACGTGAAGAGGCCGCCACGGACGATTTGCGGATAGAGCTCGAACCTGGCCGAGTTGGTGCGACGCAGGTCCGGCACCGAGCCCGGACCGCCGATCGCCTTGTTGCCGTGACAGAGCTCGCAACCTGCCGCTTCCCACACGCCCTGGCCCGCGAGAACGAGTTGCGGGTCCGGGCGAGGAGCGGGCGGTTCAGGAATCGGCTCCTCGATCACAGGAGAAGGTGGCAGCTTCGCGCGACCCTTCAGGGAGAACGCCAACAGCCTGGGAGGACCGCTGGCGCCACCGCCGAGTTGGGGCGCCGTCAACGCGGCGGAGGTGCTGCCCGAGCCGGTCGCGACCAGGATGTACTGCTGGCCATCGACCTCGACCGTGCTCGGCGCGCCCAGGATGCCGCCGCCTGCTTCGAACGTCCACAACCTCTGCCCTGTGTCGGCGCGGTAGGCGTGGAACTGTCCTTCGGTCGTGCCCTGGAAGACCAGGTTGCCTGCCGTCGCCAGCGTACCGCCCTGATAGGGTGCGCCGATGTCGAGCTGCCAGCGCGCGACCTGCACGACGGGGTCCCATGCGACCAGCTTGCCTTTGAATGGGCCGCCGTTCTTCTTCGTGTGGTAATTGTCGAAGCCGATCTGACCGACGAGAGACCTGGGATCCGTCCAGTACCGCGTGCCGGCATCGATCGTCGGGATGTATACGAGCCCCGTGCCCGGGCTGTAAGCCATCGGCTGCCAGTTGTGTGCGCCGTAGCCGTGCGGAAACACCAAGGCGCCCTCGGGGCCTTTTTCCCACCACTTGCCATCGGGCAACATCACAGGCTTGCCGGTCGCCATGTCGATGTGCGAGGCCCAGTTGACCGTCGTGATCGGCTTCGGCTGATTCAGCAGCTTGCCGGTGCGGGCGTCGAATACATAGAAGAAACCGTTTTTGGGGGCCGTCATGACCGCCTGCACCGTCTTGCCGTTGCTGGGCAGGTCAGCCAGCACGAACGGCATCGTGGCCGCGTAGTTCCAGCCGTCGCCGGGCGTGGTCGAGTAGTGCCAGACGTACTCACCGGTGTCGGCATTCAATGCGACGACGGCATTCGTGAACAGCTCGTCGCCCGCACCTTCGCCGCGTTCGGGCGGCGCCAACGGCGTTGGCCCGTCCGTGCCGACGATCAGCAGTCCGGTGCGGGGATCGTACGTCATCGCTTCCCACGGGCTGCCGCCACCGACCTTCTTCCAATACTCCTTGCCCCAAGTCTTCGCAGCCATCTCCATGGTCTTGTTCTCGAAGCCATCCGCCGGATCGCCCGGGATGGTGTAGAAACGCCAAAGGTGCTTGCCCGTGTCAGCGTCGTAGGCGTCGACATGACCGCGACCCACGCCGCTGTCCGCATTGGCATTGCCGATGAAGACCTTGCCGTCGCCGACGCGAGGTGCACCAGTGATCGTCTTGAACGCGGTGGGGTCGCATGACTGCGCCTCCCACGCTTTCTTTCCGGATTTGCGGTCGATGGCGATCAGGCGGCAGTCGCCCGTCGCGCGGATGACCTTGTCTTCCCAGAGCGCGAGGCCGCGACTGAGCCGGGCACCCCACGAGGGGATCACACCCATGGGGAACTTGATGCCGGCATCGAACGTCCAGAGCAACTTGCCCGTCTTGAGGTCGTTGGCGAAGACGAGACCAAGCGGACCACTTTGGTACACGACGCCGTCGGCCACCATGGGCACGCCGACCAAGCCATCGCGCACGGGCATGTCCGCAGACCACGCGAGTTTCAGATTCTCCACATTGCCTGCATTGACCTGCGCGAGCGGGCTGTAGTGCTGGTCGTACTCGTTGTTGCCGATCAGCGTCCATTGCGAGTTCGGGGAGGCGGGCGTTCCGCTGGGTTCCGTGCTTCCGGAGGCGCCGAGAGCCAGCATCGGGGCCAAAAGCAGGATCATCGCGCGCGTTCTAGCGTTCAAGGCAGCACCCCGTGAATCGACATGTACTCCAGCTGACTTTAGAACATACCAAACGGTGCGTGATGGCCGTTTCCGGAAAAGCTTTGCGATCGAACTTCCAGTTACGGATACGGAGCCCGCAACGCGTCCGATAGAGTTTTCAGACTACCTGATGCAGCATCTGCCGGGCCTTACGCACCGTGACCCCGCACTTCAGTGCTGACGCGTCCATGGCAGTCAGCAGGTTGACGATTTCCACCGGCGCCAGCCGGTAGTTGAGCGGAAGCCCGACGAGACCGGATTTCGCCAGCGCGAAGTACGTCTCGATGATCTCAGACCGGTTCGAGCACAGGAACGCGACGACGCTGCCGGGGCTCAGCCCCAGCCCGATGAGTCCGTTTGCCAGCCGGTTGCAGCGCGCATTGAGCTCGGCATACGTGAAGCGACGGCCGGTCTTTACGCAGTACATCGCTTCGCGCGCCGGATGGCGCGCGGACGTTGCCTTGAGAATGCTGCCCACCAGCATCTTGCCCAGTGCACGTTGCCGTGCGGCCTGCGGGGTTGCCGTGCTCATCGAATTCGCGGCGTTGCCTGGCGGGGTGTGGCGAAGATCATCCGGCCTCAGTTCAGTTCGCCGTTCTTGAGCAGTTCCATCGGGTCCTTGAGGCCCACCCAGCCGAGGAACGGGTCCTGCGCGGCGTAGCCGATCAGTCGCTGCATTTCCGGCGAGAACGTCCTGGCGAGCTTCGGCGGCACTACCAGGTACTGGTTCTCTTCCTGCCGGAGCCAGTTGCGCGAATAGGCCATGGCGAGCGCGTAACGCATCTGGTCCTTGGTGCGGTTGGCGCCGCCGCCGTGCCAGACCGAGCCGAAATAGACGAGTGCGGAACCTCGGGGCATGACCGTTCCGACCGTTTCGTCGTCGCGCGGAACGCGCACTTCATCCCACTTGTGGCTCCCGGGGATCGCGCGCGTGCCACCGATCTCTTCGGTGTACTCGCGCACGGCCCACAGTACGTTCATGACGAACTCCTTCTTCAGCGGATGCTGCAGGTCGGGGTAGACGAGGTCGTCGCGATGCAGGGGTTGCGTGCCCTCGCCGGGCATCAGGCAGACCGCCTGGCTGACATGCAGCTGAAACTTGTCGAGCCCACGTGCGAGAACTTCGAGAATCAGCGGATGCGTCGCCAACTTGTGCGAAGTCCGCGAGTGAGCGATGACGCCGCAGATACGGCGTGTCTTGAGTCCCAGGAACTCGGCATTCGCCTCACCGGACTTGGGCGGAGGAGTGCGATCGAGCGCGGGCGCCAGCTCGGCCTCTATGCGATCCATCGTCGCTTCGTCGACGAGATTGAATATGCGGACGGCCCCGTGTTCCTGAAGCAGCGCAAAAATCTTATCCGGCGACGTCGCGGGCGTCACGGCAGGAATTTCTGTTTTAGACATGCGTCGGCCCCCTTGGTAATGCGGCTGGGGCATGTGCGACGCACGGTGCCCAGTGCGTCGCAGTCTGCCCCGGCCTCCGGGGCCAGGCTGAGCCACATTCGGAAACATCTGCCGACGATCCTCGCCGCACCGTCCGCCGACCAAGGCGATGATTGCCAACTTCGGATAAGTTGCACTTGGATCGGATGCCTATCATCGGTGACGCAACCGAGGCACTTCGATGAGCAGACATCTGCGCGAGCTGTTTGACCTGACCGGGCGTATCGCCATGGTGACGGGCGGATCGCGCGGCCTGGGCCTGCAGGTCGCCGGTGCGTTGGCCGAGGCGGGCGCCAGGATCATGCTGACGTCGCGCAAGGCGGAAGACCTCGAATCCGCCGCGGCTGCCCTGGCAGCTCAAGGTTTCGAGGCCGCGTCCATTGCCGGCGATTCCTCACGGCCGGAAGAGATTCAGCGCATCTAGCATGCCAGCGTATGCCCTGAACCAGGTCCGCCAGATGCTGCGCCAGGTCGAGCGAGGCTTGGAGGCAAGCGTGGAAATGGAAGCTCTTCACCAAGCGCTCTGTTTCGGTTCGAAAGACGCGAAAGAGGGTATCGATGCCTTTCTCGAAAAACGTCCTGCCCAATTTATCCCGCCCGGCTACGTCATGGTCGACGACCGGTGACGAGACAAGACATGTTCTGCTGGTCGGCTGATCCCGCCTTGCATTGGTATGGAGTAGCCATCATTGCCCCCGCACTGCGCTGCCTATAAAGAGGAACGATCGCCGTGGGACACGATCTTCTTGCAAGATGAGCTAAATGAAGTGGTTCTGGCCCGGCTGGTACACGGCGTCACCGAAAAAGACTTATGAATCAATGGAGTTGAACTCTCTTAACCAATGGGTCGTCGGTTCGGATTCTGCACGGCCCATCCACTTCCGAATTGACGCGTGTGAACCCGAATCCGCTGGCATACGTACTGCGGTATTCATGAATCTGCCGACTGACAGGCCCAAAAGCCCCAGCCTCTCCTCGATTTGCTGTCAGTAAATCGGGCTGCGGCCTCGATACACCGGAGCGCAGACTCCTTGAGCCGCCGCTTCCGGTGGCATGAACCGTGTGTATTTGAAATGATAAAGCCCGTGACGTCGCCCACGTTGAAGGGGTAGCAGTCATGACACGCAAAAAGCGCAATCCGCACATTGGCAGTGATTTCGAGGTCTTCCTCGCCGAAGACGGACAACTCGAAGGTGCGACTGCCGTCGCTATCAAGCGCGTGCTCGCGTGGCAGATTGCCCAGGCGATGAAGGATGAGAAGGTCTCACAGGCAGAGCTGTCCGCGTGCAGTTTGCGGCCTAGACCGAGTCACCGCGACGCCGTCGAATGTGGCAGTTACCATCTTCACCAGGCCTGCGTTCGGATGGATCATCGCGCCATGGACAAGACCTTCATCACGGCGAGCGAGCTGCTGCAGGATTCCTTCCGGCTCGCGGCGCAGATTCACAGCAGCGGATTCCTGCCGGACTTCATCATCGGCATATGGCGTGGCGGCACGCCGGTCGGCATCGCGATCCAGGAATATTTCGAGTACGTCGGCGTGCGTTCGGACCACATCGCGGTGCGCACCTCCGCGTATGTCGGCATCGGCGAGCGGGCGAAGACGATCCGCGTGCACGGGCTGCACTACATCGTCGATGAGGCGGACGCCGACGATTCGCTGCTGATCGTGGACGACGTCTTCGACTCCGGTCACAGCATCGAGGCACTGCTCGCGGAACTCTCGGCCAAGATGCGGTTGAACATGCCGCGGCAAGTACGCATTGCGACGCCGTGGTACAAGCCGGGCAACAATCGCACGAGTCTCGTGCCGGACTACCACCTGCACGAGACCGATGCCTGGCTCGTTTTTCCGCACGAGCTCGGCGGACTGACGTACGACGAGATCAAGGCCGGCAAGCCGGAGCTCGCGTCGGTTATCGAGCTGCTGCGACCACCGAAAGGCTGATCCAGCCGCGCTTCTTCGGGTCTGTCAAAAAAGGCTTCGCTGGAGTGCGCCGTTGCGGCGCACGTTCCGGTCACACACGATGCCCGCGGTCTTCCGCTTCGCATACAGTCCCGCGCGATTTTGCTGACTCCTTCCGGCAGGCACCGCGATGACGTTCCTTGAACGGACCTTTCAGCTCGACGCAAACGGAACCACCGTCCGGACCGAAGTGCTGGCGGGGTTTACGACCTTCCTGACCATGGCCTACATCGTCCTGGTCAATCCGTCGATCCTGAGCACCACCGGCATGCCGGCCGCTGGCGTCGCCGCTGCGACCTGTCTCGCCGCCGGCATTGGCTGCCTCATGATGGGCCTCATCGCCAACTACCCGATCGCGCTTGCGCCAGGCATGGGCCTGAATGCCTACTTCGCCTTCACGGTGGTGCAGGGCATGGGCGTGCCGTGGCAGACGGCGCTGGGCCTCGTGTTCATCTCCGGCGTGCTGTTCCTGGTACTGACGTTCGCGGGCATTCGACAGCTGATCATCAATGCCATCCCGCGAGCGTTGTTTTCGGCGATCGCTGCCGGCATCGGCATTTTCATTGCGTTCATCGGCCTGCGCGGCGCGGGCCTGGTGGTGACCAACCCCGCCACCGTGGTCGGACTGGGTAACGTCCACGCGCCCGCAACTCAACTCGCGCTGCTGGGCTTGGCCGTCCTTTCGGTCCTGACGGTGCTGAAAGTGCGCGCCGCGATCCTGATCGGCATCGTCACGACCGCCGTGCTCGGCTGGATCCTGGGTCTCGCGGCGTGGGCGCCGCAGCCGTACGACGTCGAGCAGATGACGGGAACTGCATTCCACCTCGACATCCCGGCCGCGCTCGGCATCGGCGGCCATGGCTTCGGCATGGCGCTGCTGGAGATCCTGTTCGTCTTCCTGTTCGTCGACCTGTTCGACAACGTGGGCACGCTGGTGGCGGTCAGCAAGAAGGCCGGATTGGTGCAGCCCGATGGCACGATACCGCGCCTGAACCGCATCCTGTTCGCCGACGCCAGCGCCACGATCGTGGGTTCGCTCGCGGGCACGTCGACCGTGGTCAGCTACATCGAGAGCGCCTCGGGCGTCTCGGCGGGCGGGCGCACCGG
>Ga0079037_100000610_pt1 | contig 16680 bp, 10 predicted proteins | sample Mud3Dept4metaG_FD_71479 | JGI IMG/M metagenome (GOLD analysis project Ga0079037, IMG submission 71479) | Freshwater wetland microbial communities from Ohio, USA, analyzing the effect of biotic and abiotic controls - Mud 3 Core 4 Depth 4 metaG | ecosystem: Environmental > Aquatic > Freshwater >... | reverse complement strand
TCGAAACCACGCCCGTTTTCCCCAGCGCGGAAAACGGGCTCGATTCGTCGTTCGCTCTTCTCTCCCTTCGGTCGAGAAACCCTGCCCGCTCGCTCCTCATACGGGTTTCTCTGCCACTACCCCTCGCCTTGGCGACTTGAAGAGGAGCCGTGCCCACAGGCCTTTCTCCGAGACGCCGACATGATTCGAGGCCTCCCCTGATTGGTCCAGGGAGGTAGGCGGGGTTAATGGCTTTAATAAAAATTCGTAGAGGCGTGTCGGGTTTCGTTCAGGATTGGTTAACTAAGAAGGGCTTGTTTGACAGATTGAGGGGAATAAAGATAATTAGAGACGGTCTATTGTTACCTTTCTTGGACTCCAAATGCCGTATAAAGTGATCCTGGCTGATTCGAGCCCGACCGTCCAGAAGGTCATCCAGATGGCCTTCCCGGAGCCGGAGTTCGAGGTCCATGCGTTCGACGACGGCCTCGAGGCCATTGAATCGCTCGCTCGCGTCCGCCCCGACGCCGTGCTTCTCAGCCTGACCCTTCCGTCCCGCGACGGCTACGAGGTCGGACGCTATCTGAGGAGCCGGGAGGAGTTCCGCAAAGTCGGTCTCATCCTGCTCAAGAACGCCTTTGAACCGGTGGACGAGGAACGGCTTCGCGGCATCGACTATGACCAGATCGTCGAGAAGCCTTTTGATTCCGAGGGGCTGGCCGTTCTCATCCGGGAGATCGTTGACCACAGGAAGACCCCGCATTCTTTCCCCGAAGAGGCGCTCCTCGAGGAAACTTCACCGGGCGGCGTGCTTCCCCTTTTTAAGGAAGAAGAGTACCTCCCGCCGCTTTCTTCCGCGCGGACGGAGGATGAGATCGAGGACAAGGTCAGGGTCATGCTTCGGGACGAAGCCCTCTCCATGGAGCGGGAAATAGAAAAGAGGCTCAAAGCTTCCCTTCGGACGGAGTTCAAGGAATGGCTGGACAGGGAGAAGAAGGAATAATGAAGATCCTGGATAAAGCCTACGACCCCAAGCTGGTGGAAGAACGCTGGTCCCGTTTCTGGATCGAGGAAGGCCTGTTCACACCCGAGGTCCCCTCGACCAAACCGAAGTTCTCCCTGGTCCTCCCGCCTCCTAACGTCACGGGGTCTCTTCACATGGGCCACGCGCTCTGCTTTACCCTCCCCGACATCGTCTGCCGTTGGAAAAGGATGAAAGGGTATAACGTCCTCTGGCTGCCCGGAACCGACCATGCCTCGATCGCCGTCCACAATGTGATCGAACAGGGCCTCAAGGAAAAAGGCTTGACTCGCGAGTCGCTCGGCCGGGACGAGTTCCTCAAGATGGCCTGGGAATGGAAGCGCAAATACGGCGGGATCATCACCGGGCAGCTCAAGAAGCTGGGCTGCTCCTTGGACTGGACGCGGGAGCGTTTCACTATGGACGAAGGCTTTTCGCGGGCCGTTCGCCTGGTCTTCGTCAGCCTGTACACGGAAGGCTTGATCTACCGGGATTACTACCTGGTCAACCGCTGCCCGCGCTGCAACACGGTGCTTTCCGATATCGAGATCGAGCATAAAGAGCTTCAGGGGAAGCTCTATTACATCAACTATCCCGCGCCGGAGGGAGATGGCGCGATCGTGGTCGCCACCACCCGGCCGGAGACCATGCTCGGGGATACGGCCGTCGCCGTCCATCCCGACGATGAGCGCTACAAAGCCCTTCACGGGAAGACGGTCCTCCTGCCCCTGATGAACCGCAAAATCCCGGTCATCACCGACGGCCGTGTCGATAAGGACTTCGGCACGGGCGCCGTCAAAGTCACTCCGGCCCATGATCCGGTGGACTTCGAGCTGGGAAAGCTGCACGGGCTCGAGCAGATCATCGTCATCGACGGGTCGGGGAAGATGACCGACGCCGCCGGAGCGGAATTCAAGGGGCTGGACCGGTTCGAATGCCGGCGCCGGGTCGTCGAACGCCTCCGCGAGCTCGGCCTGCTCCTCAAGGTGGAAGACTATCCGCACATGGTGGGGCACCACGACCGCTGCAAGACGGTCATCGAGCCGCACCTGAGCTGGCAGTGGTTCGTGAAGATGGCCCCCCTGGCCAAGGAGGGTATCCGGGTCGTCGAGGACGGAACGATCCAGATCATCCCGGCCAACTGGGCCAAGAGTTATTTCGAGTGGATGTACAACATCCATGACTGGTGCATCTCCCGGCAGCTTTGGTGGGGGCACCGCATCCCGGCCTGGTACTGCCGGTCCTGCGGCGAGATCATCGTTGCCATGGATACCCCGGAGAAGTGCCCGAAGTGCGGCCGGGCCGAGCTCGTCCAGGATGAGGACGTGCTGGATACCTGGTTCAGCTCGGCCCTCTGGCCGTTCGGCACCATGGGCTGGCCGGAAAAAACGGTCGACCTCGAGATGTTCTATCCCACAGACCTCATGGGCACGGCGTTCGACATCATCTTCTTCTGGGTGGCCCGGATGATCATGATGGGGCTCAAGTTCATGGGCGAGATCCCCTTCCGCCAGGTTTTTATAAACGGCCTTGTCCGGGACTTCCGGCGCCGCAAGATGAGCAAGTCCGAGGGCAATAGCATCGACCCGCTGGAGATGATCGAAAAATACGGCACCGACGCGCTGCGCTTCACCATGGCGGCGCTGGCCATCCCGGGGATGGACCTCTCCCTCTCCGAGGAGAGGATGCAGGGCTATAGGGCCTTCGTCAACAAGATCTGGAACGCCTCGCGGTTCGTCCTGATGAACCTGGATGAAGAGCCGGCGGCGGCCGCCGCGGGCGAGATGACCCTGGCCGACCGCTGGATCCGCAGCCGGCTGGCGGGAATCACGGCCGAGCTCGAGGCCGCGCTCGACCACTATAAGTTTTATGAGGCCGCGGAGAAGGTCTACCATTTCGTCTGGCACGAGTTCTGCGACTGGTATATCGAAATGGCCAAGCCCAGCCTCCAGGCGGGGAACAAGACGACGAAAGCCGTGCTTGCAGGCGCATTGGATCACCTCCTGCGGCTCCTCAACCCCTTTATGCCGTTTGTCACCGAGGAGATCTGGAGCCATCTCCCGGGTCATGGACGGTCCCTGGTCGAGGCGGCTTTCCCCAAGAGCGAGCCGGCCGACCGGGATCCGCATGCCGAAGAAGAGATGCGCCTCCTCCAGGACCTCGTGGTCGAGATCCGGACGATCCGGGCGGAAAACAAGATATCCCCTCAGAAGAAGGTCCCCATCCTGCTCAAGGCTCCCGGAGAAAAGGAGAAAAATTTTATCCCCGAGATCAGGTCCACCATTCTGGCCCTGGCCAACGGGTCCGAAGTCAGGGTCGAGGACCGCTTCGCTCCGGAAACCCCCCTTCTCAAGGGAGTCGCGGGGTCCTGGGAAGTGGCGATCCCGCTCGAGGGAGCGGCCGACCCCCTGGCCGAGCGGACCCGGCTGGAGAAGGAGATCAAGAAAATCGAGGCCGAGATCGAGAAGCTCGAGGGGCGCCTTCAGAAAAAGGATTTCCTGGAGCGGGCGCCGGCTCCGGTCATCGAGGAGGCCAAGAAAAACCTCCTCGGCTCCCGGGACAAAAGGGCCAAGCTTCAGAAGAGCCTGGACAATCTCAAGGCCTAGCCGCGGGCCGCGGTCCTGCCATGACCATCGGAACGAAGATTCACCGGGTTTCCACCTGTCCATCCACCAACGACCTGGCCAAGCGGATGGCCCGGGAGGGCGCGGACGCAGGGACCGTAATCGTCGCCGAGGAGCAGACCGGGGGCCGGGGGACAAAGGGACGGAGCTGGCATTCCCCCAACGGCCTGGGGCTCTATGCATCAGTCATCCTGAAGCCGCGGCGTTCCGACCTCTCCCTCATTCCCCTCATGGCCGGGGTCGCCTGCCTGGAAGCCGTCCGGGAGGCGGCCGGTCTCCAGGCCGCCCTTGAATGGCCGAACGACATCGTCTCCGAAGGCCGCAAGATCGGCGGGATCCTGTGCGAGGGCGAATTTCTGGGGAACTCGGTGAGTTTTGCCGTGCTCGGCATCGGCCTCAACGTCGGCCAAAACGAGGCGGATTTCCCTGCGGCCATCCGGCCGACCGCGGGTTCTCTGAGGCTGGCCTTGGGGCGGGAGGTCGATAAAGCCGCTCTCGAGAAAGCCCTCTGGCCGGCGCTCGACCGCTGGTTTTCGGCCTGGGTTCGAGGCCGCAAAGAATTGATTGTCCGGGCTTACGAATCCGGTCTCTCTCTCCGGGCGGGAGAGGTCGTCAAGGTCAGGGGCCCTAAAGGCACCTGGCGCGGCGTCTATAGGGGAATTGACCTCCGGGCCAGGCTGAAGCTGGAGGTCGGGGGAGAGCCGGTCCTTCTTTCTCCGGCAGAAATTTTGGCGATCGATTATAATTGAGGCGCGCCCCGGAAAAGGAGGGATCGAGCATGCTTCTGGCCGTAGACATCGGGAACACGACGGTGGCCATTGGAGTTTTTGAGGGGAAAAAACTCCTCAAGGAATGGAGGATCCGCTCCGTGCGGGAGAAGACCTCCGATGAGTACGGAATCACCCTGCTCGAGCTTCTGCGCGCGTCGGGCCTCGAGCCCTCGGCCATAAGCGGGGCCATCATTTCGAGTGTCGTCCCTCCCTTGACGCCCGCTTTCCAGACCCTGAGCCAGAAGCTTCTTGGAGTGAAGGCCCTGGTCGTCGGTCCGGGGCTGAGGACCGGGATGCCCATCCTCTACGAGAACCCCGGCGAGGTCGGGGCCGACAGGGTCGTCGCCTCGGTCGGCGCCTTCGAGAAGTATGGGGGCCCCTGTATCGTCGTCGATTTCGGCACGGCCACCACCTTCGACGCCATCACGGCCAAGGGCGAATACCTGGGAGGCGCCATCGCCCCCGGGATCCAGATCTCGGCCGAGGCCCTTTATCTGCGGACGGCCAAGCTCCCGAGGATCGAGGTGGCCAAGCCGAAAAGGCCCATCGGCAAGACGACCGTCGCCAGCATGCAGTCGGGAATCTATTTCGGCTATATCGGGCTGGTGAATAACATCATCGCCGAGATCAGCAAGGAGATCGGCGCGCCGCCCAAGGTCGTCGTCACCGGGGGGTTCGCCTCCCAGCTGGAGCCGGAGATCCAGGTTCGGCATCATCACGAACCCCACCTGGTCCTCGAGGGGCTGCGGATTCTCTTTGACAGGAACAAGGAGGAAAAACCGTCCGCCTGATGCCGCGTTTCGGCCGGTCCGGGAAAGCCCATGCCGCGAAGAGAAGATAAGAGCTTCTATTTCCAGGAGATCGCCCGGGTTTTTTTCAGCCTCCGGGGGGCGCCGTTTGTCCTTTCCTCCCGCGACATGGTAACCATCGCCTCTTGGGAGGAAAAGCGAATTCCGCTGCACGTCGTGCTTGAAGGGATGGAGAGGGCCTTCGAAAGATACAAGAAGAGAGCTGCGGGGGGGCGGCGGATGTCCTCTCTCTTCTTTTGCGAGCCCGAGATCCTGAAGGCGGGCGCCGAATTCAAGGACCGGGGGATCGGCCGGCCCGAAAAAGGGGAGTCCCGCGAGAGAAAGAGAAAAAGAATCCGGGCGGAGGTGAAGAGGTTTCTTGAATCCTCGCCTCCGGAGGCCGGTTTTCTCGGAGGCGTTTACCGGGAAGCCCTGGCCGTTCTCGGCCGGAGGAGCGCCCCTGAAGATGCCCTGGAAAGGCTGGATGTAAAGGTCGAGGATCTGATCACCAAGGAGGCGGACGCCGCATTCCGCGCCGAGGTGGAAAAGAGGGTCGGGGCTGATTTCGACGGCCATGCGCCGGAGGAACTCCGGAGAATAGCCGCGATCGAGCTGGTCAAGCGGTGGCGCGAGAGATACCGCGTCCCCTACCTCAGTACATTTTATTATTAAGACCATGGAAGACGATATCCTTGCCCTGTTGAAGCAAAAAAAGGGAGGGCTGTCCTTTCCCCAGATCGCCGGCTCCCTGCGCGTCCGCGGCCGCTTGCAAACAAAGCTTCGGGCGGCGCTCAAGGCCCTCGAAAAAAGGGGAGCGATCTATAAAAAAAGGGAAAACTATCTTGCTCCCCCGGAACGGACCGTCTTGCGGGGCGAGTTTCTCCCCTCCACCCGGGGATTCGGGTTTGTGAGGCCCCAGGGCGGAGGCCGCGAAGATATTTTCATACCGGCCCGCCACACGTTAGGAGCGCTCCGCGGCGACCAGGTCGAGATCACGGTTAATGAGAGGGGCAAAAAGGGAAAGCCCGAGGGGCAGGTCATCCGCCTGATCAAAAAGGGGCGGGAGACGCTCGTCGGGGTTTACAAGGAGCGCTTTGGACAGCCGTATCTCGCACCCTTCGATGCCGCGGCCGAAGAGATGCCCATCTCCTCAACCGGACGTTTTTCCCCCTTGGACGGAGTCATCATCGAAGTGGACCGGGAAACGCTGGCCGTAAGAGAAGTCATCGGGAGGCCCGACGACCCCGGCGTCGACGCCCGGGTGATCATCAAGCGTTTCGGCCTCCAGCCGTCCTTCTCAGACCGGGCTTCCGCCGAGGCCAAAAAGGTCCCTCGCCGGATTTCGGCCCAGGACAGAGAGGGAAGAATCGATTACCGGGACTGGGCGACGGTGACGATCGACGGGGAAACGGCCCAGGATTTCGACGACGCCGTCAGCATAAAGAAGCTCCCGTCGGGTCATTACCGGCTCGGCGTCCACATCGCCGACGTCTCACACTATGTCAGGCCGGGCTCTGCCTTGGACGAGGAGGCCCATAGCCGGGCCACGAGCGTTTATTTTCCGGACCTCACCCTGCCCATGCTTCCGGAAGAGCTCTCCAACGACCTGTGCAGCCTGCGGCCGCGAAGGCCCCGGCTGACCGTAACGGCTCTCCTTGAAGCGGATGCGGGAGGCCGGGTGGTCAAGGCCGAATTCCATCCCTCGATCATCCGGACGGTCGAGCGGATGACTTATACGTCGGTTTTCAGGATCCTGGAGGGCGATGAAGTGGAGCGCCGGAAGTACGCCGCGCTGGTCCCGGATTTCCTGCTGATGCGGGAATTGGCGGCCCTTTTCCGGGCGAGAAGAGAGGAGCAGGGAAGCCTGAATTTCGACCTCCTCGAGCCCGAGCTCGTCTACCAGGAAGGCCGGCTTCAGGGCATCGCAGCCTTCGAAGCCAACGAAGCCCACCATCTCATCGAGGAGTTCATGGTGGCGGCCAACGAGGCCGTGGCCCGCTTCCTGAGCGAGGGGGAGAGGCCGGCCCTCTACCGCGTCCATCCTCCTCCGGGCCGGGCCGATATCGAGGAACTGAGGGGTCTCCTCGAAGGTTTCGGGCTCATGCTCCCCAAGCCCGAGAAGACGACCTCCCGGGATCTGCAGCGGGTATTAAAGCTGGTCGAGGGAAAACCGGAGGAGAAGATCGTCCAGTTCCAGGTGCTCCGAGCTCTCCGGCTGGCCGCCTACGAGCCGGAAAATACCGGCCACTACGGGCTGGCGAAAAAGAACTATACCCATTTCACCTCCCCCATCCGGCGCTATCCCGACCTCGTCGTCCACCGGGCTCTCAAGGCGGCGCTCCGGGGCGGCAGGGAGGACATACCCGGCCTGGCCTCACTGGCCCTCCACTGCTCCGAGCGGGAACGCCAGGCGGACGCGGCGGAAAAAGAGCTCATGGAATGGCGCATCTTCCGCTTCCTCAAGGCCAGGCTCGGAGAAGAGTTCACGGGTATCATCGTCGACATCGTCAAGGCCGGTTTGGTGGTGGAGCTCGAGGATTATTTTGTCCAGGGGCTCATCCCCTTCGCCGACCTCGGGGGCGATTATTTCCACCGCAAGTCGAAACAGCTTCTCATCGGTCGAAGGTCGGGACGGCGATTCACCTTGGGCCAGCGGGTCATGGTCATCCTGGCGGCTGTCGACCCGGTCCTGCGCCGGATGACCCTGGTGCCGAAGCGGGAGGGTCAAAGAGAGCCGAGATGAGGACGCAACAATTCGAAGCCGTTGTGGATCTCGAGAATAAAGGAGGAGCTCTCCCGGCTCAGGCGTCGCTCCTCTTAGGCGACCAGAAAGCGGTCGCGGCCCTCCATGTCTATGGGCCCGGTCCGGAACCCCGACGCGGCCGCCTTTTCCTGCGGCTGGCGGCGCGCCGTCTTCTGACGATCAAGTGGAAGGACGCCTTCGCCCTTCTCGATGATCAGAGCCGGGAGAGGATCGGACGGGGGCTTGTCCTCAACCCCGCTCCGCTCCTGGAGGGAAAACCGGGAAAGGAAGTCGATTGGGATTTCCTCCTGGCTCTTTCCGGAGACGAGATGGACATGCTTGCCGCCCTCTGCCGGAAAAGGGGAACGAGCGGCCTCCACGAGCGGGAGATCCTGGAGTTCTGCGACCTCAGCGAGGAGGGGCTTCTCCATTGGGGAGAGAAGTTGGAGGCGGAAGGCCAGGTCAAAATCCTGTCCTTTTCTCCGCTTCATCTCATATCCCGCGAGAGCTTTGACCACCTCGGGGAGAAAATCCTGGCTTACGTGGAGCAGTTCCACGAAAACCAGCCCGCCCAGAAGGGTGTGCTCCTCGAGAAGGTCAAGACGAGGTTCGGCGTCTCCGAAAAAGTCATGCGCCTTGCCGTTAAGACGCTTGAAAAGGCGGGCAAGGTGCAGACGGCCGGATCGCGTTTGATGCTCCCGTCTCACGAGATGGCCATCTCGGCCGAGGAAGAGAAAATTCTCCAGAGGCTCGAGGAGATGTGCTACCGGGGCGAATTCCAGTCCGTCTCCCTGGAGGAGATCCGGCGCCAGTTCCGGCTTTCCCGGGAGCGGCTGGAGAAGCTTCTCTCCCTCCTGACTGAGAGAGAAAAAATCATCCAAGGGCCGGAGGGACTGTTCATCCACTCCCTGTGGCTGGACGATATCATCGGGCGGGTGAGGGCCCGAGAGAAAAAGGAGATGACCGTGGCCGAGTTCAAGACGCTCACCGGCCTGAGCCGGAAGTACGCCATCCCTCTTCTCGAGCTCCTTGACCAGATGGGCGTGACCCGCCGCCACGGCGCGGTGCGGGAGATTCTTTAGAATGAGGAGGCGATCCCGATGAAAAAAACCCTGACGGTCTTGATGCTTGCCGGATTGTTCCTGCCGCCGGTCGTGTCCTCCGACGAGGGGATGTACCCGATCAGCGAGATCATGAAGCTTGACCTCAAATCCAAGGGTCTTTTGATCGACCCGGCCGAGATCTTCGCGACGGACAAAAGCCTGATCTTCGCCATCGTCAGCGTGGGCGCGACGGGTTCGTTCCTCTCGGATGAGGGCCTTTTCATTACCAACCACCACGTCGCCTTCGGGGCCGTCCAGGCGGCAAGCACCGAGGAAAAGGATTACCTCCGCGATGGTTTCTTGGCCCGCACCAGGGCCGAGGAAATCCAAGCCAAGGGAATGACGGCCCGGATCACCGAATCCTACCGGGATGTCTCGGCTGAAGTTCTGGGCGCGGTCGGGCCGGAGATGGACTTCGCGGCCCGGACCAAGGCCGTCGAGAGGCGGATGAAGGAGATCGTGGCGAAAGCGGAAAAAGACAACCCGGGCAAACGGGCCGAAGTGGCCGAGATGTTCACCGGAAAGACCTACATCCTGTTTATTTACACTTATTTAAAGGATATCCGTCTGGTTTATGTCCCGCCCCGCTCGATCGGCGAGTTCGGCGGTGAGGAAGACAACTGGATGTGGCCGCGTCACACTGGAGACTTTTCATTCCTGAGGGCCTACGTGGCCCCGGACGGTTCGCCGGCGGATTATGCCGCCGGGAACATCCCGTTCAAGCCGAAGCGCTTTTTGCGGGTCGCCGCCAAGGGTGTCGATGAGGGCGATTTCATCTTTCTTCTCGGGTATCCCGGTCGGACCTACCGGCACAGCGCGGCCAGCTACCTGGCGTACGAGGAAGAGGTCCGGATGCCTTACGTGGCCGACTGGTACGCCTGGCAGATCGACCTCATGGAAAAGATGGGCGCCGAGGACCGGGGAATCGCTCTGCTCCACGCGGCGCGCATAAAAGGGCTGGCTAACACGATGAAGAATTACCGCGGCAAGCTCAAGGGGATGAAAAGGCTGGGGCTCGTGGAACGCCGGCGCGGCGAAGAGAAGGCGCTCCAGGGCTTCATCGAGGCCGACGAAAAACGGAAGTCCGTGAACGGGACGGTCCTCGGCGATATCGCGGCGGTGTATGACGGGATGCGCGCGGCCTTTGAGTCCGAGTCGGTCCTGGACTATCTCCGGGGGTCGGTAAACCTCATCAGCTTCGCCTTCACGGCGAACGAAGCGGCGCTGGAAAGGCGGAAACCGGACCTGGAAAGAGAGCCGGCCTACATGGACCGGAATTTTCCCCAGACCAGGCAGAGGCTCCTTCTCTCGCTCCGCAACTATTATGCACCCACCGACAAGGCGGTTTTCAAGGAGCTCTTTCTGCGGGCGTCAAAGCTCAAGGCCGGGAGTCGGATCCAGGCGATCGACGAGCTGTTTCAAGGGGACATGGGTGAGGGCGACATCGATGCCTATTTGAATAAGGCCTACGCGGAATCGAAGATGTGTGACGCGCAGTTTGTGGAGAAGTTGCTCGACAAAAACCCGGACGAGATCGCCGCGGTCCGGGATCCTTTCCTCGAACTGGCCCGGGCGCTGTACCCGGCCGTCGTCGAGGTGCGGGAAAAACAGAAGGCCCGCCGCGGAGCCCTCGACCCGCTCTATGCCCGCTTGAGTGATGTCAAAGGGCTTTATTTGGGAAAAAGCTTCATCCCCGACGCCAACAACACGCTGCGGCTGACTTACGGGCGGATCAAAGGGTACACGCCCGCGGACGCCGTTTACTACGAGCCTTTCACAACACTCCGGGGCGTCCTGGAGAAGACGACGGGCCGGGAGCCGTTTGATACTCCGGCCGCCCTGTTCGACCTCTCCAAGGCCCGCGACTTCGGACCCTTCGAGCATCCCCACCTCCACGATATTCCCGTCTGCATGCTTTATGATACGGACACCACCGGTGGCAACTCGGGAAGCCCGGTGATCAACGCCCGGGGCGAGCTCGTGGGAGTCAATTTCGACCGGACCTACGAGGCGACGATCAACGATTATGCCTGGAGCGAGGAGTACAGCCGGTCGATCGCCGTTGATATGAGGTACGTGCTGTGGCTGGCGCAGCAGTTCGGCCGGGCCGATTTTCTGCTCAAAGAAATAGGGGTTAACTAGCGAATCCCCCTCTCCTCTTATCCTCCCCCGCCAGGGGGGAGGAAACAAATACTAATCCGTGGGCACAGGACATAAGTATATCCTCCTCCCCGCCGTGGGAGGAGGCTGGGAGGAGGGGGATTCTCATCGTTCGTGGGCAGGCCACAGGACTATGAGGGCCAATTAAAAAGGGGTGTCGGGGAGGACGATCTTGACGCGGCGGCCCCGCTCGAAGGCGTCGTAGTGCAGCAGGAATAAGCCGATTCCGGCGGCTCCCTGCATCAGGCCGGTCTGGGCGATAAGGAGCTCGGGCCGCGTGCGATGCTCCGCCTGGACCCATTTCAATGCGTCGCCGTCAGCCGTCGCGACCGCCAGAAGCTTGTCGGTGATCCTCTTGCCGAAATCCAGGTACTTCGTTTCTTTAGTGGTTTCATAGAGGCTGAGGAAGAAATCGCCCACCCCGGCCAGCCCGCAGCAGATGCCGGCGTTGTTCCAGAAGCCGGGAGTCTGCTTCTCGGGAATGCCGCTCTCCAGGAGTCCGTTGGCCGACCGCTTCACCCAATCCAGCCAGGCGCCGTCCTTGGTGACCTTGAAGAGCCGCTGGAACAGGCGGGCCGTCCCGACCGGGCCGTGGCACCAGCCCAGGTAATAGAGGTCCTTGCCGTCCGGCTCGTTGTGGAAAACGAGGCAGGCGTCGCCCTCGGTTTTGGCGATCGAGAGAAGGTATTTGGCGCCGGCCAGGGCGGCATCCAGATATCCCTTCTTATTCGTTCTCTCAAAGAGCGTCGCCAGGAAATAGGCGATTCCGGCCGTTCCGTGGGAAAAGTTGGGCATGAGCCGGGGAAACTTCTCGTCCATCGCCCACTTGAGGCCGCCTCCTTCCGGCTTTCCGAGTTCGACCAGGCGGTCTCCTGCCTTGGAAGCCAGGTCGAGAAGAGTCCTGTCGGAGAGCTCGGAGGAAGCATAGAGAAGGAAAAGGCTGGTGCCGGCAGCTCCGCTGACGATGTCGGTTGTCCCGTCCCACTCCAAACCTCGGCCTGCCTGACGGGCGGATTGACGGATGGTGTCCACGCACTGGAGGAATGCCTTGCGGTATTTTTCCTCACGCGAGGCCTTGTAGGTTTCTTCGAGGGCAAACCCGATCCCCGCCAGGCCTTCATAGAGACCCATGGTCTTTTGAGCAGGAAGACCGGCGATGAGAAAATCCGCTCCGGCGCACGCTTTTCTCAGGTGGTCTTTATCGCCCGTTGAGGCATAGAGCTCCAGATAGAAAAGGACAACACCGGGATTTCCGGCGTAGAGGGTGGCGTTGACAGACTTGGGGTCCTGGGGTTCGGCCGGCCAGGCCAGTCCGTCAGGGCTGGTGATCGCCGTCCCGGCGATCCATTTTTCAGCTTTAAGCGCCGTCTGGAGATACCGCCCTTTATCCTCGATCCCCGCCCGGCAAAACACAGCAAGGCAAAATAATGACAGGACCCATCCGGTGACCATTTTCCATCGTTTCATGCTTTGAAGCCTCCATCCAATTTGTCGGCCTAGGTTTGGGGTTTATCATAAACGGTCCCTGGGTTCAACTGACCGAACGCCGATGAAGGACTATGCCACGGAATTTACGAGACGGGTCACTTGGAAACGACTCGCCAATTCCTTTTTCCATCACACCATTCGCTATATAGCCCGAAAAAGCTTGACAACCCGCTCTTATATTCTATAGATTCGATTATATAAACTTGAAATTCATGGAGGAGCTCATGAGGAGAAGATTCCGAACGATCTCGATCTTGTCTTTTGCGCTGATCGCACTGTTCTTCATTACCGCCTCGGCTTTCTCACAGGCCAAATACGGCACCATCGAAGGAAGAATCCTGGATGCCGAAGGGGAGCCCCTTCCGGGGGTGGAAGTCAAGACTTTGTCTCCCGACCTCATCGGGGGCACTCAGAGCCGGGTCACGGATGACTCGGGCAAGTTCCGGTTCCCCGCGCTTTCCCCGGGGATATACGTCCTTGAAGCTTCCCTTCAAGGATTTGTGCCTGCCAAAAAGGAAAACATCCGTCTGTTCGTCGGGCAGACGTTGACCGTGGATTTGACTTTAAAGGTGGGAACCCTCCAGGAGGAAATTACGGTCATCGGGATCTCCCCGCTCGTCGATGTCAAGGACTCCCAGGTAAACGCCACCAACCTCGACGAGAAGATGATCAAGGATATCGCCGCGGCCGGCAAATACCGAAACGCGACTCAGGACCTGCTGAACCTCGCCCCCGGCATCCAGGACGCCAGCGCCGCCGGGTCGGCGGCAAGAGTGAGCGTCCAGTGGCAGATTGACGGAACCAACGTCTCTTACATCGGCTCCGGCGCCGACTGGACCTATCCCGACATCAACATGATTGAGGAAGCCCAGGTCGCGGGGTTCGGCGCCAACGCCGAATACGGAGGGTTCACCGGGGCCGTCTTCAACACCGTACTCAAGAGCGGCAGCAACAATTTCGAAGGCCTGGCTGAAATCGTCTATTCCGGGCTGGGCTGGAGAAACAAGAACATCGACACCTCGGACCCTAAGTTCTCTCTCTATGAATCCCCGCCCCGGCAGCTCAGCTTCCAGGCCCATCTCGGAATCGGCGGGCCGATCATCAAGGACAAGCTCTGGTACTATGTCGGGGGTGGGCAGAGGCAGGATGATGAAGAAATCCAGGGCTTTAAGGAACGGGCGTCCAACCAAATGCCCAACGGGGCCGTGAAGCTGACCTTTCAGCCGGACCAGAAAAACCGGTTCCACGCTTTGGCCTGGTTTGAGGATTTCCTCGTCTACAATCGAGGCCTGAGCGTCAATCGGCCGGCCGACGCGTCGTATTTCGATGTCGGGCCGGACCTCACCCTAAGTCTGAGCAACCTTCACACCTTCTCCGACAATACCTACTCGGACGTGAGGATCGGCTATTTCTGGTGCCTCTACGACCAGCGCCCCAACCAGGGACGGGATGTTTCCCAGCATTTCGATGCCCAGACGGGGATGTACAGCGGCAACTACGGATGGTGGGGGGAATCGGACACTTCCCACATCTCGATAAACGCCTCCCTATCCCATCATGCCGACAATTTCATCCGGGGGGCTCACGATTTCAAAGTCGGCGTCGAATTCCTGAGCGGTGACGACAACTATTCCGGGGGATACCCGGGCGGATTAAATTACGCCGATAACGTCTACAGCTACTATGACGGCCTGCTGCATAACTATGCCTATTCCTATTCCTACGGCATCAAATCCAGCGTTTGGAAAGTTTCGGCTTTCGCCCAGGATTCTTGGAGAGTCGGTGAACGGATAACCGTAAACCCCGGAATTCGTTATACCCACTATCGGGGGACCCTCCCCACGGTGAGCTCGAGCCCGGTTTTCACTCCCAAAGACACGTTCGAGCCGAGGATCGGATTGACTTGGGATATTTTGGGGGACCACTCGACGGCTTTTAAGGTCCATTACGGCCGGTATTATGACTCCCTGAAATGCGCCTACTTCCAGCCCGCTGACCAGAATATCAGCGACTGGGTGATGTATGAAGTCCTGCCCGATGGGGAAAAAGTGGAGATCTACAGGTCCGTTTTCTCCAACCCCACGGAAGTCGACCCCAACATCCGGATGCCGATGATGGATCAATTCACCGTCGGCCTGGAGAGGACGCTGATGAACGACCTGGCCGTGGGAGCCTCTTTTATCTATCGAGACTATAGTGACTTCATCGCCAAGATCAACACCACGGCCACTTGGGCGAAGGAGCCTTTTACCTTTTTGGATGAGAACGGGGTGGCCAGGACGATCGATGTCTACAACCAGACTTCGCCCGGCGAGGAGGACCGGTTTATGGTCACCAATCCCAAGGCCGGGATTTCGGAGGGGGTCATTCAAACCCCCAAGAACAAATACCGGGGGTTTTCCATCTACCTGAACAAAAGGTTTTCCTCCGGCTGGATGCTGCATGCCCATTATGCCTACGGCCAGGCCAAGGGGAATCATGACAACACCTACACGGGCGGAGGCTCGGGTGGTAACCGCTATCTCAACCCGAACCGCCAGATCAACGCCTACGGCTATCTTCCGAATGATCCCACCCATGTGATCAAGGTTTATGGGACTTTCCAGCTTCCCTGGGGATTCAGCCTGAGTCCCCAATTCATGTACGAGACCGGCTACAACTGGACCCGGTATGTCACCGCCGCCGCGAGCGGACGGCCCAACGTCTTTCTCGAACAGAGAGGGTCAAACAGGCTGCCGGCGATCATCGACCTCGGCCTCAGGCTGGAAAAGAATTTCAGCCTGACGCAGAGGTATCGGCTGGGGTTGATTGCTGATATCTTCAACACTTTTAACAGGGGGAAGGAGCTCCAGATCGACTCCCGGGTGGACAGCCAGAACTTCGGAAAGGCGACCTGGGTGAACGACCCGAGGTCTTTCCGGGCTTCCTTGAGATTCTTCTTCTGAGCGAGGCGGTCTGAAGGGCGCTCCCACGCTGGTTCGAGGGTTGGCCCGGAGCCAACCCAAGGCCTGTTGATTTCCCTATCTCAGCAGGACTTTTCCGCTAAGGGCGCCGTTGAATTTTCCCTTTTCTATGCCCCATTTCCCGTTGAGGAGGACATATTCGACTCCGGAGGCGTATCTCCGGGAGTCGAGATAGGTCGCATTGTCCTTGACTGTGTCCGGGTTGAAAAGGACAAGGTCGGCTTTGAAGCCTTCGAGAAGAAGCCCCCTGTCCTTAAGCCCCAGGAATGAGGCCGGGAGGGAGGTCATCTTCCGGACGGCGTTCTCGAGAGTCAGGAACTTGTCTTCCCGGACGTACTTGCGCAGCACTTTCGTCTGGCTTCCGAATTCCCGCGGATGGCCGGACTCGGGCCCAGTGTCTTCTTTGAGGAGCGGCGCCGCCGTTCCGTCGCTCGAGACCATCACCCAATCCTCTCTCAGGGCTTCCCGGACTTCGTCCTCGGACATCGCCCCGCCCGAATAGAAAATATCGGGCTCCTCGAGGATCAGGTCGGCGAGAATCTCGAATCCGTCCCTTTTTTGCTCTGCGACGAGGTCCGCCATGTTCTTCTCGTTGAGCTCGGGATGCTTCCTGGAGATGAGGATTGTAAAGTTATGCCAGCCCCACAAGGCTACGGGGCTGGGGTCATGCGGGGTCCCTTCCAAGGTGAGTTTTTTTATTTTCTCCCGGGCGGGTCTATCGGCCAGCGCCTTGAGAAGCTCGGCCAAGTACTGCTCTCCCGCCTTTTTAAGCTCCGCCTCGGCGCCGACCTTATAATAAAGGTCTTCGGCCTTTTTCCGGATTTCCGCCAGGGGTTTGAGGTCGTCCGGGACGACGGGAATCTGCCAGATCGGGCCAAACGGAGCGGATTTGGTATAGGGATACTGATCGGCGACAACATAGACCCCGCGGGCCCTGGCGTCCCGGATGAGCGCGATGGCCTGCTTCATCAGTCCCCAGTTGTTCTTGCCGCAGACCTTGAAATGGGCGATATTGGCCCGGACTCCCGTCTCCTCGGCGAT
>Ga0079037_100000609_pt1 | contig 16691 bp, 14 predicted proteins | sample Mud3Dept4metaG_FD_71479 | JGI IMG/M metagenome (GOLD analysis project Ga0079037, IMG submission 71479) | Freshwater wetland microbial communities from Ohio, USA, analyzing the effect of biotic and abiotic controls - Mud 3 Core 4 Depth 4 metaG | ecosystem: Environmental > Aquatic > Freshwater >... | reverse complement strand
GCGCTCGAGGCGACCCGCGCGGAGGGGAAGCAGGGGATCCTCCTCGTCCCCGAGATCGCCCTCGCGCCGGCGCTCGTCCGGCGCCTTCTGATCCGATTCGGCGAGCGAATCTCGCTCCTCCACAGCGGCCTCTCCGACGGCGAGCGCGCGGCCGAGTGGGAAAGGGCGCGCCGGGGCGAGGTGGACGCGGTCGTCGGGCCGCGCTCGGCCGTATTCGCCCCTCTTCCGCGCCTCGGCCTCCTGGTGGTCGACGAGTGCCACGAGACCTCCTACAAGCAGGCCGAGGCCCCCCGCTACGACGCCCGTGACGTGGCCCGGTCGCGGGCCCGGGAGGAGGGGGCGACGCTCGTCTTCGGGTCGGCGACCCCCTCCGTCGAGCAGGAGCACGCGGCGCGTGACGGACGCCTCCCGCGTCTCGCCCTCCCGGCGCGCCCCGGCGCGCGGCCGCAGGCTGCGGTCGAGATCGTAGACGTCCGGCTGGAGCCGGCGCGCGAAGGGGACCACGGCCGGATCCTCTTCGCCTCCCGGACGGCGGAGATCCTCCGCGACTGCTTCGGGCGGGGCGAGCAGGCGATCGTCCTCCTGAACCGCCGCGGCTTCTCTCCCAGCCTCCTCTGCCGCGCTTGCGGCGAGGACTTCCGCTGCGGGAGCTGCTCGGTCGCCCGGACGTACCACCGCCGCCCCGTGCGGCTCCTCTGTCACTACTGCGGCGACGCGATCGGCGTTCCGGTCCGCTGCCCGGCGTGCGGCTCCGACGTCCTGATGCCGGTCGGCTTCGGCACCGAGCGTCTCGCGGAGCGGTTCGAGGAGGCGTTCCCCGGCGTCCCCTTCGCCGTCCTCGACCGGGACGCGGCGGCGCGACGCGGCGGGGCCGCGGGCGTCCTCCTCGACTTCGAGAGCGGGCGCGCCCGAGCCCTCCTCGGGACCCAGATGGTCGCGAAGGGTCACGACTTCCCGAACGCGACGGCGCTCGCGGTCCTCGACGCGGACGCGCTCCTCTCCTTCCCCGACTTCCGGGCCGCCGAGAAGACCTTCCAGCTCGTGACTCAGGCGGCCGGACGTGTCGGCCGGGGCGAGAAGCCGGGGCTCGTCGTGGTCCAGACGGCGCGCCCGGACCACGAGGCGATCCGTGCGGCGGCCCGGCAGGACCACGCCGCCTTCGCCGATTCCGAGCTCCGCTTCCGTCGCGCCTTCCGGTACCCCCCGTTCAGCCACCTTCTTCTCGCCCTTTCGGCCCACGAGGTGCGCGAGAAGGCCGAGGAGGCCGCGCGGCGCGCGGCTTCGGCCCTCGCCGCTTCGGACGTGGCGCGGCGGGTCCGCCTGCTCGGCCCCGCCCCGGCCCCGCTCGAGCGGCTCAAGGGGGTCTGGCGCTTCCATCTCCTCGTGAAGGCGGACCGGCGCGAGGCGATCTCGGAGGCGGGCGAACTCCTCGCCTCCCTTCCGGACGCGCCCCGGCTCGACGTCGACCCCCAGAACCTCCTCTGACGGGGCCGGCGGAGCCCCTCTGCTACAGTGGGCGGGATGGCGTCGGACAGCGATTTCGAAGCCCCTCTGAACCGGGTCCGGAGGCGGATCGAGGAGTTGAAGGGGTTCCCGGAGAGCCCTGCGAAGCAGCGCGATCTCGAGAAGCTCGAGGAGAAGCTCCGGAAGCTCTCCGCCGGGATCTACGGGAACCTGACGCCGTGGCAGAAGACCCTCGTGGCACGCCATCCGCTCCGTCCGTTCACCCTCGACTACGTCCGGATCCTCGTCCGGGACTTCGTCGAGCTCCACGGCGACCGGGCTTTCGCCGACGACCCGGCCATCGTCGCCGGGTTCGGCTTCTTCGGCGACACGCCCGTCGCGATCCTCGGCCACCAGAAGGGGCGGGACACGAAGGAGAAGATCCGCCGGAACTTCGGGATGCCCCGTCCCGAGGGATACCGGAAGGCGGAGCGGATCATGAAGCTGGCCGAGAAGTTCGGCCGCCCGGTCCTCTCGTTCGTCGACACCCCCGGCGCGTACCCGGGGATCGACAGCGAGGAGCGGGGAATCGCCGAGGCGATCGCCCGGAACCTCCTCGAGATGTCGCGGCTCCGGACGCCGATCCTCGCCGTCGTGACGGGGGAGGGGGGCTCGGGCGGGGCGCTCGGCATCGGGTTGGCCGACGTCGTCCTCATGCTGGAGCACTCCGTCTACTCCGTCATCTCTCCGGAGGGATGTGCCGCCATTCTCTGGAAGAACCAGTCGAAGGCGAAGGAAGCCGCCGAGGCGATGCGTCTGACGGCCGCCGACTGCAAGGCTCTCGGCGTCGTCGATGAAGTGATCCCGGAGCCGTCGGGCGGCGCCCACTCCGACCCGGTCGCCGCGATCGAGCTGGTCGGACGCCGTCTCCACGACCACCTCGACCGGCTCCGGCGCGTTGCGGTCGGAGAACTCCTCGAGACGCGCTACCGGAAGTTCCGCGCGATGGGGGCCTGGGAAGAGGCCTCCTCAGACCGGTGACGGCGGGAGTCGCGGCGCCGAGAGCCTCCCGGATCCGCCTCCGGACGCAGGACGAGGCGTCGGCGCGGCGGCTCGCCGAGGCACTGGGTGCTCCCCCCGCGGCGGCGCGCGTCCTCGCCGCGCGGGGCTTCACCGACCCCGGGAGCGCCCGCGCGTTCCTCGACCCTTCGCCCGACCACCTGCACGACCCGCTCGGGATGGCCGGCGTCGAGGAGGCCGTCCGCCGGCTGGCCGACAGTGCCCGGCGCGCCGCCCGCGTCGTCGTCTTCGGCGACTACGACTGCGACGGCGTCGGCGCCCTCGCGATCCTGACGGCGGTCCTCTCGCGCCTCGGCGCCGACGCGCGCCCCTTCATCCCGCACCGCCTCGAGGACGGCTACGGACTGAAGGCGGCGACGCTCCGGCGCGCCCTCGGTGAACACGCCCCGGAGGGGATCGTCACCGTCGACTGCGGCATCACGGCGAAGGAGCCGGTCGAGGAGGCGATCCGCTCCGGCGTCTACATGGTCGTCACGGACCACCACCTCCCTCCCGAGGCGCTCCCCGAAGGGGCCGTCCTCGTCGATCCGAAGCTCCCGGGCTGCCCCTACCCGTTCAAGGACCTCTGCGGCGCCGGAATCGCGTGGAAGCTCGCGGACGCCCTCCTCGCACGGGAAGGAAGCCGGGCGGGGCTCTCGCCGGCGGCCGGCGATGCGTGGCGGGCGTCCCTCGCCAAGATTGCCGCCGTCTCGACGGTCGCCGACGTGGTCCCCCTGACGGGGGAGAACCGCATCCTCGTCTCGTGGGGGCTCGAAGGGCTCGCCGAGCCCCGCTCGCCGGGCCTCGCGGCGCTGATGCGGAATGCCGGCATCCCGGCGGGACGCCGTCCGACGTCCCGCGAGGTGGCCTTCCGGATCGCCCCGCGTCTCAACGCCGCCGGGCGGCTCGACCACGCCTTCCGCGCTCTCGAGCTCCTGACGACGGGCGACGCCGCGAAGGCCGAGCGCCTCGCGCACGAGCTCGAGGAAGCGAACACGGAGCGGCGCGCGGTCCAGGAGAGGCTCGTTGAGACCGTCCTCGAGCGTCTCGAAGCGACTTTCGATCCGCGTCGCGACGCCGTCGTCGTCGAGGCGGGGGAGTCCGACGCCGGCTGGCACCGGGGCGTTCTCGGCATCGCCGCCTCTCGCGTCGCCGAGCGGGTCCGCCGTCCCGTCCTTCTCTTCGCGAGAGACGGGGACCGCGTCTCGGGGAGCGGGCGGACCTGGGGCCGGACGCCCCTCTTCTCCCGCGTGGCGCCCGTGGCGGCCCGGTTCGCTCTCGAGTTCGGCGGACACGAGGCCGCCCTCGGCCTCACCCTTCCCGCCGCCTCGTGGGAGGCGGCCCGGGAGGCGATCCGGTCGGCGTTCGCGGACCAGCGCGATGAGTCCGAGTGGGAGAGCGGCCACGTGGCCGACGCCGAGCTCGCGGGGCCGGAGGTCACTCCGGAGCTGGTCCGTTGCCTCGACCGTTTCGAGCCACACGGAGTCGGGAACGCCCGCCCCGTCTTCCTCTTCCGCGCCCTCCGGTGGGACGGAAAAGGACGGCGGGTCGGGGCGCAGGGGCTCCGGACCTTCTTCACCTGCGGCGGCGTCCGGCTCGACGCCCTCGGCTGGTCCCTCGCGGGGATCCCCGAGGGAAACCGTCCGGGCACCTTCGACGTCGCCGCCCACGTCGGACTCGACGCCTACACCGGAAGGCCGGCGCTCGAGGTGGTCGAGCTGGGCCCCGCCGCGCCATGACGCCCCGGCGCCGGAGGATCCGCCGGCTTCTCGTCGCCCTCGGCGGCGCGTGGCTTATCCTTCTCGCCCTTCTCTACCGGAAGCCGGGCGCGCTCCCGTCGGAGCCGCGCGAGGAGATCGCGGAGACGCTGGTCGCCGAAGCAGGCACGGTGAGGGACCGGATGCGCTTTCGCGACTTCGAGTACATCGAGACCCGCGGCCCCGGTTCGCGCTACCGCCTGCGGGCCGCCGAGGCCCTCCGCTATGAGAAGGAGTGGGAGCGGAAGTTCCGACTGAAGGACGTCACGTTCGAGTCGGGGGCGAACGGGGCGGAGCCCGGCGTGAGGCTCTACGCCCCGCGTGCCGAGTTCTCGGAGGAGTCGAAGGCGTTCCGCGTCTTCGACGGCGTGGAGATCGCCGGCGAAGAGGCCCGACTCCGCGGAGAGGCGTTCCGTTATGAGCCGGCGAGCCACGAGCTCGTCTCGGAGGGGCCCGTCACGGCCCAGCGGGGCCGCCTCGTCATCCGTGCGGACGCGGGAACCGTCGAGACGCGGGAGGGGATCGTGGTCCTCTCGGGGCAGGTCCGCCTGCGCGGCCATGCGGACGGCGGCGAGCCGCTCGACCTCTTCTCGCCCCGTGTGGAGCTTTCTCACGGCGGGAAGATCGCGGCGGCCGGAGCCGACACCGTCGTCCACGGCGCGACGCTCGCCCTCAGGGCCCGGGCGCTCGAGCGAACGGCTGAAGGGGACGGCGACCGTCTACGGGCCGAAGGCGAGGCGCTCCTCTTCCTCGCCCCCTCCGCCGGCCGCCTGCCGGGCGCCACCGCCGCCTCCGGGGACGTACTGGACCTCGTCCGCGACGCCCAGGGTCGACCGGTCTTTCTCGAGGCCTTCGCGGCGCCGGGGCTTGCCGAAGTCGGGCTGGCTCCCGGGCCGAGGGAACCCGCGCGGACGGCCCGCTCGGCCCGGTTCCAGGCCCGATTCCGCGGGGGAGCCCTCGCGGAGATCAACGTGCCGTCGAACCTGACCGCCCGCGAGAGCGTCGGCCCCGACGCTCCTCCTGAGGGAGGCCTCAGAACGCTGACGGCCGGGTCGGCGCGGCTGACCTTCCTCCCGGAGGGGCGCCTCGACGTCGGCCTCTTCGAGGGAGGCGTCTCGCTGACGGAGGGGACCCGTGCGGCGCTCTCCGGATCGGAGGCGACGATCCGGGGACGCGACGACACGGCTGTTGTCGCCGGTTCTCCCGCCGAGTACCGGGACAAGGAGGGGTCGCTCACCGCGCGGTCGATCGCCTACAGCCGACGCGAGGACCGGATCGACGCCACGGGGCGGGTCCGGGCCGCCTTCAGCGGCGAGCGGCGCGAAGGGCTCCTCGGCGGCCGGGAAGGGGGGCCTGTCTTCTCGGAGTCGGACTCCCTCCGGATCACGGAAGGGCGAAAGAAGCTCCTGCTTGCGGGGAGCGTCAAGGCGTGGCAGAAGGAGAACGTGCTCCGGTGCGAGACCCTCCTCGTGGACGACGGCGAGCGGAGTCTCCGCGCCGAGCGGAACGTCCGCGTCTTCCTCCGCCGCGATCCGGCCGCGCGGCCGGCCGGCCGCACCGGCGCCGGCGCCGAGACGATCAACGCCTCCGGCGACGTCCTGACGCACCGGGAGGCGGACCGATTCGTCCGGATCGAGGGGCAGGCGTCGCTCCTCTCGGGGACCTGGCAGGTGAACGCCGACGTCACCGACCTCCGTCTCGGAGCCGACCGCTCGGTCGAGTACGCCGAGGCGCGCGGATCGGTCGTCCTCGAGGACCGGGGCCAGAAGCGCCGGGGCGAGGGGTCGAAGGCGACGTGGCGACCGACGAGCGAGGTCGTGACGCTCGAGGGGAGCCCGGCCAACGCGGTGGACGGCCGGGGTAACCGGACGAGCGGCGCGATCCTGACCTTCCGGCAGGGGCGGTCGCAGGTCGACGTGGAGACGGGTGCCGTTCCGAGCGAGACCCGTCTCCGCCCGGAGGGCTCGTGAGCGACCGCAGCGTGCCCCGCCCCGTGCTCGAGGCCGTGGACCTGCGGAAGAGCTACCGGGGACGGACCGTCGTCGCCGGCGTCTCGGTCCGCGTCGAGGGGGGAGAGGTCGTGGGGCTCCTCGGCCCGAACGGAGCGGGGAAGACGACGACCTTCTCGATGGTCGTCGGGCTCGTCCCGCCCGACGCCGGAACCGTGCGCCTCGACGGCGACGACGTCACCGAGCTGCCGATGTTCCGGCGGGCCCGGCGCGGGATGGGATACCTCCCGCAGGAGGCCTCGGTCTTCCGGAAGCTGACGGCGATCGAGAATCTCCTCGCCATCCTCGAGACCCTTCCGCTCCCACGTGGAGAGCGGGACGAGCGGGCCCACGCGCTCCTCGACCGGTTCAAGCTCTCCCACCTCGCCCACGCCGTCGCCGACACGCTCTCGGGAGGGGAGAGGCGCCGGCTGGAGATCGCGCGCGCCCTCACGCTGTCCCCCCGGTTCATCCTCCTCGACGAGCCGTTCGCCGGCATCGACCCGATCACGGTCCTCGACCTCCAGCAGGTGATCCGGGACCTCGCGGCCGGGGGAATCGGGATCCTGATCACGGACCACAACGTCCGCGACACCCTCGCGATCACCGACCGGGCGTACATCATCAACGCCGGAACGATCTTCCGGGCCGGCTCCCCGGACCTCCTGTCGGCCGACGCCGAGGTCCGCCGCGTCTACCTCGGCGACCGTTTCCGGCTGGACTAGAATCCTGGCAGCGGCCCGCATACGCAAAGAGCGGACCAGCGCGACGTGGCACTCGAGCAGAAACTCTCCCTCAAGCTCTCGCAGCGGCTGGTCATGACGCCGACGCTGCAGCAGGCGATCAAGCTGCTGCAGATGACACGGCTGGAGCTGCAGGACGTCGTCAACCAGGAGCTCGTCTCGAATCCCGTCCTCGAGGAGCAGGACCCCGAAGCGACGGCCGCGCCCGACGAAGACCCGTCGGCCACCGAGTCCCGGGAGCGCGGCCTCGCCGAGGCCCCGGAGGCGGCCGCCGAGGCCGGCGAGGCCGCGCCGGAGGCGGCCGAGGCGCCACCCGAGGAGCCCGAGCCCGCCGCGCCCACCGAGGTCTCTCCGTCCGAGCCACCCGTCCCCGGGCCGGTGGTCGACCCGACGACGCCCGCCGCCGAGGAGGTCTACCGCGAGATCGACCTCGAGGCGTTCTTCGGCGATTACATGGACGGGACGGCGACGGCGCCCCGGATGACCGAGGAGGGGGAGGAGTTCTCGCTCGAGAACCGGGCCGAGGCGGCTCCCGGCCTCGACGCTCACCTGACCGAGCAGCTCGGCGTCTCGGACGCGCCCCCCGGCGTCCGGGAAGCCTGCGGTTTTCTCATCGGGAACGTCGACTCCGACGGCTACCTGCGGGTCACGCTGGAGGAAGTCTCGGCGGCCGTCCCGTGCGCGATGGAGACCGCCGAAAGGGCCCTCGCGCTCCTGCAGTCCTTCGACCCCGTCGGCGTCGGTGGCCGGAGCCTGACGGAGGTCCTCCTCATACAGGCGCGCGCCGCCAACGTCGCCACGCCGCTCCTCGTCGATCTCGTCACGAACCGCCTCGCCGAGGTCGGGAGCAAGGCGGCCCCGCTCCTCGCACGGCAGATGAACGTCCCGCTCGAGCAGCTCCAGCAGGCGCTCGACTGGATCCGGAAGCTCGACCCGAAGCCGGGGCGGCGGTACGACCAGACCCGGACGATCTACGTCGAGCCCGACGTCGCCGTCGCGAAGGTCAAGGACGAGTACGTCGTCGTCTTCAACGACGACGGGCTGCCGCGCCTGAAAGTCTCCCGCCTCTACCGCCGGATGCTCCTCGCGCGCGACGCCTCTCTGGACGGAGAGAGCCGCAACTACCTCCGCGAGAAGATGCGCGCGGCCCAGTGGCTCCTGAAGAGCCTCGACCAGCGGAAGCGGACGATCGTCCGGGTGGCCGAGTCGATCGTGAAGAAGCAGCGCGACTTCTTCGAGTACGGGGTCGCCCACCTCCGTCCGCTCGTCCTCAGGGACGTGGCCGAGGACATCGGCATGCACGAATCGACCGTCTCGCGCGTCGTGTCGAACAAGTGGATGACGACGCCTCGGGGGCTCGTTCCGATGAAGTTCTTCTTCCACTCGGCCATCGCGTCCTCGGCCGGCGAGGACGTCTCGTCCCTGGCCGTCAAGAACCGGATTCAGGCGCTCGTCCAAGCGGAGGACCCGTCCCACCCGCTCTCCGACGCCCGCCTCTCCGAGCTGCTCGCCCGCGACGGGATCCGGATCGCCCGCCGCACGGTCGCCAAGTACCGGGAGGAACTGCGCATCCCCTCGAGCTCGATGCGGCGCACGGAGGCCCCGCCCGGCGAGGCCGCTCCGGAGCCGGTGCCGGCCCAGGCCGGCGAGCCCGGGAGCCTGCCCGGTTCCGAAGAGGAGGAAACATGAAAACCGCCTTCATCGCCCGCCGGATCCGCATCTATCCCTCGACGCAGGAGATCGTCCAGACGAAGCTCTCCAAGCTCGAGCGCTTCCTGCCCAGGACGGTCCAGGCCCATGTCGTCGTCCAGAGGGAGAAGAACAGCATCTCCGTCGAGGTGGCCCTCGCGGGACGACAGCGGACCTGGAAGGCGGCGGCGAGCGGCCCGGACCAGTGGACCGCCGCACAGGAGGTCATGGACCGGATCGCGGCCCAGGTGAAGAAGTCGAAGGCCCTCGTGAAGGAGGAGAAGAAGCGCTCCGGACCGTCGGTCCGGAAGCCCGAGGGGTGGCCCGAGACCGCCGCGGAGCCGCGCGCCGCCTCCGGTCCGCGCCGCGAGAGCGCGGCCGCCCGGCAGATGTTCGAGGAGGACGCCCTGACGGCCTTCCAGGCCTCCGGCGGGGACCTTCTCGTCTACCGCGATCTGGGCGCCGACGCCGCGCTCCGGATCCTCTACCGCCGGCGCGACGGCCGGGTCGGCCTCGTCGTCCCCGAGTGATCGAGATGCCCGGATCCGGCGAGTCCAGCCCGTTCGTCCGCGCCGCCGACCTGAGGTCTCCCGCGCTCGCGCACCTCGGCCTGAAGCTCGTCGCGGGGCAGAAGGGGCTGGGCCGCCCCGTCGACTGGCCCCGCGTCCAGAAGCCTGGGCTCGCGATCGCCGGATACCTCGACTACGTGAAGCCGAACCGCGTCCAGATTCTCGGCAACAGCGAGTTCGGCTATCTCCGGACGCTTCCGCCGGCCGTGGTCCGCGCGCGGCTCGACGCCTTCACCCGCCTCCCTCTCTCGAGCGTCGTCGTGACGAAGGGGATCGAGCCGCTTCCGGTCCTCGTCAACCTCTGCCGGAGGCGGGGCGTGCCTCTGTTCACGACGGACCGGATGACGAGCAGCGTCATCGAGGGGCTGACGGCCTTCCTCGAGGAGTCTCTCGCGCCGCGCGTCACGATGCACGGCGTCCTCCTCGAGGTCGGCGGCCTCGGCGTCCTTCTCTTCGGGGACTCCGGAGTGGGGAAGAGCGAGTGCGCCCTCGCCCTCGTCCAGCGGGGCCACCGCCTCATCGCGGACGACCTCGTCGTCATCCAGCGCTTCCCGAACGACGTCCTGATCGGCTCGTCATCCGGTCTGATCCGCCACCACATGGAGCTGCGCGGGCTCGGGATCGTCAACGTCCCGATGCTCTTCGGCGTCTCGGCCGTCCTCGAGCGGCACACGGTCGAGTTCATCATCCACCTGACGCACTGGGTCGAAGGGCGCGAGTACGACCGGCTGGGGCTCGACGAGGAGTCGCAGGAGATTCTGGGCGTGTCGGTGCCCAAGGTGACGATGCCGGTGGCCACCGGCCGCGACGTCGCGCTCCTCGTGGAGATCGCCGTCCGGAACCAGCTCCTCCGCCGCCGCGGCTACAGCGCGGCACGGGAGATGGCCGCGAAGGTGCATGACGAGATCGCGCGGAAGGCCGCGACCGAGCGGTTCCGTACCGGGCGGCACCGGCGGAAGGTCCTGGCCCGGGTCCGGATGCGATGAGCGCGGGCGACGTCCAGCTCCTCGTCGTGACGGGACTCTCCGGCTCGGGGAAGTCCTACGTGGGGCACGCCCTCGAGGACGTCGGCTACAACACGGTCGACAACCTTCCGCTTTCGCTCCTCTCCCGGTTCGCGGAGGAGGTGGCCGGACGGCGGATGCCGACGCCGAAGACCGCCGTCGTCCTCGACGTGAGGAACCCCGGCTTCGCCCGGGAGTTCCCCCTCCTTCTCGACCCGCTCCGGGCGCGCGTCCCGATCCGGGTTCTCTTCCTCGACTGCGACGACCGGGCGCTCCTGAACCGCTTCTCGGAGACGCGGCGGCCGCACCCGCTCGCCGAGGGGCGAACCCTTCCGGAGGCGATCGCCCTCGAGCGACGGCTCCTCACGGACGTGAAAGCGACCGCCGACCTCGTCCTCGACACGAGCGGCATGACGGTCCACGAGCTTCGGGCCGCCGTCGGGCAGCACTTCCGCGAACCGGGCGACCCGGGCGAGCTCGCGGTCTCGATCGTCTCCTTCGGTTACAAGCACGGCGCCCCCCCCGTCGACCTCTGCTTCGACGTCCGCTTCCTCGCCAATCCGCACTTCGACGCCGTCCTCCGCCCCGCCACGGGACGGAGCCCCGAGGTCGTCTCCTTCATCGAGTCGGGAGAGCTGACGGAGCCGTTCTACCGCCGGCTCCTCGACTTCCTGTCGTGGTGCCTCCCGAACTACCGCCGGGAGAACCGGGCCTATCTCACGGTGGGGATCGGGTGCACCGGGGGTCGCCATCGTTCCGTCTACGTCGCCGAGCGGCTGGGCCGGGACATCGCCGCGCTCGGCTATCCCGTGCGCGTGACGCACCGCGACGAGGCGCTCGACTGACATGACGAACTCCCGCACCGACCGTCCCCCTGTCGGCCTTCTCCTCCTGTCGCACGGGCCCCTGGCCGCCGCCCTTCGCGAGACGCTGCGGAAGCTGGAGCCGGACGAGCCCGAGGACGTGGGCGCCCTCTCGCTCGAGTGGGACGAGGCACCCCAGGCCGCGAGCCGCAGGCTCGAGAAGGCGATCGGCGCCGCCAACCGCGGGTCCGGGGTCGTCCTCCTGACCGACCTCTTCGGCGGAACGCCGTCGAACCTCGCCCTCGCCTTCCTCGAGCCGGGCCGGATCGAGATCGTCTCGGGCGTGAATCTTCCGATGCTCATCAGGGCCCGCGCCCTCACCCGGGAGGGGAAGAGCACGGGCGAGATCGCCCACGCCCTCGTGGAGCGCGGGCGCCGCGCGATCCTTGCGGCGGCCGAGCTCGTCGGCGGGCCCGTCCGGAGCTGAGGTGATCGAGGAGACGATCGTCCTCAGGAACCGGCTCGGCCTCCACGCCCGCGCCGCGGCGAAGCTCGTCCACCTGGCCGCGGGCTTCGAGTCCCGGATCACCCTCTCACGGGAGGGAGACGACGTGGACGGCAAGAGCATCCTCGGGCTCCTCCTCCTCGCGGCGGGGAAGGGGGCGAGCCTCGTTCTCCGGGTCGAGGGGGCGGACGAGGGGGCGGCCGTCTCGGCCATCAAAGAGCTCGTCGAGCGCCGCTTCGACGAGAGCGAATAGGGGCGAAGGCTCTCACCACGTAAAATCGACGCGATGAAGCGCGGGCTGTCGCTCACCGGGATTCCTGTGTCTCCCGGCGTCGCCGTCGGGCGGGCGGTCCTCTGGCTCTCGCGTGAGGACGCGGCCCCGCACCGGACCCTCGAGCCCGAGGAGATTCCGGGCGAGATCGAGCGTTTCCGGCGAGCCACCGAATCGGCCGTGGAGGAGATCGGCACCCTCGCCACGCAGGTCTCCGAGCGGCTCGGTCCCGAGTACGCCGCGATCTTCCAGGCGCACGCGATGGTCCTGAAGGATCGGGCGTTCGTCGGTCCGGTCGAGAAGCGGATCGTCCAGGACGCCGTCAACGCCGAGTGGGCCGTCACGGCGGCCGCCCACGCGCTCGCCGCGAAGTTCCGGGATCTCCCCGACGAGGACCTCGCCCTCCGGTCGGCCGACGTCGACGACGTCGCCCGGATCGTCCTGAAGCACCTCGGAGACGAGGGGGACAGCCGGCTCCGGATGGAGGACCTCGCCGGCGCGGCGATCGTCCTGATCGCCGACGAGCTGACGCCGTCCGACGCCGTCCGGATCCCCCGCGACCGCGTCGTCGGATTCGCCACCGAGCGGGGCGGCGCCACCTCCCACGCCGCGATCCTGGCCCGGTCCTTCGGGATCCCGGCCGTCGTGGGCGTGGCCCGGCTCCTCGAGTCGGTGGGGGACGACGATCGCGTCATCGTGGACGGCCGCGATGGCGTCGTCTGGCGCGAGCCCTCCGAGGAGATCGTCGCGCTCTTCCGCGACCGGCGCGAGGAGGAGGCCCGGCGGGAGAAGTCGCTGAAGGAGAGGAGCGTCGGAGGCGTCGCCACGACCACGGACGGAGTGGAGGTCGCCGTCTGCGCCAACATCGAGCTGGCGAGCGAGGTCGTCGACGTCGTGGAGTACGGCGCCGACGGCGTGGGGCTCTTCCGGTCCGAGTTTCTCTACCTGGCCGCGGGCGACCTGGCTTTTCCCGACGTCGCCTCGCAGGCGGCGATCTACGCCGACGTCCTCAGGCGCCTCGCGCCCCGCCCGGTCGTCATCCGCACGTATGACCTCGGCGGGAAGAAGGGGGCGCGCCAGCTCGTCGGGACCGACGAGCCGAATCCGGTTCTGGGGCTCCGCGGCGTCCGGCTCTGCCTGGCCCGGCCCGAGATGTTCCGGACGCAGCTGACGGCGCTCCTGACGGCCGCCCCGGCGGGAAACCTCCGGATCCTCGTGCCGATGGTTTCCGGTGTCGAGGAGGTCCGCCAGGTCCGCGCCATGCTGAACGAGGCGCGCGCCGAGCTCGTCGACCAGGGGGTCCCCGTTCCCGAGTCCGTCCCTCTCGGGGCGATGATCGAAGTGCCGTCGGCGGCCGTGACGGCGGACCTGATCGCCCCCGAGGTCGACTTCATGGCGCTCGGGACGAACGACCTCGTCCAATACACGCTCGCCGTCGACCGCGCGAACGAGACGGTGTCCCACCTCTTCCGGCCGGAGCATCCGGCGGTCCTCCGCCTCGTCGCCCGCGTCGCGGAGGCGGCCCGCGCGGCCCGCAAGCCACTCTCCGTCTGCGGCGAGGCGGCCGCCGACCCGCAACTCTTCCTGCTCCTGCTCGGCCTCGGCATCCGGGAGTTCTCGATGGGCCCCCGGACCGTTCCCGTCATCAAGGAGATCGCCCGCGTCGTCTCGGTCGCCGAAGCGGCCCGCGTGGCGCGCGCCGCTCTCTCCCTCTCGACGCCGGACGAGGTGGTCGCGCTTCTGGCCCTCGAGCTGCGCGACCTCGTGCCGGCCGTCCGCCGGCACCGGTCCCCGGCGGTCTCCGCATGAACGACTCTCTCGCGGCCCGTCGGCCCCGCGTCGTTCCCAAACCGTGGGGCGAGGAGCGCGTCTTCGCCGAGGAGAGCCGTTACGCCGGCAAGCTGATCCTGATCCGGAGCGGCGAAGCTCTCTCCCTGCAGTACCACCTCCGGAAGGACGAGACGATCCACGTCCTCGAAGGGACTCTCGGCCTCCTGGTGGAGCGCGACGGCGACCGGAAGGACCTCAGGCTGTCGCCGGGCGAGGCGTTCCACGTCGCGCCCGGGACCCGGCACCGGCTCTACGCCCCTGCGGGAGACGTCCTCCTCGTCGAGGTCTCTTCGCCCGAGCTCGACGACGTCGTCCGTCTCGAGGACCGTTACGGGCGGGAAGGAACGTCGGCCCCATGAGGCGGCTCGCCGGAATCGCGGCCCTCGGCCTGGTCACCGGCCTCTCGGCCGCAGCCCCGCAGGCGACGCCCTTCGCAGACGCCGCGACGCCCACTCCGTCTCCGGCGAAGTCCCCGGGTCCGGGCGCTGCCGGGGGAGGGGCCGCTTCGCCGGACGCACGCCCGATCGGAACGGGGGGAAGCTCGCTCGCCGACATCGCGCGACGACAGAAGGAGACGCGCGAGCGGGAAGGGAAGAAGTCCTCGCTGGGCGTCATCACGAACGAGAGCCTCCGGAAGGGGGGAGCGGCTCCGGCCGCTTCGCCCGCGGCCGGCAAAGGGACGGCGAAGCCGAAGACGCCGGGACCTGCGCCCGGCGCGACGCCGCCCGCGACCGCCGTCCTTCCCGAGTTTCGCGACCTGAAGGGCCGGTCCGAGGCCGACTGGCGCCGACTGATGGTGGAGGCGAGGCGGACCTTCGACTACTCCGAGATGAACGCGAAGAAGCTGGAGGCCGAGGTTCGCCGCCTCGAGAACGACTTTTACGCCTGGAGCGACGGGAACTACCGGGAGCGCGTCATCCGCCCGGCGCTGGACCGCGCCCGCGAGGACCTCGCAAAGACGCGACTGGAGACGGACGCCGCCCGGAACCGCCTCGCCGACCTGGAGGAGGAGGCGCGAAAATCGGGCGCGCCACCGGGCTGGCTCCGCTGACCGGGGCCGGGACCAGGGGAGCCGGGATCCGGATTCGAGGAGGAGGCGCGTGACCGCGAGGAGCGTTTTCGTCGAGACGTGGGGCTGCCAGATGAACGTCCTGGACGGCCGCCGCTTCGCCGGCCTCCTGGGCCGCGACGGCTACCGCGAGACGGCCCGCGAGGAGGAAGCCGACGTCATCCTGCTCAACACCTGCTCCGTCCGCGACCGGGCGGAGCAGAAGGTCTACGCGCGCCTCGGCCGGCTCGCGCGCCTGAAGCGCCGCCGTCCCGGGGTCGTCCTGGGCGTCTGCGGGTGCGTCGCCCAGCAGGAAGGGGAGAGGCTCCTCTCGCGTCTGCCATTCGTCGACTTCGTCCTCGGCACGGGACGGATCGAGGCGCTTCCGGCGATCGTGCGGCGCGTGACCGAAGAGGGGGACCGCCTCTGCGAGACCGGCTTTCCCACCGACGAGGTCGCCTACACGCCCGGAGCCATCGCGCGGGAGGTCGCGCACCGCGCCGCGATCACCGTCGTCGAGGGGTGCAACAAGAACTGCACGTTCTGCGTCGTTCCCTTCACGCGCGGCCGCGAGCGGAACCGGCGCCTTCCGGACGTCGTGAGCGAGTGCCGGAGGCTCCTCGCCGACGGCGTCGTCGAGATCGAGCTGCTCGGCCAGACCGTCAACGCCTACCGCGACCCGGAGAGCGGGGCCGACTTCGCCGACCTCCTCCGCGCCGTCGCCTTCCTTCCGGGACTCGCCCGCCTTCGGTTCGTCACGTCCCACCCGAAGGACTTCACGCCCCGGCTGATCGAGGCGATGGCCGGGAGCCCCGCCGTCTGTCCCGCGCTCCATCTCCCGGTCCAGAGCGGCTCGGATTCCGTTCTCCGGAGGATGAAGCGGCAGTACACGCGGGCCGAGTACCTCGCGCTCGTCGGACGGATCCGGCGCGCGATCCCGGAGCTCGCCCTCTCCACGGATCTGATCGTCGGGTTCCCGGGAGAGACGGAGGCCGATTTCGAGAAGACCTTCTCGCTCCTCGACGACGTGCGGTTCGCGCAGGTCTTCGCCTTCGCCTACTCGCCCCGCCCCGGAACGGCCGCCGCGCGATGGGCGCACGACGTGACGCCCGCGACCGCCTCCGCGCGCCTCGCCCGGCTCCTCGAGAGGCAGCAGGAGATCCAGCGGGAGCTCCATCGCGCGCTCGAGGGAACGGTCGTGGAGGTCCTCGTCGAGGGCCTCGACCGCCGGAAGCGGCGCGCCTCCGGCCGGACCCCCTGCAACCGGGTCACGAACGTGGAGAGCCCCGTGCCGCTCCCGCCCGGGACTTTCGCGTCCGTCCTCATCGAGCGGGGGAACCCGAACTCGCTTCTCGGGAAGCTCCTCCGCGTCGGGCGCCGCCCCCAGGAGGCTGACGCTCCTTCGACCGGAGCATCTCTCGACGGGCGCGCGCAGATCTGAGAATAATTCTCAAGAAACTAGCTAAGCTGTTGTATTTCAATAGTTTACGTATCCATTGCTGTGGGACCACGTCCGAAGTCTCTTGAAATAGGCGGAGACGGTCCCTAGATTGGATGCGAGAGGAGCCCTCCGTGACCGTGAGAATGGGAGTCAAGGCGCTCATCGTCGATCCGATCGCGAACATGCCGGTCGTCATCCTGAGAGACGAGAGCGAGCAGAATCTCCTCCCGATCTGGGTCGGAGTCTTCGAGGCCAACGCCATCGCTCTCCAGATGGAGGGTGTGACGACTCCGCGCCCGATGACGCACGACCTTCTGAAGAGCGTCATCGAGAACGCCGAGGGGACGGTCCTGCGGGTCGTGATCAATGCGCTCGAGGAAAACACCTTCTACGCGCAGATCCACCTCCGGGTCGCGAACCGGGACGTCCTCGTCGACAGCCGCCCATCCGATGCGATTGCCCTGGCGCTTCGAATGAACGCGCCCGTCTTCGTCGAAGAGGACGTCCTGGAGAAGAGCCGGAACAACGACACGACTCCGGA
>Ga0079037_100000607_pt1 | contig 16707 bp, 15 predicted proteins | sample Mud3Dept4metaG_FD_71479 | JGI IMG/M metagenome (GOLD analysis project Ga0079037, IMG submission 71479) | Freshwater wetland microbial communities from Ohio, USA, analyzing the effect of biotic and abiotic controls - Mud 3 Core 4 Depth 4 metaG | ecosystem: Environmental > Aquatic > Freshwater >... | reverse complement strand
CGGTGCACCAGGTTCTTGCGGCCGGCGCGGTCGATGATGCTGACGGCCGCAGCGTAGGCGCTCGCGGCCTCCTCAGCCGTCGCGGCCGAGCGGACCTTCTTGATGACCGTACGGAGCTGGCTCCGCTGCTCGCGGTTCCGCTCGTTGCGGGTCTTGGTCTGGCGCTGGGCCTTCTTGGCGGACTTGGTACGGGGCACGCTGAGCCTCGGGGTCTGGTCGCCTACAATGCTGGATTCAAGAGCCTCGATATATAAGGGCCGGGTGGGGCAAGGTCAAGCGGTTTCGCGGCTTTACAGGCGTGGGGGGTCCGGCGACATTTCGCCGCTTTGGCCGATTCATCTTCGCCGGGATCCTGCTCTGGAAGCCGCACTCGCCGAATTCGTCATCGCGTTCCCGGCCCTGATCTTCTCGCTGGTGGCGCACGAGTACGCCCACGCCGTGGCGGCGTGGCGGCAGGGGGACGACACGGCCTACATGCTGGGCCGGATCACCCTCAACCCGCTGCCGCACCTCGATCCCTTCATGAGCGTGCTGGTCCCGGCGCTCACGCTGCTCGGGTCGGGTGGGAGCTTCGTGTTCGGCGGGGCCAAGCCGGTGCCGGTGACGCCCCGCAAGTACCGCAACTATCGCCGGGGCGACATCATCGTCTCGCTGGCCGGCGTGAGCACCAACTTCGTGCTCAGCTTCGTCTTCGCCGCGCTCTTCGTCCTGGTCGGGCTCCTCGGCCGCTCCCTGCCGGACGCGGCGGGCGTGCTCGACTCGATGCAGCGCATGATGATGTGGGGCGTGTGGCTCAACCTGCTCCTCTGCTTCTTCAACCTGATCCCGATCCCGCCGCTCGACGGCTCGCACGTGCTCTACCACTTCCTGCCGCCGGCCTGGGGGCAGCGCTACCGGGAGCTGCACCGCTTCGGCTTCCTGATCGTCATGCTCGTCGTCTGGCTGGTGCCGGGCCTGCTGATGTGGCTGCTGGCGCCGGCGCGCTTCGTGTTCGTCAACCTGCAGCACGTCATCGTGCCGTTCGCGCTGGGCGACGGCTGGAGGATCTTCGGGTGATGACGGCGGCGGACGTGCAGGTGAACGGTCCCGACACGACGGCGGCGCTGGGCGGCACGCCCGGCTTCGTGGTGCAGCTCGAGCAGTTCTCGGGTCCGCTGGACCTGCTGCTGCACCTGCTGCGCGAGCAGCGGATCGACATCGCCGACATCCCGATCGCGCGCATCGCCGACCAGTTCCTGCAGTCCATCAGCCAGCTGGGCCTCAACCAGGCGGCCGACTATCTCGACATGGCGAGCCGGCTGGTGCGGCTCAAGGCGCAGCTGCTGCTGCCGCGCCATGGCGACGAGGAGGGCTGGGAGGACCCCCGCGCTGAACTGGTGCGGCGGCTGCTCGAGTACCAGCAGGTCAAGGAGATCGCCCTGTTCCTCGGCAAGCAGGCCGAGCGGCGCGCGCTGCAGTACGTGCGCGGCTACCTGCCGCCGCCTCCCGAACTGCCCGAGCCGCCGCTCACGCTCGACCTCACCGACCTGATGGTGGCGGTGGAGCGGGTGCTCGCCGGCATCCTGACGCCGGTGCTGCACCGGGTCGTGGCGCGTCCGCTGGACGTGGAGGGCGCCGCGCTCCGCATCGAGGTGCTCCTCGCCGAGCGGAGCGAGATCAGCTTCCGCGACGCGGTGGGGCCGAACCCCAGCATCGTCGACCTGCTCTCGACGCTGCTCGCCCTGCTCGAGCTCGCCAAGCGCGGCCTGCTCCGCGTGGCACAGGACCAACCCTTCGCGCCCATGGTGATCCGACGTGACGCCCCTGGCCCAGCTGATTGAGGCGGCGCTCTTCTCCGCCAGCCGCCCGCTGACGGTGGAGGAACTGACCACGCTCGACCCCGATGCCGGACACGCCGACGTGCGCACCGCGCTCGACCTGCTCAAGGAGCACTACGACTTCGCGCCCCACGGCGTGGAGCTCGTGGAGCTCGCCGGTGGCTACCAGATCCTGACCCGGCCCGCGTTCGCGGAGGCCATCGAGCGCGCCAACTTCACCCCGCGCGCCCCGCGCCTGACGCCGGCGGCGCTCGAGACGCTCGCCATCATCGCCTACCGCCAGCCGGTGGGCCGCGCCGAGATCGAGGAGATCCGCGGCGTCTCGGCCGGCGGGGTGCTGCGCGCGCTGCAGGAGCGGAACCTGATCGAGGTGGTGGGTCGCGGCGAGGCGCTCGGCCGGCCGTTGCTGTACGGCACCACGCCGTCGTTCCTCGAGCTCCTCGGCATGAACGACCTCGCGGACCTGCCGCGTGCGGATGAACTCACCATTGCACTCCGCCCGCACCCGGCGGCGTCCACCGGACCCGACGATGCCACGGCCTACGTCCCCGCGGAATCCTGATCGAAAGGGCGGCGCGAAGCGCACCGCCACCAGCGCCCCGGGGGAGATGCGCCTGCAGCGCGCCCTCGCGCGCGCCGGTATCGCCTCGCGCCGCGCGGCGGAGGAGCTGATCCGCGAGGGGAAGGTGCGGGTGGACGGCAAGCCCGCCACCCTCGGCATGAAGGTGAACCCGGCGAAGCAGCGCATCACGGTGGGCGGGCGGGCCGCGCACATGAAGGCGCGGCGCTGGCTCGCCTTCCACAAGCCGATGGGCGTCGTCACCACCGCGTCGGACGAGGAAGGGCGCCGCACGGTGTTCGACTTCATCAAGGACCACGCCGGCCTCACCTACGTGGGCCGGCTGGACGTGATGACGACCGGCCTGCTGCTCCTCACCACCGACGGTGACGCGGTGCACCGCCTCACGCACCCGAAATACCACGTGCCGCGCCGCTACACGGCGCTGGTGCACGGCCGCCCCACGGCGGAGGTCGAGGCGGCGCTCAACAAGCCCATCGAGATCGACGGACGCGTGGTGAAGGCCGAGCAGGTGAAGGTGCGGCCGGGCAAGGACGGGCGCAGCATCGTCGACGTGACGGTGGGCGAGGGGCGGAACCGGATCGTGCGCCGCTGGTGCGAGGAGGTGGGCCTCAAGGTGGAGCGGCTCGCCCGCGTGTCCTACGGCCCGGTGCGCCTCGGCGACCTGCCGGTGGGGACGTACCGGCCGCTGACGCCCGCGGAGGAGACCGCGCTGTACAAGGCCATCCGGCTCGAGCCGGATGCGGACTGAGACCGTCTCGAGGCACGTGCCGTCGAGACCACGGGGAACGCCATGACCGCACCATCGCCGTCCGCCCGCAGTGCCGAGGCGACCGCCGCCGACAGCGCCCGCCTGCGCGCGGTGCTCGACCAGGTGTCGAAGCGCATCGTGGGGCAGGACGCGATGATCGAGCGCCTGCTCATCGGGATGCTCACCGGCGGGCACATCCTGCTCGAGGGCGTGCCCGGCCTCGCCAAGACGCTGGCGGTGCGCACGCTCGCGCAGATCATCCACGCGAGCTTCTCCCGCATCCAGTTCACCCCCGACCTGCTTCCGGCGGACGTGATCGGGACGATGGTCTTCGACCCCAAGGCGCAGGAGTTCTACGTCAAGCAGGGGCCGCTGTTCGCGCAGATCATCCTGGCCGACGAGATCAACCGCGCCCCCGCGAAGGTGCAGGCGGCGCTGCTCGAGGCGATGCAGGAGCGGCAGGTGACGATCGGCGGCACGACGTTCCCGCTGGAGGAGCCGTTCCTCGTCCTCGCCACGCAGAACCCGATCGAGAACGAGGGCACCTACCCGCTGCCCGAGGCGCAGCTCGATCGCTTCATGCTCAAGGTGCACGTGGGCTACCCCACGCGCGAGGACGAGCGCGAGGTGCTCCTGCGCATGGGTGGCGGCCGGGAGATCCCGGTCCAGAAGGTGCTCGAGCCGAAGGAGATCCTGGCCTTCCGCGACACCATCGCGGGCCTGTACCTCGACCAGAAGGTGGTCGACTACATCGTGGACCTCGTGCGCGCCACGCGCGAGCCGGCCACGGTGGGCCTGGCCGACCTCAAGCCGCTGATCGACTTCGGCGCCTCGCCCCGCGCCACCCTGGCGCTCGCGCAGGCGGCCCGCGCCCACGCCTTCCTGCGCGGCCGCGCCTACGTGATCCCGGAGGACGTGCGGGCCCTCGCGCCCGACGTGCTGCGCCACCGCATCGTGCTCACGTTCGAGGCCGAGGCCGAGAACGTGACGTCGGACGACGTGGTGACCCGGGTGCTGGGGGCCGTGAAGGTGCCGTGATCTCGCCCGACATCCTCAAGCAGGTGAAGGCCATCGAGCTGCGCACGCGCGGGCTCGTGACGGCGCTCTTCACCGGCGAGTACCGCTCCGTGTTCCGCGGGCAGGGGATGGAGTTCGCCGAGGTGCGCGCCTACGAGCCGGGCGACGACTTCCGCGCGATCGACTGGAACGTCTCGGCCCGCCTCGCGAGCCCCTTCGTCAAGACGTACACCGAGGAGCGCGAGCTCACCCTGCTGCTCGTGGTGGACCAGTCGGGATCCACCCGCGTCGGCGACCCCGTGAGCAAGGCGGGCCTCGCCACCGAGGTGGCCGCGGTGCTCGCCCTCGCGGCGGCCTACCAGAACGACCGCGTCGGTGCCCTCGTGTTCACCGACCAGGTCGAGCACGTGGTGCCGCCCCGCAAGGGTCGCCGGCACGCCCTCCGCGTGATTCGCGACCTCGTCGCCTTCGAGCCCGGCAGCCGGGGCACCGACCTCGGCGCCGGGCTCACCTACGCCGCCCGCCTGCTGCGCCACAAGAGCATCGTGGTCATCCTCTCCGACTTCGTCGCGCGCGACTGGGAGCGGCCGCTCAGGAGCCTCGCGTCGCGTCACGACGTCGTGGCGATCACGGTGGACGACCCGCGCGAGCAGCAGCTGCCACCCGTGGGCTGGGTGCTGCTGCAGGACGCGGAGAGCGGGCGCGACGTGTTCGTCGACGCCGGTTCGGCGCGGGTGCGCGAGGCCGCGGCGCGGAAGGCCGCGCTGCGGAAGGCTGAACGCGCCCGGGTGCTGCTGTCGTCCGGCGTCGATCACCTCGCGCTCACGGCCGGGCAGGACTACGCGCCGGTCCTCCATCGCGCCTTCGCCGCGCGCGCGAAGCGGATGCGCCGCTGATGCTGCGGGCGCTGCTCGGGCTGCTCGTGCTGCAGGCACAGGGCCCGACGGTGGGCGACACCGTCTGGGTGTCGCGCACCATCGCGGTCCCCGTCGGCGCCGTGGTGCGCCCGCAGCCCTGGAACCCCACCGGCGACGTGGAGGCCCTCGGGCCGGCGCGGCTGGTGCGGCGCGGCGACTCGGTGGAGGTGGCGTATCCCGCCGTGGTGTGGCGTCCCGGCGTGCACGAGGTGACGGTGCCGGGACCGCTCCTGCTGCTGGAGGGCGGCGGCGTCGATTCCGCGGCGGCGTTCCGCGCCACGCTGAGCGTGGCCAGCGTGCTGCCGGCCGTGGCGAACGATTCCGCCCTCCCGGTGCAGCCGGCGGTGACCACCGTGCGCCGCGCCGACCGCAGCGCACGGCCGGTGATACTGTGGTTGGTGGGGGCGCTGGCGCTGCTGGCGCCGCTCCACTGGTGGTGGCGACGCCGGGGTGCCGCGCCGGTGGGCGCGGCGCCCGCGGTCCGGTCGCGGCCGCCGGCGGCGCACTGGGCGGCGGGGGGCGAGAGCCGCGTCGCGCTCGCGGTCGCGGCGGCGGAACTGCGCGCCGCCATCGCCCGCGGCGCGCCGTCCGCCACGACCGCGCTCGAGACGGAGGAGTGCATCGCGGCGGTGCGGGCCGAGCGACCCGCGTGGCCCGTCGACGAGCTCGCGGGCACCCTGCGCGCCCTCGACGCGGCGCGGTTCCGGCCCGGGACGCCCGCCGATGCTGCCGCCGTCGTCGCCGACGTCGGGCGGCTGGCCGCGCGCCTGACGGGGGTGGACGCATGATCCACTTCACCCGGCCGCTGCTCCTGCTCCTCCTGCTGGCGCTCCCCGCCTGGTGGTGGCTGCGCCGCCGCCGGCGGGAATCGATCCCGTTCGGCGACGTCTCGCTCGCGGCGACGGTGCCGAGCGCGCGATGGAAGACCCGGGTGCTGCCGGCGCTGCGTGCGCTCGCGCTCGGGGCGTGGATCGTCGCGTCCGCGGGCCCCGAGGCGGGCGGCAGCAGGGTGGAGCAGAAGCGCGAGGGCATCGCGATCGTCATCGCGCTCGACATCTCGAGCAGCATGCTGGCCGAGGACTTCGCACCCTCCAACCGGCTCGAGGTCGCGAAGCGGCAGGCCATCGGCTTCGTGCGCGGCCGGGAGGCCGACCGCATCGGGCTCGTCGCCTTCGCGGGCGAGGCGCTCACGCAGGTTCCCATCACGCTCGACTACGACGTGGTGCAGCAGGCCATCGAGGGACTGCGCATCGGGATGCTCGAGGACGGCACGGCGATCGGCAGCGGTCTGGCGACCGCGGTCAACCGGCTGCGGCGCGCCGAGGGCAAGTCGCGCGTGGTGCTGCTGCTCACCGACGGCGAGAACAACCGGGGGCGCATCGACCCGCGCACCGCGGCCGCCACGGCGGCGGCGTACGGCGTCAAGGTCTACACCATCGGCGTCGGCACCGACGGGGAGGCGCCGATGCCGACCGGGCGCGGGATGGGCGGGTTCCGCTACGAGGTGCTGCCGGTGAAGATCGACGAGGAGCTCCTCACCGAGATCGCCACGTCGACGGGCGGGCGCTACTTCCGCGCCACCGACGCCGACGCGCTGAGCCGCGTGTTCCGCCAGATCGACGAGCTGGAGACGACGCCCGTCACCGTCACGCGCTACGCGCGGCACGACGAGCTCACCCGGCCGTTCGTGATCGCGGGCCTGCTGGCCCTTCTCGCGGAGCTGGCCCTGAGCGCCACGGCGCTGCGGCGGATCCCATGATCTTCGAGCGCCCGCTGCTGCTCCTGCTGGCGCCCGTGCTCGCCCTGCTGGCGGGCGGGCTGGGGTGGATGGCGCGCCGGCGGCGGATCGCCGGCGCGGCACTCTGGTCGCCCGCGCTCGGGGCACTGGCGCGGAGCCGGCGGCGCTGGACGCCCCTGGTGCTGGCCCTCTGCGGGCTCACGGCGGGCGTCGCGATCGCGGGGCCGCGCGGCGGGCAGCGCACGGTGCAGGCCGAGTCGCGCGCGCTCGATCTCGTGATCGCCGTGGACGTCAGTCGCTCGATGCTGGCCGAGGACGTGGCGCCGAGCCGCCTGCAGCGGGCCGCGCGCGAGGCGAGCCGTCTCGTGGAGGACCTCGCCGGCGACCGGCTCGGCCTCGTCGCGTTCGCCGGCCGGAGCTACATCCTGGCGCCGCTCACGGTGGATGGCGGCGCGCTCGGGATGTTCCTCGACGCGCTCGACCCCGACATCGCGTCCGAGGGCGGCACCAGCCTGGCCGCCGTGCTGGAGCAGGCGTCCGGGCTCCTCGCCGCGGGCCAGGACGGCTCCGACCGCGTGCTGGTGGTCTTCACGGACGGCGAGGCGCACGACTCGCTCGACGCGGCCGTCGCGGCCGCGAAGCGGCTGGGCGAGAGCGGCGTGCGCCTCATCATCGTGGGCGAGGGCACGGCCACGCCGACCCGCATCCCGATCCGCGACGAGTCCGGGACGCTGGTGGAGTACAAGCTCGACGAGAGCGGCCAGGTGGTGCGCACCCAGCGGCGAGACGACGTGATCCGCGCCGTGGCCGATGCCGCGGGCGGCAGTGTGGTCAGCTCGGAGCTGCCCGACCAGGCGGGCGCCGTGCAGGAACTGGTGCGTACCCTCCGGCGGCGCACTACCGCCGAGAGCCGCACGGCCGACCTGGCGCCGCTCGGGTGGATTCCCGCGCTGGTGGGCGCGCTCCTGCTGCTGGGCGACACGCTGCGCCGCGGGAGCGGCTCCCTCGTGGCCCTGCTGCTGCTCCTCCTGCCGTCGGTGGCGCGGGCGCAGCGCCCGTCGTCGGCGGATCGCGCCCTCGCCGCCGGCGACGCCATGACGGCCGCCCGCCGCTACCTCGAGCGTGCCCAGGGGCCGGCGCGCGACACCGCGCTCTACAACGCCGGCACCGCCGCGCTGGCTGCCGGCGACCTCGAGGCGGCGCGCACGGCGCTTGGGGAGGCCGCGAAGAGCGTGGACCCCATGCTCCGCTACCGTGCCCTCTACAACCTCGGCACCGCGACGCTGATGGCCGGTCGGCGCGATACGGCCGGGCGCCAGGAGCTGATGGACCAGGCCGCAGCCCACCTGCGCGAGGCGCTGCTGCTGCAGCCCGCCTCGGAGCGCGCCAAGTGGAACCTCGAGCTCGCCGAGCGGCAGAAGCCGCCGCCGTCGAGCGGGGGCGGGCAGCCCCCGCCGCCGAAGCCGGCGCCGTCGCCGCCCTCGCAGCCGAACGACCTGAGCCGCAACCAGGCCGAGCAGATCCTCGGCTCCATGGAGCGCGAGGAGCTCGAGACGCAGCTGCAGCGCCAGCGGCGCATGCAGGCCGTGCGCCGGCCGGGGAAGGACTGGTGATGATCGGACTCCTGCTGCTGCTGCAGGTCCAGGCGCCGATGCTCACCGCGGAAGTGAACCGCGACCGCATCGGGGTGAACGACGTGATCGAGTTCACGGTCACCGCGTCCGGCGCCCCCGGTGAGCCGATCCGCATCGACCTGCCGCCCCTTGCGGGGTTCAACGTCCTCGAGCGCTCGGAGCGCGCCGACGTCCTGCCGGGCCTTCGCTCCATCGTGCTCTCGCTGCGGCTGCGGGCGACGCGCGCGGGCAGCTTCGGCCTCGGCCCCATTCGCGCGGTGCAGGGCCAGCTCGAGACCAGCATCGACGGGCCCGACGTCGAGGTGCAGGAGAACGCGGCGGCCGGCATGCTCGCGCTCAACCCGCGCCTGCGCGACCTCGTGGCCCGGGCCCCGCCGCCGCGCCAGGCGGGGCAGGTGGGACTGTCGGTGATCCTGTCCCAGGACTCCGTGCTCGTGGGCCAGCAGGTGGACGTGCTCACGGCGGCGTGGTTTCCGCGGGATCTGCGCGCGCAGCTGCGCCGGCAGCCGGTGCTGCAGCCGCCGGTCATCGACGGCGTCTGGTCCTTTCCGCAGACGGCGCCGCCCGGCATCGCGGCCACCAAGCGGGTGGGCAACACGTGGTACGACCTGTTCGTGGCGCACCAGATCGTCTTCCCGCTCGCGCCCGGCGCCATCGACGTGCCCAAGGCGGTGTTGCGCTACGCCGTGCCGGTGGCCATGCAGTTCTTCAGTCAGGAGGAGCGCTTCACCGTCGCGAGCGAGCCGCGCCGGATCGCCGTGGGGCCGCTGCCGGTGGCGTCGGCGCCGGCGGGCTTCGCCGGCGCGGTCGGCCGCGACGTGCGCCTCGAGCGGTCGGTGACCCCGACGCGAGCCCGGGCCGCGGAGGCCGTGACCGTCGACATCGCGGTGCGGGGCGAGGGCAATGTGGCGCTCTGGCCGTCCCCCACGCTGCCGTGGGCGCCTGGGCTGCGGAACTACGCGGAGGGCAGCAGCGACTCGACGGGCGCGGTGGCGGGCCGGTTGGCGGGGGTCAAGCGGTTTCGCTACGTCGTGGTGCCGTCGGAAGCGGGCGTCGTGACGATCCCCGCCGTCCAGTATCCCTACTTCGACCTGGCTCGGCGCGAGTACGCGATCGCCTCGCTGCCTGCCATGGTCCTGCCGGTCGCGGAGGCGCGCGAGGCGAGCACGGCGCGCGCGATGCCGCCGCCGCTCCTGCCGGCGCAAGGTGAACCCGCGATGGTGCGCGTGGAGCGCGGGATTCCCGCGTGGGTCGCCGCCCTGCTCGCCATCCTGCCGCCGCTCACCGTGCTGCTGCTGCGGCTCCAGCGGCGCATCCGCTGGCGGCGGCGCGAGCGGCGGCCGGTGATCACCGATCCCGAGGCCGAGCTCGAGCGCGTGCTCGCGAGCCTGGTGCCGTGGGACGAAGCGATGTCGCCCGAGCGGCTCGCGTCCGCGCTGCGCGCCGCCGGGCTCGACGACGCCAGCGCCCGCGACGTGGCGGCGCTGCGCGAGCGGCTGCTGCGCCACCGCTTCGGGCCGCTCGGCGCCAGGGAGCCGGCGCCGGACGCCGCGGCCGTCGAGACCGCGCTGCGCCGGCTCGCGGGCGTGCTTGGCGGGCGGGCGGCGCGCGTGGCCATGACGCTGCTGCTCTTCGCGCACACCGCGGCGGCGCAGGCGCCCGCCCCGCCGGAATCCCTCTACGCGGGTGGCGCGCTGCACGCGGCCGAGCAGGCGTACCTCGTGCGCATCGCGACGACGCCCGGCGATCCGGCGAACTGGTACAACCTGGGTGCCACCCGGTACCGGCTGGGACAGGACGGCCCGGCGACGGCGGCGTGGCTCACGGCGCTGCGGCTCGACCCGCGCAACGCCAGCGCGCGCCGCGCCCTCGCCCTCACGCCCTCGCCGGACGAGGCGAGCGCACGGCGGCGCTACGTGCCGCCCGTGCGCGGCGCCGAGCTGCTCGCCTTGGCGCTCGTGGCTTGGTGGGCGGGCTGGGTGTTGTTCCAGCAGCGGGCGCATCGTCGCCGCGCCCTCTGGCTGCTCGCGGTCGCGAGCCTGCTCGGCATCGGGGGATTCGTGGTGCGCTCCTGGAACGCGCGGTTCCTCGTGCTCGCGTCGCGCGACACGCCGCTCCGCGCCGCGCCGCATGGCAAGGCCACGACGCTCGCGCCACTCGCCGCGGGCACGGTGGTGGTGGGCCGGCGGTCGTCGCCGGGCTGGGTCCTCGTGCAGGGCCCGGGGGACGTGCTGGGCTGGGTCGAGCGTGACGCGCTCGCGGCGGTCGGGGAGTAGATTGGCCGCGTGACCATGCCCGCGCCGCCCCGTGCCCCGGCCACGCGCCGGGTCCAGCTGCTGCCCGATGCCGTCGCCGACCAGATCGCGGCCGGCGAGGTGGTGGAGCGGCCGGCGTCGGTGGTGAAGGAACTGGTGGAGAACAGCCTCGACGCGGGCGCGCGCCACGTGCGGGTCGAGATCGAGAACGGCGGCAAGACGAGCATCGGCGTCTCCGACGACGGTGCCGGGATGGGCCGCGACGACGCCGTGCTGGCCCTCGACCGTCACGCCACCAGCAAGCTTCACGTGCTCGCGGACCTCGTCGGCATCGCGACGTTCGGCTTCCGGGGCGAGGCGCTGCCGGCCATCGCGTCGGTCTCGCGCTTCACGTTGCAGACGGCCGACGAGGCCGGCGAGGGCACCGAGATCGGGGTCACCGGCGGCCGGGTCGAGCGCGTCGCGCCGTGTGCCCGGCAGCGCGGCACGACGGTGCACGTGCGGGGCCTCTTCTTCAACGTCCCCGCGCGCCGCAAGTTCCTGCGCTCCGCCTCGAGCGAGACGCGTGCCTGCCATGACGCGATGGTCACCCTCGCGCTCGCGCATCCCGAGGCCGGCTTCGAGTTCCACGCCGATCAGGTGTGCCGCTTCCAGGTGCCGGCAGGGCAGACGCTGTCCGAGCGGCTCAGGGCGCTGTGGGGCCGGGAGCTGTCGGACACGCTGCTGCCGCTCGCCTTCGCGGCCGGCGCATTCCGGCTGAGCGGCTTCGTGCAGCGTCCCGCCGATGCGCGGCCCACCGGCCGCCGCACGCAGCTGTTCGTCAACGGGCGCCCGTTCCGCGACGCGTTCCTCGTGCGCGCGGCCGAGGCCGGCTACCGCTCCGCCATCGCGCCCGGAGACCGACCCTCGATGCTGCTGCGGCTCGAGGTGCAGCCCGGCGAGGTGGACGTGAACGTGCACCCGGCCAAGCTCGAGGTGCGCTTCCGCGATCGCATCGGGCTCGAGCGCACCGTCGAGGACGCGGTGCGGCACGCGCTTGGCGGGCTCGAGGCCTCGGCGGCGCTCGGTGCGGGGCCGGCCGCGGAGTTCCCGCGCCCGATGGCGGAGCCGGCGGCGGAGGCCATCGACCTGTTCGCGGCGGACGAGGGCGGCCACGCCGCGCCCCCCGCGCTCGCGGGCGATCCGCTGGCCGGCGTGCCGCTCATGCAGGTCTTCGACACCTACATCGTGTATCCCGCCGAGCAGGGCGTGGTCATCGTGGACCAGCACTCGGCGCACGAGCGCGTGCTCTTCGAGACCGCGATGCGCGAGCTGACGGGCCAGGGTTCGGCGGCGCAGCGGCTGCTCATGCCCGAGACCGTGGACCTCACCGACGAGGAGCGCGACGCCGTCGAGGCGCACGGCGAGCAGCTGAGCCGGGTGGGTTTCGAGGTGGAGGCCTTCGGCGGCCGGTCGGTGGTGGTGCACGCGGTGCCGTCGCCGCGGGCGCGGTTCGATGCGCTGGCCTGCTTCCGCGAGCTGGTCGCCGACCTGGCGCGCGGCCGTTTTGGCGGGTGGGCCAACCGACTCGAGCGCTTCGCGGCCACGTACGCGTGCCGCGCCGCGGTGAAGGCGGGTGACCGGCTCTCCGAGCGCGAGATGCGGGAGCTGCTCGCGCGCCTGTTCACCTGCGAGCTGCCGCCGCACGACGTGCATGGCCGCTCCACCATCGTGCAGCTGCCGCTCGAGGAACTGGAGCGCCGGTTTGGCCGCCGGTAGGACGCCGGTCCTCGTCGGGCCCACCGCGGTGGGCAAGACGGCGGTGGCCATGGCGCTCGCCGCGCACTGGCCGCTGGAGGTGGTCTCGGCCGACTCGCGGCAGGTCTACCGGGGACTCGACGTCGGCACCGCGAAACCGACCCGTCGGGAGCGCGCCCTCGTGCCGCACCACGGGCTCGACCTGGTGGCGCCGGGCGAGCGCTACAGCGCCGGCCGCTTCGCACGTGACGCCGAGAGCTGGGTGGCCGACGTGCGGGCGCGCGGTCGCATGCCGGTGGTGGTGGGGGGCACGGGGCTGTACGTCCGGGCCCTGAGCGAGGGACTGTTCGTGGAGCCGCCGCTCGACGGCTGGCGGCGGCACGCGCTCGAACGCTGGACGGCCGAGCTCGAGGCGCACGAGCTGGTGCGCTGGGCGGCGCGGCTCGATCCGGGGTTCCACGGCGGCGGGCGGCAGAGGGCGGCGCGCGCGGTGGAGCTCGCGCTCCTCACCGGGCACCCGCTCTCGCATTGGCAGCGGATCGCCCGGCAGCAGGCGGCGGTGCAGCCGTGGTACGTGCGGCTCACGGTGCCGCGGCAGGTGCTGCACCAGCGCATCCGCCGGCGTGCGCTGCAGATGGTGCAACAGGGCATCATCGAGGAAGTGGCCGCCGCCCTCGCCGACGGCGCCGAGGCGGGCGCGGCGGGACTCGACGGGGTCGGGCTGAAGGAGGCGGCCGCCTACCTGCTGCAAGGGGGCGACCGCACGCAGGTGGCCGAGGCGATCACCATCAGCACCCGCCAGTACGCCAAGCGCCAGGAAACCTGGTTCCGGCACCAGCTGCCGCCCGACACCATCGTGCTCGACGCGACCCGTCCCCCGGACGAACTCGCCGCGGAGATCGCAGCCCGCTGGCGGCACCACAGCGACCAGAAAGCGGCCCCCGTCCCGTGAAGATCGGCATCACGCTCTACCCGACCTACGGCGGCTCCGGGGCCCTCGCCACGGAGCTCGGCCTCGAGCTCGCCCGGCGCGGGCACGAGGTGCACTTCATCTCGTACGCCTCGCCGTTCCGGCTGCCGGGCTACGTGGAACGCGTCTTCTTCCACGAGGTGGAGACGCGCATGGGGCGGTATCCCCTGTTCGAGTTCTATCCCTACACGCTCGCGCTCGCCTCGAAGCAGCACGAGGTGGCGCTGCGCGAGAAGCTCGACGTGCTGCACGTGCACTACGCCATCCCGCACGCCACCACGGCGTGGCTCGCGCGCGAGATGCTCGAGGCCGAGGGGCACCGGCTCAAGGTCATCACGACGCTGCACGGCACCGATATCACGCTCGTGGGGCAGGAGGCGAGCTTCTACGCCATCACGAAGTTCTCCATCGAGCGCTCCGACGCGGTGACCGCGGTCTCCGACTACCTGCGCGACGAGACGTACCGCGCGTTCGGCTGCGTGGGCTGCGACGTGCGCGTCATCCCGAACTTCGTGCGCCTCGACGAGTACCGGCCCGACCCGACGAAGCGCTGGGAGGGCCTGGCGCCCGAGGGGCACCGGCGCATCATGCACGTCTCGAACTTCCGCGAGGTGAAGCGGGTGCGCGACGTGGTGCGCATCTTCGCCCGCATCCGGCGGGCGATGCCGGCCACCCTCGTCATGGTGGGCGACGGCCCCGATCGCCCCGACGCGGAGAAGGAGGCCGAGGAGCTCGGCGTGCAGGAGGACGTGCGCTTCCTCGGCCGCCTCGAGTCGGTGGCGACGCTGCTGCAGGGGTGCGAGGTGTTCCTCCTGCCGTCCACCTCGGAGAGCTTCGGCCTCGCGGCCCTCGAGGCGATGGCCTGTGGCGCCGTCGTGGTGGCGACGCGCACGGGCGGCCTCCCCGAGGTCATCGAGGACGGACGCTCGGGCATCCTCGAGCCCGTGGGTTCGGTGGAGGCCATGGGCCGGCGCGCCGTGGAGCTGCTGCGCGACCCCGAGCGGCTCGAGACCATGCGCTCGGCCGGCGTCGCCCGCGCCGGCGAGTTCTCCGCGGCGAGCATCGTGCCGATGTACGAGCGGCTGTACGAGGAAGTGCTCACGTGGTGAGCGACCTCGTCGCCGCGGCCATCCTCGGGCTGGTCGAGGGGATCACCGAGTTCATCCCCGTCTCCTCGACCGGGCACCTCATCGTGGCGACGGAGTGGCTGGGCCTCGGCGGCGAGCGCTGGAAGACGTTCGACGTCTTCATCCAGCTCGGTGCCATCCTCGCGGTGGTGTGGCACTATCGCGGGCTGTTCCTCAACGTGCTGCGGCACGCGACCGCACCGGAGAACCGCCGCTTCGTGCTCAACCTGCTCGTCGCCTTCCTGCCCGCGGCCGTCATCGGGTTCCTGGCGCGGGACTTCATCAAGGAGCGCCTCTTCTCCACGGGCGTCGTGGCCGTCGCGCTGATCGTGGGCGGAGTCGCCATCCTGCTCATCGAGCGCTGGCAGCCGGCCACGCGCCACCCGTCCATCGAGGAGCTGCCTCCGCGTACGGCGCTGGGCGTGGGCCTGGCGCAGGTGCTCGCGCTGGTGCCGGGCGTCTCCCGCAGCGGGGCCACGATCCTCGGCGGCTACGCGCTCGGGATGTCGCGCCGCGCGGCGGCGGAGTTCTCGTTCTTCCTCGCCATCCCGGTGATGGTGGCGGCCTCGGGCTACGACCTGCTCAAGAGCCGGGACGCGCTCTCGCTGTCGGACGTGCCGATGTTCGCGGTGGGGTTCGCGGTGGCGTTCGCGAGCGCGCTGGTGGTGATCCGTGCCTTCATCGGGTTCGTCTCGCGCAGCAGCTTCGCGGCCTTCGCGTGGTACCGGATCGCCGCGGGTGTGCTGCTGCTGGCCTGGCTCCGCCGCGGCGCATGAGCGCCGCGCTGGTGCGGTTGCGGGAGGTCGCGTCCACCCAGGACGAGCTGCATCGGCTCGCCGCCGAGGGCGCCCCCGACGGCACGGCGGTCGTGGCGGAGCGGCAGACGGCGGGACGCGGCTCCCGCGGGCGCGGCTGGGTCTCCGCCGAGGGCGGGCTGTGGCTCAGCGTGCTCTGGCGTCCGCGGCCGGGGGATGATCCCCGCCTACTGAGCCTGCGGGCCGGACTCGCCGTGGCCGCGTTGCTGGATGGCGTGGGCGGGTTGCCGCTGGTGCAGCTCAAGTGGCCCAACGACGTGATCGTCGACGGGCGGAAGGTCGGCGGGCTGCTCTGCGAGGCGCGCTGGCTCGGTGCGGAACTGTCGTGGGTGGGCATCGGGCTGGGCCTCAACGTCCGCAACCCACCGCCCACGGACGCGCGCATTGCCGCGGCGACTCTCGCCGAGTGGCGTGCCGATCTCGATCCGGCGGCGCTCGCCGCGCCGATGGCCGACGTTCTCGCGCGGCTCGGTGGCCGCGGCACGCTGACCGCGGAGGAGCTCTCGGAGTGGCGCTCGCGCGACTGGCTGCTGGGACATCGGCTGGCGGCGCCACTGGCGGGGGTGGCGCGCGGCATCACGTCCCGGGGCGAGCTGCGCATCGAGACGGCCGACGGGCCGCGCACCGTCGCCTCGGGCGATGCCAGCATCGTGGAGCTGGCCTGATGCGCCTTACCGTGCGCCGGGCGCCGCGCTAGGTTTTCGCCCGATGCTTCTCGCCCTCGACATCGGCAACACCGAGATCACCGCCGGCCTGTTCCACGGGGACGCGCTCGTGGCGAGCTGGCGGCTGACCACCACCGCCGACCGCACTCCCGACGAGTGGAGCGCCGCGCTGGGCGGCTTCCTGCTGCAGCGGGGGCACTCGCCCAACGAGGTGCGCGCCGTCTGCTACGCCTCGGTGGTGCCGCCCGTCACCGGCAGCCTCGCCGAAGGGGTCGAGCGCGCCACCGGCATCAAGCCGGTCGGCATCGACGCGCGCACGCCGCTGCCCCTGGTGCTCGACGTGGACGAGCCGGGCGCCGTCGGCGCCGATCGCGTCGTCAACGTGCTCGCGGCGGCCGAGCGCTACGCCGGCGACGTGATCGTGGTGGACTTCGGGACGGCCACCACCTTCGACTGCATCACGGCCGACGGCCGCTTCATCGGTGGGGCGATCATGCCGGGACTGCGCACCTCGGCCGACCAGCTCACCCGCAAGGCGGCCAAGCTCACCGCGACCGAGTTGCGCCCGCCCGCCACGGCCATCGCCCGCAACACCGAGGACAACATCCGCGCCGGGGTCATGTTCGGCACCGCCGACGCCATCGACGGCATGGTGCGCCGCCTCAAGGCCGAGTGGCCGGGCGG
>Ga0079037_100000606_pt1 | contig 16709 bp, 3 predicted proteins | sample Mud3Dept4metaG_FD_71479 | JGI IMG/M metagenome (GOLD analysis project Ga0079037, IMG submission 71479) | Freshwater wetland microbial communities from Ohio, USA, analyzing the effect of biotic and abiotic controls - Mud 3 Core 4 Depth 4 metaG | ecosystem: Environmental > Aquatic > Freshwater >... | reverse complement strand
CCACCTTGCCGTCCCGGACGATGTAGTGGAGGTCGCGCTCGAACAGGTGCAGGGCGCTCAGGGCCTGTCGCACCAGTTCCTCGCGTGCCTTGCGGAACCGCCACCGACCCGTGCGCCCGACGCAAGCCCGCTCGACCGCCACGCAGCCTTCCGGCAGCAGCCGCACCGCATGCTCGGCCGGCAGCAGCTCGAACTGGTTCGCCGCAAGCTGCGATGCGATGGCCAGTGCCGTCGCATAGATCGATGCGCCCTCGGGATCGGCACGCTCCTGGGAGATGATCAAGGGCGTGCGCGCCTCGTCGACGAGGATACTGTCGGCCTCATCGACAATTGCGAAATGCAGGCCGCGCAGCAGCTTGTCGCCAGCCGACCGCCGACACTCGACGTAGGCATCGAGTGCCAGTTTTCGCTCGCCGCCCAGGGGCACCGGCCGCAGCTGGTCGCGCAGGTAATCGAAGACGAGGTCCTTGTTGACGCAATAGGTGACGTCGCACCGGTACATCGCGTGGCGCACCTCGGGCGGCTGGTCGGACTCGATCCAGCCGACCGTGAGCCCGAAAAACTCGTACACCGGCCGCATCGCCTCGGCGTCCCTGCGGGCGAGGTAATCGTTGACGGTAACGACGTGGACGGCCATCCGCGCCAGGGCGACGGCCACCGACGGCATCACGGCGGTCAGGGACTTACCCTCACCCGTCGCCATCTCGGCCTGCCCGCCGTGCACGAGCACGTAGGCGCCCATGTGCTGGACGAGATACGGGCGCTTGCCGAGCTTGCGGAAGCAGACCTCGCCCGTGACGGCGAATGACTCGACGAGTGCGGCGCGGTCGAGGCCCGCGCGTACGACCCGCGCCCCAAGCGCATCGATCCGCGCCCGCAGCGCTTCTTCCGGCAGGCCTGCCAGTGCCGACTCCGCCCGCTGCACCGCCTTTGCAAACGCCGTGGCCCGGCTCCGGCGCAGCGCCGAGAGCCACAGACTGGCCTCGCCGAGACACCTTCCCAACCAGCGGTCTAGGGGACGCGCGGCACGGTCGTCGCGCTGGGGGTAGTTGCCCTGCCCCAGTGTTCGCACGGACCAGCTATCGAGCACGGTGCGCAACATGGCTCGGCTACACCTCGAGATGGGCCAGCAGGACCTGGCGCACGCTGTGATAGACCTGCTTGACGATCGGCTGCGCGCTGTGCTCGAAGCGAACGTAGGCGCGGCTGCCGAAGGCGAGGTCGCTCGCGTCGGCCAGCAGGTCAAGGTCGAACTGGAACGTGCGCGTCAGCGTCTTGAGGCCGCTCGAGTCCGTGGGGTCCGTCGCGAACGGACCGCCGCCGTCGAGGGCCAGGGCCTTCGTGGGCAACTGGTCGCTGCCAGCCGGGACGTCGCGCGAGAGCCGTGCCCGGAAAGTCTGCCAGGGACGATCGACGAGACGGACCTCGATGCGCCGGGTGCTGTTGCGGACCAGGTCGGCCTCGCCCTGCGGGACCACGACCCGGATTGTGCCCGACTGGCCGGACAGCACGAAGCCGAGCAGCGCACCCTGCTCGTAATAGCGGCCGTACAGGTCCTGCGGGTTCGCCACGTGCCACGTTCCGCGGCGGCCCGCGTGCGCGACGAGACCAGCGTCGCGCGCCTCCAGCCGCTCCAGCGCCGCCCGTTCGGTGGCCAGGGTCTGCTGCGTCACCGCGGCCTGCAACCGGTCCGCGAACATCTCGCTCGCGTACTGCGCCTCGTATTGCTCGACCCTCGCCTCGCTCGCCCAGAGGTTCGCAGCCAGCTCGGGGTCGCGCAGTTCCACCAACGGTGCCCCACCTTCGACCTGCACGCCGCTATCGACGAACAGGCGGTTGACGAACCCGCCGGTCTCGACACGGACTTCGGCATTGCGCGGAGTCCAGATGACGCCCTCGGCGACCGTGGTGTACGGCATCGGCACGAAGCAGACGAACGCGAGCACCGCAGCGACGACGCCCACGGTCAGACCGATCGCGCGACGCCGCTGGCGATCGAACTGTGCCTGGCCGGCGAGGAACTTGAGGCCCTTTGCCAGCGGCACGACCAGCATTCCGCCGATCGTCCACAGCGCGAGCAGCACACCGATGAAGAAGTACTTGCCTGCAATGAACAGCGCAATGCCAATAGTGATGAAGACCCGGTAGAGCCACGACGCCGGGGAATACAGCGCCATCCAGACGGCTTCGGCCCGACCATGCGCCGGGGACGGGACGTCGTGGTCGCCGTAGAGGTGGCGGCGCAGTAGGTATTGCAGGTACTGGTTCGCGCGCTGGGCGAGGTTCGGAATCTCGATGAGGTCGCACAGGACGTAGTACCCGTCGAAGCGCAGCAGCGGGTTCGCATTGAACAGCACCGAGCTAGCACCGCACAGCAGCAGCACGTTGAACGCCATGGCCCGCACGATGCCGGGCTCCGCGGCCGCCCAGAGGAACATGGCCAGGGCCGCCACGAACAGCTCGGTCACGATCCCCGCGGCAGCGACACCGATGCGCGTCCACTTGCTCCGGAAGGCCGCCGACGACGAGGCGTCTACGTACGGTACCGGTGCGAAGACGAGCAGCATGACGCCCATCTCGTGAACCTCGCCGCCGCCGCGCCGGACCGCGTATGCGTGGCCCAGCTCGTGCAGCAGCTTGACGACCGGGTACGTGAGCCACAGCAGCAGGAGGTTCTCGAGGCCAAGCACCCGGTCGGCCAGGTTGTCGGTGAGCTCGTTCCAGTGCCGGGCGGCGAGCAAGCCGGCCGGGACGACGCATACGAGCCAGAGCGCCGCCCCCAGGGGGGAGACCAGCCATCGCACGAGGGGCCACGTCCTGTCCAGGAACCGTGCAGGGTCCCAGAGCGGGAACCGCATCGACATCGGGGTGAGCAGGCTGCGCAGCCAAGCGGGCCGTGCCTGCTTGCGACGTCGCTCGAGGGTCTCGGTCAGCTCCGGCAACCCGCCCCCCTGCAGCACATCGGCCGCGTGCAGCTGGTGGAGCAGTTGTATGACGTCGCCCTGGCTCGGCGCATGGTCCCCCAGCGAATCCAAAAGGCCGAGCCAAAGTTCGTCAAGTGTCCGGCTCCCATCCATGGCGTCGATCAGCGCGTAAGTTGCCGGCGTGAAGCGATGACTACGCCCGGTCGCCGGGTTGTACAGCACGTACCAGGAGCGACCGCGATAGCGCTGGCGCGAGATGCGCATCCCCGAGTGCAGCCGTGGCCGCAACTCGGCGACCCGGTACCACATCTCGTTGCGGAACCCGGAATTCACGTCAGGGCAACCACTGCCAGAGCTTCAGGGCCACCCAGTCGAATAACCGGTGGGTCCAGATCCAGAGCAGGCGACGCTCGCCGACGACGATCTTGCCGACGCCTTCCATGCCGGGCCGTATGCCCGGTGGAACCTCCTGCAGCTCGGCCTCGATGCGGAAGAGGTTGTTGCCATCCTCCGCGACGGCCATGCCGATGTTGTGCACCTTGAACGGAACGGCGGAATCGGACATCGCTGCGAGCACGATGCGACCTGGCTGCCCGAGGCGCAGTTCGCGCGTGTCCGCCTCGGGCACCTTGACGATCACCCGGTAGGCATCGAGCGGTGCCACTTCGAAGAGGACCTTGCCCTTCTCCACCGGGCTGCCAAGCATCTGGCTCAGGTCGCCACTCACGACCACCCCATCGAACGGCGCGGTAAGTTTCGCGCGCGTGAGCTTCTCCTCGGTCAGCGCCAACTGGGCGCTCGCTTCCTCGTACTGGGCCGCGAGGATGCGGGCGTTCGCCCTGTCGTGCTTCGCCAGCGCGTCGCGGTAGCGTCGATCGGCCTGCTCCGCCTCAGCGAGCCACTTCTGGTGCTCGAGAGCCAGGTCGCGGTCGTCGAGCGTGGCCAGCACGTCCCCGGCGCGGACTGACTGACCGGCACGCAGATGCGAAGTCGCGACGAAACCATCGAACGGTGCAACGATGGCACGTTGCACCTCGCCCTCGACAACGGCCTTACCGGTGACGCGGTACTCGCCGGGCACGAACGCGAGCAGTAGCAACGCCGCCGCGATTCCCGCTGCCGCGATGCGGAACGTTGGCCGCCGCGGGTCCTTGAGCCCGGCACAGAGTTCGCGGGCACGGTTCGCGAGGCGGCCCGCGACCCAGCGATCGAGGTCGCGGCGCAGGTCGAACTCCGGCGCCAGCAGCGCCGCGACGGCCTCGACGGCGGCGCGGGTCCGCTCCTCAACGGGTTCGTGGTGCAGCACGGTGATCGCGCCGACGGCACGCCCCTGCATGCGCATCAGCACCGTGTAGGCCGCACCCCGCCCCGCGAGGTCACGGTGCGCTATGCTGATCAGCCCTCTCGCACCTTCATCAACGCGATGCGCGACCGTGCAACCCTGCTCGGCCGCCTCCTCCATGGCGTTCTCGATGGCGCCCACCTGGTCCGACTTGCGATCGAACCAGGCAGACCCGGACATCGCGTGCAGGTGGACGCGGCCCCCGCGTTCGACACCGACGGCGACCCGATCGCACCCGAGGCGCTCCGCCAGCAGGTCGGCGCAGACGAGTGCGGCGGCATCGAGCCGTGCCTGCTCTCCCACGCCGACGGCGCAATCGAGCGCGAGGCGGGCACGCTCCAGGGCCTGCGCCTGCACCTGCGCCTGCCGAGCCTGGACCAGGAGCTCGAGACGGCCTGCACCCCAGTGCAGACGACGCTGGGCCTCGCGCAGCTTCGACTCGCTGCGCGACCCGAGGTCGAGCACGACTGCGCCCAGCAGCTGGCCGCCCTGCTCCAGCGGGTAACCAACGGCAAATCGCACCGGACCTTCGCCGATGCGTTCGACACAGCCGGCACGCTCGGCGAGGCAGCGACGCGCAACGGGCACCAGTGCCGAGACGTCCGCGTCCGAGGCAGGCCAGACGGCCGCCGGCACAAATGTGCGCGCGTCGTCCTCCAGCAGCAGCAGGCCGCGCTGGGTGCCCTCGATTTCGGCGCACTGCAGCCCGAGCCACGCACGGCAGAACGTCGCGGCGTCGGTCGCCCCTGCCAGCTGTGTCCAGAGCGAGTCGACGTCCCCAGTGGCCTGGCCACCGGACACCACGTCGAACCGCGCGCCTGCCGAACTCACCGGGTGCTCCTCCCCCTTCACGCGGATGCGCGCACTGCCGTCAGTTCAGTGCGCCGTAACGCGCTTCGTATTCTTCCACCAACCGGCCGAGCATCTGCACGAGACGCTTGGCCGCGAACGGGCTCAGGATGATGCGGTGCTCGAGCGCCACCTCGACGTCCCCGCCCCCGCGGTCCCATGCTTCATTGACGCCGAAGTTCAGCACGACTTCCTCGCGCGTGGAGTTCGCGTTGCACATGTTGCAGTAGGTGCTCTTCAGGTTCGTCGTATTGAACCGCATGGCCGGGGCCGCAGCGCTGGGCAGCGGCGTGGCGGCCCCCTGCGAGACATTGGCCGAGGCACTTACCGATTCAGAGTTCCTTCCAGAAACCTTGCTCATTTGCTGTTTCCTGCTCTCGTTTCTCTCCACCGATCCGGGGCGCCGTCGGCAAGCGGTCGGGCCACGCTCACTCATCCAGTGAAATCCGGATCGACGGTGGGCCATTCGGGTCGCCGTCTTCGGCCCGCCGACGGCTCAGCCACTGCGTGCGCCAGTCGCGTTGCGGCTTTCTGTCGCGGGAGGCCCGCGCGTAGGCCAGCGCTCCCGCCAGCGCGAACCCGCCGAAGCCGGCCGCGAGATCGATCACGACGTCGCCGCCCTGGGCGTCGATGCGGTCCGGCGGCGGGTCGTCTGTCTTCTGTGAGACTTCGATGCAGCCGAGCCGCAGAATGCCCGCCGGCAGGTTGATCGGCGACAGCAGCGACAACCGGCAGATGCCGTCCTCGCCGTGGCTGAGCGTCAGTTGCGCACCGGCAGGCAGTTGCGAAGACATCGCAACACCGTGCACCTCGTAGAGCCGTGGATCGAGCTTTACCGCGAAGGACAGCTGGCGCACGTCGCCCGCGCTGTGCAGCGTGAGCGGCAGCGCCAGTGGCTTGCCGTGAGCCGTCGCGTCGAGCGCCGGCACTTCGAGCCGCAGGCTCGCGCCCTGCGCGGCCGGCACCCGCAGCGTCTGGCGATAGTCGTCGCCCGGCACACCGTCGCGGTTGCCGTCGAGCACGCCGAAGAAGCTGTGGATGCCGTCCGTGCCGCTGCGCAGGATGACCTGATAGGTCCCGGGCTGCATGGGCTCGACCTGCGGCACGAACCGGAAACCCTTGCCGTCGGCATCCATGACTACGGTGCCTGCCACGGGCTTGCCGTCCGCACCCAGCACCAGGATTTCGAGCGCATCGGTCGTCGTCGACTCGGCGCGCGCCTGGCGCGGCGTCTCGATCGGCTGGCTGAAGCGCACGACGAACCCGTTCAGCGCCGGGACGAAACGCTCGACCCAGAGCAGCAGGCGCGGGTCGCGTCCGGCCGGCGCATTGGCATCGAGCGCCGTGGCCTGCCCGTCGGGCCGCACGCTGCGGACGGGTCGCCCCGTGGTCTCGACCATGACCGGGGCCTGCGGCATCGCCACGAGCATCGGCGAGGTCTCGAACTCGAGCACCGGGAGCCGCGGATGTCGCTGCTGGTCCTCCGTCTCCGGCGTGCCGCTGACGAGCTTCGAACCCGGACGCGGCACGCCGAGGCGGAATTCCTGTCTCGGCTCCGCGACGACCGTCACCGAGAAGTCACGCGACGCACTGCTGGTGCCATCGGTGACCCTGACCACAAACTCCGCGGTTACGCCCCTCATCGGGGTTCTCCAGGTCAGGCGTCCCGTCGCCGGGTCGATCGACGCCCCCGACGGACCGCTCACCAGGCTGTAGCGCAGCGTGTCGCCGTCGACGTCGCTACCTACCGCAGTGGTGGTGAAGCCGAACCTCGGTCTCACCACCGTATCCGCGATTGGCGCCAGCGTCGGCGCATCGTTGACCGGCGTCACAGTAAGGTTGACTTCGCTGGTCGAGATTGCTCCCGCCGCGTCGACCATCTGGTACTCGAAGCGATCGGTGCCGTTGTAATTGGCGGCAGGCGTGTAGCGGATCTGCCCGTTCTGGACCGTGGCCATCCCGTGGCTGGGCGGCTGGCTGATGCGCAACGTCAGCGCGGCGCGGCCGTCGTCGATGTCGACGTCGTTGGCGAGCACGTCGATGAGCACCGCGCTGTCTTCCGCCACCGTCGCAGCATCGGCTGCGGTCACCGGTGCGTCGTTGACCGGCGCGATCGTGAGCTGCACCGTGCCGGTACTCCGACCGCCGTGACCGTCGTCGATGACGTAAGTGAAGGAATCCGTGCCGAAGTAGTTCGACGCCGGCGTGTAGCGCACCGCACCCTGTTCGATCGCCACGGCACCGTGCGACGGTGAGCCGACCGAAATGATCGCGAGCGGGTCGCCGTCCGCGTCGGTGTCGTTGGCCAGCACCGGCACGAGCACGCTTGCATCCTCACCGACGCCGGCCGTGTCCGCCAGCGCCTGCGGCGCCTTGTTGGTCGGCGCCTGGGGTACGACCTGCACGCTGAAGCTGCTGAAGGCTGCCGCCTGGCCGTCGGTGACCGAAACGGTGAAGGACACCGTGGTGCCCGGACCCGATCCGAGCCAGGAGATCACGCCCGTCGCGGTGTCGATCGTCGCACCGGCGGGTGAAGCATCGAGGTCATAGGTCAGGACATCGCCGTCGATGTCGCCGCCCTGCGCCGTCAATCTCAGCGTGGACCCGGCTTGGATCGTCGCATCCGTGAGCGGCGGCAAGGTGGGCGCATCGTTGACGGGCGTCACGACGACGTCGATCATGCCGGTCGCAACGTTGCCGACCGTGTCGGTCACGGCGTAGCTGACCGTGTCGGGGCCGTTGTAATTGGCGGCTGGAGTATACCGCACACGCCCGCCTTCGATGACGGCCGTGCCGTACTGCCCAGTGCCCACGCCCGTGAGCCTAATCGTGTCGCCGTCCGGGTCCGTGTCGTTGGCCAGCACGTCTACCAGGACGCTCGAGTCCTCGGCGACGGTCGCCTGGTCCGCCTGGGCGCCGGGTGCAGCGTTCGGCGGAGCGCTTTCGAGCACCTCGACCGAAAAGCTGCGGCTCGCAAGGGCCTGGCCGTCGCTCACCGACACGGCGAACGTGACGGTTGTGCCGGCGCCGCTGGCGGTCCAGAGGATCGCCCCGGTGTTCGCGTCGATCGTGGCGCCTGGCGGCGCCGCATCGAGCTGGTATTTGAGCGCGTCACCGTCGGGGTCCGCGCCCACGGCCGCAACCGTCAAGACCGCGCCTTCCACACGCTGGACGTTCGGCAGCGGCTGCAGCGTGGGTGCGTCGTTGACCGACGCCACCGTCAGCTCGAGCGTACCGGTCGCGAGGTTGCCGACGGAATCCATGACCGTATAGGTCAGGCGGTCGCTGCCGAAGTAGTTCGCGACCGGCGTGTAACGGACCTTCCCGTCCTCGATCGTGGCGGCGCCATGTGTCGGTGTGCCCACGGCGGTCAGCATCAGCCCGTCACCGTCTGCGTCGGTGTCGTTCGCGAGGACATCGACGGGGACGCTGCTGTCTTCCTCGAGGCTGGCGGCATCGGCGATCGCGACCGGAGCTGCGTTGGACTCGCCCGGCAGGACGAAGCGCACGTCGTCGATCACGACGCGGCTGCCGTGGCTGCCGAAGCCGACCAGGTCGAAGTACAGCGAGATCGCGTCGCCGGCGCTCGCCCCGGCAAGGTCCACCGTGATCACGATGGGCGCGCTCAACGACGCGGGCAGCTGTCCGCCCTGTGCGCCGGGCACAGTTACGCCCGTGGCCGCGTAGACCGTGCCATCGGCCTGGACGTTCAGGAGCGCATCCGTATTGCTGAGCGTGATGCTGCCTGCCAGCGGTGTAGGCATCGTCGGGCCGAGCAATGCGACTTCGAACGCGTCCGGCGGGCCCGCGCCCGGCGCGTCGAAGAGTGCGTCGACCAGCGTGAACCGGATCGCCGTCGCACCTTGCGGCACGAGGACCGTCTGCATCAGCCGCGAGGCCAGCGTCGCGTTCTCGGTCAGCACGCCGCGGCCGTCCATGGCGGACGCTGAGCCGAGGGCCGACCAGCCGAACTCGGCAGCACCCGTGTCGCTGATCGTGAAGTCGCCGTTCGTGAACCGGTCTCTGAGCTCAACGAGCGCCGTGACCGAGCCGATTTCGACGGTCGTCGGCTGGGGCGTGGTCGTGACCGACTCGCGCGCGGCATTGACGATCCAGGCGCCCAGCACGGAAGGCAGCCTCCGCTCCGAGGCCTGCAGCGTCGATGACATCAGGTCGTCGCCGAAAATCAGGCCGTCCAGGTGGCTGCCGTCCTCCGACAGCACGACCGTGACGCCGTCGACCACGAAGTACAGGCGGCCATCGTCGCGGCGTTCCAAATAGCGTTCGTAGCCTTCGTAACCGATGGCCATTCCGAGTACGTGCCCAACTTCGTGGGCGACGACGCTGAACAGGTCGTACCGCCCGTCGGCGGGCGATCCCGACGCGCCGAATTCGGACGCATCGAGCGGCGTTGGATCGATGAACCAGCCGTGTCCGTCGGCACTCCAGTCGACGACCAACCGGCCCTCGAGCGGCACGCCCTCGGTATCGAGCTGCGTGATGTATGCGCGCGCGAGTTCGCCTGCGGGCAGGTCCGCGATCGACACCGTGAGCTGCAACGGGACCGACACGCCGAGCGCCTGTTGCCAGATCGACTGTGCGGTGTCGGCCAGCGTGACGAGCGACCGGCTCGCGAACAGCGCTTCGCCACTCCCGAACGACCCCGACACCGAGCCCGCCGTGAGCCTGACGGGAACGAATTTGACGTCTGGCATCGAATAATCAGCAGGCACCGGGCGACCGAGTTCCTGGCTGAGCGCGCGGGATTCCTGTGCGATCCAGTCCTTCCAGCCCCCCCCCTGGCGCAGTCCCGGCGTGTTGATCGCGTACCGCTGCGCCTCGATCTTGGTCAGCGTCGCCATGCCGTCGCCGCTGAAGATGTTGACGGCGCCAGGATCCCCGACCGTCGCGATCTGGCGCCGACTCATGTACCCACCCATCTCCGGATACATGTTGTAATGCGGGCCGTGATAGAACGAACCGTGCTTCTGGCCACGCGTCATCATGATCCGGTTCAGCGGATCGATGACCTTCTCCCAAACCTGTTTACTCGTCAGCGGCTGGCCGGTCGTCTTGTCGATCACCCAAGCGATGTCTAGATCGGAGCGGAAATACCGGTGCCCGTCCTTGCCAAGGTTTGGCAGGTAGTCCGGGCGCTCGGCCGACACCAAACCGTAGACGCTCTTGTCCTTCACCCATTCCGGTTTGCCGGGCAAGCCAAGCCGGTTGAGGATGCGCGTAACCCGGGCAGTGAGCGGATCGGTCGCGCGGATCGCGATCTCCAGTTCATTTGCCTTCGCGAACTCCACGAGAGCCATCCGCTCAGCGGTAGTGGCTGCGCTCTGCGGCCCGAAAAGCTTGGTCAACGTTTCCTTAACGTGCCTCGAGACGGCATCGCCCAGCGAGGGGGGTTTCGGTGCGTTGCCGAACAGCACTCCGCTCTTGCCGGCGACCAGCGCCCTATCGATCCGCGCCTCGCGCTCGAGAGTCCATCTCGCCCAGCGGAGAGCATCGTCGCCCAGACGCACGGTCCGTCCATCGGGCATCTGCTTGACCCCCGTCTGCAGCATCCTGAGCAGCTCGTCGTGCCGGATCGCTTCCACCCAATCGTCTGCATAACTATGCGCCAGGTAGGCTGCCCGGTCCGCCTCCTTCAATACGTTCCACCGCGCGAACCGCTCTGCCCCTGCCGCCGCTTCCGCCGTCGCGCCCTGCGCGAGCGCTTCGGCTCGCGCCACGTAGGCGGCCCGGTCCGCCTCCTTCAACACGTTCCACCGCGCGAACCGCTCTGCCCGTGCCGCCGCTTCCGCCGTCGCGCCCTGCGCGAGCGCCTCGGCTCGCGCTGCCCGGCCAGCACTGGATGCCATTTCGAAGGCGTCGCTGGCGCGATCCAGCGCGCGCCCTCTCTTGCGTAGCTGCGCAATGGCGCTGATCCCATCGGCCGCGGTGTCGATAAAACCGCCGGCAACGCGGATCACTCCCGCTATCACCATCTCTGCTAGCAGCGGCTCGGCGATCGAGTTGACGACGAAGGACCCCATCGCATCGCTGAGGTTGACAGCCGCTTCGATACTGCGGCCCTGGGCCGCCAGCTGGTTCTGCTGCCGAATCCAGTTGTGGATCCCGCCGAACGCCAGCTGGAACTTGTCCACGCACGGGTCCCGCAGCAGGCTAAGCGTGTCGTACAGTAGAACGCCACCGTTTCCAGCGACGAGCTGTCCGGCCAGCGAGACGATGCCTCCGACCAGCACCGCTCCCGCGGACACGATGGCTTTAGGTGCGTTGACCGCCATCGCTACGGTGCCGCCGACCTCCTTGCCGGCGAACCCGGACACCCACTTGCCAGTCTCGATCGCACCGTAACGCCACCCATCGCCCATGTCCTTGAAGAACTGACCGATCGCGCTCTGGCTCTCGGTGCCGAACGGGTCGATGCGCACCATCGGATTGTTCGCGACGTACCGGTAGAGGTTCGCGTCGCCCGCCGCGAAGCCGACCGGGTCTTCGCTGATGAATCGCCGCAGCAGCGGATCGTAGTAGCGCGCGCGGTAATCGTAGAGTCCGAGCGCCGCGATGAATTCGCGGCCGGTGTAGGTGAAGCGCGGCTCGAACGACGGGTCCGATTGCCCGGTGATCAGTCCAAACGTGTTGTAGCGCAGGTGGTCCACGACGTCGCCGTCGACGTCCAGCACGTCGCGCACGGTGTTCTGGTGGTCGCCGAGCATCCAGAAAACGTCTCCGGCGCGCTGCTCGGCCACGACGGCGTCGATGCCGGGCCCGTAGAGGAACACTTCGTCGACCGTCGCCGATTCGCTCAGCACCGCCACGATCTGGTTTCCGTCATGCACGTAGCGCTCGGTGCGCGCGGCTGCGGAACCAGCACCGTCCACGTCTTCCGTCCGGGAGAGCTTCCAGCCAAATGCGTCGTAGCGGATCTGCTGGCTCGCGAGCAGAGCGCCGGCGACGTCGCGGGTCTCCGTCGCCATGAGCCGGTTCAGGTGATCCCACGCGTAGGTGGTCACGATGCCCGTCGAGATCTCGGTGCGCGACGCCTGGTTGCCGACCGCGTCGTAGGTATACTCATAGGTGCCATCCGAGGCGATCCGGTTGGCCGGTCCCACGTCGACCTGTCGGTCATCAGGATTGCCGGCCGCGTCCCAGCCGAACGTGTCGTCGTCCTGGTAGGTGAAATCGGCCGCGACGACCTGGTCGCGGTCGTCGTAGCTGAACGTCACGCTGCCATCCGACGTCGCCATCCCGACCAGGCGCCCCGCCTTGTCCCAGGTGAGCTGCGAGTCGGCGACCGGCGTGGCGGAATTCGCCGGATCACCGTGCGTGACGCGCTCGAGCCGTCCCGCGTTGTCCCAGGTGTAGACGGTGACGGAGGACGCCTGAAGCGCGCCGTTGGCGAACCGCTCGATGCCGACCAGGCGGCCGACCCTGTCGTAGGCGAACGTGGCGGCAACCGGTGTGACCGCGGGTCCACTCTGGGCCGTGCGAGCGAGGCGGTCCATGTCGTCGTAGTCGTTGGTGGTCGTCCACGCGACCGTACCATCGACGCTGTTCGACACGGTCCGCACGTTGCCGAAACCGTCATAGGTAAACGTGAGCACGACGTGCGGCATCGCCGGCGAGCCCGCGTTGTCCCGCATGAGCATCCGGCCAAGGCGGTCGTACGTCATCGCATACGTCGCGTCGGCGTCGCTGATGCTGGTGAGCTGTCCTGCGGCGTCGTAGGTGCGCTCTGTCGTGCGCACCGTCACGCCGTCCTTTGCCTGCCAAGTTTCCTCGATGACCCGATCGAGCGCATCGTAGGTGTAGAGGATCACGCGCCCGAGTGCATCCGTGCTCTTGACCCGGTTGCCATACGCGTCGTACTCGTAGTTCGTCGCCGCACCCGTGGCGTCGGTCTCCGCGACCAACCGGCCCAGGTCGTCGTAGACGTAGAACGTCGCATTGCCAAGGGGGTCGGTCAGGCGGAGCAGTTCTCCCGCCGCGCTCCAATCGTAGGCGACGGAGTAACCCTCGGCGTCGGTGACCTCCACCACGCGGTTGAGATCGTCGTAGTTCTTCTTGGTGACGTGCCCGAGCCCGTCGGCCGTCTCGCGCAGGTTGTCCACGAGATCATAGGCGTAGGTCGTCGTCGATGCCGTCTGCGGACCGCCGGCTCCATCCGGATCCGGCGTCGTGACCGTCACGAGGCGGTTCAACGCGTCGTAGCCATAGGCCGTGACGCGGCCCTCCTGGTCCGCACGGCTGAGCCGGTTACCGACCGCGTCGTAGGTCGACTGGATGGTGAACCCCAATGGGTCGGTGGTTGCCACCACGCGATCCAGTGCATCGTACTGGAAGCGCGTGACCCTTCCCACCGCGTCGAGCTCCGGCACCTCGGTCTGGCTGACGAGATTGTCCTCCGCGTCGTATTCGAAGTGCATCTCCGGCGAGGTCTGCGGGCCGGCAATGTCCGGATCCGGAGCGACGATGCTGGTGCGCCGATCGAGGCCATCGTAGCCATACAGCGTCACGCGACCGAGTTCGTCGATCGTCGCAACGACGTTACCGGCAGCGTCATACTGCTGGATACGGGCGTTGCCAGCGGCGTCGATCACGGCGGTGCGCCGGTAGAGCGCATCGTATTCGTAGCGGGTCGTGCGCAGCAGCGCATCCGTCTCGGCGACGAGGTTGCCGGCTACGTCATATTCGAACGTGGCCTCTGGCGCGGCGAGAGCCTCCGCGCCATCGGGGTCGTTGCCGACCCGCCGGACCAGGCGGCCAAGCGCGTCGTACTCGTACCTCGTGGTACGCCCGCGCGGGTCCGTCTCCGCGACCACGTTGCCGGTTTCGTCGAATGACCGGGTCGAGGAGTGACTGAGTGCATCGATGATCTCGATTCGACGGTTCAGGTCGTCGTAGACGTACTGCGTCACTCGCTGGAGCGCGTCGGTGCGGCGCACGAGGTTGCCCACGGCGTCGTACGCGAAAGTCTCCACGGGCGCTTCCTGAGGGCCCGTGCCGTCCGGATCCGGCCGGGTCGTCGACACCACACGCCCGAGCCCGTCGTATTCGCTCGTCGTGGTATGAAGGCGGGCGTTGGTGTACGTGAGGACGTTACCGACTTCGTCGTACGTCCAGCTCGAGTCACCGCCCCCGGCATCGTGCTGGCCGGTGCGCCGGTCCAGTTCGTCGTAGGTGAAGGTGGTGACCCGGCCAAGGCCGTCCTCGAACGCGACGACGTTACCCACCGCGCTGTACATGAACTCAATCGTTGGCGCCGCCAGGGGCCCCGTCGCGCCGTCCGGATCGGGTCGCGTGACGCTGATGAGCCGGTTGAGCTCGTCGTAGACGTTGGTCGTCCTGCGACCGAGCACGTCGGTCGTCTCGACGACGTTGCCGACCCCGTCGTACGTCACTGAATTCGAATTGCCGAGCGCGTCGGTCATCGACACGGCACGGTTGAGTTCGTCGTAGCCGTAAGACGTGACATTGCCGAGCGGATCCTCGACGGTGAGCAGGTTGCCGTTACGGTCGTAGGTATACCTCGTGACCGGCGCGGTCTGTGGTCCGGCTTGGCCGTCGGGATCGGGCTCGAAGGTCGTCACGATGCGGTTGACCGCATCGTACTCGTACGCCGTCCGGAAGCCGCGGGCATCGGTGGTCGCAGTCAGGTTGCCGTTGGCATCGTAGGTGGCGACCGTCACATTCCCGGCCGCATCGACGACCTTCACCTGACGGTTCAGGGCGTCGTAGACGTATCGGGTCTCGTTGCCACGCGCATCCGTGACGCTGGTGCGGTTGCCGACGGCGTCGTACGCGAAGGTCGTGACCGGCGAGCGTTGCGGTCCTGACCGATCCGGGTCCGGCAGGACTTCCTGCGTGAGGCGACCAAGCTGGTCGTACACGAGGACGGTCTCGTAGTTCCGGGCGTCCGTGGTCTTCACGAGTTGGTCGGCTGCATCGTATTCCATCCTCGTGACGCCACCGGCGGCATCCGTCACGCGAATGCGACGGTCCAGTGCGTCGTAACCGAACGAGGTCTCCCGCCCGAGCGGGTCCTTGACCGCGATCACGTTGCTGGCCAGGTCATAGGTGACAGTCGTGGCGCCACCGAGCGCGTCTGTCGTCTCGATCCGGCGGTTCCAAGCGTCGTAAGAATACTGAGTCGCACGACCCAATGCGTCCGTCGCCTTCACCATGTTGCCGGCCCGGTCATACTCGAACACCGTCTCGTTGCCCAAGGCGTCGCGGCTCGCCGTCACGCGGTTGCGCAGGTCGTACTCGAATTCAGCGACGTTGCCGCCCGGGTCCGTCGTGGTCACGACGTTGCCAACGGCGTCGTATCCGTACTGGGTGACTCGTCCGAGCGGCTCCGTCATCCGCACCAGACGATTGAGACCGTCGAACTCGAACGTCGTGGTGTTGCCCCTCGCGTCCGTGAGCGCGATCAGGTTGCCAAGCCCGTCGTACGTCATGGAGCTTGCGCCGCCGAGGGCGTCGACCTGCTTCACGCGTCGATCCACGAGGCTGTAGTCATACTGCGTGACCCGGCCCAGCGCATCCACGCGCTTCGTCACGTTGCCCACGGCATCGTACTCGTAGCTCGTCACCGGGGCGGTGAGTGCGCCCGAGGTTCCGTCGGGGTCCGGCGCGGTGACGGTCACGACGCGATTGAGTGCGTCGTAGCCGTAGGTGGTGACACGCTCGAGCTCGTCCCGCTCCGTGAGCAGGTTGCCGACGCCGTCGTACGTGAGTGCCCTGCGCTGGCCGAGTGCATCGATCGCGGCGACCTGCCGTCCAAGTTCGTCATACTCAACCGTCGTCTGCCGGCCGAGCGCGTCCACCGTCCGGACGAGGCGCCCCGCGAGGTCGTAATCGAACGTCGTGCGCGCCTGCCCGAGCGGGCCGGTGCCGTCCGGGTCGGGCTCGATCATGGCGACCCGACGGTTGAGCGCGTCGTACTCGAACCAGGTGACCCGACCAAGCTCGTCTGTAATCGACAGCACGTTGCCGACATTGTCAAAAGTCGTGCCAACCTGCGAGCCGTCGGCGAGCGTCTGCAGCACCGGCCGGCTCAATGGGTCACGGAGGATCGTGCTGACGCGCCCGAGCTCGTCCCTATACGCGATGACGTTGCCCACCGCATCGTACGTGGTGAACCTGGTGCCGCCGTTCGCGTCGACCTTGCCGACTTGGCGGTTCAGAGCGTCGTACACAAAGGTGGTCGTGCGGCCTTCCGCGTCCGTGATCGCGACGTTGTTGTTGGCCGCGTCGTACGCCCAGGACGTGACGTTGCCTTCCGCGTCGGTTTGGCTGAAAAGACGGCCACGCGCATCGTATTCGTAGCTGGTCGCGCGCCCCAGCTCGTCGATGACCCTCGACGGGCTCGAATGGGTGGTATAGACGTAAACCCTTTCACCGCCGAGTGCGTCGACCTGGCGCACCAGCATGTTGCGCAGGTTCCACTCGTAAGTCGTCACGTTGCCGAGCGCGTCGGTGATCGACTTGACGTTCTCGTCGTCGCCGTAGGCCCACGTCGTTGAGCCGCCGAGCGGATCCGTGCGCGTCAGCAGCCTGCCGCGTTGGTCGTAGGTGCTCGT
>Ga0079037_100000605_pt1 | contig 16717 bp, 15 predicted proteins | sample Mud3Dept4metaG_FD_71479 | JGI IMG/M metagenome (GOLD analysis project Ga0079037, IMG submission 71479) | Freshwater wetland microbial communities from Ohio, USA, analyzing the effect of biotic and abiotic controls - Mud 3 Core 4 Depth 4 metaG | ecosystem: Environmental > Aquatic > Freshwater >... | reverse complement strand
CCGCCCAGTGACAGGTCCTCTGAATATTTCAGCGCCATCTCCCAATTCATTCCCTGACCGCTGTCCGATTTCTGCCACATCAAGCCTGTGGAGGTGTCCGTCACGGTGCCGTTCTTGTTGTCCACAAACGCGTTGATTCCGTAATCCCTGTAACCACGTACAAACCGAAAGTACATCCTGTTGGGCTGACGGGTGCGGGGATTGTATTTGGGGTATCCCTTGATCCGTCCGTCCACAAAATTGACCCCGAAGACCGTTTCATCATTTCTCATCGTCCTTCCGACATATTCCGTGGCGCTCCAGGTCTGAGCATCGATCTCGCGCTCTCCCGACCGAGTATCACCGAGCGGTTGGTCAAAATAGTGCGTGTCGATGAAAGGTGTGATCGCTTTCTGGCCGTTCACTCTCCCTGTAAATTGAATAAGCGAATAGAGTTCCTTGATCGTGGGCACACGCCAATCACGATGGCCGCCACGATCCGATTCCCTGGCTTGATGGAAAGCCTCTTCAAAGGACATTTTTTCGCCCATCCGCTTCTGCCACATCAGACCGGTCACCTGATCCGTGATGGTTCCGTCGCCGTTATCCGTATAGGATGGGGTGTTGATCTGGTAGTGGGCGTCCTGTCCGTAAAAGGGATCCCCCTGCTTCGGTTTTGTAATGATCGTTGTGTTGTCATAGAATTCTCGGACGCCCGTGTCTACGATCATGTAAGGCCGCGGGGCCTGCCGCAAAACCTCCCCGGCATAGGCATAGAGCGAGACCATGCCCGTAATCATGATGATGACCAGACCCCGTATATTCTTTTTCAAGAGATCCATTTTCCGTGCCAGCGGATGGGGTGAGGGACAGGGATTCAAGAAACGTCTCCGGTGGACCACCGGTCATTCATCACCCTCACGTGAATCTTGAACTTCCCCCTGCAGGACCGCACGAAGATGATGACTCTGGTCCCTTCGAAGAACAACACGAAATAAGTTTCTCGGGTTTCTTTTCCCCGCAGCAGGGACACGAGAGTTTTTCGCCCCCTTCTCCCATGTTCTGAAGTTTTTCAAAAACTCTTTCGCATTTCTTGCAACGATACTCATAAATAGGCATGTTGTCTCTCCTTGTCGTCTTTTGCGCTTTGCTTTACGCTATGCTCTTTGCGCTATGCGCTATGCTCTTACGGAATCACCTCGAACCCTGCATCTTTAATCGCCTTCTCGATCCGGCTTGAGGGCGTTTCCTTCTTATTGTCAAACCGGACTTCGCCCTTTGCAAGGTCAACCTGAACGCTCTCAATCCCTTCGAGTTGATTGAGAGCCTTCGTGACGGACATCACACAGTGCTGACAGCTCATCCCCTTCACTTTCAAAACGTTGGCCATTTTATTTTCCTCCTTTTCCAGGTGAACCTCTCTACACTTCGACATAAAGACCGCGGCATGCAACCGACTTGCCCATCACGCCCAGTCGATGTACCTCGACATGGCCTGCTTGAAGTCCTTCAAGGCACTGACCCTTTTTGCTCCGCCTTCTCGCTCGGTCTTCTCCAGACATTCCTCCATGTACGTCTCGACCACCACTATGCCAACCTTCTTCATCGCAGCCGTCACCGCAGCGACCTGCGTCAGGATATCGGCGCAGGGAACCCCTTCTTCAACCATCCGTTGAAGGCCGCGGATCTGCCCCTCGATCCTCTTCAGTCTCATCAACACATCCTTCTTCTCTCGTTCCACGCCCATACTATACCCCCCTATGGTATATCACGATGATAATCACCCCGCCGTTTTTTGTCAAGGGAGGCTTTGACCTGGTGTTATGTTCCGGAAATACATCGAAGAACGACAAGACCTCCCCTTGTATTGAAATCTCCTTTCTTTACTTTTATGATATGCCTAGCCCGTGATTTAAATAAACTGATTTCGGGATGGAGCGAGGCCCTTGGATTTCACGCTTTCCATGCAGCAGAAGCAGATCAGGCAAATGGCCCGGCAATTTGCGAGGACCGAGCTTGCCCCCATTGCGAAGGAGATCGACGAGGAAGGGCGTTTCCCCTGGGAAGCTGTAGAGAAAATGGGCCCCCTCAACTTCTTCGGCATGCAGGCACCGAGACCATACGGCGGGGCCCAGCTTGATGCCATCTCGTACTGTCTTGTGATCGAAGAGATCTCCAGGGTGTGCGGGGCGATGGGACTGATGCTGTCCGTGCACAACAGCGTGGCTGTGTTTCCATTGAGTCAATTCGGGAATCATGACCAAAAGACAAAATTCCTGACTCCCCTGGCTACCGGTGAGAAGATCGGTGGGTTCTGCCTGACAGAGCCCAATGCCGGTTCGGATGCCACCTCCATTGAAGCGACGGCCGTGCGTGATGGCGACGTTTATGTCGTCAACGCGAACAAGATCTTTGTCACCAACGGAGGGGTGGCAGACACGTTAATTATCTTTGCTTCTGTCGATCCGGGAAACGTCAAGAAAGGATTCAGCGCCATCCTCGTCGAGCGGGGTACGCCCGGTTTCGAGGTGGGCGTTCTTGAAAACAACTGCGGCATGCGCGCCAACCCTGTCTGCTCCATCCTTCTCACAGACTGCAGGGTTCCCAAGACGAACCTTTTGGGACGGGAGGGGGACGGGTTCAAAATCGCCATGGCCGCCCTTGATACGGGGCGGGTGGGCATTGCAGCCCAGGCTGTGGGAATTGCCCAGGCCGCCCTGGATGTCTCGCTGCAATACGCCAAAGACCGCATCCAGTTTAAGGTACCTTTGGCCCGGCATCAGGCCATTCAGATCATGCTTGCAGAGATGGGCACCATGGTGGAGGCCGCCCGGCTCCTGACCCTGCAGGCAGCGCATATCAAGGACCAGGGCGGAGATCTCTCGGGCCCGTCGGCCATGGCAAAACTCTTTGCGGCCCGGACGGCCTCGAAAGTGGCTTCCATGGGCGTGCAAATCCATGGAGGGTACGGTTACAGCAAGGACTACCCCATCGAGCGCTATTTCCGGGATGCCCGAGTGACGGAGATTTACGAAGGAACCAACGAGATCCAGCAGATCGTGATCGCACGGGAGCTGTTAAAGAAAACCGAAGAGTGAGGGCTCCGCATTTCATAAACAGGGTCTAAGAATCGAAATGGATATTATCGTCTGTATCAAACAGGTAGTCGCCGGAAGTCAGATAAGAATGGATCCGCGCACTCACAGTCTCATCCGGAGCGCGGAATTCTCCCGCATGAACCCGTTTGATCTCTTCGCCCTTGAGCTGGCCGCGCACCTGAAAAAGGAATATTCCGGTTCGATTACCGCCGTGACCATGGGACCGAAGATGAGTGAGGAGGTACTGGCGGAGGCCCTGGCCATGGGAGCAGACCGTGCGGTGCTCCTGTCGGATTCGCGCTTTGCTGCAGGCGATACCCTGGCCACGACCCATGTACTCGGGATGGGAATTCGCAAGATCGGCCGTTTCGACCTCATCCTTTGCGGAAAGGGTACCGCGGACAGCGATACAGGGCAGGTAGGGCCCCAACTCGCTGAGGAACTTGGCATCCCCCATGTGACGGCCGTGGACAAGGTGGAGAAGAGAAAGAACCATCTCCGAGTTGAACGAACCTCGGACGGGTTTCGTGAAGTCCTGGAGACGGAGGCACCTTCTCTCTTTGCTGTCGCTCCCAAAGGTCCGGTTCATGTCCCCAGCCTGGTGGAGATCCAAGATGCCCTGGCCAAGCACGCGATCGAGTGCTGGAACCTGGAGGACCTGGGCGTTGATCCCGCCAAGGCAGGCAGTGCAGGCTCCCGCACCTGGGTGGAAGAGCTGGTTCCCGTCGTGCATCGGAAGGCGTGCGTCTTCATCGAGGGCGACCCCCGGCAGCAGGCCAGGTCAATCCTCTCAACATTAACTGATAAAGGATTTCTGTCTTAGAGACGAACCATGGGAAAAGGGCTGGAGATCTGGGTTTTCGGAGACCATCGCAACCATCCCCAGGACCGTTTGACCTTGCAGGTCCTGGAACACGCCAGAAAGCTCTCCGGCAAGAACGGAAGGGTGACGGCGGTCCTCCTGGGCCAAGACGTGGAAGAGATGGCCAAGACGTATGTCGGTCACGGCGCCCAGAGGGTCCTGCTGGCGGACGACCCGCATCTCAGGTTCTACAGAGCCGATCTATTCACAACCGTCCTCTGTGATCTGATTGAAGAAGATCGCCCGGACATCTTTTTGATCGGGGCATCTGATTTTGGGAAAGAACTCGCCCCGCGGATCGCGAAACGCATCGAGGTGGGCCTCTGTGCCGACTGTGTGGCCCTGGAGTGGGACGAAAAGAATCAAAAACTCATCGCCTCAAGCCCCGCCTTTGGCGGCAACTACATGGCCCGGATTGCATGGAGCACGCATCGACCCTACATGGCTACGGTGAACGCCGGGGCGTGCGCAGAGCGTCCCTATGAGGAAGAAGCCCGCGGCGAGATCGTAAAGGTCAAGAAGAGCTTTGGTAAAATCCCTTCCAGCGTCTCCGTCGTCTCTTCTGTACGTAACCCCCATCCAACAGCAAAACTGGAGGAGGCCGAGATTGTGGTTGTGGCCGGTCGAGGAGTCAAGACCCCTGAAGGGTTCAACCTTGTCAGGGAACTGGGCATGCTCCTGGGAGGCGAGGTGGGAGCGACGCGGCCTGTGGTCGATGCCCACTGGGCGTCGCACGATCAACTCATCGGACAGACCGGCAGATCGATCAAGCCGGAGTTGTTGATCACCTGCGGGACGTCAGGAGCAATTCAATATACGGCCGCGATCCGGGGAATCGGGACAGTCGTCGCCGTGAACCGGGATCCCAAAGCACTCATCTTCAAGATGGCCGATATCGGGGTGGTCACCGATACGCAGTCTTTTCTTCCCGCCCTCCTGGCCGAGGTGAGGGGTCACCAGTTTCAGGAGATCGCCGATCTCTACCGTGGGCAGGTTAAGAAAAAGACAGGGAAAAAGGCGCTCTCTTTCGGCCAACGGATCAGAAAGATGAGGGAAGATCACAAGCTGAGCCTTGCCGATCTGGCCGAAAAGATCGGACAGTCAGCGGAGTCGATCGAAGAGATCGAGTCGGACCGCGTCACCCCTCCGGTCTCTTTTCTGCTTCAGGTCTCGCGCGCCCTCCAGATCGACCCCAGCCAGTTTCTGACCGATCAGGAGAAAGCCCAGATCAGCGGAAAAAGGCAGGAAGCCTTTGTCAAGCGGACCCAGAACTACTCCTACCGCACCCTCACCCCGGGGGCTGCAGATAAGCATCTCCGATCGTTCATGGTTACGATCGAACCCAAAGAGAAGCACAAAATGGTGGCTTACAAACACCCTGGAGAAGAGTTCATCTTCGTTTACAAAGGCGAGCTGGAGCTGACCCTGGGAAACAAGGTCCACCATTTGAAACAGGGCGAGACGATGCACTTCGACTCGGAGACAAGCCACAAACTTCGGAACACCGCGGACGAAACGTGTGAGTTGATCGTCACCCTGTACACGCCCTGATTCTACGGGAGATCGGTCCTGAGATCAGACACAGGGCCCCCGGCGCATCGAAGCTGTTCCTCCTTTTCAACTTTCTCAAGGGGAAAAGAATCCATGAGAATGACCACCCGAGCCGCATTGCTGAAAGCACCCAGGGAAATCGAACTGGTGGAAAAGGAACTGATCTGCGGGGACAACGAGGTCATTATAAAGAACCATCTGATCGGCATTTGCGGCTCGGATAAGAGTTTCTACCGGGGACACCTGCCGCCGCAAACGACGGAGTTTCGACAGGAGCCGAAGTTCCCTTTCTGGTTGGGCCATGAAAGCGGCGGCACGGTTGTCGGAGTCGGGGCCAAGGTCAGTGAATACAAGGTCGGGGACAGGGTGATCGCCTTTGCCTGGTGCAACAATTTCGCCGACTATTTTGTGGCCAAGGAGTTTCAGCTTCAACCCGTTCCTGAAGGGCTTGATATGGACTTGGCCGCGCTGGGAGAACCGATCGCCTGCGCCATGTATTCCGGGCTTAACTCCGGCGTTCAGCTCGGCGATGTGGTGGTCATCATGGGAGCCGGATTCGCGGGCCAGATTATCACCCAATGTGCAAAAAAGAAGGGGGCCGATAAGGTGGTTGTCGCCGACGTTCTGGATGGCAAACTTGAACTCGCCCGGAAGCTGGGCGCTGATGTGACGGTGAATCTGAAGAAAGAGGACTTAAAGAAATGTGTATCGGATATGACGGGCGGCAGCGGAGCCGATGTGGTGGTCGAGGCAGCAGGCAGCGAGAGTTCCTTCAATACCGCGAGTGAAATCGTCAAACACAACGGGAAATTTGTATTTTACAGCTGGGTCACACAGCCTGTGACCCTGAACATCAGCCGCTGGCATGATGAAGGCATCGAGTTCATCAACACCTGCCTGGTGCACCACACGTGGAGGGAACGTTACGTGTGGACCCCGCCTGCTCTCCGCCCGGTGGCTCAAGGGATGATAGAGATCAAGCCGTTGATTACGAACAGATTCAGGTTAAGCGAAATCAAAGAAGCCTTTGATCTGGCCGATAACGACGAGGCTGCCATAAAAATCGTTCTCTATCCCTAAAAGGGAAGACCCACTGCATTCTTCAAAGAAGACGGCTCGACTTAAACCATGCGTCCTACTTCAGCGCCTTGTTTGACAGCGGCCATGGCATCCTTCGGCTCTACACAATCTCCAATGGCATAGAGTTCAGAGACCACTGACTTCAGACTCTCGACCAATCCGTTCTCGGGGATCGCCCCGACAGCCAGGATCACGGTGGCCCCCTTGAGAAAGAAGAGATTGCCTTCGTTCACAGCCACCACCCCGTTCGGCCTGATTTCGAGCGCCTCAGAATCCGGGTAGAGCTTAACCCCTGTTTCAATGAGCCGTTCCATCAGAAAAAGCCTGATGTTCTTGCGGACATTTCTGCCCACCTTCCGCCGGGTCACAAGGGAGACATCCTTTCCCTTCTCCGCGAGGGCGACAGCCAGCTCCATCCCCACGTACCGGCCGCCAATAACAACGGCTTTGTCACCCACGTTGGCCTTGCCGCAGATCACATCATTCGCCTGAACCACGTTCTTACCTGCTATGCCGCGCACCTTGAGGCTTGCCGGAGCAGCCCCCGTGGCTATGATCACGGTGTCGGGGTTTTGCTTTCTGACGAATTCCTGTGTCACCTCCGCATTAAGAACCACGCTCACGCCTGCCTGATCCATCTCCTGTTTGAGCCTGCGGGTCACCGTGGCAAAATGCTCCTTGTGTTCCTGTTGGCAGGCGATATTCCACTGCCCACCCAACGCGCCGCTCTTTTCGTAAAGGACCACGTTGTGACCTCTCTGGGCGCAGACCTTCGCGGCCTCCATGCCTGCCAGTCCTCCTCCGATGACCATGACCTGCTTGATCCGAGGAGCAGGTTTGATCTCGAACTCCCTCTCCCTCAGGACACTCTGATTTAATGTGCACGACCATCCTTTGTAACTCTCTCCCAGACAGTTGCTGCAGTAGATGCAACTCCGAATCTCTTCCGGACGTCCTTCCTGTGCCTTTCGGACCAAATGGGGATCCGCGATCAACGGCCGACCCAGCGCGATAAAATCGGCTTTGCCCTGCTTGAGCACCTGTTCTGCTACCACAGGATCACCCAGCTTGCCGACGGTGATGACAGGAACACTGACCACCTTTTTCACTGCTTCAGCCAGATGGACGAGACCGGCTGATTCCTGAAGATAGCTCAAGAATTGCCATTGCACCGCCTCTCTGGCACCCGCAGAGACGTGGAGGGCATCTGCCCCGGCTTGAACGAAGATCGGGGCAACCTTCACCGCTTCGTCCAGGACAAACCCTCCTTCATAACCATCCCACCCGTCCATCCTCATGATCAGAGGAAAGTGAGGGCCCACTTTCTTGCGGGCGGCGGCCAATATTTCAGCGCCGAACCTCGCCCGTTTCTCCGGGCTTCCACCGTATTCGTCTGATCGCCTGTTGTAGTACGGAGACAGGAACTGGTTGATCAGATATCCGTGGGCTCCGTGAAACTCCACGGCATCGAAGCCAGCCTCTTTTGCCCGCCCGCAGGCCTGGGCAAAGGCCTGCACAAGCTCAGCGATCTCCTCCCGGCTCAGCGGCTTCGGGATTACCCCGGTCGCGACATACGGTACAGGGGACGGGGCTACGACCGGTTGCTCTCCGGGGGGGAAGCTGCTCTGCCGCCGCGGTAAGGAAAGGTCATTGCCGTGATGTCCCAGTTGAAGGGCCACTCTGGCGCCATGTCTCTGCACGGCGATCGAGAGGTCTCTCAGTCGAGGTATGAATTTGTCATCAAACGCCGCCATGTGGTTTCTGGAGCCGCGGGCGTTGGCAATAACAGACGTGAACTTGACGATGACCAGTCCGACGCCTCCCTTGGCCCGCTCCACGCAGTAGTCGATCGCGCGGTCGGTCACAAAGCCTTCGTCGTCCGCCATGGCATTTCCTGCTGCCGCCATGATGAACCTGTTCTTGAGCTCCAGGCAATTGATCCTGCCCGGCTGGAACAGTTCCCTGAAAACATCCATCCTGATCCCCTGTATGTCTTCTTCTACCGCGGCTGCATCTTTAACCCGCCCCAGGTATAACCGGGTTTGCATACCCGGGTGACGCGCTCGATAAATTTCTTGTCGGTGGGAGGCGGGTAGATCAGCCGGCCTTCGCCGTCCCAGCTGTAGCCCGCGTCTTTTAGGATCTGCCGCGCCAGCTTCAAGTCGTAGCTGGGAATCGGGGGCAGTTTCGGGTTATGGAAGGGGTTCCCTTCGACCAGGAACGTATTCGATATGGGTGTTCTGCCTCCCCCTTCCCAGACCACGTCGACCAGAAACTTTCGGTCGATGGAGTGGTGCCAGGCCCGGCGAAATTCGATGTCACGCCACGGAAGCCATGAAATCCTCGGAACCAGGTGATACCATCCAATATCCCACGTACGGACGACGCGAAGGTGCTTCTGCCTCTTGAGCTGCTCCCCTTGAGAAGGGGTCAAAGAAAAATTGTCCATGAAATCAATTTCCTGCGTCTCCAGCCTGCCCATGATCCCATCCACCGTCGGGATACAGAGGAATAGCAGCTCATCAATCTTCGGGGCGTGAAAATGCTCTTTGTTGGCCGGCAGAAGGAGTTCGGCATCTTTCTTGTGCTGCCCCCACTTGAACGGACCGCTTCCGATCGGTACCGGGATTTGCAGGTGACGGGCGTTGTCACCCACGTTCTGTTTTTCCATCAGGCCTTCGAAGATATGCTTGGGAAGGATGACGTTGACCAGGAGGAATTCTGTCTCAAACTGACCGTAGGGTTCTTTGAATGTGAATCGGACCATGCGGTTTGTGCGATCGAGGATCTCCGTCTTCTCAAGGAATTGATCAGACACCCAGAATTCCGCCCGATCATATTGACAAATGAAATCCATGGAAAACTTCAGATCGTCAACAGTCACCGGCTTGCCGTCGTGGAATTTCATCCCGCCTCTGAGCTTGGCGTCCCATGTGCGATTGTCCACCTTCTTCCACGATTCAAGCGCCCAGGGGATGACGTTGAGGTCCTTGTCCAGATAGGCGAGCCTGTCGTAAATCATTCGAAGAATGGCCCGCTCCCTCAGACCTGCACCCATGATATTCGTGGTCTTCACGAGCACCGGCGTCCCGACGGTCATACGTTTACGAGGGGTCTTGGGCGTTGCATCCAGACCGGTCCAGGGCAAGTCAGCTGTCCAGACCCCGAACCCTTTGATCTGCACGACTCCTTCCCAGTCCGCTGAATTGTAAGCTTCGATGATGGCCGGTCCCCAGCCGAACTGGGCAATGTAGTAGTCATCCGCGATGATTTTCTGGGCTTCCTGGATATATTGAAGTCTCTTCTTCTGGTCCGACTCGCCTGCCTGAAGACGGACCAATCGATCATACTCTTTGTTCACCCACTCCCCATAGTTCTTCTGGTCCAGACCGTAGGCCCTGGAGGTAATCCAATCGTTGGCGTCGATTCTCTCCGGCCTGGAGACCGCCGGGTGAACCTGGACGTCTCCCTGATAGTGATAACCATTGTTTTCGGACCATTTGGCGTTGGAGATCACTTCCAGATTGTATTTCAGGCCCAGCTGCTGCGCGTCTGAGGCCACCTTCCGCATGGAATCAAGGAGAAAGGGGCGAACGTTCTGTATTCCGGCCCTGAATTCAGGAACCCTTTCTCCAGCCTTGGGCCACTGGAGTCTCGGCAGGGTCTGCTCAACCCACCTGGGATCCTTCATGAAGCGGCCTTCGAAATTGCTGTACAATGCTTCGTACGCCGGATCCTCCAATCCGATACTGGCGTCGGCCGCAAAGAGGTTTACGGAGGGAACTCCTCCGATGACCAGCGGTCCGGCCGTGCTTGCCGCGATCTTGAGGAATGTTCGACGATCGACGGCCTTCTCCGAAAATCCTTTTGAACCCCGGTTGGTCGACTTTCTCATCGTAGTCTCCTTTCCTGCGAAGCAACGCGACGAAAGAAATGGTTAGCCTTTGTCTTTCCCTGTTCGGGGATCGTAGATCCCAAGGGAGCTGTCGTATTGTTTGAGTTTCTCTGCTGAGAGATATTTCGACTCCCATTCGGCGACCTTTGGAAATCCAGTGAGATCGAAGATGCCGAAGTTACCCATGGGATGTTCCTTTGCCCTCTGCCTGAACTCCTCGTGGGCCGCGACGCCCCGCTTTTTGAACTCCAGCAGGAAATCGTACATGGCGATCGTTCCCACGTTGCTGATGTGGGTTGATGGCAGGCAGAGCCCCAGCTCCTTGTATTCTTCCTCGGTGAGCGGAGGCTTGATGGCATTGGTCGTTACACGCAACAGGCAGTCTTTCAGCGCGTTGCGCACCTGGCGGATCTCGTCCCTGGACTGCAAGGCCTCTGCATAGAAGATATCCACACCCGCATCGAGATAGGCCCTCCCCCGCCGAATTACCTCGTCAACACTTCCTCCGGCAACGCCCCGGACGTCGGTTCGCGCCATGATGATGAAATCCGGGTCGAGTTCGTTGCGGACATCGATGGCCGCCCGGAACTTGCCCACGGCCTCCTCCAGGGAGATCACTTCTTTCCCTTTGACGAAACCGCACCGCTTCGGTGCCACCTGATCCTCGATAAAGAGGCCGGCTGCTCCCGCGTGGATCACCGATTCCACGGTGCGCCGGACATTGATGGCATTGCCGAAACCCGTGTCGCAGTCTACGGTCACGGGGATGCTGACCGCGTGGCAGATGCGCTCGACATTCTCCACCAGTTCCGTCATTGTGACAAACCCTGCATCGGGAAGCCCGAAGATCTGAACGCTGGTGCTTGAACCCGAAACACCCACGAGCTCGAAGCCTGCCTTTTCAGCCAGTTGGGCCTGATGGGCTGTCCCCACCTGGATAGTGAAAACGAGATCCCCACTCTTTAGGAGTTTCCTCAACCGGGTACTTTTCTTTTTCATAGTTCCTCTCCCTTCGAATCTCCAATTGTCGTCTTACAGCGATTCCATGATGCCTCCGGCTTTCACGATGTCGATCAATTCCGGAGGAAGCAACGGGCCCCTTGATTCCCCGCCCCTCGTCAGGTTTCTCACCCGGGAGTTCTCAAAATCGAGCTCCAGCTGATCCCCTTCTTGAAAGAGCCGCGTTGCCCCTTCGCATTCCATGACGGGTAACGCGATGGCAATGGCGTTGCGAAAAAAGATCCGTGCGAACGACTCAGCCACGACACACCCGATTCCCAATTTCTTCAGATTCGTCGCCGCGTTTTCCCGGCTGGGTCCGCACCCGAAATTTCTTCCTGCGACAATGACATCTCCCGCCTGACACTTCTCTGCAAAGACCGGGTGGATATGGAGGATATGTTTCTTCTCCTCTTCCCAGGGCAGTTTCCTTGCAAACCCCGGGGCCATGTAATCCGAGTAGATGTGGTCCCCCATTTTCCAGACCTTCCCGCTCACGATCATGTTCATCCGGCTCTCCTTCCTATCTCACGTATTTTCTTGGATCGGCGATCCTGCCCTCAATCGCCGAGGCCGCGACCGTCTCCGGCGACCCAAGGTAGATGAAACTTTTCGGACTTCCCATCCGTCCCTCAAAATTTCGATTGGCGCCTGAAATGACTGTTTCACCCGGGGCGAGAACACCCGGGTTCTGCCCTCCGCAGGGACCGCATCCTGTGACTCCGAGCATGGCCCCCGCTTCCAGGAACGTCTGGACCGCTCCTGACTTGACCAGACGGAGATAGATTTCCCGTGACGCCGGAATAACCAGCATTCGTGTCCCCGGATGAACCCTCCTCCCTTTCAGAATGGCCGCTGCCCTCTCCAGATCCTCTGCCTGAGCGTCCGTGCACGAACCGAGGTAGGCCTGCTGCACCGGGACGTCTCCGACTTCGGAGACGGGTTTCACATTGTTGAGGCTGTGGGGACAGGCCACCTGGGGCTCAAGGGAGGTTACGTCCATCTCATAGGTGGACTCATATCGTGCATCAGGATCAGGACCGAAAGGCTCCAAAGGCTGGTCGGTCCGCCCTTTCAAGTAGTCCAATGTCTTGTGGTCTGCCTCAAAGAAGGCGAATTTGGTCCCCAGTTCAACCCCCATGTTACTGACATTGATGCGTTCCTCAAGGCTGAGGGCCGCAGCCGCAGGTCCCAGGAACTCGATCGATTTGTATTGACCGACTTCGATCGTATACTGCCCTGCGATCTTGAGCACGATGTCCTTGGAAGAAACCCCCTTGGGCATAACCCCCTTGAGAATGAATTTGATTGTTGCGGGGACACGGAACCATAGGGATCCTTTGACCATCGCGTAGGCGACTTCAGTAGCCCCGATTCCTGTGGCTGCCGCACCCAGAGCCCCGTGGGCTGTCGTATGGGAATCTCCGCCGACGACAAGACGGCCGGGAAGAATGTGGCCGTGTTCGATCAGGACCTGGTGTTCGATCCCCATTCCCACCTCGTAGAAGTTCTTAATCTTGAGGGCCCCGACACCATCCCGGATCTTCTGGTGGTTCTCAGCGCCTTTGATGCTCGGAGCGGGAACGGAATGGTCCATCACCACGACGACCTTTTTCTGATCCCAGACTTTTGTGATGCCCCTTTGAGTGATTGCGTCGTAGATTTTTGGAAACCCGAGGTCATTGGCCATCAGAAGATCGATACGGGCTGTCACGTAGTCACCCGGTCGAACCACTCTCTTTCCTGAAGCCCGTGCCAGGACTTTCTCTGCCATTGTCATTCCCATGTGCACTCCTCCTCGATCCTTTACGTGAAAAAAATCTTGGCAGATCGAAGCTCACTCGATCTTGAAAATTCTTGCTGCGTTTCCACCAAGGATACCGTTGATATCATCCTCGGATAACCCCATTTCGTTCAAAAGGGCAACGTCTTGCTTCCAATTCGACGTACGGTGTGGATAATCGGTTCCCAGACAAATGTGGTTTGATCCCACAAAATCGAGACAACACCGCAACGCGGGCATGAATCCGGAGATCGAATCCGGATAGACTTGCCTTTTGTAATATTCGGATGGTGGCATTGGAAGATCGATGCCTAACTCTCTCGAAGAGGCCCTGGAAGACGCGTCCATCCTTCGCGCAAGGTAGGGCACAACCCCACCGAGATGAGCATGGATGATCTCCAATTTTGGATACCTCTCCAGTATCCCGTTGCTGATGAGGCTCATCACCGCCATTGTTGTGTCCAGCGTGAATCCGTATACCCCGGCAGGCAGCCTGTGCCGCTTCATGATTTCCGCTGTAAAAGGAAGCGCCGGGTGAATGAAGATCGGCAATCCATACTCTTCGGCCTTGGCATAGATGGGGTAAAAGTCCGGAGAGCAAAGGGGCTTGAAATTGACGTTCGAAAACATGGAGATTCCTTTTACGCCAAGATCCCTGTAGGCCCTGTCTATTTCTTTGACAGCCTCATTCGCGTCTTGACAGGGCAGCGTGGCGTATGCGTAAAAGCGGCCCGGATATTTCTGAGAGACCTCCGCGTAGAAATCGTTAATTCTTCTGGCCCACCTGACTCCTTCGTCCAGAGGCAACTCTTCCACACCCGGGATAGTCATACTGACGATTTGTGTATCGATGCCGGCCTCATCCAGATCTTCGATTCTCACCGCGGGATCATAGTGGCCGGGATTCACAATATGCGTGGTGACAGCCTCGTGTGAAAACAGGGTTGTTAGTTCCCCGCGTTCCAGCCGGGGAGATTCCGTTCTCTTCTCAAGATAATCGAGCCATTCCCTGGAGAACAGATGGTTATGAACATCAATAACTCTTCTCATTCTCTACTCCTCTGCCGTCCCTCGGCCATTAGCGCCTCAACTGCACTCCTTTCCTTATTAAAATTGTGTGAAGATGTCAAGTTATTATTCTGATCCCTCGGAAAACGGGTGGGTGCAAGCGGGGCAACGCTGCGCAGCAAGCAGACCCTTGGGAAAGAGACACTTCCTTCCCAGGAAATAATCTCTCACGGAATCTGTGACAAAATGTTCCACGCTGCCGAAATTTGTTTAAATAGTAGGGATGTGAACCCGCCCATTTTGTTTAAGTAGCTGATCTTATTCACACCTTCACTTCCAATTCATTGGCTTGTTTCTTGCTAAATAACGACCTAGAACAAAGGATTTTGGGGGCCATCCGAGATGAAGCACACCAGATCAAGAAGATTATTTCTGTACTTGGCTGCTATCTTTGTCTTGATATCCGTCGGCACAAAGGATACGCTCGCCGATCCTCCGTCTGCCATCGGGGTCGTTCAGAAGGCCGCCGGAGCAGTAATCATTCTCAGGCAGGAGGAAACTCTCTCCGCAAAGATCGGTCTGGAAATATATCAGAATGATACGCTCCGCACGGGTCCTGACGGATCGATCGGCGTCGCGTTCAACGACGATACTTTGCTGTCACTCGGACCGGAGAGCGTTCTCGTCATCGATGAGTACGTTTTTGCTCCGGGGCAGGGAAAGTACTCTCTCGTTGTCAGGATGTTGAAGGGAACGGCTGCCTACCTCTCGGGGCTCATCTCCAAGCTTGCACCGGAGTCGGCTCGATTCAAGACCCCGACGGCTTCGGTAGGCATTCGAGGAACGAAGTTCGTCGCGAGGGTTGAAGGAGACCTGTAGTCACCGGAACGAAGTAACCCTATGAGACTGCTGAGAACCATTCTTGTTTCTTGGATCTTTTTCTGCTTCCTCGCCGGGTGCGCCACACACCGGGAAGCTGCCACACACCAGGAAAAGCGGGATCTGATCGTCCTCTTGCCCGAGGCGGGTGGAAAAACGGGGGTTGTCACGGTGACAACCCAGGGAGGGTCTCAGGTACTCTACAAGGCTCGATATGCCGTCGAGATCGAAGCGATCCATCAGCCGCCGACCGCCCCCAGCCCCATGGAAGAAGAAGAAATCGACGATGTCTTTGGCCCGGCGCTCTCGGCGCTGCCGGACCCGGCGAATCGATTCATCTCGTTTATTCTGTACTTTGAGCATGATACAACAGCACTCACTCCTGAATCCAAAGCCTTGTTGGCGGAAGTTCTGAAGACGATCAGGAGCCTCGAGTCGGACGAAGTCTACGTCATGGGCCACACCGATCTCGTAGGGACAGAAGGATATAACATCCGGCTCTCCTCGAGGCGGGCGAACTCCGTGCGGGATCTGTTCGTTTCAGGGGGCATCAAAGCGGATACAGTGTTCGTTTCTTTTTATGGCAAAACCAGACCCTTGGTTCCCACGGAGGACGAGATACCTGAACCCCGCAATCGCAGGGTCGAGGTCTTCCTCCGGTAGGAGGTTTGCCGGCCGTCGTCTCGGTGTGGCCAACGACCCCATCAGATCGACGTTCCAGATCGTCCTCATTGCAGCACTTCAGTGTTGTTTCGACACATGGATGACTCAAGAAACAAGAGTTCAAGGGTTGAGAGAGAACGGAGGATCAAACCACGTATCCTTCTTTACGGTATTCTTTTCTCCGCTCTCCTTTTTTCTCTCAATCTCGCCAATCCCACCGCGATCGACCTTCTGCACCATCGATTTTATGATCACGCACTGTCCGTCAACAGGGGCGACCCCTCTCCTCTTCCCGTCATCGTCGACATCGATGAAAAAAGTCTCCGCCAGTACGGGCAGTGGCCCTGGCCGCGCTACCGGATAGCCATCCTCCTCGACAAACTCAGAGAGCTGGGTGCCCTGAGCATCGGCCTCGACATGCTCTTCGCGGAAGATGACAGGACGTCGATGAGTGTCATACGTGAGGAGCTTCGCCGCGACTTTGGAGTCGAACTCGACTTCAAAGGGGTTCCCGTGGATCTCAGGGACAACGACAAGAAGCTCGCGGACGCCCTTTCAGGAGGGGCCGTGGTATTGGGCTTTCAGTTTCTCTTTGATGAAGAGTCCGCTTCGGACAGCGGCCTGCTGCATCCGCTGACGGTCAACAGGCTGACCCCCGCCAATGCCGGCCCCGCAAGGGCCGGAGACAATTCACCCTCTTTCATTTCGGCTCGAAGCGCATCATGCAATCTGAGAAGATTTTCAGAGGCTGCGGCAGGATCAGGTTTCTTCAATATCTCGCCTGACCAGGACGGCATCCTTCGACGCGTGCCGCTGATAATTGAACACAGAGGCAGATTCTACCCAAGCCTTGCCCTGGCAACATTGATGCAGGGCTTGAACACCCATGAGGTCCTTCTGAAGACCGACCGTGGCGGCGC
>Ga0079037_100000604_pt1 | contig 16721 bp, 12 predicted proteins | sample Mud3Dept4metaG_FD_71479 | JGI IMG/M metagenome (GOLD analysis project Ga0079037, IMG submission 71479) | Freshwater wetland microbial communities from Ohio, USA, analyzing the effect of biotic and abiotic controls - Mud 3 Core 4 Depth 4 metaG | ecosystem: Environmental > Aquatic > Freshwater >... | reverse complement strand
CGAGCCGCTTGTTGATTTCCTTGCTCAAACGGTCCGCCTCCTTGGGATCATGCCACCCGGGACTCTGGCTTCCCCGAACCGCAATGCCCTTGAGCAGTTTGGAGCCCATCACGGCCCCCAGACCGCTCCGTCCCAGGAAGGATTTCTTCCGCGTCTGGATGCAGGCGTACCGAACCCCGCGTTCGCCGGCCTGGCCGATGGTGACGACCTCGAAGTCCTCGCCTTCCGCCTCCTTAATTCCATCCTCGGTCTCATAGGCGTCCTTGCCCCAGAATTTCTTGGCGTCCTTAAGCTTGGCCTTTCCCTCATCGACCACGAGGTAAACCGGCTTCGGCGATCTTCCATAAACGACGATGGCATCGTAGCCGGTTTCTTTCATCTCGATCCCCCAGCTCGCGGTGGCGGCCGTGTCCGCATTCATATTAATCGAGGGCGAGATAGCCCCGGCGGTCCATTTGGCGGCGCCGGTCTGCTTCAGCCCGGTCATGGGACCGCCCGCAAAGGTAATGCGGTTGGCCGGATTGAAGGCCGTCGTTCCGGCCGGACACTCTTTCCACATGTAATACGCGGCCACTCCCGCCCCTCCCAGAAACTGCTGGTAAATCTTTTCCGGCAGCGTTTCCACGCTGCAGGTCCCGTTGCTTAGATCGACTTTCAGAACTTTTCCCCAAACGCCTTTCATAATTTTTCCTCCTTTTCTTTTGAATTAAGATTGTCGTTCAAAAAATCTGAAAGCTGGTTTTCTCGTCATTTCGGCGGTAGCCGGAATCCGGCTATTTCAGAACCCGATTAGAACCCTGGGCTCCGGATCCTGCCCCGGACCCGATCCGGCTTTCCCCGGAATGACCACTTTTTACCGGATCAACAAATTTGCCCCAAAAAATCCCAATTTTCTGTGCAAACGATGCCGGCATACGCCCGCCAGATAAAAGAGCCAATGCTGGTTTTATGCCCGGGTCCCCATTCCCGTGAGCCGTTGCCAGGATTTCCGAAAGGAATCCTTCAGCAATACCAGCGCCATAACCACAAAAACCATCGTATCCGCGGCGGTGGAATAGAACCGCCCGGTCACGGCGATAACCATCCCCAAAATAAAGGCCGAAATAAACGTCCCGGTGAGGTTTCCCATTCCCCCGACAATCACCACCGCAAAGGCGACCAGCAAAATATGAAATCCCATGTAGGGTTCGGAAGTGGCAATCGGCGCATAGAGGACCCCGCCTAAGACCGCCAGCCCGGAACCAATGACAAACACAATTGAAAAATACTTATTTACATTTAAACCCAGACAGCGAACCCCCTCGCGATCTTCGAGCGCGGCGGCCACGATCTTGCCCACGATGCTTCGACGAAAAAAGAATCTCAAGGCCCCAAAAAGAGCCAGGGCGCTCGCGGCGATGAAAATCCGATACAGGGGGAAATTGACGTCAAGGATGCGGATGCCGACGCCCACGGGATCGCTCACCGGCTGCGGGGCGGCGCCCCAGATCCATTTGATCGCATCCGTTCCCATCAGCAACACGGCATACGTGGCGATAATCGCGTAATCCAAAGACTCCCCGTAAAGCCGCCGGATCACGAAGCGTTCGATTACGTAGGCGATGGGAAGGGAAAGCAGAATGGCCAAAACCAGGGCCAGCGGAAAAATTCGGCCGACAAAGGGCAAGAAGGTGATGAAGAAATACACCCCTAAGGCGTACACCATCCCATGGGCAAAGTTGACGATCTGCATGGTTCCGAAGGTGATCGAAAGGCCGATGGAAAAAAAATACAGGATCGCCCCGATGGTGAAGCCGTAAAGCAGGGTTTCGATCATGGGGTCACCCCTCCGTCGCCGGTTTGCCCCGGAAGCGGGGCAGGAAATCGGCGACGTAACCGGTCAATCCGCGCCGAAACTTGAAGACCAGAACCAGGAGCAGCGCCCCCAGGAACATTTCCCAGCGGGTGATGGTGGTGGCCAAAATATTGCTGATCAGTTTAAACGCCACCGCCCCCACCAGGGCGCCATAGAGATTTCCGGCTCCCCCGATGAGGATCGCGAAGATCACTTCGATGTTGCCGAAGGGAATGATCACGGTCGGGGCCACGAACCCATAGAAGATGGCGTACAGGGCTCCCGGCAGGGCGGCCAGGGTGCTGCTCAGAACAAACGTGAGCCATTGATAGCGGAAGGTGTCATAACCCAGGAATTGGACGCGGTCATCATTTTCCTTCATCGAGCGGACGAGGACCCCATAGGGCGAGAGGGTGAAGGTTTTCAGCAGAAAAAAGACCGCCAGCATGCACAAAAGCGCGAAGACGAATACCGTGGGTTTGTCGTTGAAGTCCAGGAAGCCGACCGCCGCCACACTGCTGGGCAGGCCGTCCTCGCCCCGGGTGATCTGCTGAAGACCCGAAGCGGCCAGCCAATAGCCGATCTGGTTGAAGGCTAAATTCACCAGGGCAAAGGGGGCCCCCTCGGTTTGCACCACGATAAAACCGATGACGGAAGCCACCACCGCCCCAACGGCTATGCCGGCGGCGATGGCCCCGAAGGGGTTGGGACTCACATGGACCAGAAACAGGCTGGCCGTATACGCCCCGATTCCGTAATAGAGAACATGGCCGAATGAAAGCCGGCCCATGTAACCATACAGCAGATCGTAGGAGAGCACTAAGATGGCGAAAATCGTGAAGTCGATGACCCAGTTGAGCCGAAGAAAAAAAGCCAGCAGAACAAACGCCCCCCCGATAAGGGCCAGGTCCCGAAAAATAATCCCCCGTTTATACGGGGCAATGGAAATGAAATCCACTTTCAGGCCTCTCGTTTACCCATGGCCGATTAGAGAAACTCCTCCAACTCGGCCGTAGCGACGATTTCCCTTGGGTTTGCAATCTCGTGGTGGATCTTTCCCTCTTTCATCATGTAGATGCGGTCCGCCAATTTAGCCACCACCGCAAGGTTTTGTTCGACGATGATCGCGGAAACCTTATTCTCCTTCATCCCGTTCAGGATGCGAAAGATTTCGTCGATGACGATCGCGGCGAGCCCTTCCGTAGGCTCGTCGATGAGGAGAATCTTGGGATTCCCAACAACCGCCCTTCCGATCAAAAGAATTTCCCGCTGGCCGCCGCTTAGGCTGCCGGCCTTGGTTTCCAGGAATTGGCTGAATTTGGGATATAAATCGACCAATTTTTTCAGAGCGGCCTTCAAATCCTCCCCCGCCGCATGGGCCGCCAGCTCCACGTTCCCGCGCACGGTCAGATTGCTGAAAACCTTCTTGTCCTGGGCAACGTAGCGGATTCCCCGGCGGGCCACTTCCTCGGGGGCAAACCCTTGGATCTCCTGCCCTGCATGGGTGATCGTTCCTTTGGTCGGATGCAGCAAACCGGCGATGGTCCGCAACAGCGTGGTTTTGCCTGCCCCGTTGCGGCCGACAATAAATACGGTTTCCCCTACGTTCAGCCGAACCGAAACATCGTGAAGGACCTTGGCGTGTCCGTAGGCGACATCGATTTCCTTTACGTCGAGCAAGTTTTATCTTCCTTTCCCCAGTAGCATTCGCGCACCTTGGGATCACACAAAACCTCGGCGGGCAGCCCTTCGCAGATGATCCGCCCTTCATTCATGACCGATAGACGTCCCACTAAGTCGACAATTTTTGATATTTTATGCTCGATAATGACCACGGCAAAATCCTTCTTGACCCGGTGCAGAAGGTTGATAACATCGGTAATCTCATGATCGCTCAAACCCGAAAGGGGCTCGTCCAACAGAAGCAGTTTAGGTTTCAGAGACAAGGCCATGGCTAATTCGAGCATTCGTTTGTCCCCGTAACTGAGCTCCGATGTTTTCACGGCCGCCTTCTTCTCCAGCCCCACCTCATTCAAGGAGCGGCGGCAGATCTCAAGGTTTTGTTTCTTTTGCGCCGGTTGGAGATAAAAGTTGTTTACCGAATGTTCTTTCTCTTTAAAACGGATATTGGCCAGAACTAAGTTCTCCCAGGCGGTAAGGGAACTGAACACGGAGACAAGCTGGAACGTCCGAACCATTCCCATGGCAACCCGGCGGTGGGGCGAGACCTGGGTTATATCCTGGCCCGCAAAATAAACCTTGCCCTCAGTGGGGAAGAAAAACCCGGAGAGAAGATTAAAAAGCGTTGTTTTGCCGGAGCCGTTGGGGCCAATGACCCCGGCCACCTGCCCCTGCTCGACATGAAAATTCACCTCGTTCACGGCCACCAGACCGCCGAAACGCTTGGTTAAAGATTTCGTCCCGATCAATTCGCTCATTTTTCTTTTCCCTTGCCGCCCCCTCCCTCTTCTCTCTCTGCGGTAAAAGAACCCTTCCTTATTCCCCTCTCCCCCGCTAAAGGGGGGAGAGGGATGGGGTGAGGGGATATTATGAATTTTGGCTGCAACTTTATCGCGCGGCGAGGCTTATGCTCACCAGCCCATCTCTTTCACCGTGGGCAGGAAGGCATCCCCGGCATATACATCGATGATTTTGGCATAATCCCACTTCGGATGTTTGCGCGCGGCCGGCCCTTTACCCTCCACGATCCAAGAATTATATTTGTACTGCGGGCGCCCGTCGACCCGCCACTTGGCCGGTCCTTTCGCCGACTTGAAATCCGGTTTGGCCATTAAAGCCGCATACATTTTTGCCGGATCCGTGGAGTTGGAAAGTTCCATGGCCCGCAGCGTTTCCATCGCCCCGTCATAAGCGGTCATCCCGTAAGGGTCAGGCGGTTCGTTGTACGCCTTCATATAGCGGTCTGTAAATTCCTTGGCGGCTTTCACCACTTCCGCATCTTTGAATCCTTCCAGGTTGTGGTACCACCACATCTGACACCAGATGCCCTCCAGCGCTTCGGGGGGAATGCCCCCGGCCATAACGTCGATGATCCAGTTGAAGAAGAGCTTGGTCTTCTTTTTCAATCCCATTTCATGCGCTTGTTTAAGAACCGTAATGGCATCGTTTCCCCAATGTCCCATGCAGACGAATTCCGGCTGGAATTCGAGGGCCTTGATCAGGAACGGGGTCACGTCGGCTGTGCCCACGGGAGACCAGACCACGTTATATTTGACACCGGGTCGGGCCTTCAAAACGGCCTCCGCCCCCCCATAAGCAAACCGCCCGTAGGCATAATCAGGCATGAAAAAGACTACATTTTTCGCTTTTAAGTTGTCGATCACATACGCGGCCGCGCCCCGGCCCACCATTCCATTGTCCCCCAGGACGCAAAGGCTGTACGGCCCCTTTTCGGCCTTGCTGAAGTAGCTGTCGGGAACCCCATTGGTCGTCATGAGGAAGAATTTATCTTTTTTCGACTGCCCGTTCATCGCCAGGGAGATGTGGGCAAACGTCCCCCCGACCACGGCATTAACCTTATTGTCCTGGACCAGTTCGTTCACCCGGCGCAAGGCCACATCGGGCTTGGTTTCGTCATCCCGCTCGATGACCTCGATTTTGTAATTTTTGCCGCCGATTTTCACGCCCCCCGCATCGTTCTTCTCTTTCACCGCCAGCTTGGCCGACCTCATCTGAATCGGTCCCAAAGAGGACCCCGCGCCGGTCACCGAATAGAGCATGCCGATCTTCACCGTGTCGGCGGCCATGGCCGTCCCGAAGGCTAGCCCCCCGAACAAAACAACCAGGAAACCCAGACTCTTTTTCCGCCAGATTTGAAATCTCATGGCATCCTCCTTATTTGGAATGTGGAACGAACCGCGCTTTTCAAGCCCGCGCAAATCACCTTACCTTTCAACCCCATCTCGATTGATGGGACGAACCGCCGGGAACGGCTTTGAAAAAATCCTTGGCGAATGACTTTCTTTCAAGTGAGCGAAGGCGGAAGATTTCGGAAAGGTTAAGGGAGGAAAATCTAGTATTCAAAATTCGTCTCGCGGTTGTGCATTTCTCCGTACCCGAATCAGAACTAATATTTAATTGACAATCCGGCGGTTTGTCAATGCTTTTTCTGTTTAAAAGAAATGTCGTTTTGCGGCGTAATCTGACCGGGGAAGTTTTTAAAAGCTTGCGTAATAAAAAGCAACTATTTGTAATATTTTCCCCTTCACGCAAAAAAGGTGTTGGGGGACATCTTCGGGAAAATTTTCGTTAAGCATCAAGCGGACGGAAACACAACACGATGGCCATGACAATGAAAACCATCGTTTCGGCACCCTGCGACCAGTATCGGGCCGTCAAGGCCATGACCATTCCCAGGGCAAAAGCGGAGATAAAAGTCCCGCGCAGATTTCCCATTCCGCCGACGATAACGACCGCAAAAGCAAGGAGCAGAATCGAAAGCCCCATATAAGGCTGCACGGCGCTGATGGGCGCATAAAGGACGCCTCCCAAGGCTGCGAGCGCGCTTCCGATAATAAACATCAGAGAAAAATACTTATCAACCCGAACTCCCAGGCATCGCACTCCGTCTTTGTCATCCAGGGCGGCCACGACGATTTTTCCGACAATCGTTTTTCGAAAGAAAAGCTCCAACCCCAAAAAGAGAACAATGGCGATCGCAAAGATGAGAATACGATAAACGGGGAAGGTCATACCCCAGAAGTCGAGGTAGGTACTCATGGGGGTACTAAACGGAAGGGGGTTCACGCCCCAAATTAACTTGATGGTATCCACTCCGATTAACGTAATGGCAAAGGTGGCAATAAACGTGTAATCAAGGGATTCGCCGTAAAGCCGGCGGATGATGAACCGCTCGATGAGGTAGCTGATCGGAACAACGGCCAGGATGGCGATCACGGCCGCGGGAATGAAATTCCCCTGCAGCCAGGGGATGAAGGTGATGAGAACATAGACCCCGATACTATACGTTAGCGTATGGGCAAAGTTGACGACCCGCATCGTCCCGAAAGTCAGCGAGAGTCCGATAGAAACAAAATAGAGGATGGCGCCGATGGAAAAACCATAGAAGATCGTGTAGAGCATTCTCAGGCCCCCTTCTGCGCCGCCGGGCGGATTTCTTTCGGCCTGCGAAAATACTCCCCGATGTCTTGAATATTTCCCCAAATGCCTTTGCGGAATTTGAACACAATGATAAGCATGGACAGGCCGAGAAACATTTCCCAGCGGTGGATGTAGATGGCCAGGTAGTTGCTGATCATCATATACGCCACCCCGCCGATGATCGCTCCATACAGATTCCCCGCTCCCCCGATCAAACAGGCGAAGACGACTCCCACGTTTTGATGAACGTCCATCACATTTGGGTTGACGAATTTATAATTCAGGGCGGTCAGGGTTCCCGCAAGACCGGCAATGGACGAAGCGATGACAAATGTCACCCATTTGTAGAAGTACGTATTATATCCCAGAAACCGAACCCGATTTTCATCCTCCTTTATGGAACGGACAAGAATCCCATAGGGGGAAGCCGTCAACCGTTTTAGCACATAAAAAACAAGAAGGAGTAGAATCAGCGCCAATAGGAACATAGTCGTCTTACTGCTGAAGTTTAAAAAACCGATGCTCTGGGCATGCGCGCCGAACCCGTCTTCTCCGTTGGTAATATGCTTAAGGGGAGACAAAACCAGAAAGAAACCGATTTGGTTGAAGGCCAAAGCCATGAGGGAAAAACAGGCGCCGGTTGCCCGGACCATGATAGGACCCAGCAAGATCCCTAAAAAACCCGCGGCCAATACTCCGCAAAGAATGGCGAGAAAAGCATTGGTTTGGAAGTATTTTATAAGCAATCCATAAATATAGGCGCCGGTTCCTAAATAGAGGAGGTGGCCAAAGGACAGGCGTCCCATGTATCCATACAACAAGTCAAAGGAAAGGGCGAAAATACAGAAAATCATGAAGTCAGTGACGCGGTGGATGGAAATTAGGGGCACTAAAATGAGGAATCCAATCCCGATGATTAATATTTCCATCGCCCGTTTTTCCTTCTTTACAGGCAAATTAAGAACAGGGGCCGGTCCAATGCCCTGCGAGTCGGTTTGCTTCAAAATAAACTCCTTTTTTCCGCTCTCTTCATTTGGAGAAGAAAACGGTAATCCTCACCCGTCTGGTATTGATTGGAGATGTACGGAAATCAATCGGAAAAGATCAAGACAGGGATGAGGGCGCACACATCCCTGTCTTGGCAGGGATTCAATCACCAACCCATCTCTTTTAGAGGGAGACAAAGCTCGGGACCGCTGTAAGCCTCGACGACCTTGCCTATATCGTACTTATCTTTCCGTGCCTTGGATCCTTTTCCATCCAGGATGAAATAAGCATATTTGTAATCGGGCCGGCCGTCGACGCGCCACTTAGCCGGGCCTTTCGGGCCTGTGAATTCCGGTTTATCCATCATCGCCTTGTACACCTTGGCCGGTTCCGTGGAGTTGGCCTCCCGAATTCCGCGTAAGGTCTGCTCCATGGCAATGTATGCGTAAATGGCAAAGGAGTCCGGAATATCCCCGTATTCCTTGAGGTACTTTTGGGCAATTTCCTGCACCGCCTTCTCGGTTGCCGGATCTTTAAGACCGCTCAGGTCATGGTACCACCACCAGCCCATGGTCACCCCATCCAGGGCGTCGGCAGGGACACCGGAGGCCAAAGTGTACCCGATCGAATTATAGAAAATCTTCGTTTCCTTTCTCAAACCCAGCTCGTAAACCTGCTTCAGGACGTTGATGGCATCGTTGCCCCAATGGCCCATCATTACCGCATCGGGTTTGGCCTCTTTGATCTTGATGATATAGGAGGTAAAATCAGGCGTACCAACCGGAGACCACACTTCGCTGATCTTGATGTGCGGGTACTTTTCCTTGAAAACCTTATTTGCCCCTTTTGCCGCCCCATGGCCATAAGCATAATCAGGGAGAAAGAGGATGACACTCTTGGGTTTGTATGTCTTGGCTACATAATCGCCGCAGATTCTCCCAATGGCATCCACTCCGCCCAAGCTGGAGGAGAAGTAGGGAGCTTTTTCATTCTTTTCAAAGGTCTTCTCCTGAATCCCATTTGGAACTATCACGAAGGACTGTCCGCCCTTGACCTGTTCGTTCAGGGCCTGGCTGACATGGGCGAACGTCCCGGCGACGAGGAGATTGATGCCATCATTTTGGTATTCCCGAAGTCTCCGCACGGCCACATCCGGCTTGGTCTCGTCATCGCGCAGGACAGCCTCCACATTCATTTTCTTGCCGCCTACGGTTATGCCGCCCTTTTCATTCACCTCCTTAACGGCCAGCTTGGCTGCTTCCACCTGGATCTTTCCCACCGCGGAACCTGCGCCCGTTTGGCTGAACATGGCCCCCACTTTCAGGGTTCCCTGGGCCAAGGAAGTTCCCGTTAAGGCCACCAGGAAAAGAACCGCTCCTCCGGCTGCGACCCAACTGAATCTGCGCATCTTCATTTTTTCCTCCTTTTTTGATTTGCCTGCCGTCGCCCGGCTTTATGCGAATAACCGATAAAAAATAATCCCCTTTCCCAACCGAGAAAAGGGGATTGGCTCCCATCGCTCAACAACTTCCTTCTTCGTCCGTTTTCCCCAACAATTTCAACGCCCAATTTTCCTTTTTTTTCTTCTGCAATCCTCTGCCGAGTATATGAGAGGGCTTTCGGGGTGTCAAGAGAAAAGCGAGATCAAAAGTAACCCTTCAACGGGTGGCCCGGAACAAGCTTTGCTGTGGCCTGGGGGTTCGGGCGGTACGCGCCGGAAGCATCGGCCGGGAGGATCCGAGACTCGAAGAAAACACCGCTTCTCCGAAATGGGGGGCGGGAAACCTTGGCCCCCGCCCTCTCCACGAAGATCCCAGCGCCTTATGATTCCAAGCGGATCGGCCGGGCCCCCATGCCGGGGCACCTCTTGGCCTTACCGCCGGTCCTCCATTCATAGCAACGGGCACCCGTAGCTGAATGGTTACGATCAAAATTCGTATTATTTCAAATCACGGGAATCCCCCTCTTCATCCCGGGTTCCCGGTTCCCCAAGCGGCAGGTCATCCAAAATCGTCAGGATTTCCTCTTTGTATTCAAGGGGGGCCTGGACGATGCCCCAGCCCTTCTGCGTCTGAAAGATCCCGTCATAAGCGGAATCGTGGTAACTCCGCAGGCGGTGGGGAATATCGCGCTCCGTGAGCACGGAATCCAGCAACCGCGCCTGAATTTCATTTTCCAAAACAGCGATCTTCGTAAATTCTTTCATGTTAACCTTTTCTCCAAATAAGAAAGAAAGCCTTTTTCGGTCTGGACACTTTGAAATATACCATATTTTTTCGACTCCTATCCACCCAATCCGCGGTAAAATCTTAATGGTTTCGCGAAAAGTCCAAACTCAAGTCATTGCCAGCGAAGCGAACCAACCTGATGATTTAACCCTTCGATTTTATCAGATTCGTTCGTTGCTTTGCTCCTTGCTTGACCCACCCCGGACTTTGCGAGATTATCCCCTTTTTTACAGAGGAACCCCATATGCATGTTTTCATCGACCCTATCTTTATTGAATATGGCCCCTTCCGGGTGAGCTGGTACGGCCTCATGTATGTTTTTGGGTTTCTGATCTCCTATTTTCTCGTGCTTTATCAGATCCGGAGAAAAGACTACGGCCTCTCCAAGCCGGAAATCGAAAGCCTGCTTTTTTATTTGATCATCGGCCTGGCAGCGGGCGCCCGGCTCGGGTATGTGGTCTTTTACAACCTTGAGATGTACCTTCGAGAACCGCTGGAGATCTTTGCAATTTGGCACGGAGGGATGTCTTTTCACGGGGGATTGATCGGGGTTGTGATCGTGGGGATCCTTTTCTCCTGGAAAAACAAGAAGTCCTTCTGGAAGCTCGCCGACCTTTTGACCGTGACGGCTCCTCTCGGCCTGGCCTTGGGCAGAATCGGCAACTTCATAAACGGGGAGCTTTACGGGCGCGTCACCCAGGTCCCCTGGGGCATGGTCTTTCCTCTCGGAGGCCCCCTCCCCCGCCACCCTTCTCAGCTGTATGAAAGCCTCCTGGAAGGATTTGTTCTTTTCACCATTCTCTGGCGGCTCAAGGGTAAAAAAATCCCCGAAGGCGGAATCCTCCCTCTTTTCCTGATTTTTTACGGAATCTTCCGTTTCTTTATCGAATTCTTCCGCGAACCCGATGCCCAATTGGGTTTTATCTTAGGCCCGTTTTCAATGGGACAGGTATTATGCTTTCTGATGATTCTCGGCGGGACAGCGCTATATTGGATCCTGAAAAAGAGAGATCGAAATCCCCGAGGCGGAAAATCGCCAGGCGCATAGAGCAAAGCGCCTGGCGCAAGCACTCCGTTTTTTCCCCCGACCTATCGATAGGGAACGGCTTAAATAGGTAGATATCAAAGGAGGGATCTTCGGCTGCAGCATCACGCTATGCGTTATACCCTGTGCGCTATGGGCTTTTATGTCGTCAGCTTCCTGTATATCTTCGGCAGCTCCCGGGGAAGCTCACAGGTCTCTTCGATGACCAGGTAGCGCGAAGCGTGGCACATGCGGCGCAGGTAGTCGTATCCGGCCCGGTCCACAGTTATGCAGAACGTGTGGATATTCCGGCGTCCCGCCTCATCCAGGGCCATCGTCGTGTCCTGGAGGGCGTATTCCTTTGAGGTCCGGTCCTCCCCGTAATCGTAATCCTGGGGATACCCGTCGCTGACCAGGATGATATTTTTCACCTTCTCCTCCCGGTTCTTCATTAAGGTTATTGCGTGGCGGATCGCCGTTCCCATGCGCGTCGACCGCTGGGCCTTGAGCCCACCGATCCGCCCCTTCACTTCCCCGCCATACTTTTCCTGAAAATCTTTGACGACGAAAAAATCCACTTCTTTCCGCCCATACCCGGAAAAGCCGAAGATCGCATACTCATCCCCGAGTTCATCCAGGGCTTCGGCCATGACCACCAGCGCCTCTTTTTCGATATCGATCACCCTCTTCTCGCCGGACGCCGGGTCCTGAGACGCCGGATTCTCCTTTGCTTTCGCCTTTTCGTCGGTCGAAGCGCTCAGGTCGAGCAGGAAGAGGGTGGAAAAATCACGGTCTTTCCGGTTTCTTTCCACGTAGATTTTTTCCGAAGGAGGCTTCCCGGCCCGGCGGTCCACCGCCGCCTCCACGGCTTCGTTAAGGTCGATCTCCTCTCCCCTCTCCAGACGGGGGATTCTTTTAAACCGCTCGGGTTTCAGCATCTGGAATTGCTTGCGAACTTCGTTCACCAGGTCGGCGTTTTCCTCCAGGGTTTTCGAAACGAAATCCGGCTCCTGATCGTGAATCCCCTTTTCCCGCAACCGGCACCAATTGACGCGATAGTCGTTGATCAGGTAATCCCATTCGTCATACAAAAAGGTTTTCTCGCCGGTTTCCGCGGCGACCTCGGAAAGGAGAGCGTCCAGTTCGGACTTTAAACCCCCGCCGTCTTTATCCCCCCCTTTCCCGCGAAGGGCGTTCTTTTTCATCCAGCCCGGCAGATCCGTCGCCAGCAGCCCCTGAGAAAAATCCTCCCCGTTTCCTTCGCCCATATCCAAATCGAGTTCCCTCCCCTTTTCCAGCAGTTCTTTGAGCGCTTCCGGGGAAAGGGGAATTCCCGTTTCCATCTTTTCGAGGAGATTCCGAATCTCCCGGATCCGCATCTTTTTCCTCACTAACTCCGGATGCAGCTCGCCCCGATAGGACAGCGGCTGAAGGGGCCGATAAGGCTCCTCCCGTTCGGAGATGCGGGTGGCAAAATCCATCCCCGGCCGATCTGCAAGGCCGGCGGGTAGCGCGGGGCAATCCTCCGCCTTCAGGGCCGACGCCACGGCGTCAGCGGGGAGGTTCGGAATCCGCGCCAGCCATTGATAAAAAAGAACTGTGAGGCGCCCCGAATCCGCCGCGGTCGCGCCATCTTTGCCAAGGGCGGCCACGTTCAGAGCCATTTCCTTCAAATGCGGCCAAATTGCCGGGGGGATTTCATCTCCCAAATCCCCCGCGGCCCCGAGGCGGAGCAGAACCTCCACGATAGCTTCCTGGAGGGAAAGGGAGCTGACTTTCGGTCTTTTTTTGAAAATCTCCGGGGAAAGAAGCGCCATATCGGCAGCCAACCCCCGGTAATGCCTTCGGAGGTAATGATCAATCCGCGAGCCTTCCAGGACCGTAAAAAGATCCTTGGCCAGGTTTCTCCTGGGGAACAGATTGAAGAAGGCATCCAGGGGGCTCGCCGGCTTTTCCGGATCCAGGACGGCAAGGAGGCTTTTTTTAAGAAGGTCCCTTGGGAAAAATTCGGAAACCGAGGAAAGGGCGAACGAGAAGGTTCCAAATTCCACCTGCCCGGCCTGATGGGCAGCGGCGATTTTAAAGAGCCTGAAATTCAGATCGGCGGAGGGCAGTTCTTTCCCCCATTCCGGGAGGAAGATGAACTCTCCATCCGTAAAAGGCCAAAAACCGGGTCCGGAAAGCCCTTTCCCCTCCGTTTCCCTCAGCGAACGGACACCCATCGGTTTTCCCGTCAAGGCTTGAACCAGGATTTTCAAAGGGCCGGCCACGTCACGCAGAAAGATATCCGGGCTTGCTTCTTTTCCATTCCGCCAGGCCTGCTTTGACTCCAAGGAGAAATAAGCCATGGCCGCTGAGGGGTTCTTTTCGATGAGCAATCGCCCGGCTTCAAACCAATCCATTATATTTTGTTCAGGAATTTCAGAATTTATCCGGGGAATGCTTATAAAATACTTTGTGGAGACGGCCCAGTCCTCCGCGGCCAGTTTTTCTCCAAGACCCAAAAGAAGCGCCCCTTCCGGCACAGTTAACCCGCCAAGGATTTCAGGTCCCCGCTCGAAAAATTCGATAAGGCTCTCCCGCGAGTTTTCCGCCAGGATCGCGGCCCATTTCAGGAAAAATGAACGGTGGGCAGGCTCTATTTTATGGAGCGATTCGGGAGCGATTCGTAGAAACTGAACCGCCAGTTTACTCGACCGTTCAGCGACCACCCGCCCGATTTTTAACAAAGCCGAGCGGAACGATCCTTCCAGGTTTGGGAGCACGAGAAGGGCTTCCTTCATCGCCCGATCGACCCGCTCCAGGTCCCAACGGGCGAGCCGGCGAAGGTGAAGGGAGAAATCTTGCCATTTCCGGATTTCGGTTTCTTCCATTAATTCCCCACCACGGAGGGCACTGAGAACACAGAGATTCCCGATTTCGAACGGCAAAAAATTTTACCGCGGAGAACGCAGGGACCGCAGAGGAATTCATTTTCAAAAAACAAGAAAGCAGCCGAGAACGGAACCCGAGCGATCCTCCCTCTCGACGGCGGAGGATCGGGGCGGGGGTGAATGGGACGAGGTGCATTTATTTGGGCGGAGGGCCGCCTTGTTCCTGGATCGCCCAGAAGACCTTTTCCGGGGTCGCGGGCAGCGAACGAACTCTTGCGCCGCAGGCGTGGGCAATGGCGTTGACGATTGCCGGGGCCGTCGGGATATTGGGCATTTCCCCCATTCCTTTGACTCCGAAGGGCCCGAGTTTGCTTTTTACTCCTGAAAAAACCGGCTTCACGTCTGGAACATCCAGGGTGGTGGGGATCAGGAAATCCTGGAGGTTCAGGTTCTGGATATATCCATCCTTGAGGACAATCTCTTCCATCAAGGCGTATCCCAATCCCATGGCTACTCCCCCTTCGATCTGGCCCTCCGCCGCCGGGGGGTTAACAACCGTGCCCACATCAAAGGCGGCCACATGGTCGACCACCTCCACTTCCCCGGTCTGCACATCGACGACCACTTCCGCCATCTGGGTCGAATAGGCATAAGCCATGTAGGGGTTGCCCTGGCAGGTTTCAGGATCCACGCCTAAGGGTGGAGGCGTCCACCAGCCCTGCCCGATCAGTCGTTTGCCGGAGGCCATGCACTTGGCAGCCGCATCTTTAAACGCAATGAAGCGGTTTGGGTTGTCGCGGTTGTAGATCTTTCCTTTGCTCGCCTCCAGTTTTTCCACAGGGGCGAAGAGCATTTGGGAGGCCATCTCGAGAATCGACTCCTTGACCTGCCTCGCGGCGAGAATGATCGCATTGCCCATCAGGGTGGTCGACCGGCTTCCCACGGTCGGCCCGGCCTCCGGGACCAGGTCCGTATCCGGGGCAACGAGGCGGATGTCCTCCGCGTTCACCCCGAGTTCTTCGGCGCAAATCTGGGGCAGAACGGTGAAAGCTCCCTGCCCAAGCTCCGTTATGCCCGAGTAGAGGAGCACGGACCCGTCCTCATGGACGAAGAGGTTGGCCCCGCATCCGTCAAACGGGGTCCCAATGCTCGTCCGATAAAAGCCCATGGCGACGCCAACGCCCCGACGCCGGGTACGCTCTGGGTCAACGTACCCTGCCTCGCGGTACCGCCGGTCCCAGGCGAATGTTTTCGCGCAGGCTTCCATCGTCTCCCGGAGCCCCATGCTGTCGTTGAGAACCTGGCCGGTGGCTGTAGTCGAGCCCAACTTGAAGGCATTCTTTTCCCTTAATTGGAGGGGGTTCATTTTCAACTCTGCCGCCAGCTCATCCATCATCGACTCGTGGGCGAAGCAGACCTGGGGCGCCCCGAATCCTCTCATCGCCCCGCCGTAAGGGTGATTGGTGTAGCAGAGATACGTGTCCACTTTACAATTGGGGATCTCGTACGGTCCCGGCATCATGATCGTCGAATGGATATTGACCTGCGGCCCGAGGGAGGCGTAAGCCCCTTTTTCGCTGTAAATGGTCCCTTCGAAGGCCACGAGGGTGCCATCTTTCTTGGCCCCGATTTTAATATCCATATAATGGGGGTGCCGTTTCGCGGTCTGAAGGGTAACTTCTTCTCTTTCCAGGGCCATGCGGACCGGGCGCTTCGTATGATTCGCCAACACGGCCGCCCGGCAGCCGATATCGATGGGCGCGTCTTCTTTCCCCCCGAACCCTCCGCCCATGGAAATCGACCTCGCCCGGACCCTGTTGATGGGAACCCCTAAAACCGCGGCCGCGTTGCGTCGCAGCGCGAAGGGCGCCTGCATAGGCCCCTGGATTAGGATGCTTCCGTCCCCCTGCGGGATGGCCATGGTCATGTCAGGCTCGATGTATCCATGTTCAATGAAGGGGACCCGGTAAGACCTTTTCAGAATCACCTCGGCCTCGGTAAAGCCTTTTTCCACATCCCCCTTGCGCAGTTTATGATGGTTCAGGAGGTTTCCTTTTTCATGAATGGCCGGAGCTCCGGGTTTTAAGGCCTCCCGGGGGTCAAAAATGGCTGGCAGGGGCTCGTACTTTATGGCGACGAGGGAAAGCGCCTTTAAGGCGATTTCTTCGGTCTCGGCGGCCACGAGAGCCACCGCATCCCCGACAAAACGAACCCTATCCCCGCAAATCACAGGCTGGTCGGGGATAATGACCCCGAACCCGTTTCTCCCGGGCACGTCCTTGGCGGTCAGTACCGCCGCGACGCCCGGCAGTTTTTTCGCCTTCTCCACATCAATCGACTTAATGAGCGCGTGCGGGTGTGGGCTTCGCAGAATTTTTCCGTGCAGAAAACCCTCCTGCGGGTAATCGCCGCCGAAAGAAAGTCCGCCAGTGACTTTTTGCCTGGCATCCCTTCTTTGGACCCGCTGCCCGACCACGGACAGGGCGGGCTCCGCTTGGGGGGGAATCAGTTTCTCAAGATGAATGGGTTCGCGGGTGAGAACTTTCTTTTTTTTCGCTTCCTTGGTATCCATGTTTCTATCCTCAAAATGAAAATCATCTCCAAATTCGTTGGTCGTTCAGACCCGTTTTCTTGTTGCCCGGGCAAGAAAGCAG
>Ga0079037_100000603_pt1 | contig 16749 bp, 13 predicted proteins | sample Mud3Dept4metaG_FD_71479 | JGI IMG/M metagenome (GOLD analysis project Ga0079037, IMG submission 71479) | Freshwater wetland microbial communities from Ohio, USA, analyzing the effect of biotic and abiotic controls - Mud 3 Core 4 Depth 4 metaG | ecosystem: Environmental > Aquatic > Freshwater >... | reverse complement strand
GCACGGTCGTCGATCCCGAGCGCCACGTGGCGGCCAGATCGAGCACCTCCTGCCCGCGCATCCGGAGGCGGGCGGGCTGCTCCAGGGTGATCGGCACCCTCGCGACGACGAGTGAAGCCCGCGTCAGGGCGCCCTCGAGCGCAATCTCGCCCGGGGCATCGAGCCGACCGGAGAGCACGAGGTCGGCATCGGCTGAACCCGACGGGTCGAGACGCGTCGCCCGTTCCCCGAGGACGTGCGCCACGGTGGCGGCGTCGGTGCCGCGCAGCGACACCCGCGCTGTGAAGGGAACGCCCGGCGTGAGGTCGGCCGACCCCGTGGTGGTTGCGGCAAGCGCGGCGCTCTCGGCCGTCCAGCGCGCCTGCCGGCCATCGGCGCTGACCTCGCCTTCAATCGCGCCGATCCGGACCGTATCCCACACCAAGTCACGGACCGCGAAGGTGGCCGCGCCCTCGAGCATCTCCCGGCGCCCGCGGCCGGCGGCCTCGACATCGAGGCGCATCGAGATCGGGATCGTCACGGTCGCCGCCTCGCCGCTCGCGTGCGCGGCGGGGTAGACGATGGGCGAGACGGGGTAGTCGTGGACCGAGAGGGCGTCCACCTCGACACTGCCAGTCGCGAGGTTCACGCGGCCGCTCGCGGCGAGCATCCCGCCACTGTCGGCGAGATCGAGCCGCGGCACCTCGAGCACGGCGCGACGAAGTCGCAGCGCACCTGACGCCCGCGCGACGCGCTGACCGGCGACCGTGAGACCCGCCCCATCGACCTCGGCGTCGATGTCGGGCGAGGAGAGCGGCCCCGCGAGCGTGCCGGTGACATGCGCCACACCCGCCGTGAGCCGCAGTGGGCGGCTCCACCGCGCCAACGCAGTTGGGAGGTCCTGCAGGTCGCCGTCGAAGCGCCCGGCCACCAGCGACCGTCGCGTGTCGATGGAGATGGCGCCGGTGACGGCGTTGACTCCCTGGCTGGCCTCGACGGCGTCGAGGTCGAGGCGGGTCCGGTCAACGCGCACTCGCCCCGTGGCCGTCACGGGTACGCCGAGCCAGCGCCATTCGTCCACGCGCAACGAGCCCGATGCGATGGGGTGCCCGACGGTGCCAGACAGTGCGAGGTCGGTCGTGGCCCGTCCCGACGCCACCTCGATCGCCTCCTTGGCGATGGGCACGCCGAGGGCACGCGCCGCGCGTAGCGCGTCGGCCGTGTCCGCCGACACGAGGCGCGCCGACCCTGCAAGGGACGCGGCGCTCAGCGGGGCAGCCGGCGCCGCACGGAGACGGCCTCCGACGAGCACCTCGGCCGCCGTCGTGCCCAGCGTGGCCGCGGTCACGCGCCCCGTCCAGGCGAGTCCCTCGAGCGTGAGCTCGAAGCGTCCGGCCACCGGAATCCCGGCGCCTCCGCCGGCACGCACCTGCCCGAGCACGCGCGCCGTGCCCGGGCGGCCGCCTGCGGGCCAGCGCTCGAGTGACGCGGTGCCGCTGCTCAGGCCCGACAGCGGGCCCACCGTCAAGCCCGACCAGCGCGCGAGGGCGTCGACTGGCAGGTTCGACCACGTGAGGGTGCCCGCCCCGGGCAGCGTGTCGGACGGCAGCGCGCCCGTGAGCGTTGCGCGACCACCTCGCGTGACGAGCTGCGCGTCTTCGAACACCCAGCGGTCGTCTGCCCAGCGGCCCGACACCGCCAGCGAGGCGGGCCGATCGTCGAGGGTGAGCGAGGGACCCTCGACCTGGAAGACCACCCGGGGTTCGCCCAGCGGACCGCTGACCTGCGCGGTACCGGAGAGTCGACCCGACAGCGTGGGGAGCTCCGGTGCGAAGCGTGCCACCCAGCCCGCTTCGGCCCCGAGGTCTGCGTCGAGCGCGTAACCCGTGCCCGCGCCCATCAGGCGAATCTCGCCGGAGAGCCGCAGGTCCACGTCCGGCCCGCCAAGCCGCACCTGCGCGAGCCGCACGGCCTGGCCGTCGAAGCCGATGCCGCCCTCGACGCGCTCGACCGGGATGTCGGTGGTGCCGATTCGGATGCGACCGGCCCCGGAGGCCTGCACTCTGCCGCCGGCGGTGCCCGGCTCGGCCCCCACCCCGTCGAGGACGAGGCGCGGGAGGTCGATGGCCACCGGCCAGTTGCTGTCGCCGTTGAGGATGTCGAGCCGCTCGGCCGACAGGCGGCCGATTTCGAGGCGCTCGAGCCCGGGGCCCGTGGACCTCGGGCGGCCGGCGAGGTACTCGCGGAGCTCGCCGACGCGCAGGCGGGCGTGGCCGAGCCGGAGCGACGCGATCCGCACGCGCCGCAGCCCGCGCCACGGAAGGTCGATGTCTGCCCGGTCGGTTTCGAAGTAGGGCCGGCTGCCGGCGGCGGGTCCGGAGAGCCGCACGCCGCGCGCGCGAAGGCGAAGCGTGAGGAGGTTGTAGTCGAGCGCGTCGATCTCAACGCGCCCGTGGAGCACGCGCGCGAAGCGGCTCTCGGCCTGCCGTCGCGCCCACTGGCGCACGGGTGGCGTGTGCAGGGCCGCCAGCGCGACGAGCAGCGCGAGGGCGAGTCCCAGCAGCAGGAGCCGGAGGCGACGGGAACGCAGGGCGGTGAACACGCAGGCTGAGCCGCGCGGAACGCGGCCGTGCGATGAGCTTACGAGAAGACGGACGGGCTGACCAGACCGGGACCGGCCTCCGAGCGCCAGGCCACCAGTTTCGGCGCCGCCGCCGCGAAGTCCGATGCCGTGTCGGTGGCGAGCACGGACCAGAGGAGCGCGCCGGCGTACCCGCTCGTCCGCGCTTGGGTGAGCAGCGTGGCGAGGTCACGTGCCGAGCCCCGCGTGGGGAACTCACCGAGCCACACGGGACGATCGAGACCGAGGGCCGCCACGGGCGCGTCGAGCGGCCACCGTGCGTCGAGCGCGTCGTACCAATGTGGCGAGTAGACGTCGAGCCCGATGCCCCGCACGAGGCCGAGCCACGCCGCGCTCGCCGATCCGACGGTCACCGGCTGCCGCGCCTCGGCGTGCGCGAGCGCGGTGGCTTCCGCGAGGAACGTGCGCATGACGCCCGCGTCGAGCGCGGTGGCGGGCTGCACGGTGCCGAGGCCGAGCGTCACCCACTCGGGCTCGTTGAAGAGGTCCCAGCCCGCCACCACCGGCTCCGTCCCGTAGCGTCGCAGCACGGGACCGAACACGCGATCGAGCAGCGCCCCTCGCAGGCTCGCATCGCCGATCGCGGCACCACGCCCCCCCAGCTGCACGTCGTCGACGATGCGTGCCGGCTTGCACCAGTGGAAGTCGAGGAGGGTGAAGACGATGCCGAGCCCCGCGCGGTCGGCGAGGCGCAGGGCCGCGTCGAGGTCCGCGGCCACGCAGTCGTCGGGGCCGAGCGGCGTGCCGTTGGCGCCAAAGCGAATGCCAGCGCGGCCATCGCAGAAGACGAACCAGCGCAGCAGGCGCAGGCCGCGTGCTGGCAGCTCCCCGAAGAGGTCGGCGAGGCGGGCGAGGTCGGATCGGGCGGCGAGGCCACCGCGCGGCCGCCACAGGTTCGCGCCGAAGTCGCAGCCGTAGGTCACCCAAGGCAGGTTGGCGCCGAGGCCGAAGGCGTGACCTGGATCCTGGGACATCTCACGCGATCCGCGAACACCCCTCAGGGGCACCAACCCTGGAACCGAACCGGCGACACGCGGCACCTCGGAGGGCGCTGCTCCGCGGCGCCTGCAGACCGATGGCGGCCGGGCGGGCCGAAAGGCGCGCCCTCGGAATGTGCGATGCCGGATGCCCGGCGACGGCGCCGTCTGTCGAGGTCAATCGATTCCCCGCCCGCCGCCGTCCGTGTACTTGATCAGGATGACCTCGTTGCCCTTCTCGCTGTACACGAGTTCGTCGACCACGCGCTCGGCGAGCAAAATGCCGAAGCCGCCTGGTCGGAGGCCCATTTCGAGCCGCTTGTCCATGTGGCCCACGGGGTTACCGGATGGGTTGGCCACCGCGGCGTGTTCGAGCTTCGTGCGATCGAACCCCGGCCCGGGATCACGCAGGTAGTAGACGACGGCGCGTCCCGTGCGGGCGGCCGTCACCTCGATCACCTTGCCGGGATCGAACTCGGCCCCGTGCTCCATCGCATTCACGAGCATCTCGCGGAAGGCGAGGATGAGCGCATTGCGTTCCGGCTCGGGGAGGGTCGTCGGCATCTCGGTCATGAAGCGCACCAGGCGCTCGGCCGTGACGAGGCGGGCGCTCACGCGCAGCGACACCCAGTGCGGCAATCCCGACACCACCTCGATGCCGTCGCTCCAGGATCCCTGTTCAACGGCCCGGCCGATCATGTGCGCCACTTCCTGGATGTCGAAGGGCGCGGTGAAGCACGCGAACACGTGCGCCCGCAGGGCCTTGATCAACTCGACCGACGAGGCCTGCGGCGCGAGCACGATCGTGCGGATGCCCGGCTGGATCAAGCGGACCTCCTCCACGAACGCGAGGTCCTCGTCCACGCTGGTCTCTGGGGCGGTGACCATCACGTCGACGGCGGTCCGACGGATCACCCGCAGTGCCTGGAGCCGGGTCGGGCACTGCTCGAGGTCGATCCCATCGAGGGCCGAGGTGGTGCGCAGACGCTCGACGAACTCGGGCTGGTGACCGATCAGGAGCGCTCGAAGGGGCATGGCGAGATTGTTGATCAGATACGGCCGATGCGGCGCGGGCCGGGTGGGTGGAGTACCATGCCGTCAAGGTCATGGCCAGGCAGGTACCGTTTCGCGGTGTGGTCTTCACCGTGGCGCTGGTGTGCGGCGTGCCGTGGGTGGCGGGGCCGTCCGGCCAGACGCCGCCCGCCACGACGGGAACGACGCCGGCGCCCCAGACGGAGCAGCCCCGGCCGACGTTCCGCACCGAGGCCAACTATGTCCGGGTGGACGCCTACGTCACTCGGGACGGCCAACCTGTCGGCGACCTCAGCCGGGAGGACTTCGAGCTGATCGAGGATGGGGTGGCGCAGCGGATCGACCAGTTCGAGCACGTGGAGATCCGGGGCGGTTCGGTCCCCCGCACGGAGCGCGAGCCGAGCAGCGTGGCCGAATCGCGCGCGGCCGCCGCCGACCCGCGCGTGCGGGTGTTCGTGGTGTTTCTCGACACGTACCACACGGGCGTCGCCGGGTCGCACCGCATGCAGCGGGCACTGGCGACCTTGCTCCAGCGCATCCTTGCCCCCGAAGACCTCTTCGCGGTGATGACCCCCGAGATGTCGGCCGCCGACGTCACCTTCGGCCGGCGCACCGAGGGGATCGAGCAGATGCTGGCGAAGTACTGGACCTGGGGCCGCCGGGGGCAGATCGCCGACCTCGAGCCCGAGGAAGACGCCTACATGATCTGCTATCCGGAGCGCCAGTACGGCGATCTGGCGAAGCAGTTGATCGAGCGCCGGCGGGAGCGCCTCTCCCTCGCCGCACTGCGCGACCTCACGGTGTACCTGCGCGGCGTGCGCGAGGAGCGGAAGGCCGTCCTCGCGGTGAGCGACGGCTGGCGACTGTTCCGGCCCGACCCCGCGCTCACGAAGGTCGGTCCAGAGACGCAGATCCCCTGGGTGCCGACGCCGGGGCTCGGCCCCGGCGGCCGTCCCGCCACCGACGCCAACAAGGCCTGGGGGAACTCGCTGCCCTTGGGCAACTGCGAGCGCGACCGGATCGACCTCGCATCGATCGACCACGCGTCCGACTTTCTCGATCTCATGGGCACGGCGAACCGGGCCAACGTGAGCTTCTACCCGATCGACTCGCGCGGGTTGCCGGTCTTCGACGAGCCGATCGGCCCGTACACGCCGCCGCCGGTGAGCGTCGACCAGCGGCAGCTGGCCTCCCGAATCGAGTCGCTCCGCACGCTGGCTGTCAACACCGACGGCATCGCGGTCGTCAACAGCAACGACATCGAGCGGGGCCTGAGGCGCATCGCCGACGATCTGACGTCCTACTACCTGCTCGGCTACTACTCGACCAACGACGCGCTCGACGGCAAGTTCCGCAGAATCGACGTGCGCGTGACGCGGCCCGGTGTGGAGGTGCGCGCGCGCCGGGGTTACCGGGCGCCCACGGCGGAGGAGGTCAACGCGGCCGCGAGGGTCACGGCCGCGGCGGGGGTGAGCGGGGAGACGGCTGCCGTGCAGCGCGCCATCGCGGGCCTTGCCTCGGTGCGGCCGGAGGTCCGGCTGCGCACGCTCGCTGGCTGGCGGCCGGGGGCCGAGGCGGGTGCACAGCGCGTATGGGTCGTGGCAGAACTCGATCCTGCTGCGCTGCGCGGCCCGGAGTGGGCATCCGGCGGGGTGGCGGAGGTTCGGCTCACTGATGCTGGTGGGACGCCGCTTGCCACCGGGGAGGCGCCGGTCGCGGCATCGGGCCGTCCGATCGAGCTGGACCTCGGCGACGCACCGGTCACCGCCGGGGACTACATCGTGCGGGTGCGCGTCCGCCCGGCGGGTGGCGGCCTGCCCTACGCCGACACGGTGCGCCTCACCGTGCCCGTGGCGGCCTGCCCGATCGGGTCGGCGCGCGTGCTGCGCCGCGGACCCGCCACGGGGACGGGCTACGTGCCGAGCGCCGACCCGCGCTTCCGCCGCACCGAACGGCTGCGCCTCGAGTGGCCGGTCCGTGTCGCGCTCTCGGACATCGGCGTGCAGTTGCTCGACCGGGCCGGCACGCCGATGACGGTTCCGGTGACGCTCAGCGCGCGCGAGGACACGGGGGCCGGCGTGGTGTGGCAGGTGGCCGACCTCGCCGCGGCCCCGCTGGCCGAGGGCGACTACGCGGTTCGCCTCCGCGGCCGGCAGGGCGAGATGCCATGCGACGCGGTCGTCGCGTTCAGGGTGGTCCCGTGAGCGCGCGCGCCGCCCGGTCGCGGCCGCAGGCGGTCGTGACGCCAACCATGCCGGCCGGCGGGCCAGCGCCCGCCGCCGTGCCCGGGACTGACGTGGAGAGTCGACTCAAGATCCTGGTACTTGGCGCCGAAGTGGCGCCGTTCGTGAAGACCGGCGGCCTCGCCGACGTGACCGGCTCGTTGCCGAAGGCGCTCGCCGCGCTCGGCCACGACGTCCGCGTGGTGATGCCCGCCTACGGCAGCATCGAGGAAGCCCGGCGCGAGGAACGCTGGGGGCTGCATACGCATCCGGCGCGGCTGCGCGTCCCGGTGCGGCGGGGCCTGCTCGACGCGGGGGTGTTCGAGACGGTGCTGCCGGGGTCCCAGGTTCCGGTGTACTTCATCGCCGAGCGCAACCTCCTGGGCCGGCCGTCGGTGTTCGGCTACTGGGACGATGCGTACCGGTTCGGGTTCTACTGCCGGGCAGCCCTCGACCTGCTGGTGGCCGCGCTCGGCTGGCGCCCCGACGTGGTGCACGCCCACGACTGGCACGCCGCGCCGGCCGTACTGTGGCTCGCCACGGGCGGCCAGGCCGACCCACGGTACGCCGGGTTGCCCACGGTGCTCACGATCCACAACCTGATGCACCAGGGGAACGCGGCGTGGGACCTGCTCGACTACCTGGGGGCGTCGGGCGGCGCGCTGCGGGAGGAGGGCTACGGCACGGTGAACGTCATGGCGCGCGGCATCTACCACGCCACGATGATCAACACCGTGAGCCCCAGCTACGCGCGCGAGATCATGACGCGCGAGGGCGGCGCGGGCCTCGACGGCCTGCTGCGCTACCGGCACTTCGACGTGCACGGCATCCTGAACGGCCTCGACTACGCCGTCTGGAACCCCGCCACCGACCCGCACCTCGCGCAGCCCTACGACGCGGCGAGCCTCGACCGCCGCGTCGCCAACCGCCGCGCGCTGCAGGAGCGCCTCGGGCTGCCGGTGCGAGACGACGTGCCGCTCGTGGCGATGGTCACGCGGCTCGACTGGCAGAAGGGGCTGGACATCACCGGCCACGTGATACACCTCCTGCTCAACGGGCACGCCGGCGGGGACGCGCAGTTCGTCCTGCTCGGTTCCGGCGAGGCCCGGTACGAGCAGGCGTTCGGACACCTCGCGTCGTACCACACCGACAGCATGCGCGCCGTGCTGGCCTACGATGCCGCGCTCGCGCCGCTCATCTACGCGGGAGCCGACCTCTTCCTGATGCCTTCGCTGTTCGAGCCGTGCGGGCTCAGCCAGCTGATCTCGATGCGGTACGGCTGCGTGCCCGTCGTGCGGTCCACGGGCGGTCTTGCCGACACCGTGCGCGACGGGGTCACGGGCTTTGCGTTCCACGACTACACGGCCGACGACTTCTGGTACGCACTGCGGCGCGCGGTGTTCACGTGGCGCGCCGACGGCGAGGCGTGGCGCGCGATGCAGCGCCACGGGATGGCCACCGACTGGTCGTGGGCGGCTTCGGCGCGGGGCTACGAGCAGCTGTTCAACTGGGCCATCGCGCGCGTGCGCGGGTGGTGATGAAGGCAGCCGAGCGCCGAGCGCCAAGCGCCTGGCGCTGAGCGCCCAACGCCCGTGCGACCCTCGGAGGGCGCCGCGCCGTCGGCGCCGTGAACGCGGAGACGACCGATGCACGACGACGACTTCCCGGTGAAGAAGAGCGAGGCCGAGTGGCGGACGAGCCTGCCGCCGGAGGCGCATCACGTCCTGCGTGAGCACGGGACCGAGCGCGCCGGCACGAGCCCGCTCAACGCGGAACGCCGGCCGGGCACCTTCGCGTGCGCCGGGTGCGGCGCGCCGCTGTTTGGCGCGGAGACGAAGTTCGACAGCGGCACCGGCTGGCCGAGCTTCTTCGCGCCGCTCGCCGGGGCCGTCGGCACCTCGACCGACCGGCGCCACTTCATGACCCGAACCGAGGTGCACTGCGCCCGCTGCGGCGGCCACCTCGGGCACGTCTTCCCCGACGGCCCGGCCCCGACGGGTCTGCGCTATTGCCTCAACGGGGTCGCACTTCGCTTCGAGCCAGCCCCGGGGGGGGCGGTGAAAACCGCAGGCGAGACACCGCGCTGATCGGATTCGTTGGTCGTTGGACCGCCCCACTCTTGGCGGTCGCCGGAGGATGGGACGCCTGACCGGTCTGGACGGACCGCCGGGTGCTTGCCCAGGCGCCGCGGGAGCGGCGCCCTCCGCGTCACCGCCCGACACGCGGGCGGGCTGCCGGGTCGGCGTGGCATGTGACCATGCGCGAATCGTTGGCCGCGCTTGCGATCCTCCTGCTCGTCGACCTCGGCGTGCCGGCGGCGGGCCCGCCGTCGCCGGCGGCCCTGGCCGGGTGGGACAAGTACGTCGCCGCGACCGGGCAGCGCATCGCCGCGGAGCTGGACCGTGGGTCTCCGTTCCTCGTTGAGGTGCACGTCGAGTGCGAGTCGGTCAGCCTCAGCCGCACCATCCCCTTGATCCTGCGTCCCATTGTCGCCCCGTTCGTGAACAGCATCCCGCGCGAGTCGCTCGAGCGGACGCTGCTCGGCATCCAGGCAGGGACGATCGCCCGCGCGAAGGCGCGCCGCTAGCCCACGCGCGCGGCGCGGGCGCCCGGCGCGGGGCGCCGGCGACCCGCCCCGGGGCTCGCCGGATTCGGCGGAAAGTCGGTAGACTGTCGGCAGCAGTTCCGAATCGTCCCCAGTCCCCCGAGGCGCCGGCGTGCTCGACATTTCCATCCACACCGATTCGAGTGGCCGCCTGATCGCCACCTTCACCGAGGACGGCCACGAGGCCATTGCCACGGCCTCCAACGTACCGGACGCCGCCGACGACCTCCTGGCCGCCGTGCTCGAGGCCGAGACGGGCGGCTATGGCGAATGCCTGTGGATAGAGGGCGGCGGGGAGTATCGCTGGATGATCCGGCGGAACGGCGCGCGGGGCACGCTCGTCGTGCTCTGGAGCAGCGGGACCATCACCGGGTGGCAGCACGTGGCGCGCACCGACGGTGATTTCGAGTGGCTGGCGGGTCGGCTGCGTGCCGAGATCGACGAGGCCGGCCGACGCGTGTCGCAATGAACATCGGCATCCTCACCAACGAGTACCCGCCGAACGTGTACGGCGGAGCGGGCGTTCACGTCGAGTACCTCACGCGGGAGCTGGCCGCGCTCGACGGCGGCCGCCACCAGGTTCGCGTGATCTGCTTCGGCGACCAGCGCGTGGATCACGGCGCGCTGCAGGTCACCGGCGTTCAGCCGCCGGTCGCGCTCCCCGCCGCCGATCCGCGGCACCAGAGGTTCTTCGCGACGATGCTGCAGGACCTGGTGATGGCGGGCACGCTCGCGGGCATCGACGTCGTGCACTGCCACACGTGGTACACCCATTTCGCCGGGTGTCTGGTGCGCCAGCTGCAGGGCGTGCCGCTCGTCCTCACCACGCACTCGCTCGAGCCGCACCGGCCGTGGAAGGTCGAGCAGCTGGGAACCGCCTACCACGCCTCGAGCTGGGTGGAACGCACCGCGTACCGGACGGCGGACGGCGTGGTCGCCGTGTCGGCGGCCATGAAACGGGACGTGGAGGCGCTCTACGGCGTCGAACCGTCGCGCGTCGCGGTGATCCACAACGGCATCGACCTCGCCGAGTACCAGCCGCGCCACGATGCGCAGGTGTTGGCCCGGCACGGCCTCGACCCTTTGCTGCCGATCGTGCTCTTCGTCGGGCGGGTGACGCGGCAGAAGGGCATCGTGCACCTCGTGGCGGCGCTGCGGCACCTCCACCGTGGCGCCCAGGTCGTGCTCTGCGCCGGGGCGCCCGACACGCCCGAGATCGGCCGCGAGATGGCCACGGCGGTCGAGCGGGCGCGGGCCGAGAGCGTCGTGCCGATTGTCTGGATCCCGGAGATGCTCTCGAAGCCAGACGTGATCGCGCTCTACACGGCGGCCTCGGTGTTCGTCTGTCCCTCGGTGTACGAGCCCTTCGGGATCATCAACCTCGAGGCGATGGCCTGCGAGACGCCGGTCGTGGCATCGGCCGTGGGCGGCATCCCCGAAGTGGTGGAGGATGGCCGGACGGGCCTGCTCGTGCCAGTCGACGCCGGCCCCGACGGCGGCGAGCCACGCGACCCGGCTGCCTTCTCGCGGGCGCTCGCCGAAGCCGTCAACACCCTGCTGCGGGATCCGGTCCGGCGAGCCTCGATGGCCCGCCGCGCGCGGGCGGTGGTGGAGGAGCGGTTCAGCTGGTCGCGCATCGCCCGCCGCACGCTCGACTTCTACGAGAGGGTGCAGGGCGCGCCGCGCGCCTGAGCCACGGCTCGCTCACCGGGCAGGCGCCGCGCTATCTCCTCGGCACCGCGCTGAACGAAGCGCCGTGCCACCGGAAACTCCTCCCGATGTGGCTCGGCCGCTCAGGGCCGCGGCGACACGCTCCGGCGTCACGACACGGGTCGGTCGCCCGCGTCAAGCTCTGGAGCCCAGCTCTGCCACCAAGCCCGTCAGTTTGTTTTTCAGCAGGACGATGTGGGCTATAAGGGACTCAGCATGCCGAGTTGGGGCCGCTTCCTGCTCGTGCTCGTGCCTGGGCTCGCCCTCGTCGCCTGGATCGCGCTCGTCGCGGTGTCACAACTCGGCCGGCAGTGGATCGAGGCCGACATGTCCGCCCGCGCCAGGCTGGCGGTGGCGAGCGCGCGCGGCGGGCTCCTCGGCGCCTGGATGGCCGACGACGAGGTCGCCATCACGGGCACGTTGCGCGCGATGGCCCGCGACGAGCGGGTGATGGCAGCGACGGCGTGCACGGCAGACGGCCGCACCGTGGCCGCCACCCCGGAGTACCCTGCCGAGGCCGGGTGCGCGCACCTCGTGACGCACCTCGGCGCCCCGGGCGCGCAGCGCTCCTGGTCGGACACGCTCGCCGCGCGTGGCGGCGACGTGCACGTCACCGCCGTCTGGCTTCGCGAGGGCAACTCGCCCGTGGGCTTCGTGGCGCTCGTCCACGACCTCGGCGTCGTGGAGCGCTTCCACACGGGCACACGGCAGGTGGTGCTCGGCGGGTTCCTCCTGCTCCTCGCCGGAGGCTGGTTGATGATGGTCCTGGCCGGGCGCCTTTCTCGCCGGCGCTGGTTCGACGACCTCCGTCGGATGCTGCGCACGGGCGAGCAGAAGCCCGAGTTCCGGCCGCTGATGCAGGACGTTCGCGAGCTGGTCGAGCAGCTGGCTGCCGAAACACAGAGTGGGACGCGCCCGGCGCCGTGGACCGCTTCGCGCCTCGGCGAGGTGCTCCGCACCCGGCTGGGCGGCGAGTCGGTGATCGTGGTGGCCAACCGCGAGCCGTACGTTCACGAGCGGGTGCCTGGGAACGGGATCACGGTGGTCCATCCCGCCTCGGGACTCGTGACGGCTCTCGAGCCCGTGATGCGGGCCTGCTCGGGTACCTGGATCGCGCACGGCGGCGGGAGCGCGGACCGCGCGACCGCGGATCAGGACGGCCGGCTCCGCGTCCCCCCCGAGGAGCCTGCGTACTGGCTGCGGCGGATCTGGCTCAGCGAAGCCGAGGAGCAGGGCTACTATTACGGGTTCGCCAACGAGGGCCTCTGGCCGCTGTGCCACCTCGCACACCAGCGTCCGACCTTCCGCCAGGACGACTGGCGCCACTACGAAGCCGTGAACCGGCGCTTCGCCGACGCGGTGGCCGACGAAGCGACGGAGAGCGACCAGGTGGTCCTCGTCCAGGATTACCACTTCGCACTCGTCCCGCGCTTCATCCGCGAGCGGCTGCCGCGGGCCACCATCCTCGCGTTCTGGCACGTCCCCTGGCCCAACGCGGAGCGCATCGCGATCTGCCCGTGGCGTCGCGACCTGCTCCGCGGCCTGCTCGGCTGCGGCATCGTCGGCTTCCACACCCAGCAGCACTGCAACAACTTCCTCGACGCCGTGGACCGGTTCCTCGAGGCGCGCATCGACCGGGAACGCAACGCGGTCGTCCGCGATGGCTGGACCACACTGGTGCGCGCCTACCCGATTTCGATCGAGTGGCCGAGCCGCTGGGCGATCGCCACCCCGCCACCGGGCACGTGCCGAAGCGAGATCCTCGCGGAACTGGGGCTGCCACGCAACGCGCTGATCGGCGTGGGGGTCGATCGCCTGGACTACACGAAGGGCATCGAGGAACGGCTGCTGGCCGTGGAACGGATGCTCGAGCGCTACCCCGAGCACATCGGCCGGTTCGTGTTCGTCCAGCTCGCCGCGCCCAGCCGGTCGGCGATCCCCGCCTACCGCGACCTGGTCCAGCGGGTGGAAGATACCGTCGCGCACGTCAACGCCCGCTTCGGCGGCGGGAGCTATCGTCCCGTCGTCCTGCGCCGCTCTCACCACGAGCCAGCCGAGGTGTTTCGTTACTACAAGGCGGCCGACGTGTGCTACGTCAGCAGCCTGCACGACGGCATGAATCTCGTGGCCAAGGAGTTCGTCGCGGCGCGCGACGACGAGCAGGGCGTGCTCGTGCTCAGCACGTTCACCGGGGCCTCCCGGGAGCTGAGCGAGGCGCTCGTGGTCAATCCCTACGACCTCGACGAGGCGGCGGCCGCGCTGGCCGCCGCACTGGCGATGGCGCCGCACGAACAGCGGGCCCGCATGCACGCCATGCGCGGCCTGCTGGCGCACTTCAACGTCTACCGCTGGGCCGGGCGCATGCTGTCGGACGCGGCGCGGCTGCGGGAGCAGGAGCGCCTCAGTGCGCGCCTCACCGCGTGGCGAGCGCCCGCCGCTACGCCCTGAAGACCACCCGATCGTTGAACGCGAAGTTCAGGAACGATGCGCTCGCGACGGCGAGCACGTTGGAGGCCACGACGGGCATCCCCGTGAGCAGCATCACGGCCTTGGTGAGGCCGAGGTTCGAGAGCAGGGAAAGGCTGCCGCTCGAGAGCTGAAATCGGGCGAAACGGGCGAGCCGCTCCTCGGGCGGGCGGTCGGGCCAGGTCACTCGCTCGTGCCAGAGGAAGTTGTGACTCAGCGCGACGAACACGGCCAGGGCGAGGGCGGCGAGGTCGGGCAGGACCGCCAGGCCGAGCAGCAGGACGAGGGTGACCATCTGGACGAGGAACCCGAGGATGCCCACCAGGTTGAACCGGAACCACCGACCGAACGCTTGCAGCACCTACGCCTCCGGACCCCAGCCGGGTATTATGCCGCGAAGTCCGGCCACGGCGCCACGCCGGGGGCCTGCCAGTTCCGCGTGCGCGTGGTAAGATACCAACGTCTGCTGGTGAGCGCGTGCCGGTGCACCGTTCGCGTCCGAGAGATCGATCTTCCACCTCGTCTCCTCACGACGCCAGCTAACAGAAGAGGCGTGCTCCAGGCAATCCAGGGTGCGCGCAACAAGGGCTTCTCGCCGGGCCGCGATGGGCGGCGCCGGCCATCAGCGTCTCGCAGTGGGACGAGGAGTGAGTGGGATGGGTCGTAAGTTGTATGTCGGCAATCTGCCCTACCAGACCGGTGAGCAGGACCTCCAGGAGCTGTTCGGGCGCGTCGCAGCGGTGGACACTGTCAACGTGATGCGCGACAACGCCACGGGCCGTGCCCGCGGCTTCGCCTTCGTCGAGATGGCGACCGACGATGGGGCGCAGCAGGCCATCGACCAGTTGCACGGCGCGCAGTTCGGCGGCCGGACCCTCACGGTCAACGAGGCCCGTCCTCGCGAGCCGCGGGCCGGCGGCTACGGCTCGGGCGGTCCCGGGGGTGGGGGCGGTCGCAGCCGCAGCGGCGGCGGTGGCGGCGGCGGCCGGCGCGAGCCCCGCTGGTAGCCACCGAGCGATCTACCAAGGCCGGCGGGCGCGGGGCTTCTGCGCCCGCCGGAGCAGTGCAGGAGTTCCATGGTCAACCGCGCACGTCCCACACAGAACAAGCGCGAGCGCGAGCGCGCCAAGCAGGAGCGTCAGAAGGAGAAGGCCGCGCGCCGCGCCGAGGCCAAGGTCCGCCGCGCCACCGCCGCCCCGCGCCCGCCGGGCGAAGACCCCGACATCGCGGGGATCGTGCCCGGTCCGCAGCCCAACCCCTGGGGTGAGGACCTCGCGCTCGACGACGAGGAAGAAGAGGCCGGCAACTCCCGCTGAGGCCGACCTGGGCCCGGTGGCGTGCCCCGGACCGCCCTGCGGCCGGGCCAGCCGGCGCCGGGTTTCCCGCTCCGCGTCCCCGCCGTTTCCCGACGATCTCGTGCGCTCTCCCGCGCCGGCCGGCGGCCTTCGGCTATACTCCGCCGCAACCCGGACATCCGGTGCGCTGCGCGGAGGCAGTCGGCGCCTGTTCCGGGGTGACGGGAGCACGCATGCGACTGCGCACCCTGCCGGTGTTTCTCGCGTTCCTGGCCATGGGCTTCGGGGACGCGGTGGGACCGTTCGTCGGCCTCGCCAAGGACCGCTTCCAGCTGAGCAACGCCGTCGCGTCGCTCATCCCGCTGGTCGGCTTCAGCATGTTCGGCCTGCTCTCGGTCCCGGTCGGGCTCGTGCAGGACCGCCGTGGCAAGAAGTTCGTCCTCATGCTCGGGCTCACGGTGGCGCTCGTGGGCCTGCTGATCGCCGCCGCCGGGCTCACCACGTTCGGCAGCTTCCTCGTAACGGTGCTGCTGCTCGGCGCGGGGGCCGCCCTCCTGCAGGTGGCGGGCAACCCGTTCATGCGCGACGTGTCGGAGCCGGGCAAGTACTCGCGCAACCTGTCGCTCGCGCAGTTCGTCAAGGCCATCGGGTCGTTGTCGGGGCCGCTCATCCCCGTGATCGCCGCGCGGGCCTTTGGCGCCGAGTGGACGGTCATCTTCCCCATCTACGCGGCGGCCCTCGTCCTCACGCTCGCGGCGGTGGCGGGCGTGCACGTGGAGGAGCAGCGCCCCGACAAGCCGGCCGCCACGCTCGCCTCCTGCGTGGCGCTGCTGCGCCACCCCTTCGTGCTCGCGATGGTGACGGCGATCTTCTTGTACGTTGGCGCGGAGGTCAGCATGAGCGCCGGGATCCCCCTGTTTCTGAAGGAGGCGTACGGCATCGACATCTCGCGCGAGGGGCTCCTCGGCACCGGCCTGTTCTTCCTCGCGCTGACGATCGGACGCTTCGCCGGCGGGGTGATCCTCACGTGGATGGCCCCGCGCCGCTTCTTCCAGCTCACCTGCGCGCTGTCGTTGCTCGGGCTCGCCGGTCTGTTCGTGCCCAGCCGGGCGGTCGCGATTGCGGCCTTCTTCCTCGTCGGTCTCGGCTTCGCCAACATCTTCCCGCTCGTGTTCTCCATCGCCGTCGACAGCATGCCCGACCACGCCAACGAGCTGTCGGGCCTGATGGTCACCGCGATCGTCGGCGGCGCGGTCCTGCCGCCGCTGATGGGGGTCGTGGCCGATGCCACGTCGATGCGCGGCGGGTTCCTCGTGCCCATCGCCGCGCTGCTCTACATCACCTGGATCGCCTTCGGCACGCGGGCGCCGCAGGAGACCCGCCATGCGTCCTGACGAAGCCGCCGACACGCGCGTTGTCCTGACGCTCGATGCCGGCGGCACGAGCTTCCGCTTCTCCGCGTTGCGGGGCGCGCGGCCCCTCGTCGAAGGCGTGTCGGTGCCGTCGTGCGGCGACGACCTCGAGCGCTCGCTGGCCACGATCGTCGAGGGGTTCAGCCGCGTGCGCGACCAGTTGCCCGCGCCGCCCGTGGCGATCAGCTTTGCGTTTCCCGGGCCCGCCGACTACGCCGCGGGCATCATCGTGGGCCCGCGCAACCTGCCGGCCTACCGGAACGTGCCGCTCGGCCCGATGCTCGAGGATCGGTTCGACCTGCCGACGTTCATCAACAACGACGGTGACCTTTTCGTGTACGGCGAGGCGACTGCGGGCCTCCTGCCCGAGATCAACCGGGCGCTGGGGGAGGCAGGCAGCCCGAAGCGGT
>Ga0079037_100000599_pt1 | contig 16817 bp, 34 predicted proteins | sample Mud3Dept4metaG_FD_71479 | JGI IMG/M metagenome (GOLD analysis project Ga0079037, IMG submission 71479) | Freshwater wetland microbial communities from Ohio, USA, analyzing the effect of biotic and abiotic controls - Mud 3 Core 4 Depth 4 metaG | ecosystem: Environmental > Aquatic > Freshwater >... | reverse complement strand
GCTGGTTAGGTCTTGCTCCTGTCTGCCCCTCAGCCAAATTGATGCTCTTTTCAACCGTTGAGTAGCATTGCATCAAGGCATCAAGGCCTATGATCGGATCGGACATGTACTTGAATACCTTGGCCCCATCAAAATGCAGCGTTATGAGCTCTATAGGCTTGCCTGTGTTATCGTCTGGATTGATGCTACCTTCTCTTTCATCCCTCACTCTGATAATTGGAACTATCCACTCTGTTGCTTGGTCGCGTATTTCTGGGGGTATCTGATTCTCTCGCTGTGATGTGCATATCATATCAAGGCCAGACTTGCGCCCCGCTGCAGAGATCTCAGCCAGGATAGTAGCTTGTGAAGTATTCCATTTCTTGATCCATAGCGCCACATCATCTATCAAAGCTGTGCAATGCTTCAAATTCATGAAATCATCCACAGTATTTATGCATGCATCCCACTCTTTCTTATCTTTCTTATCTTGATTGTGCCACACAAGCCCCAAGTTGGCAGCCACATTCCCACCAAAGAAGGCTTTTTGTGATAGAATGTCCATGGCTTTCAATGTCTTGCCGGATCCCTTCTGCTGGACCAGCCTGAAAACATCCATGTTATAAAACTTAATTGGTACTCTTTCAGTCTCTTTCCACATTTCCCCTGTGTCTGGGTCATCCTTCCAAGTCTCATAATAAAGTTGGTCAAAATCAAGCCTTTGAAATGGATCTTCGGCTTGGTCAATGGTGCCAGTAATTAAAATTAAGCTGCTCATGCTTTCTTATAGTCACCACAAAGCGCATGTTTACTACCATCTTCACACATACCATAAATCCGCTTGGCCAGTATCCTACAGGGATCTTTAGCAGGATATTGGCAAGTATCACATTGTTCTTTTGTCATTATACCTCTGATTTTACCCAATCATCATAGGTTTTTGACTGTGATCTTTCATATTTATCCTGTATGATAAGACAATATTCAGAATAGGTTATTTTTTCGTTGTTTTTTATCTTTTCATAAATTGATTGTATTAAAGTTGTCATTTATTATCCCTGCCATATTGTGACTCTATCTCTTCTTTGCTTATTCTCTCTTTCTTGAATCCAGCCCACCCGGCGATCTTCCCACCCAGCGTTTGGTTATCTTCTGGCATGCCTGCATTGGCTCTTCTTTCTCTGATGTGTTGCTTGGCTTGATGGCCACCTACACCCAGGTTAAGGCGCTTCTTTGAGAGCATGTCAATTTGAGCGAGGTTTATAGGGATCTTATCAAATACCTGATTGCCTTCATTATCCAAGATTGGATTACCGGCACGATCATATTTAGGCTCTTCAAAGTAAGCCCAGTCTTTCAAGCGAGCAAGCGCCTGGGCATAGTTCACATTTTGGAAAAGGTATGATTCCCGGGTAGTAATGTTTCCTTTCACATCCAATTCAGTAGGATTATCATTTTCATCCCTATATTCCTCATTGAAATGAATCAGAGCAGCAGCAGAATCTGGCACTTCCCCCTTCTCTTCCCGATGTACAAGAGTGGCTCTATAATCCCTTTTCTGGATCATGAGATATGTCTTTTCTGCTATCTGCTCAAATGCTTTGATCAGGCGCTCATCAATGGGGAGATTATTACTAGGAAGCATAACTTCAACTTTCTTCTCTTCTGACATTTTTAAGGCCTCAGTGTTGAATTGATATACTGTAAGGATTGAATGATATAAGCATCATTCGTATCAATCGCCTTCTTGACTGTGCTGAGATACACAGCTACACCCACAATAAGCAGGATAGTAAATCCAATTGCCAGTAAAAGCACTCTCAGATTTGCTATGAGCTCAGGGGCGCCAACCTCTCGGCCAAGAGCATAATATTGGTTGGCTACTCTCTGCATGTGCATGCTATCCTCTGCATCGTCCAGTGTTGCATCAGCAGTATCTATGAGAGGCTCTTGCTTATCAATGTGCCAGAAAAACACATTTCCCTTCACATCCCTGGGGAGCTTAAACATCCTATCCTTGAATGATATGTAATTCATGCCTGTCTTTTCAGCCCAGAAGGTCTTAGGTTCGATTATCTCACTTACAAGAACCACTTGGATATAATCCTGATCCTTATGAAACATCTTTCCTACAAACCCATCTTTTGGGCTTTTAGAGTCAATTTTGTAGGGATGCATACCTTCTATGAGATCCTGGGGGGAAAGCACCTCTATTTTTTCAGCTTTCTTCTTCTTCCCAAAGATCTTACTGAAAATGCTTTGTTTAGGTTTTGATAGGATGGGAGACTCAGCAGGAGTTATTAGAAGTGTAGGAGAGGTAGAATGATACTCTTGCTTCATAGCCACATTTCCCTTACAATATCTTTTATGCATCTCAATACTCTTAAGATTGTCCTTCCCACAATCTGGGCATTTTCCAGCGCTCATTTTTCCTCACTAATCTGAGATATCCACACCAATATTGAGATCATCAAGAGAGGCATAATATCATCTAGTGGTGTATATATTCCCATATATAAACTACAGTGAAATATATATGCATAACCCGTAATTACAAACAAAACCATATATAAGGTGCTCAGTGGCTTTGTCTTCACATGTTCTATAATTCCTTTCATAATTTTTGTCATTTGTTATCCCATCCATTTTGTTCCATTTCTTCCTGTATCAATTCACGTACGAAAGTAGCAGGAGGCTTATCTGTATGCTTTAATATTGCAGCATATTGTGTTTCTGTAATCCATACATTTACCATAATAGTAATAGTAGTAGTACTCATACTAATAGTTATTGATAACAATCCTGGTAATAGAAAGAATATAAGCAAACCAAGACAACTATCTTTTGTGAACTTAAAAAATCATTTGTTTTATCCTGGTTTACTTGGTTTACTGTGGTTTACTAATTAAGATTAAACCTAATTCGCTATGTGTTGACACTGGAAAAGCTGGTTTACTCGTTTTTGTGGTTTTCAAGTATAGAGAGTAAACCAGAAAAAAAACAATAAAACATAAAACAAAGTTTACTCTTTTACTCTATATATTATATATATTTTATTAAACTATGTAATAGTTAGTCACTAGTAAACGATTTAGGTTTACTCACAGAAATTAAACCACATTAAACTAGTAAACTATGCATCACAGCATATCGTTTTACTTGGATTAAACCATGTTTATTCCACAAACGAAAAGTATATATGTTTCTAATACTATTATAGTATTAGGGTAAATATGACAGATAATAACAAAAAAGTAATAATAAACTTAATTCTTCAAGGAGAAGACGAACAGACAAATACAGATTATGATAAATTCCTTGATTTAAAGGATGTAATCGGTAAGACCAAACCAAATACTGAGATAATAAGAGTATGTATAAGAGCAACTCATAAAGAATTACTTGGTTAAGACATGACAGATGAGATATTAGGAGAAGCACGCAAATATGTTTCTCGTGGATGGGTCGTTCATCCATTATCAGATCCGTGTGTTGGTAATTCAATCCCACCCACAAGCGCAGGTAAAAAACCTCTTGTATCATCTTGGCAGAATTTAAACACTCCATCAGATGAACAGTTAATAAAATGGTTTAAGAACACAAACAATAATATTGGCCTGGTCTGTGGGAAAAAATCAGGACTAACAATAATAGACCTTGATAAAATGGATTGGTTGTGCGCGTTAATTCCACCAAAAGAATTTGATATTGATAAAACACTTATCTCAGGACGAACAACGGGAAGAGGACATATATATTTTAAATATGAACCAGAATTAAAAAACCTGAAGCTACATGAACTTGGTATTGAAATATTAAGCGATGGAAGCAACGCAGTGATGCCACCATCAACACACCACTCAGGAGACAAATATAAATGGAGACAAGAACAGGAACCATTAAAATTTCCAAAAATAATCAAGAAAAATATAGATATATTAAAATCTTTTGTGGGGAAAGCTCATAAATGCAGACCATGCGTAAAAAGTGTAATATATGAATCTAACGATTCAATGCATGGGAATGATGGAAGACGATTAATGTTAATGGTATCGACAGAATTAAAAGCAAATGGTGTCACAGAGGATGAGATCGAACTATACTCACATAAAGTTTATGGAGACAGTTTTGATTCAGATAGAACACGAACAGAGTATAAAAACTGTGACCCTAACAGAACATGGAAATGTGAAACAATTAGACAAGAATTTCCTGTGTTGTCTAAAATGTGTGAAGGATGCCCCACCAGACAACTTGATAAGGATTATATTGATGTTGAAACAAAAGAAAAGGCACTAACTATACTCCAAAACAGCGATCCAATTGATTATATATTAAAAACATGGAATAAAATACACGTATCAGACGTTTCTTTTGGATTTGTTTTAATGTGTTCTGCATTATCCTCATCTATTATAAATAGCGATGGAATTCAGATAAACTTCAATGGAGACTCAGGAGGAGGAAAATCACACGCATGTAGAACAATGTTACATTTAATACCTAAAAAATATTGGTCAAAAAAATCGTTAAGCAACAAAGCATTATTTTACACAAAATCAATACAGAAAGGAACAATTCTGTTCTCTGACGATGTAATATTAAGTGATGATCTTAAAACAATATATAAAAACAGTGTGAGTGATTTTCAGGAAGAGATTGAACACGAAACCGTCGATATACAGAGAAAAGCCATAACAATGACTGTACCATCACAGATAACATGGTGGCTCACAGCAGTAAGCGACCCTGGAAACAACGAAATAGAAAGAAGGAATCTAAAAATAGTCATTGATGTGAATAACACACGATATAATAGTATATCTGAAAGATTGATGGAACGAAAGCAGAAAGGTGAAGCCAAATATCCTGATTATCCAGAGGTTTTTGTTTGCCGAGCAATTTTTGACATCATAAAATCCACACAAGAAAAGATCATCATCCCATATAAAATAAAATTCAATGAAAATATAGGGCTGGATACTCAGAATATATTATATGAATTGATATATTCAACTACATTGATAAACAAATATAAAAGAAATAAAAACGACTTAGGAGAAATAATAAGCACACTAGACGATTTTAAACTTGTTATCGAGAATTTCGCAAAGATAAGCGACACACAAATAAGTAAATTAACAAAAGGAGAGCTTGATGTTGCAAAATTCATGAAAAAGACCGCATCTGAAAGTTCAGGGCTCGGATCAGTAACAAGTGAAGATATACAAAAGAAATTTGATAAGAGTAAGGGATGGGTCTCACAAATTTTCAACGGAAAGAACGGATCAGGTGGTTTACTCCAAAAATTATCAAATATTGTTGAGGATGATATTTCAAAAAAAGAAGGTGATGATGAAACAACACGACGAAAAGAATATAGATTTATGGGAAATTGGAACGAATTAGAGCTATATTCAAATATAGCCACAATTATAACAGAACAAACGAGAATAAATACATCAGATGATAGCGAAAGCCACGAGGATGAGTTATAAGGCACAAATATTAATGAGTTAATGTATTATGAGGTAGAAAATGATATGTAAACACAATGTGATGAATATATACGGTGTTGTGCATCAATGCGCACACTGCGGATATGTTAGTATATTAAATACCGAGGAAATTGAAATATGCAAACAAAAATATACTCCCAGATGCAATGTAAATATAATAAATGGAATGGATGCACAAAAACAAAACCCAACGGCAGACAATATAAATACTGTATGCCAAAAACATGCATTAATTTTAAATATAGATGAAGACACAAAACAATATGATGCAGAAATACACATACAAGGCAAGGACATTTTTGAGATCCTTGAAGGCCTTGAAATTATCAGAGAGCAAATCCATAGAGATAATGGTCTTGTTTGGAGTGAGTATCAATGAATGAAGACTATGCTATATTTGGATGGATTTGTTTCATGGCTGGAATGGGATTTTCTATACTTTTGACTTGGTGGGCTGGAGGATGTTAAAATGAAAACAGAGGCAGAAGTAAAAGCAAAGCTGCATGAGCTCAGAGCAGCACAAAAGAGAGCCCTGGATGAAAGGATGACATGGAGCATCATAGACACAAGGCATCGGATTGACATACTGGAATGGGTGCTTTCTATGAGGGATGAGTTAGAGTAGTGTCCGAATCCTGCTAGTTTTTACTTTTTCCATCAACTTATATCTTTTTTAATTAATAACTATAAATACCATTAATTCCATATAGTTACAATACTATGGAACAATCAAAAAAACTCAAATTCTTTGCTTATTGCAGAGAAAGTATAGACTTAAAATCTGGTATAGAAATTCAAAAGGATGCTATTTTGAGATATTCTCAGGCATACAACTTAGAAATAACTAAATGGTTCATTGATAATGATCATTCAGCATATACATTTAGACCAAACTTTGAAAAGATGTGGAGTACACTAATAGAGTGTGATGGAATCATTGTAAATGACATTACACGCTTTGGAAGAAATGATGCAGACCTTTTGTATAGATTCAATGAGATGAAGGCTCAAAACAAATCCTTGATCCTCATTAAAGAGAACATAAACTCTAGTAATCCTGAAACTGCTTTCTTCATGAAGCTTCTTGCTTTGTTTGCAGATAGAGAAAGAAATTGTATTCGAGAAAGACTTGCAGCAGGAAAAGCATATGCAAAGGTCAAGGGAACTAAGTCAGGCAAGCCCATGAATAGACCTGAGAAGATCATTGATTGGAAGAAATTCGATGAGTATCATGGAAAGGGGCTTAGTATTCCATCAGTAGCCAAGATGCTTGAAGTATCAAAATCCAAGCTTTATAACGCTTTGAAGGTGAGAAAGTGAGTGATAAAATAGTTGAACATCATATAAAATATGTTGAAACACACGGATATGATGAAACTGAGTTTATAACCGACACCGAACACCAAAGAATCAATCATAGAGAATTGTTCCCTATGGTTACTCCTGAGGAACTTGCTAAAATATCCAGAGATGCATATAAAAGAACAAGAAAAATGAAAGACAATAGACGTGATTATATAAGAGAAAATTGTTTTATTAGACCATCAAGAGAACATATGAAGCAATTAACACAAAATAAACCTATAATATAGATGCGAGAGGCAGTACAAAAGAAGGCGATAATATGAGAGTATTGGATTTGTGCACAGAGTTTGGATCAGAGACAGCAGCATTTAGGGATAGAGGCCATGAAGTTGTGATGCTTGGAATAGATGGGAATGTTGATATAAAATGTGATGTGAGGCAGTATTATCCTTCAATTGATGATAAGTATGATGCTGTGTTCTTTCATCCCCCCTGTCCAGAGTTTTCACTTGCTAACTATAGACTTGGTGCTTGTAAAGACAGACATCCGGATATGTCGATTGTCTGGGCAGGACAAAGGATAATTAACACACTTAATCCTGAATATTGGATTATGGAGAATCCAAGAGGATGCATGCGTTATTTTGTAGGTAAACCACAATACACCATTAATTATGGTGACTTTGGTCATTATTCTCAAAAACCAACTGATATATGGGGAGTGATGCCTTTTTTCCAATCATCACAAATCGATAAAGTAATCCACAACAACACAGCTTATAACAACGGATGCAGAGATCCAAAAAAAAGGGCATTGCTGCCTTATGCCCTAAGCTTGGAGATGTGCAAAGCAATTGAAAGAGAACTATGATAATGAGCATCTTTTTTATTACCAATTGATATATATATACACGCATCATATGTATGTATGCCAGGGAATAGTACCCAAAGCTCAGTCACGCAATCCCTGGCCTCCTAGTAACAAAATAAAGAGAGGTAATAAAATATGGAAACATTGGATCAAATTTTAGCAAATCTGAAAAAAGATGCAAATGCCTATAATAATGGCATGACAAAAGAAGCATGGATGCAGGAATGCAACAGGGATGATTAAAATGAATAACTCAAATGACTTTAACCCTATGTTCTTTTGTGTTTGTATAGTAATTGCGGTTATATCATCGATGTTTATGATGCTGTGAGGTAGTAAAATGACAAAAGAAGAAATCCAACAGAAACACAATGAAATGATTGCAGAGCTTATCAGATTAGGCCATGCGATAGAACGCAAAGAGAACTTTGAAACTAAAATAGAGGTAATATAATCATGAAGATAGAATATATCAATGGTCAAAGAATGAAAGTATCAACTCTTGACGATCTTAAGACTGATTGGGATATAACCAATACAAAAGTTATTCCTAAGAGTAAGAGATCAAAATTAGCAAGAGCCATATGGGGGCTATGATTATGCAAAATAAATGTCCATATGCAAGCAGATGCAAATTTTTCACATTTGAAACATTCACATGTAATAATGAATGGTGGACTTGTGGGATCTATAAATGTGGAATGATACCAAGCAAGCAGGTGAAGTAAAATGATAGTAAAAAAAGAAGAGTGTAGAGAATGTGCAGTATATTATTTTAAAAATACATCATATCCTTGCTGTGCATGCACTAGAAACACATTAAGAATAAGTGATAAGTTTTGTAAAAATAACGGTGATTAAAATGGAAAGACTAACAGAAATGCGCTTTGAAGGCACTGATAGAGTAGAAGCATGGTGCCCGAAATGCCATACATGGATATCAGAGGTTGGCATGATTGAAGATTGCCATCCATACAATCGGGATTATGCTTACTGTGAGGCTTGTCATACTGGTCTGCTCAGGAGTGATGAAGTGGTTACTGTGTGTATGGGTGAAGGTGAATAACCATGTCTGAAATCTTTTGTCAATACGGGAAAAAAGGCGTCTGTAAGCAACAAAAAGTTGTTGCATTGAATGAAGCTATGGAATGGAGAAATGCATTGGAGCAAAGAATTGTATTTCTTGATCATTTGGATCAGCTATGTAAAAAACATTTTGCTTTCACAAGACAGAGATATGAAAGTGGATGGGATGAAGTGGTAGAGATAACAGAAGGGAAATAACATGGCATCACTCAAAATAGGCAAGCCAGGCAGGCGCCCAGGCTTTCATTTAACCGATGATCAGAAAAGGCAAAGATCAGAGCAAATGAGAGCCATTTGTCAAGCAAAGATAGATGCATACTTCAAAGCGAGACCACAACATGAACAGAATTGAAGAGCTCATGACATGCAGGGATCTCATGGAGAAATGCAGCTATCCTATTATAATGCTTGTAAATATTACCGAAGCGATAGACAAAGAAATAAACGAAAGGTAAATAAATATGTCAAAAACTCCTATATTAATCACAGATGCTGAAAAAAATAGACAATGGAATATTGATCCAACATTAAGGCTTAGATATTTCAATTCTAAAGACAAATATGAAAATGATTGTATAAAAAACAATGATATAGCATTTGAAATAATACTGCAATTTACACAAAATCAGAGGTAAAACCATGTTTCCAGGAAGAACACCCAAGAAAAGCAAGCCAGTACAAGGCCAGAAATGCCCTCGATGCAAAGGAACAGAGGATATACTTTCAACCAACAAAAACCCACAAAGGTATTTTTGTGGGAATTGCGGATATACTTATAGTGCTCATGTTTATTACGTAGAGTGATACTATGAAATTATATTCAATTCAAGGAAAATTTTGTAAGCTGATTTGTAGAGACTATATATGGAACTTAAATTTAAGCATTTTGTTTTTTTGAATTTGTTAGATATCATACTTACATGGTATGCCATCACACACTTAGGTTTAAGTGAGGGTAATCCTATTCTTTCACTGATATTTCAAGAAATCGGGCTTGTATTTGGGCTTGTATGCATCAAACTAATAGGACTTGGTATGATTGCAACTATGTTAAATCATATACCTTTAAACATTAAAAAAATAAGTATAAATATTATTTGCTTTATGTTTTTACTTGTTATAGCAAATAATATTTATCAAATTATTGCTTTTTCCCACTAAATGTAAAAGTTCCTGATTCTCCACCTGTTATATAAATATATTGTTTAGGTGGGTTATTTATTTCTTCATATTCGGGTGTATAATATTGGCTCATAGCTGAGTAAGTTAAAAAACTATGATCCATTCCTCCATCTGGATTAACACATATCCATAACGGTTTACCTGGTGCTAGTTGGCTTAATGTACAAGTCTTATCCTGGTATTGTTCAACTGCTATACCTGATATTACCAATGCTGATAATATCAAAATTCCTATCACTATTTTTTTTATCATTGTTTCCTCTGTAACAAAACAAATATTAATATTATCATAGAAATACATATTATTCCCATTGATAATAACAGTAAATATAATTCAAAAGTATCTAACATGTTGGTGATCCTCTATATAAATTACCTGATGAATCTACACAAACATAAGCATTTCCAGCCCCAGCAAGACTTGGTATATTCATAGTTCCATTGCTTCCATACCCATTAAATAAATTCGTATTACTTCCTGTAGTATCCGCTACACCATTACGAGCAAAGAACTGAATTTTCGAGGTATTCAATGAAACATTATCCCATGCATAACCAAATCTACCTACATTATATTCTGTTCTCGCTGTATCATTTCCAACATTGAACATATTAACTGATGCACCACAACCAGATATACAACCACCAGACCCGGAATACATCTTCAGATTCAATGCAGTTAATAAAGTTGTGCGTGGTGTCACAATTTGACCAACACGATAATTAGTGGGGATTTGTTGAGATGATAAAGTATAAAATCCATTTAGTACTTCTATACTAAAATCTCCACTAGATGTTAATTTAGTAATATTTGTGATATTATTACCTTGCATATCTAGCATAGAGTTCATAGTAGTCCTATTATCATACACCGTTATGATGTTTGATTTTGATATTAGTTTCAACCATTCATTTGCTTTTGACATTTCTATTGATGCATAATAATCGCCTATAAATCCACCTAATAAATCCAGTTTGATAAGTGTTTGGTTAGTCCATCCAGCAATATTTATAATAAAATTACCAGATAAATTAAAGTTTGTATCTATCGTATGTCCTGATGCACTCCAGTTCAGGTTTGTTAAATTTGCGTGGTTTGTAGTTCCTGGTGTTGTGCTTCCTGTAATATTTGTATAAAAATTATTTGTCTCAGTCTTAAAAGTAGGTTGTTTTAGTAACCTTAAGGTATCAATTCTCATAACATGGTTTGAATTGCCATTATCTAAATGTTGTAGTCTTACTATAACTGTTCCATTACTCATAATATAATGAGAACTATCATAAATCGCATAGGTACGACCATACCAATCAGGTTCATTGTTGTACACTTTTAATTTCATAAATTCTTCATGAATAGTACACCATACCATTAAATCTACTTGATGAGTTGAAGGTGTTGCAGAGCTTGAAAAATACCTGGATGCAATATCAATTGCATCGAATGAAGTTACATTAAAGAAAAACACATCAATATTAAAGGGATTTCCGGCCGTTTCGTTTCCTTCCCAGTATCCTGCATTCATTTCACTGATAAGCTGTGTATTGTTACCTGAGTTTGGAGTAAGGCCGGTTGAGTTTATGGTAGTTGCATTGATAAAAGTTGTTTCCCCAATATCAAGCTCAGGTAAAACAATTCCAATAATAGCCAGCAGCAATACAGCAAAAAATAGACACTTGCTTTTTTTATCCATATCACTCTATTTATTCATCAAGCGTCTTAATACTTTTCTTGACCTGCTATCGTGCTGTCTTTTTGTGATCCTGCCAGCCTCATGAGCTTTGTCTATGGTGCCAAGATCCTTGAATGCCTGGGTTTGTGTGTAATGCTTCTTTTTGCATGGCATATTAAGCCCTCTTGTAGCGAGAAGCTCTTACTTTCGTGCCATGATCGATGGCTATCTTTGTATTTTCATAGGCTCTTTTAAGCCTTCCTTTTATATCAAGTCGAATAGTAGCCATTATTTAACTCTCCTTGATGTTGCAGATCCTCTCTTTTTACCCATTCTTTTATGTTTCATCTGCTTTTTTTTGGTTGGCCTTGCTCTTCTTTCAGGTTCAAATTTAACATGAGCCTTCAAGAAAGCCCCAAGCCCAGAAGCCCCCTTGACACCTACAACAGCGCCTTTTCTAGCAAGCTCCTTTATTTGTGTCTTTGTAGCGCCCGGGAGAGCGGCTTTTATACCTGCTTCTCTTGCCTTCTCTATTTTTGCATATCGCTTATTTTGCTCTGAAACTTTCTTTTTGGCCACTTCGATCTTTGTTTGTGCTTCTTTTGCTTCTTTATATGCTTTCTTTTCTTCTGCTATGAGTTCCCGCTTTCTTTTCTGTGAGTCCTCAAAGCTCTTTCGTGCTGATTTTATTCTTTCTAGTATTGTTGCCATATTTACCTCATACCCATTGTGTGCTTATGTCCTTTATGAATCTTATTGCGATCATCCCATCAAAGAATATGAATGGAGCCATAACAAGCGCTGATATGAATGCAAGCGTTCCCATACCTTCCGGAATATATATTATTCCACCAATCCATGAAGCATCCGAAGCAGACACAGAAGTGCTTTGATTTGCTGCAGTTGATGTTGGATAGGATGTAGGAGTAGGGGATGATGCATATAGCAGCATAAACGTACCTAATATAGCCATAAGGATGACCTGTATAGCGAGAATCTTTATTTCTGATGTGGTTATAGAGGTCATTCTGAACCAACTCCTGTATTCACATATTTACCGGCCACTTGCACAGCCAAGAATAAGGCCATAAGTATGATCGCTGTGAAATATATCCACCTGGGGAGCCAGTCAAGCGCTGCAAAGACACCGCCAGCAAATCCCCCAGCTATTCCGGTTGCAAAGAACTTAGAGTTATACAAGCATCCTGCTATTACGAGTACCCCAAACAGGATCCAGAGAGGCGCCCATCCAAGGACAGATATAACGATTGCTGTTCCTATCCCTGCAGCCCCCATAATAAAAGATGAATTTTCTCCCATTATTGCCCCCTTCTTTCTCTCATGGATACTACAAGCATGATGCCGATGATAAACACCAATGTCCAGAATAGCTTTGATTGGATGAGTCCTGAGAGCTCACTTGAGGTTTGGCTTGCGGATCCCTCTTCATATATGCTTGTGTTTGTAGTTGGTCTTAAGGCATTCTTTACAGTGAATATAAAGACTGCATTTTCAGATTCAATAGGATCTATGCTTCCAAAGCTCCAATATGCTGTCCAGGTGCCATATGTATATTGCTTTGAGGGATCAATATAATAAGTTCCTGATGTCGCTGAGGCTGGGAAGGTTGCTATTGTGGTTCCGCCTGCATCCTTAACAAGAACATAATCTGTTATTCTCCATACCGGCCTTGTAAATGTAAGATATAAAGTGTCCTGTACATATGCTGTAGAGGGAGATACGCTTATAGTGTAGCTTATTAAACTCTCTTGCACTACATCAGCGCTTGCATAGAATGTTTCCCCACTTTCATTTACACCAGTTAAGGTCCATGTCTCTGTAGCGCTGGAATTTGTAAGGATGTATAAGATCGCTCCAGATCCATTCGAAAGCGTGCCATTCCAGATAGAACCTAAGCTATTGTTTAGATAGAAAGTACCGTTGTATTTTGCATAAAGGGAGCCCCTCATAATGCTGTTATTTGCTGAGGCCTCCGCTGGGGTGGTTGAGCATGAAAACCAGCCTTTTTGTAGTCCTGCATATCCGCTTATTTCACTCCAATATGATACCGCAGGAGTTGAATCTTGGCATGTTGATGTTGTTTCTTTTGGCAAAAGGTTATATTCTGGCTTATCCCACGACACGCCAATCACTGGAGGCCTTATGTCAAATCTCTTATAATTCAATATTTCATTTTGTAAGAATGGCAAATGGCGCATGAGAACAGCATAATAAACCCCCTGTGCCATGCCATCAGTCACCTTTGTGTTTGTCACTGCATGATCAGCCAGTGAGAAGCCTTCAAATGTATACCCATCATCACAATCAATACGAGAGCATATTTGCCACTGATAAAGCCATATTGGCGATGTGCTGCTATATGTGAATGTTGCTGTGATCATGTCACCTGTGAGATTGTAGAAGCTTTTATCAAGTGTGATACTATCAAAGCCCACCGCAGCAGGACTTATAGTTAATATTTGAGGATTTGTAAGCAAAGACCAGGATGAATCATTAGTTCTCTTTGCGAGCAAATACCCATAAATGCTTATTCCTGCCAGATCATTGGATGATGTGGGGAACACTGCCGGCTTTCCGAGTCCGCCTAGATTTGTGAGATCATGCAAGCTTCCTGGTTCTGTTTGTGTGTCTGTGCTCCAACCAGAATAGAAAGTATAGTTTGAGAGCTCATTTGAGATTGTCCATTTGTATGCCAGTGCTGCCCCTGGGGATAGTGTTGTTATGACTGTTCCGTATCCATTTACCCAGGAGAAAGTACCATCTATTCCATCTGGATTGGTTGGTATTTGTGAAAAGCCATATCCTTCATAATTTGTCACATAAGAGCGTATTAAATTCTGTGCTGCTGATGCTATGTATATTTGAAAGTTTGAATATTCAATATCTGTTAAATCTGTTATGCCTGTTAATGTTGCTACTGTTGTCGTTCCTGTTGTTGAATTGTGTTTTAAATATGCACTTATGGCGCCAAGCTGATACCCATAAGTATAATTACTCATTGGATTATCGGCATCCAATACAAGCCCCCCACCAGTAACAGGCGTGGCGCTTGCAACAAGCTCAATATCCTTTTTTAATAATGCTCCTGTTGATGATAGAACAAACACATTTAAATACAGTGTTGCTCCTGTTTTTGATCTTACTAAAACATGCAATCTATCAGATGAGTCCATTTCAATATCATATGCATAAAAAGTATCTGTTCCAATTGTCATAGTTGCATCTATTGTAGCAAACAATTGCGGAGTATAACCCTGTTCTTTAACAAATTTATATATTAATCCTGTTCCTGCTGTGTCAGATACATATACATTCCCAGAAGAATCAAAAGTAAGTTTAGCTGCTTCGAATGTAGGGGGGGTTATTGTACCAGCTTTATGCATAGCATTGCTATTTGTTGGATTTCCGAACGCATCACAACACGCATAAAAACCAAGAGAATAATCTACAGGAGTGATTAATGAAGTGTAAAAAACATTACCTAAAGCGTCCACTCCCCATCTTGTATTATCTATAGGGTTTATCATACCAAACATGCAGTTATTACAGTTCTGAAATATATCCGTTCTGGAATAACTGCCATCCGATCTTAAATCAAATGAATCTATATAACCAGTTGATGCATTCCCATTCGTTATGACGAATTGATCCGTTATAACATTCGTGTACCCCAACCCTACAGGATTACCTATAGTCCAATCAGTAGCAGATACCGACATTGGAAGCAATAACAAAACCAAAAGTAAAAATAATATCTTTCTCATGATCAACCACCCATGAACGCCTTTATCAATGGTCTTGGTTGCTTTCTATCCCATTCAACAATAACAACGCCACCAGGGCGTAAATATACCTTTTCTATTTCTGTGTTTTTTTGATCTTTGCACATATTTAAGCTCCGACTGATAAATAATATGAAATCGTAATGTAGAACATAAGAACAGCAGGTATGATAATATATTCATCCAACGCTCTGCTTATTCTCTTAACTTTTGGTGATGGCTCTATTCCCTCATCACATCCAAAATCTAATGCTGTACTTAAAAGCTCTTTTAATTTCTTAGGCTTTGAGGGAGATCTTACAAAGTTATTCCATAATACATAGATAAGTATTGCAGAGCTTAGAATGACCATAAGCAAAGCGTATGATTGCATCTGCTGCCCTATGATATCTTGGATGCCTACTTCATAAGTTCTATGGGGCATTCCATTTATAAGTTCTAATGTTTCATTCATAAGAATACCTCAAAGACTGATGCAACGCATAAGAACAAAGCTATTATAGGTACACCATACGCAAAAAATGGAACTACAATTACACACATTGTGTTTGTAGTTGTTGCGCATGAAACAAGCCCAGGCACAAGGTCAAGATACCATACAACAAGCGGATTAAGAAGGGCATAAATAAGAATTGCTGTAAGAAGAGCAACCCCAAGACTCACACCAATTCGGGTTTTGAAATCAAACATTTATTTCACTCCTTTTAAGAGTCCGTTTTGCTTAGCGATAAACATACTTTTTACAAGGCATACAAGGACAAGGACAAGCCAGAAAGTATTAAAAAGCTGCCCCCATCCAAGATAATCAGAATTAGCAAAGAATATAGGATCTGTGCTTTGTGTGTTTGCGAAGATTGCAGCCATGAAGAATCCTATTAAGATAAGCATCATGCCATCTTCAACGCATGAAATATACTCAACAACGAATAGAAGAAATATAAAAAAGATTATGAAATTAATATCCAAGGGGATCAACCCCAAGGATAATTAACTTTTTGTTCATTTACTCTCACATCTGGATCTTAACACCAGCGGACTTAAGCAAGCCGATAAGGATACCAGCAAGGCCGATTACTGCGACGAAGCCCCATATCAAAACAGTGGTTGCGTCCCAGGTCGTTGTATTGGTCTGGAATAATATACCCAGAGCTACACCACCCACAAGGATGGCGATCAGGATCAGGTCTACTGCTACTTTTACAACACTCATTTTAATTCACTTCCTCTTAGAGTTATTTTAGTTTGAAACATACAGGATATAATAAGTACTCACTACTATTTATATCTATGCTTTATTATATTAATATAATTATTAAGTAATATATATTACTGGGTAAATATACTATTTTCTATTTTATAGTATATAAAATAGATGCGTTCATTACAGAAGGTATGATACCGA
>Ga0079037_100000598_pt1 | contig 16832 bp, 16 predicted proteins | sample Mud3Dept4metaG_FD_71479 | JGI IMG/M metagenome (GOLD analysis project Ga0079037, IMG submission 71479) | Freshwater wetland microbial communities from Ohio, USA, analyzing the effect of biotic and abiotic controls - Mud 3 Core 4 Depth 4 metaG | ecosystem: Environmental > Aquatic > Freshwater >... | reverse complement strand
TTCATCGACTCGGACCTGCCCGCTAACTCCACGGACGGCATGTCGAAAATAGTGGATTTCCTCGGTGAGGTCCGCGCCCAGGCGGGCTTCGGCGAAAGTTCGGTCGCCTGTGCGGAGATCGACCTCGCCGCCCTGCGCCGCTACCGGCGCCGCCCCGGCATGGGCAACCTGTTGTCCCGCCAGCGTCTCGAGCTGTTCTCGGCCGTGTATGGCGGGCCATCCGTATACCCGGCCAACACGCTGCTCGCCCCGGACGGCTCCGTCACGGTGCCGGACCGCAGCCACTTTCTCGAAACGCAGCGCAAGGTCATCGAGCGGCTGGCGACGCTGGGGCTGGTATGATGCTGCAGTGCAAGGTAGATTCGATCAGTTAACAGGCTAGAGGAGTCAGGCGCGTGCGCAGAATCATGGTGGGCGTCAAACGCGTGGTGGACTACAACGTCCGCGTCAGGGTCAAGCCGGACAATTCCGGGGTCGCGACCGAAGGGGTCAAGATGAGCATCAACCCCTTCGACGAGATCGCGCTGGAGGAGGCTCTGCGCATCAAGGAGCGCGGCCTCGCCGACGAGGTTCTAGTGGTGAGCATCGGCCCTGGCGACGCACAGCAGCAGTTGCGCACGGCACTTGCGATGGGTGCGGATCGCGCCGTCCTGGTGCAGACCGACGCGGTCGTCGCCCCGCTGTCGATCGCGAAGATCTTCCACAAGCTGATCGACAAGGAACAGCCGTTCCTCGTGCTTCTCGGCAAGCAGGCGATCGACGACGACAACGGCCAGACCGCGCAGATGCTGGCCGCCATCTGGGATCGCCCGCAGGCGGTCTCCTGCTCGAAGGTCGAGATCGCCGACGGCAAGGCCACGATCACGCGCGAAGTGGACGCCGGTCTCGAGACGCTCGAACTCGACCTGCCCGCGGTGCTGAGCGTGGACCTGCGGCTCAACGAGCCGCGCTACGTAAAGCTGCCCGACATCATGAAGGCCAAGAAGAAGCCGCTCGACACGCTCGGGCTCGCCGACTTCGCCGCCGCTGACGCGCCCGCGTTCACTACCGTGAAGGTGGAACCGCCGCCGCAGCGCCAGAAGGGCATCATGGTGAAGGACGTCGCGGAACTCGTGGACGCGCTCAAGAAAAAGGGGTTGGTGTGATGAGCAAGATCCTGATCGTTGCAGAACACGACGGCGCGAAACTCAATTCCAGCACGCTCAAGTGTGTCGCCTGCGCTGCGAAGGTGCCGGGCGCCTCCGTGGACGTGGCGGTGCTCGCAGCGGACTCGGCGGCCGTCGCGGCCCAGGCCGCCGGCATCGCCGGCGTCGGCAAGGTGATCGCGGTGGACAATCCCGCGAACAGGGAGCCGCTGGCAGCCGTGCTGGCGCCGCAGGTGGCAAAGCTCGCCGCGGGTTACACACATGTCTTCGGCCCATCGACGACGTTCGGCAAGGACCTGATGCCGCGCGTCGCGGCGCTCCTCGGCGTGGGCCAGGTGAGCGACATCATGGCGGTCGAAGGCGCGCATCGCTTCAAGCGGCCGATCTACGCGGGCAACGCCGTGCTCACGGTCGACGTGCCCGCGGACGCCAAGGTGGTCGCCACGGTCCGTGTCGCGTCCTTTGAGGCCGCCGCGTCTGGTGGCGGCGCGATCGTCGAGAAGGCGGATCCGGGTGTCGCCCTGCCCTCGCATACGCGCTTCGTCGCGCGCTCTGGCGCCACGACGGGCCGCCCCGACCTGCAGAGCGCATCGCGAGTCGTCGCTGGCGGCCGTGCGCTCGGCAGCGCCGACGGCTTCAACATCATCTACAGCCTCGCCGACAAGCTCGGCGCGGCCGTGGGCGCGTCGCGCGCCGCGGTGGACGCCGGCTACGTGCCGAATGACCTGCAGGTCGGCCAGACCGGCAAGATCATCGCCCCGGAAATCTACTTCGCCATCGGCATCTCGGGCGCGATCCAGCACATGACGGGCATCAAGGACGCGCGCACGATCGTGGCCATCAACAAGGACGGCGAGGCGCCGATCTTCGAGGCGGCGGACTTCGGGCTCGTCGGGGACCTGTTCGCGATCGTCCCGGAGCTGGAGAAGCAGCTCGGCTGATTGCGCCCGGGAGCGGACCAGCCGGTTCAGGGCAGAGTATCGGTCAGCAGCTCCAATGCCGACGCCGGCATCCGCTCCAGTGGGCGGCGTATGCGTCGGTATCCCTCGAGGCAATCTGCGCTCCACGGCAGATTGCTGCGCACCCAGTAGCCGAGCGTTTCGCGCCACGTCGCACCGCTCCAGCAATCGCGAGCAGCTGCCAGCGTGAGCCGGCCACGCGCGACCGAGACCTGCATCAGGCGCTGGCCCTTGCGCTGCTCGCTGCCCATCAAGTGACGGAACCGCTCAAAGTAGCGGACCGCCCCGTCGATGGCCTCTGCCGAATTCGTAATCGTCCCCGGTCCGGCGCTGGCGAAAAAGACGTAGGTCGGCTCGGCCAGCCGCAGCGCAGGCCCATGGCGCGCGACCAACCGGGTCCATAAATCGTAGTCCTGCCAGGCGGGTTGAGATTCATCGAACATGCCGATCTCCCGCACCCGGTCGGTGCGCATCAGCGCCTGGTTGCCGACCTCGTTGCGCGTGAGGAGCCGGTCGAGCCCGATCTCCAACCGCTGGCCGCCCCGGACGGCATACCAGCGCCGGTTCGCCGACACGACGTAGCGCGCGCTGCACACGAGGGAATAGCAGTCCTGGTACGCATCCAGCAACGACGAGAGTCGGGTGGGCAGCATCAGGTCGTCGTCGTCGATGCCGGCCAGGAACTCCCCTCGCGCCTCGCGTATGGCTCGATTTCGCGCGGCTGGAGCGCCGCTCGGTACCGGCTGCCGGAAGATGCGCACCCTCGAATCGCGCGCGGCGAATCGGGCGAGCACCTCCGACGTCAGGTCCGTCGATGCGTCGTCGACCACCAGCAGCTCGAGGTTCGGGCAGTCCTGCCGCAGCACCGAACGAATCGCGCGCGGCAGCTGCTCGGCGCGGTTGCGGGTCGGCAGGTAGACCGAGACCAGCGGGGAGTCAGCCACGGCCGGGACGCATCGAGGGCGATCCACGCAGGATATCAAACACGCGAATCCACATGGCCTCGACACGCATCATCAGCCGCGACGACTGGCCTGCGAGACGCTGGGCGTGTGCGGCCCGATCACGCAATGTCTCGTCGAGCAGGTCGCAGGCCAGCGGCGCGCTGCACTCGCGAAGCAACCACTGGCCGGCGCCGAATTCGTCGAAGAGTTCCCGGTACTTGTGGCTCCAGGACGTCCCGATGCAAGGCACTCCCTGTGACAGCGCCGCCACACAGCCGTGGAACCGCGAACAGACCACGGCCGCGGCTGCGCCGATGACCCCCTTGACGGCACGCGGATCGGCCTCTTCCACGGTGCGCAGATCTCCCACCATGCCGGCGATCCTCGCACAGAGCCGCGCGTCTTCGCGCCCTGCGTGATTGAGCAGCAGCACGCTGCGTCCCTGTTTGCGCAGCCGGATCGCAAGGCTCGCAAGAAAGTCGACATAGCCCGAGCGCCATGCTTCATCGGGATTCATTGCGGCGGTCATCTGGTGATTCGGGATCAGCAGAATGGTCTCGCCATCGACGCCCCAGCGCCGGGCCACGGACGAGTCACCCGGGACGTCGATCGAGAAATCCGGATAGAGTTCGAGCCGGTCCGCAAGGCGCGGGTTCAGGTCGACCAGGAACCGCTCCGATTGTCGGTCGCGCACGCAAACGAGTGCCGCTCGGTCGAGCGCAGCGCCGAACTGCGCCGCTGCGCGACCCCGGCTGAACGGCCCGAAGGCCTGGGGCAGGAAAATATACGGCCTGCCCCGGTCTGCAAGACGGTCGATTTCGGCCGCGGCATAGCGCATCAGCCACGGCGTCCAGCTTCCGCCATATGCGTAGCCAGAGGCGTCGAGAACTGCGTCGAGACGGCCTTCGGCAACGAGGCTTCGCCGCGCCAGCGCCTCGTTCACTGCATCCGGCCATGCATGGCTCAGGCCGTTCAGGTCGAACCAGCGCTTGCGCAGCCTGAGCTTGCGGGACGCTCCAGTCGACGCGATCCGGGCATCCGGAGTGTTCCGCCCGCCGTCGAGCACGATGCCGGCACCGGGGATCGTCGCCCGCAGGCGCTCCAGCACTGCGAGCAGCATGAGGTGCGCGCCTTGATTCTCGAAGTGAACGCCCTTGATCTCAACGATCATGACGGCTCCGGGCCAGCGCGACGCGCAAGTGGCTCGCGTAAAGAGAAATGTCCCGCCAGCGCAGCGGCAGCAGCAGCGACTTCGCCATCATCCACCCCATCGGCCGCGTGCGCGCCGAAAAGAGCAGTGCCAGCCATCCGGCACTCGCATACGAGATCACGGTCGCCACCGCGGCTCCGATCGCCCCATAGACCGGTATCAACATCAGGTTGAGTGCGACGTTCATCACCGCGCCGGCCACGTGAGTCACCAGCGAGAATCGAAGCAGGTCCTCGGCCAGCAACCAGCGGCTCAACAGGGCACGCATGAAGATGAATATGCCCGCCCAGATGTGGATCTGCAGAACCGGTGTCGCGGCCGAGAATGCCGTGCCGAACAGCAGGTGCACCAGCGGCCGGCCCGCGAACTGCAGCAAGACCGCAAGCGCCAGCGCCACGGTGAACAGCGCATCGAGCGAGCCCTGCAGGCTGCGCTGGTAGGCCGCAGCGTCGGACCGACGACTCCAGAGCGCCGGAAACACGGCCCCCATCAGCGCCACCGGCACCATGTACCAGACCTCCGACAACCGGGCCGCGACTGCGTAGATACCGGCCTCCTCGACGCCCCGCAGGCGCTCGAGGAGCACGATGTCGATGCGCAGGTAGATCACCTCCGCGATCCCCGACGCAAGCAGCCACGGCGACCTGGCGGCGAACCAGCGAACCCATTCAGGCGACCGGGCTGGCCTCAGCCAAGCTCCGCCCGTCCGTCGCAACGCCAGCAACGAGGCGCCACCCAGCAGAAGGTACTCGATCGCGAATACGCAGGCGACGGGGATGGGATCGCGCGTCGCGACCGCAACCACCATCTTGAGCAGCGCCGCGAGCACGGCGACACCCGTGCGCCACGGCACCAGCGCGGCGGCCTTGAACTGCACCTGGAACCAGAACTCGGCCACCTGCAGCGACGTCGCGAACTGCGCCGCCAGCAGCACGAGGACGACCCAGCGCCCTGCAGGCCGCGTCTCGAACCAGGCCCACCAGGCGAGGCCGACTCCGAACGCCAACGCGCATCCGGCGAGCCGCAACAGCAGCGCAGCCCGAAGCACGGCCGCATGGTCCGCTGGCTTCTCGAGCAGCGCGCGCGCTACGAGTCCGCTGATCCCGAACTGCGCGAGCGGTGCCAGCAGGCCCACGAGAGCGAGCACGTAGCTCAGCTCGCCGTATTCGGCTGGTCCGAGCGCGCGGACGATCACGACGCTGGTGACGAGCGTCAGCCCCAGCAGCGCGAAACGCTCGGCGAGCCACCAGCCGCCGTTTGCCGCAACGCGGCGCAGGAACGGTTCCGGTCCCGTCACGACAGGCGACGGGGTCAAGGCGTGTAGTCGTTGCTCGTCCTGAGCAGCGACTGGCTCGGCTTCTTGGCCGAGAACGGCACGCCGCCCTGCGGGTCCGGGTAGCCGAGCGCGATCAGCATCACCGGCCGGAGATGCCACGGCAGGTCCAGGGCCTGCGCCATCGCGCGCTCGAGCGGTTCGATGTCAGGCCAGTTGATCGGGCACGAGGCGAGTCCGAGCGTTTCGAGCGCCAGCATGAACTGCATGGCCGCGAGCGACGCATCGATGTAGGCGACGTGGCGGTCGCGCTCATCCGGGTAGCACCCCAGGTCGCCGAGCAGCACGACGACGGCGGGCACGTTCTGCGCGTAGCCCGTCGTGCCCATCGCGATCGCGGCGATGCGCCGAGCGTCCGCAGGATCGTCGAAATACCTGAACAGGAACGGCTGGCGGTTGCAGGCACTGGGCGCCTGCACGGCAGCGGCGAGCGCCTTCGTCACGAGGTCGGCCGGCACGTGGCGCTGCTCGAACCAGCGCACGGAGCGGCGCTGTCGGCACAGGTCCAGGAACTGCTCGTAGGAAACACCGGAGACGGGCGCATGGCCTCTTGGCCGTGGAGCGCACGCGGGCCCCGGTCCTTCCACCGTGCGCGGCCCCGATCGCTCGAACAGTGCTCTGGCCCGCGAGATCGGCGCGGTGTCTGCGACGACCCGGAAATACTCCGCTAATACGTCCGTCGCCCACTTGTCCTCGATCGGGTCGAGCCGACCCGAGACGCGCAACCGCGCCAGTTCCGCAACCGTCTCTTCGATGTAGTCCGCGGCGAACACGGCCTGCCGTGGCCGCATCACGAGTCCTTTCTCGAGTCGGTGAGTGTTGCGCCGGAGGAGCGGACTGCTGCGGAGCGGTGCATTGAGGCCTTGCTGATACGCAAGGCGACCAGCGAGGACGGCACGGTGCTCGCGACGAAAACGGCGGCTCAGGAAGAGGTAGTAGGCGGAGGCCACGAAGCCGCTGCGCGAAGTCAGGGGCAGCAGCAACCGATCGAGCCGATCGGCCAGATCCCGGATGAGGCGCTTGGGCATGGGATGGCCAATCCTAGCGGGGCAGCCGCGTGAGCGCAAAAACGCGGCACAAAAAAAGACGGCGGGGATTGCTCCCCGCCGTCGCAGTCACAGACCTGAACCGCTAATTACGGAGCAGGCACGACCGGCGGCGTGGGCGAGAAGCCCAAACCGTAGTAGAACGTCCGGCCGTTGCTGGTGTTGACCACCGTGCCACGATCGCTGCCGCCGACGTTGTAGGCGCTGTAGACCTCGATGTCCTTGTCAGGCGCAGTGAACGTCAGGAGGATCGCGACCTTGCCGCTCGTCGCAGAACCCATCGCAGTCGCCACACACGCGTTGATCGGACCCGAGAGCTCGGTTACCTTAAGTTTGCCGACGGCACCCACCGGACATTTGCCGTAGACACTGCCGTTGTAGTAGATGTCAGCGGTCGCATCAGCATTGATCACGCCCTTGTTCGCGGCGTAGATGATGCGGCTGGTCTCCCCGCCGTACGGCATGTACTGGATGTACACCTGGGCGCCATTGATTCCCCAGATGCCCGGATCCCAGGACAGGCCGGTCTTGCCGTTGTTGGTCGTGCTGCCGAGGTAGTACTGCCACTCGACCGTGGCGGTCCAATCGGTCGGGTTGAGGATCTTGTTACCCGGAGTTTCGAAGAAGCCCGTGCTGACGGCACCCGAGGACGGGCCGTCCCAGACGAGCTGGTTGCAGGTCGACGTGTTTTCGGCCGAATAGCTGGAATAGTCGATCCAATTGTCGAACTCGGCCGGTTCGCACACGCCGTCGTTATCGGAATCGACCCAGGCGAAATCACCGTTGATCAAGATCGTCGAACCAGAGACCGTTACGCGCGGGCTTTGGGTCGCCCAGACCGTCGGTACCGCAGTGTTGGTGCCGTTGGTGCTCGTGGTGAAGTTCAGCGTGTCTTCCGAATTGCCAGTGCCCGGGGCGATCGTCTCGGCGTCCAGGAAGGTCAGGCGATCGTCGTACACGTTGATGACGCCGTTCAGGGCCTGCTGAACGCTGAAGCCGAACTCGCTCTTGACCAGGAGGCTGGTCGAGTTGGAGGCCGAGTCAACCAGCTGGCCCGTCTGGAAGCGGTTCGCCTGGTAGTTGATCACGCCCGAGCTGCTTGCCAGCGAAGCGCCCTGCACCGACAGGCCCGAGAACGTGCACTTGTCACCGATCGTGACGCCATTGACGCTGGTGACGCGGAACGCCCAGCCGCCATTGACCGTCGTCACGTAGCCGACCGACGGGACGGTGGGGTTCGTGGACGTGCAGACGACCAGAGTGGGGCTCGGCACCAGCGCGACCGAGGTGGTGCCCGGCAGCGTGATGAAGATGTCGTCCTGATACGTCAGAGCGTTGCCGAAAGTCACGACGACGTCCGGAATGCTCACCCCGGTGGTACCCGACAGGCCCAAGGCCTCTTTCGAATAGTTGTAGGTACCCGCTGGGAAGACCCCAACGTCAGCCAGCCCGGCCGCTTGCGCCGCGCCGGAACTCATCATCGCGACTGCAGCAGTGGCAGCGACGATCTTGAGGTTAAATTTCATAGACCCTGTTTCTCCGTGGATGGTGGACTGGTTAGCGAACGTCCGGACCCTATGGGCCCCTTCGATTCCTGTTGGTTGCTCACAACTAACATCTGACCGGCTCGTTCCAAGCCAGTTCGAGCGCAAAGTTTAGGCTGCTTATGTCGCTTGTCAATAGCAAAAAGCGTGAATTGCCGCCTAGTTGGACGGTTTCGCTTAGCCATTGACATCACGGCGGCGACACCTCGGAGACGCCATAAGGCGCCGGAGGCGCCGGCAGCGCAGGTCCGACCGCAGGCGTTGCTGTGCCGCCACGCCCGACCCCGGCCGCCGTCGGCTCCGGCAACTGCAGGTTGTGCAGCGCACCCTGCATCCCGAGGCGGATCTCGTTCCATTCCCTCGGGTCCTCGATCACGCGGGGCGTGATCAGCACCACGAGCTCGGTCCGCTCCTTGCCCTTGTTGTCCGACCTGAACAGCCAACCCAGGCCCGGGATCTGGGCAAAGCCAGGCACGCTGGACGACGAGTCGTTCTGGCGCTCGGAAATGAGCCCTGCCAGCAGGATGCTCTCTCCGGATCGGGCGACGACCTCGGTCGTCACCGCCCGCTCGAAGAAGATCGGCGCACCCTCGACATCGGACGCGCCAGGCACCGTGTTGGAGATGCTCTGGACGATCTCCATGACCACGACGCCCGCCGCGTTGATTGTCGGCCGGATGCGCAAGTCGAGGCCCGTCTTGCGATAGAGCACCTGCGTGATCTGCGTATCCGAGGTCAGCGGGTCCGTCGCGGTGGCTCCGACCGTCGGCACGTCGTTGCCCACGATGATGGAAGCCTCGACGCCGTCGCGCACCACGAGCGTCGGGTTTGACAGAACGTTTACCAGCGTGTTGGTGGCGGACAGCTTTACTCGCACCTGCTGCGTGATGCCGTTTATCCAGTTGAGCGCGAGGCCGCCCGACGGCAGATTCAGGTTGCCCGCAGTGCCACCGCTGAAGTTCCCGCTGGTGAACGCGAACTCGACTCCATAGGCGAACTCGCCCGTGAGCGTGACCTCCGCGATCATCGTCTCGAGCAGGATCTGTTTCGGCGGCACGTCGAGGCGCTGGATCATCGGCAGCAGCGTCTGGTAGCGCGTTCCGGTCGTGTAGAAGATCAACGTGTTCGAGCGCGGGTCCACCGACATCGTGAGGCCCTCGCCGCGCACCGCGACGGCGTCCGAACGCAAAGCAGACGTCCCGGTATCGCGACGCAGCACGTTCTGCTGCGTGACGGGATAGTTCGTCAGGTTACGGTCTGAGGCGTTGCCGGCATTTCCACTCACGGCGCCCGGCTGATTCATGCCGCCCCGCGCCGTACCGTCCGCACCGAGTGCCGAACGGGTATCGCGGGCGAGGTTGCCCGTGTCCGGCAGCGCTCCGCCGAGCAGCGGGGCCATGGAGGCACCAAGGTCCGACGCGCGCGCATAGCGTGGGTGAAAGATGAAGTACCGTTCCTCGGGCCCCTGGTTCGGACGGTCGAGTTGCTTCACCCAGAAGTCGACGCGTTGCAGCATCTCCGCGGTCTGGGCGAACACGACGAGCGTGGCAAGCTGCTCGAGCGGCACGATGGCGACGCTCTGCAGGTCTCCACGGCCGACGGCCGTCGCAATGCCCTCGTTGCCGAGGATCGTGACGAGCTGCTCGGCGATCTCCTTCGCGGAAACATAATTGAGGTTGACGAGCCCGACTTCGCGCGCACGCGAGGCAGGCTGGTCAAGAAGGTTCACGACATCCAGTGCACGCAGGATCGCATCGCGCTCGCCCGTTACGAATACCGCGTTCTGCTGCTGATCGATCTTTACCTGGGCGTCGACCAGTTCGACGATGGTGCGCTCGATGTTCGGGTTCATGGCGCCGAAACGCAATGGAATGACCTGCATGATCTTGCCGGCCACGTCCGGCACGTCCTGCGGACGCCGGCCGAAACCCAACGGGATGTTGCCCCTGACCTTGCCACCCGCGGGCGCCAGGTAGAAGACGCCGTCGCGGAACGTCGTGCCGATGCCGCGCGACGACAGCAGCTCGGTGACGAGCTTGTAATACGCGCGGCTGCTGACCGGCTTCTCGAGGTTGAGCGTGACTGGGTCGTCCAGGCCAGGCAGATCCTGCGCGAGGACATAGTTGGCCTTGAGTGCCTCGCTGAACGAGTAGTTCACGAAGTCCTTGAGCGGCATCGCATCCACGGCGACCGCGATCGAATCGTTCGACGGAAACCTGGTCGACCAGTCCGCCTGCTGCAGCGAGGGCGACGTCCTCGCGGGAGCGGTAACACGAGTGACCCCGCTCGGAGCCGCGGGTCCTGTATCGGCCTCAACGGACCCAGCCGATTCCGTCTCGTCGACCTGCTCCTCAGACTCGGGGGCGCCCAGCGGCTGCCCGGCCACCTGCGGAGGTGGAATCTGGAAACGTGTCGACGTCGGGGTGCAGCCTGCGACGAGGGCTGCGACACAGAGCGTCGAGAGTATTCGATTCATGCCTGGGTTCTGCACAGTTGCGGCAATTCTACGGGTTCTTAGGCGGCGGCGGCGCTTGAGTGCGGCGAGGGAGCGTGCTGGACTTGTCGTTGACCGTCGGCGCTTTGGCTGGAATCGCGGGAGCTTCCACGATCTCCAGTCCCCGCATGCTCTCCGGCAACTGGACGGGCGCGCCGGGCTTCCAACCCTGACTTGCCACGGTCTTTGCGTCGGCCCGGGATGAAACGGGCCCAGGCGCCGGCGCCTGTGCCTGCACTTGCGGAGGCAGGGACTCGGCCCGCGACGGCGCTTCCGCTGCGCGCGCCGGCGGCAAAACGGCCGCTTGCGCTGACGGCCCGGAGCCCACTGCAGAAGCTGTCGAGGACTTGAACAATTGCAGTTCCTGCTCGCCCCCCTCGCCAGTCAGCACCAGCTTGAGCGGCTCGATGCGGGACACGGTGAAGCCGAACAAAGTGTCGCCGATCGCGACGCTCTGAACTCTCACACCACCGCCGGCTGCCGAAGTAGCGCGTACGACGGCGAAGGAATCGTCCCGCTCGCTGAAGACGGCCAGCAGCGTGAGCGCCCAGTCCGTTTCTGCGGCGGTGCCAGCGCTGGCCGCAACGGGTCGCAGCCGTGGCAACCATGCGGAAAGGTCCTTCTGGATCTGCGCGGCCGTCCGTTGCGCAGCCACGACGGCGGGCACCATGCTGCCTTCGCCACGGGCCTTGTATTCGCGTGGCACGTAGACGCGCTGCCGGAAGTCGACCGCAGCCACGAGCAGCAGGACGACCGCGGCGAGCGCCAGCATTCGCTTGCGAGTCACGAGCCCGCTCCAGTCGTCGGCGACGCCGTGGGCGCGGGCGGCACGCTGGCCGCCGGCCGGTAAAACAGATCGATCACCAGCACCAGCGTGGCGGACTCCGCAGCCACTCCGGACACCCCATTGCCCGCCGTCTCGAGCTTGACCTCCCGCACCGCTGCGAACGGCATTTCGCCCTCGACCTGGCCATGAACGGCGACCAGGCTGTCGAGCGGGCCCTGCAGGGTCGCGTTGACTCGTCCGTAGGCGAGCCCGGCCTTTGCCGCCTCGCCATCGACGACCCAGTCGAACAGCGTCACCTTCACGTCGCCCCGACCAGCAATTCCCGAAAGCAGACGCTGCGCGTCCAGCCGGAACCGCTCCTTGTCGTCGACCTCTGGAAAGATCGCACGCGCAGCCGTCGAGACTTTCCTGAGCCCGCCTTGTGCAGCCAGTATCTCCGCCTTGTCTTCCACGACGCCCGCTGAGCGGTCGAGCCTCTGCGTCAGCACCTCGAGCTGCTGCCGTCTCTCGACCTGCGCCTGAGCCCAGGGGACTACGGCGAATCTGAGCGCCACCAGAACCAACGCCAGCCCGAGCAGCCATCGGACGCGGGAATCAGCCACGATCTGCCTCCGGCTGCATCGTCACCACGAGGCTGAAGTCCTCGCGGCCCGACCTGCCGCCGCGAACCGGCGCCGAGAACTTCGCATCCGCAAAGCCGGGAATCGCATCGATGGCCGCAAGCACGTCGGTAGCGACGGCCGCGTCACCGCGAACCGTCAGTGTCGCGTCGCGCAGTTCGACGCTCTTGATCTTCGCACCCTTGCTCCAGGCCACGGATACAACCTGCCACAGACGGTAGCTGTGGCGTCGATCCGCCATCACCGCCGCGAGACCGGCCTGCTCGGACAGCATGCGATCGACATCGCGTTGCGCGACCAGCAGGTTCTCGACCTCCCCTCCCAGCCCGGCCAGCTCTTTCTCCCGCGCTTCGCGCGTGACCGCGAGGTAGCCCGAGGCCAGGGCCAGGTACACGACCAGGCCGACGCCCGCCATCATCGCGATCGGCTGCCAGTCGATCTCGACGCGCTGGCCGACCAACGGCATCCGCAGCTGGAGCCAAGTCTCGGGCTTCAGCTGGCCGAGGCCGGACACGATCCGATCGTACAGCCCGTCGCCTGCGATCGTGACGGCATCGCTCGCATCGAGTCCGGCTGCCATCGCAAAGAGTTCCGCCGACGTGACGGCACCACCTGCGGGCTGGCTCACTCCGCCGGACGCGAGAAAATAGCGGAAGCCTGCTCGCTCCACCGTTGCAACGCGACCGGCCGGCAACGTGGCCGCAAGTGCCATGCTCTCGGGCACCAGCATGAATGCCGGCGCGACCTGCGACCGCACCTCCGGCTTGAATTCGAAAAACGTCACCTCGCGCTTGTCTTCGCGCGCGGCTGAAACCACGGTCAGCGTCGGCGGCCCGCCGGCAAGCTCCTGCTTGAGTACGCCGTCGAGGTCGCGTCGGGACAGGATGGGGTACTGGCGACGGCGTTCGCTGTAGTGCTCCCGGCCGAGCACGGCAACGAGCGCGGGTGACTTGGTGATCTGGCCCGACGCGTCACGCCGGCCATCGGTCATCCAGACGATGCGGCGCGCAAGCGCCTGCCTCAGGCGCCTGCCTGATCCGCCATCCGTGATGTCACCTGGTTCAGTCATCCATTGTCCCGGTCGCGGCCCGTCGATCGTTGCCAGACCCCGAGGGGTTCAGACGTGTAGGGGCGCACACTGACGGTCGTCGTTCGGACAGCGCGGCGGCCGCGCAGTTCCATCTCGAGGTGCACGGTCAGGCCCGGACCGGGCAGCAGCACGGTTTCCTCGTCGGCCTGGGCGCCTGTCAGTTTCCATAAGGTACCGGCGTCGAGTGCACCCTTCCCTCGCGCGTCCACCACTCCGGTGACCTGGCTCTTCGTCATCCGCGCATGAAGCAGGACGGAGCGGGCCGTCAACGGGTTGAATCCGGGCGTAGGATACAGGGTCAGCAGCGGTCGCAGGCGCCGGTAGAGTTCCTCGTCCATGCTCGGCAGCAGCCTGAGCTCGCTCAGGTCCTGCAACGGGTACCTGCCGGGGGCGACACTTCCCTGGCGCGCCGCCTTCTCGCCCAGCACCCGCTGGATGGGAACTGCACCCTGCAGGGTCAGCAGTTCCCGACCGAGGATCTTCGCGCGGTCGGGCTCCACCCCCATGCCGTGCAGCATCGATTCGAAGTCCCGCGAGTCCAGCAAGGGCACCCTCATGCGCCCGGATTCGTCCTGGATGCTGAACGTGATGCCGTCCACAGTGAACGGCTCGCCGTGGAAATTCCATGCAGCGACATACGGGTTCTCGCTGTCGGGTATCCGCAAGCGCGGTTCGGTGAGCAACGTGTACAGCAGCGCCGACTCTCGCGACTGCGCGGCAAGCTGCACCTCCGCACGATCGACGAGCGCCTGGGCGCGCGCGACCTGTTCTCGCGCCGTCAGTCCCATCTGCAGCATCAGCAACGCGATGATGCCCGTGACGAGCAGCACCTGGATCAGTGCGATGCCTCGTTCGCGTCTCATTCGGGATCCAGGAAGCGCCTGAATGACGCGTCCGCGCGCTCCGGCACGAAGACGACGGCCTCGGAATCCCCGATGCGTATCGCGATGCGCTGAGGGTGCAGGTTGAGCTCGAGCCCGTCGAACTCGGCGGACCACTCCGGCACATACCCGAGCTCCGGGGCGTCCGCGACGGCGACGCGCCTCTCCATCGAGCGCCATCCAAAGTAGCTGAACACCAGATCCGGCACGTCGCGCAACACCACCATCCGATGCTGGAATGGCAGCGTCTGGGAAGCAAGACGCAGTTGCACGCCCTTCAGCGGGGCCTCCTCGTAGAGCAGGTTCCAGCTGCCATTGCCCGCAGCCTCGCGAAACACCCGGACGACGGCGGGGTTCCCCGCGCTGAAGACCGGGCTCAACGTCACGAGCGTCAGGCCTTCCTCGCGGCCGAGGAAGTAAAAACCCGGCGCACCATCCGCCCCCCTGACGACGTACGGCAGCGTGTTCTCGAGCGCCGCGACGACCAGATCGAGGCGCTGATACTGGTCCTGCGCCTGCTGAAAGTGACCGACCCGGCCTTCCCAGTGCCTCGAAAAAAGCGAGTACCCGTAAGTCGCAATGCCGACGACCATGCCGAAGATCGTGAGCGCGATCAGCAGCTCGATCAGCGTGAAGCCCTTTACCTTCGCATTGGTTCCCATGCGATCTCCTGGTAAAGGAACACACGCTCCTGCCTTGCACGCCGCAGCTTCAGCGTGATGTCGTACAGACGGAAACGCTTCGGGTAACTGACGAACTCCGTCAGGTCGGGATCGAATCGGTCAGGAGGCGAACCGTGGCGGACCGTGACGGCTTCCCACTCGTAATCCACGCCAAGCAGCTCGGCACTGCCGCCGAGCTTCTCGACTGGATTCGACCGCAGCTGATTGCGGATCGCGGACGTGATCAGCGGCAGCGGCGTCAACATCGTCACCAGTCCCTGTGCGCGACCGCTTGCCAGCAGGGAGTTCCGGTACGTCTCCGTTGCGACCGCGAGCACCGTGAACAGGATCGTCGCGGCGATCAGCACCTCGAGCAGCGTGAAACCGCGCTGCCGATTCACTTGCCGTCCTCGAGCCATCCGTTCAGATCGAGTCGGCGCTCGCGACCCGCCTGCCGCAGCGTCAGGCTGCGGGGCTCCGCGACACCGTTGGCGTTGATGAGCACGACCTGCGGCGAATCGAAGAACAGGTGTGCGAGGTCCAGCGACCGGGCTTCGGCATCCCCCAGCTTCCAGGTGAACTGCGTGCCTTCGCCGCGCAGTTCGACGTCCCTGCCATCCGCGAACGCCCGGAATGCCAGTCCCCGCACGGTGCGATCGAGCACGAGCCACTCTTCCTGCGCGCGCGCCTTGTCGATCCGATCGACCGTGAGGGGCCCGACCAGCGCGATCACGAAGCCGAGGATCGCGAGGACGACCAGCAGCTCGACGAGCGTGTATCCACGTCCGCGGGGCATGGCTTACAGGCCGATGTCCGCCACGGACGTTATGCTCAGCATCATGATCACCACGACGCCGCCCACGATCAGGCCCATCAGCAGGATCAGCGCGGGCTCGAGCAACGTCGTCACCCGCAGCGTCCAGCTCGAGAAGGCATCGCGGCTGCGGCGGGCGATCTCGTTGAACACCTTGCCGAGCTCGCCGCTCTCCTCGCCCACTTCGAGCAGCGAGGCATAGAAATCCGGAAAGAGACGTGTCTGGCGCAGCACGCTGGAGAGCTGCTCGCCACGGCGCACCTTCTCCACGGCAATCGTGATCTCGCGGCGCAGCTGGCCATGACGGATGTTGCCGGTCGCAAGCTGCAGCGCGCGGTCCACCGGCAGCCCCGACTCGAGCATCATGCCGAGGCCGCTGGTGAAGCGGATGCGCTCAACCGTGGTGGTGGCCTCGCTCAGGAACGGCGAGCCGATCGCGACCCGCTCGCGGAACTCCACGACCGACGGCCGCTTGCGCGCCTGCCACAGCAGCGCGCCCAGTGCGACCAGCGCGATGGCGAGCGCCCACTGGTACTGCTTCATGAACTCGCTGGCGCCGAGCAGCGCTGCCGTGTACCACGGCAATTCCTTCGCGTCGGCAAAGAGCGTGGCGAGGTTGGGCACGACGAAGTTGAAGATGAACAGCAGTGCCAGCACGCACACGCCCAGCACGACGAGCGGATAGGTCGCGGCCTGCACGACCTTCTGGCGGATGTCGCGGCGGAAGCGCAGGTCGTCCGCCAGCCGGCGGAACACCTCGGGCAGCTGGCCACTCGCCTCGCCGAGCGCGATCAGGTTGACGTACAGCGGGTCGAATACGTCCTTGTGCTCGGCGGCAGCCTCCGAAAGCTGTCGCCCCTGCTTGAGGTCTGCCGACATCGCCGAGAGCAGCCGTCCGACGGCGCCGCTGCGCCCGGTGCGCTGCAGGATGCCGATGGCACGATCGATGCGCACGCCGCTGTCGAGCAGCAGGCTCAGCTCCGAGGTCAGGAACTCGAGATCCTCGAGTCGCACGCGATCGCTCTGAAGTCCCAGCGTCTCGCGCCAGTCGCGGCCCGTGCCCTCGGTCGCGAGTTCGCTCACCATGACTCCGCGACCGCGCAGGTCGTCGCGTGCCAGGTCCATTCGTTCCGCGTCGACGATGCCCGACACGCGCCCGCCGGACGGGTCGAAGCCCACGTATCGAAAGCGCGCCATCAGCCCGCCACTCGCAGCACTTCCTCCAGGGTCGTGAGCCCCCGCAGCGCCTTGAGGTAGCCGTCCTCGCGCAGCGAGCGCCAGCCCTGGGAATCACAGTAGCGGC
>Ga0079037_100000596_pt1 | contig 16851 bp, 14 predicted proteins | sample Mud3Dept4metaG_FD_71479 | JGI IMG/M metagenome (GOLD analysis project Ga0079037, IMG submission 71479) | Freshwater wetland microbial communities from Ohio, USA, analyzing the effect of biotic and abiotic controls - Mud 3 Core 4 Depth 4 metaG | ecosystem: Environmental > Aquatic > Freshwater >... | reverse complement strand
GACGGCTACTCGCTCAACCTGCACCCGATGGCCATGGCGGCGTGGTTCGGCATGTTGATGACGGCCATCAACCTGTTTCCCTTCGGACAGCTCGACGGCGGGCACGTCTCGTACGCGGTGCTCGGCCGCCGTTCCTATCTGGTGACGCTGATTTGCCTGGCCGTGGCTGTCGGCCTCGCCTTCACCGCGCAGAGCTGGGTTGTCTGGGCCGTGCTGCTCGTGGTGATGCTGCTCGTGCTCGGGCCGCACCACCCGCCCGTACTCGACGAGCACGTGCCGCTCTCGCGGGGCCGGCTCCTGATCGCGCTGGCGGTGGTCGCCATCTTCGTGGCGTGCTTCACGCCGGTCCCGATCGAGCCATACGAGTTGATCAGGCCGAGGTAGACAGGCGCAAGGCAGACCCGGGCGCAAGGCGTAAGGCGCTGGGCGCCAGGCGGCTCACAGCATCGTCAGCGGATCCACATCCACCGTGACGCGCCGGGCGACACCGGGCCGGCTGGCGAGCACGCGGCGGACCGCCGTGTTCATGGCACGCCGGTCCCGGCTCTTCAGGAAGCACTGCGCACGGTGCTCGCCCCGAAGGCGTTGCAGCGGCGCCACCGCGGGGCCGAGTACCGTCACGGCCGGTGGCGCGATCCGGCGCAGGTCGGCCGCGAGCACGCCCGCGTCCCCCACTGCCTCGCGTGCGGTCCGCCCCGTCACCACGAGGTTGATCATCGACACGAAGGGCGGATAGCGCAGTCCCCGCCGGAAGGCGGCCTCGGCCTCGAAGAAGCCCGCGTAGTCCTGCGTCCGGGCGAAGCGAATGCTGTAGTGCTCTGGCACGAGCGTCTGGACGATGGCCTCGCCGCGGCGGTCGCCGCGTCCAGCGCGACCGGCCACCTGTGTGAGCAACTGGAAGGTCCGTTCGGCCGCTCTGAAGTCGGCGAGCCCGAGGCCGACGTCCGCCGAGATCACGCCAACGAGGGTCACCGCCGGGAAGTCGTGCCCCTTCGCGAGCATCTGGGTGCCGACGAGCACGTCCACCTCCCGCGCGGCAAAGCGGTCGAGCACGTGGACGATCGCGCCGCGCCGGCGGATCGTGTCGCGGTCCACGCGCGCCACGCGCACGCCCGGGAACCGTCTGACGATCTCCGCCTCCACGCGCTCGGTGCCGATGCCCACGTACTCGACGTACGGCGCTCCGCAGGCGCCGCAACTCTCTGGCACGCGAACGGTGTGGTCGCAGTAGTGACAACGCGCCTGACGCGCCGCGAAGTGCACGGTGAGCGAAACGCTGCAGTTCGGGCACTCGAGGGTGCCGCCGCACTGCCGGCAGACCACGGCGGCCGCGTACCCGCGCCGGTTCAACAAGACGATGGCCTGTTCGCCCTGCGACAGCCGCTGCTCGAGTGCCGTGTGCAGCCGGCGGCTGAGGATCACATCAGGTCCCTCGGCGGCGTACTCCTCGCGCATGTCCACCACCTGCACGTCGGCCAACGGCCGTTCGAGCACGCGCCGCTCCATGGTCAACCGCTCGTACCGTCCGGCGACGCTGTTCTGGAAGGTCTCGAGCGCCGGCGTGGCCGACCCGAGCACGACGAGCGCCTGAGCGTCACGCGCGCGCACGAGCGCGACGTCACGGCCGTGGTACCGGGGGGCGTCTTCCTGCTTGTAGGACGTGTCGTGCTCCTCGTCGACGATCACGAGGCCAAGCCGCGCGAGCGGCGCGAACACCGCCGACCGCGTGCCCACGACGACGTCCACGGCGCCCCGCCGGATGCGGTGCCACTGGTCGTGACGCTCGCCTGCCGAGAGCCCGCTGTGCTGGATGGCGACGCGATCGCCGAAGGTGTGGCGGAAGGTGGCGGCCACGGCCGGAGTGAGCGCGATCTCGGGCACGAGGATGAGCACGGTGCGGCCGTGCTCCCGCACGTGCGCGGCGAGACGCCGGTAGACCTCCGTCTTGCCGCTGCCGGTCACCCCGTGCAGCACCACCGCGCGGAAGCGTCCGGCGCCAGCCAACGCCATGCACTGTTGCAGAACGGACGACTGTTCGCCGGTGAGCGCCACCCCGGCCTTCTCGGCTTCCCGCTCGGCCACACCGCGTCGCGGGCCGTCGGCCAGAAACGGGTCGCGCTCGATGCGTCGCACGCCCGGTGTGGCCAGGCCGCGTCGAACGAGGCCCGCGAGCACGGTGGCCGACGAGCCGCCCGCCACGGCCTCGCGCGTGGTGAGTCCCTCCGAGGCGCGCCGGAGCGCAGCGAGCGCCTCCCGCTGTCGCTCGGTCAATGCCGCATCCACGGCGGCGTCGAGACCCGACGCCGTGACCATGGTCACCTTGATCGTCTTCTCGCCAACGCTCGGCGGTCGCGCCTGCTGCGTCCGGTCCAGCAACCCTCCGCGTTCCAGCCGACGCACCGTCCGCCGGACGGCCGCTTGCAGGCGGGCCCGGCGGGCGGCCGCGCCACCCGCCGCCCCGGCCGCTCCGGCCCACCTCCGGCCCTCCGGGGTCACGGCAGCCCACCGCAGCGCCCGCCTCACCAGTCCATCCTCGGTGCACGCGCGATCGGTGGTCCACTCGAGGAGCGGTTGCTCGATGGCCTGCTCGGGGCCAACCGCGGTTGGCGGGGTGCGTCCCGCCTCCGTGGCGCGCAGCCGCGCCCGGCTCGACAGCCAGGCGAACGGCGGCACGGCGGCCGACAGCGCGTCGCCGAACGAGCAGACGTAGTAGTCGGCGATGAAGGCCGCCAGTGCCAGCACCTCCTCCGGCACGTACGGCTCGTCGTCGAGCACGTCGAGCGTGTCGCGAACGACGACGTGCGGCCCCGGCGTGTCGGCGATGCCGAGCACGCACCCCGTCACGGTCCGGCGCCCGAGGGGCACGACGACGCGGGCCCCACGCGGGGGCACGGGCCCGCTCACCCGGTACGTGAGGGGGTCGAGCGGCAGGGGAACGGCAACCGTGAGGAACGCGGACACGGCCGGCGGGTCGGATTACGCCGGCGCCGCGAGGCCGAGCAGCGCCAGCACCTTCTTCATGTCCTCCCACACGTCCCGCTTGCTGGAGGGGTTTCGCAGCAGGAACGACGGGTGGAAGGTGGGCACGAGGCGCGCGCCCTGGTGGTCGAACACCTGGCCGCGGAGGCGCGAGATCGGCGTCCTGGTGCGCAGCAGCGTCTGCGCGGCGAAGGTGCCGAGCGCCACGATCACCTCTGGCCGCACCGTCTCGATCTGGCGGAAGAGGAACGGCTCGCACGACGCCACCTCGTCGGGCTCCGGGTTGCGGTTCCCCGGCGGACGGCACTTGATGACGTTGGCGATGTACACCTCGGCGCGGGGCATCTTCAGCCCCTTCTCGATGATGTCGGTGAGCAGCTGCCCGGCGCGCCCGACGAACGGGATGCCTTGATCGTCCTCGTCGGCGCCCGGCGCCTCGCCCACGAACATGAGGCGGGCCCGCGGGTTGCCGATCCCGAAGACGATGTGCCGGCGCCCGGTGTGCAGCTTGCACCGCGTGCAATCCCCGATGTCGTTGCGGACGCCGGCGAGCACGGCGGCGGGGTCGGCCTGTGGGTCTCCGGCTTCCGCGACGGCGGCAGGCCGGTCGGGCTCGGGCGGCACGATCCGCACCTCGGCGGGCCGCCGCGACCACACCGGGTCGCGCGTGACACCGTCCACGCCGATCTCGGCGAGGTATCGCAGGTGCGGCAGCAGGTCGGCGCGAGCCACGGCGTGCCTACGATCTGCTCTCGACGGCACCAGGGGCGCGGCCCCCACCGACTGGCACCGCCGCCTCGCGCGGTTGTTCGGTCGCCGCGAGCAGCGCCTCGACCCGGTCGAGGATCCGCGCGGCGAGCTCCGTCTTCGACTGCAGCGGCACCACTTCTTCCCGCGAGGCCTCGACGAGCGTCGCGGCGTTGGTCTCCACCTCGAAGCCAGCGTCGGCCCGGGACACGTCGTTGGCCACGACGAGGTCCACACGTTTGCCCGCCAGCTTGCTCCGCGCCCGCGCCACCACGTGCTCGGTCTCGGCGGCGAACCCCACGAGCACGGGTCGCACGGCCTCTCCACGCTGGCGTCCGAGGTCGGCCAGGATGTCGCGAGTGCGCACGAGCCGCACCGTGAGATCATCCGCCGTCTTCTTCGTCTTCTCGGCAGCCGCGCCACCGGCTGGCGTGTAGTCGGCCACCGCGGCGGCCATCACGACCGCGTCGGCACCGGCCGCCTCCCGCAGCACCGCCTCGTGCATCTCCGCGGCCGAGCGGACGCGCACGGTGGCCACGCCAGCAGGTGGAGTCAGTGCCGTCGGCCCGAGCACCAGCACCACCTGCGCGCCCCGGCGCTCGGCTTGGTCGGCGATGGCGATGCCCATGCGCCCGCTCGAGCGGTTGCCGAGGTAGCGCACCGGGTCCAGGTCCTCGTAGGTCGGACCGGCCGAGACCAGCAGACGCCGCCCCGTCAAGGTGGCCGCGGGCCGCAGCAGCCGGTCGACCGCCTCGACGATGACGTCCGGCTCGGCGAGCCGTCCCTTCCCCGTCCACCCACAGGCCAGGAAGCCCTCTCCGGGCTCGACAACGTGCACGCCGCGACGGCGAAGCGCCGCGAGGTTCTCCTGCGTGGCCGCGTGCTCGAGCATGTGCGTGTTCATCGCCGGCGCCACGAGCACCGGCGCCGTCGTCGCGAGGTACATCGACGTGAGGAAGTCGTCGGCGAGGCCGTGCGCCATGCGCGCCAGGGTGTGGGCGGTGGCCGGTACGACGGCCAGCAGCGCAATCGAGGAGGCGAGCGCGATGTGCTCGATCTCGGCGTTGAGGCCGGCGGCCCACTGATCGGTCACGACGCGGCGCTGCGTGATGGCTTCGAAGGTCAGGGGGCCCACGAAGTTCTGGGCGCCGCGGGTCATCACCACCACGACGTCGTGGCCGCGTGTTTGCAGGCCCCGCACCACTTCCACCGCCTTGTAGGCGCTGATCCCGCCGGTGACGCCGACTGCGATGCGAGACATCTCTACCGCCTCACGCCTTGCGCCCTGCGCCTTGCGACCGGGCTCGCTGTGACAGTGTGGCACAGCGTCTCAGTGCTGCGCACCAGCCACCGCACCGCGGCAGCCGGCCCTGGAGGGCCGGGCCAGGGGTGGTTCCCGTGTGACCCAGCGCGTCAGCGCTGCGCGTCGCCCGCCGGCACCGGAGCCGTCCCCGCCGGGGGGTCCGGCTCGGCGGTCACCAACCCCGCGAGCACCTCGCGCTCGGCGAGACGCGCGGGCTTGTGGCCGCCCTCGACGCGCGGCGTGCAGCCACGCTGCAGTTGCTCGGCGCGGCGGCTGGCCACGGTGACGAATTCGAAGGCGTTGGGGAGCTTGCTGCGATCGGTCATGGTCGGTGGTCCTGCCTGTCCTGCCGCGGAACCGCGGCGGGCCCGTCGAAGGTCTCGATGATGCGATGCGCCACGGCCGCCATCCGGTGGCGGCGCGCCCGCTCGGCCAGCACGATCGCGCGGAGACGGTCCACGCACGGCTCGAGCTCGTCGTTCACGATGACGTAGTCGTACTCGCCAACCCCGCCCACCTCCGCTCGCGCGACCGCGAGCCGGCGCGCGATTGCCGCCGGCGGGTCCTGGCTGCGCCCGCGGAGCCGCTGTTCGAGGACGGCAAAGGAGGGCGGCAGCACGAAGACCGAGGTGGCCTCGGGCAGGCGCGCGCGCACCTGCCGCGCACCCTGCACGTCGATGACGAGGACGACATCGTCGCCGGCCGCGAGCAGGCGCTCGGTGTCCGCCGCCCGGGTGCCGTAGAGGCTGCCGAACACCTCCGCCCATTCCAGGAACTCGTCCCGGGCGATCATGCGCTCGAATTCGGCAGGCGCGATGAAATTATAGTCCACGCCTGGCGTCTCGGCCGGCCGCGCCGCGCGCGAGGTGTAGGAGCGCGACATGACGAGGCGGGGCACGCGACCCACCAGGCGCTCGACGATGGTGGTCTTCCCCGCACCCGACGGCGCCGACACCACGAGCAGGGCCCCCCGCGGCGCACCCGGATCATTCGACATTCTGCACCTGCTCGCGCATCTTCTCGAGTTCCGCCTTCACGTGCACGATCAGCGCGCCGAGGCCCGCACCTTCGGCCTTGGACCCGATCGTGTTGATCTCGCGATTGAGCTCCTGGAGGAGGAAGTCGAGCTTTCTGCCGCACGGCTCGGCCGCCTCCGTCAGCGCCGCCCAGTGCGCGAGGTGCGCCCGGAAGCGCACCAGCTCCTCGCTGATGTCGCTGCGGGCGGCGAGCTTCACCGCCTCCTGCGCCAGCATGGCCGGGTCGAGGGCCAGTTCGGGACCCAATTCCTGCACGCGGCGCGTCACGCGTGCCCGCAGCGACTCGCTGCCGCGAGCGGCCTCTGCCTCTACTTCGGTGAGCGCCGTGCCGAGCCCGGCGCGGCGCGCGTCGAGGTCGGCCCGCAGCATGGCCCCCTCCCGCACGCGCATCTGCTGCAGCTCGAGGCAGGCGGCTTCGGTCGTGGCTTCGAGCGCCTGGCGCAGCGCGCCCTGCTCGGCCTCGCCCAGCTCGAGGGCCTGCTCCTTGATCGCGAGCGCCTGCGGCACGCGCAACAGGTCTCCCGGCGCGAGCGACCCCGACACGTGCCCCGACTCGCGCGCGCGGTCGAAGGCCGCGTCGAGCGCCTCGACGAGCGGGAAGTTCAACTCCACGGTCACGCTCGATGCGGCGCGCAGCTGCACGGCAATGGCCATTTCGAGGCGTCCGCGCGCCACGTGGCGCTGCACGACGGCGCGCAGGCCGGGCTCGAAGGGCGCGACGACCTGCGGCGCCCGCACCTGCAGGTCGAAATAGCGGTGGTTCACCGCCTTGAGCGTCACGCCGACGCTCGCCAGCGGGAACTCGCGCGCCACCGAGGCGAAGCCGGTCATCGACGTGATCATGATCCCACCCGTGCCACCGGGTCGTTGGCGGTGTCCTCGCTCTCGGCGTCGATGGCCACGACCGAGAGCCGCGCCTCGCCAGGGCGCTGTTCGACCATCTGCAGCGCGTGCAGCCGCGCGTACACGCTGTCGGGCCGGGCCAGGAGTTCGTCGTGCCGGCCGACCTCCCGGACCTGCCCGCGCTCGAGCACGACGATGGCGTCGGCCCGCCGTACGGTGGACAGCCGGTGCGCGATCACCAACGAGGTCCGGTCGCGCATCAGGGAGGCCAGCGCGTCCTGCACGAGCGCCTCCGACTCGGCATCGAGCGAGGAGGTGGCCTCGTCGAGGATGAGGATCGGCGGATCCTTCAGCAGCGCGCGCGCGATCGCCACCCGCTGGCGCTGCCCGCCCGAGAGTCGCTGCCCGCGCTCCCCGATCCGCGTGTCGTACCCCTGCGGCATCGCCGTGATGAACTCGTGTGCGTTGGCCGTCCGGGCCGCCGCGATCACCTGCTCCCGCGTGGCGCCGGGGACGCCATAGGCGATGTTGGCGTGCAGCGTGTCGTCGAACAGTACCGTCTCCTGCGTCACCATCCCGATCTGGGCCCGCAGCGACGTCAATGTCGCGTTGCGGATGTCCACGCCGTCGACCAGGATCGCGCCGCCCGTCACGTCGTAGAAGCGCGGGATCAGGTTGACCAAGGTCGTCTTCCCCGCCCCGCTCAGGCCGACAATCGCCACCACCTGTCCCGCGCGGACGGTGAAGGACACCGCGTCGAGGATCCGGCGCCGGTCCCCGTCGTCGTAGTTGAAGGTGACCCCGCGGAACTCGATCTGCTCGCGCAGCGCGGGGAGCGCGGCCGCGCCGGGCCGGTCGGTCACTTCGGTGTGCGTGTCGAGCATCTCGAAGATCCGCTGGCTGGCGGCGATCGCCTGCTGGAGGCTGGCGTTGACGCGACTGAGCTTCTTGGCAGGGCCGTACATGAGGAACATCGCCGCGATGAACGACGTGAACTCACCCGTCGTGAGGCGGTCGGCCGCGATCTGGCGGCTGCCGTACCAGAGCGCCGCCGCCATGCCGAGCCCGCCGAGGAACTCCATCATCGGCGGCAGCGCCGAGAGCGCGCTCGTCACTTTCATGTTCGTGCGGTAGAGCCGGTCGGAGGCCGCCGCGAAGCGCGCCGCCTCCTTGCCCTCCGCGCCGAACGCCTTCACGATGCGGTGGCCGGCGAAGGCCTCGCCCGCGATGTGCGAGAGGTGCTCGATTTCCTCCTGGCTGCGGCGCGTCGTCTTGCGCACGCGCTGACCGAGCCGCACGAGCGGGTAGACCACCACCGGCGCGCCGGTCATGACGACGAGCGCGAGCCGCGCGTCGTAGTAGAACAGCAGACCCGCGTAGCCGACGAGCGCCAGCGTCTCCCGCAGCAGGTCGCCGACCGTCTCCGACACGGCCTGCTGCACCTGCTGCACGTCGTTGGTGATGCGCGACATCAGCTGCCCGGTGGACCGACGCGCGAAGAACCCGGCCGACTGCCCCAGGATGTGGGCAAACAGGCGGTCGCGCACGTCACGCACCACCCGCTGGCCGATGTCGGTCATCAGGTACTGCGACACGAAGGCCCCAAGGCCCTTCACGAGGTAGACGACGACGATGGCCATGGCCACCCACCCCACCTGCTCGCGGTTGGGCAGCACGTTGTCGAAGATCGGCTTGATCAGGTAAGCGAGGCCGGCGGAGGCAACCGCGTAGGCGAACATGGCCGCCAGCGCGGTGGACATGCGGCCGCGGTACGGTCGGGCGTACTCGAGCAGTCGCAGGAAGGCGTTCACGGGCGTTCGTAGAACCGGTACTTCAGCAGCACCCAGAGCGCCACGACCCCGTCGCGCCAGGTGATCTTCTTCCCCTCGTCGTAGCCCCGGCCGTCGTAGGTGATCGGCACTTCGTACACGCGCCAGTGCCGCTTGAAGATCTTCGCCGTCATCTCCGGCTCGATGCCGAACCCGTCGGACTCCAGCTTGAAGGAGCGCAGCACCTCGGTCCGCATCACCTTGTAGCAGGTCTCCATGTCGCTCAGCATCGTGTTGTAGAGCACGTTGGTGACGAGCGTGAGGAACCGGTTGCCGAGGTAGTGCGTGAAGAGGAAGACCCGGTGCCGCCCAAGGAACCGCGAGCCGTAGACGACATCCGCGCGCCCGCTGCAGATGAGGTCGATCAGCTCCGGGAACTCCTCGGGCGAGTACTCGAGGTCGGCATCCTGGATCACCACGAGATCACCGGTGACCTCCTCGAAGCCGCGCCGCAGGGCGGCCCCCTTTCCGGCGTTCTTCGGCTGGAAGATGAGCCGGAACCCGTGCTTCGCCTGGAGCGCCGTGAGCAGCTCGCGCGTCCCGTCGGTGGACCCGTCGTCGACCACGACCAGCTCCACGCGCACGGGAACGGCCAGCACCCGCCTGATGATCTCCTCGACGGTGTGCCGTTCGTTGTAGACGGGCATCACCACCGACAGCAGCGGATCGCGCAACACGCCGCGGAGGCGGGACATCAGGCCGCTCCCCCCGCGTAGCCGTGCGGATGCGTGCGGTGCCACCGGTCGGCCGTCCCCACGATGGCATCGAGGTCCGTGAACCGCGGCGTCCAGCCAAGGGCGGCGCGTGCCCGGTTGGTGGCCGCAAACAGCCTCGCCGGGTCGCCCGGGCGAGGCGGGGCCACGACACACGGCACCTCCCGGCCCGTGACGCGCGCCACGCTCTGCACGACCTCGCGCACGGAGTGCGGCCGCCCGGTGCCCAGATTGAAGACGCCGCTCGCGGCGCCGTGTTCGAGTGCCTCGAGGGCCTTGCAGTGCGCGTCGGCGAGGTCGGTGACGTGGATGTAGTCGCGCTGGCAGGTTCCGTCCGGCGTGTCGTAGTCGTCGCCGAACACGAGCAGGGGCGGCCCGCCGACCGCCGCCGCCAGCGCGCGAGGTATCAGGTGGATTTCCGGCGCGTGGTCCTCGCCGAGCACGCCGTCGGGATCCGCACCGGCCGCGTTGAAGTAGCGGAGTGCGATCGAGCGCACGCCGTGCGCGCGCTCGAGGTGCGGGAGCGCCCGCTCCACCGCCAGCTTGGTCTCGCCGTAGGTGTTGATGGGCCGGGTCGGATGCGCCTCGGTCATCGGCACGTCGACGGGGTCGCCGTAGACCGCGCACGTGGAGGAGAAGATGAACCGGCTCACGCCCGTCGCCGCCATCGCCTCGAGCACCGAGAGCGCTCCCGTCACGTTGTTCCGGTAATAGCCGATCGGATCGGCCACCGAGTCGGGTACGACGAGCCAGGCCGCAAAGTGCATCACGGCGCCGGCCCGGCACTCGGACAAGGTGCGGCAGACACGCGCCGTGTCCCGGATGTCGCCCTCGACGAGGCGGACGTCGCCGCCGACGGCCGCCACCGCCTCGCGGTGGCCTGCCGAGAGGTCGTCGTAGACGACGACGCGGCGTCCGGCGGCGGCGAGCGCTTTCACGGCGTGACTCCCGATGTAGCCCGCTCCGCCAGTGACCAAAATCGTGTCCGACATCGTACGTGATCGCCCCGGGGGACGGTGGACGCCCGGGCGAAACGCAAGAGGCTAGCACACGCCTGGCAATGTCGTCAATTCATTGACCAGTAACGAGTTGCAGTCCGCGCTCCCTCGCGCCCCGCAGGCGGCGGTTCTCGGGGTGCGCCGGACCGACGCCACCGAGCGCTCCGGCCCTCCCGGCGCGCCTCCGTGTTACCCTTCGTGGACCGTGCGGATTGTGGTGGACTACCGGCCGGCGCTCCGTCAGCGGTCGGGTGTCGGCGAGTACATCCACCATCTGATCGCCGCGCTCGCCGCCGGTCCGGGCCGCCACGACGAGATCGTCCTGTTCTCCAGTTCCCTGAAGCACCAGGTGACCCTGGAGGCGATGGCCGGCCTCACGGTCACCAACCGCCGGGTCCCCGTTCGCGTGCTCACGCGGCTGTGGCACCAGCTCGAGTGGCCGCCCGTGGAGATGCTCGTCCAGGGGCCGTTCGACGTGGCCCACTCCCCGCACCCGCTGCTTATGCCGACGCGCGCCGCGGCCCGCGTGGTCACGGTGCACGACCTCGATTTCCTCACGAACCCGGAGCGCACCGAGGCCGAGGTGCGCCGCGACTATCCGCGCCTGGTGCGGAGCCACGTCGAGCGGGCCGACCACGTGGTGGTGAACTCGGCTCACACGGCCGGCGAGGTCCACCAACGGCTCGGCGTGCCGCGCCACCAGATCACCGTCTGTCGCGCCGGCGCGCCCGCCTGGGCGTCGAGGCCCACCCTGCCCGAGCACGGCCCCATCCTGTTTGTGGGCACGCTCGAACCGCGCAAGAACATCGGCGGCCTGCTCGACGGCTACGAGCGCTTGCTCACGGCGGGCCGGCCCGTGCCCGAACTGCTGATTGCCGGGCGGCCGACGCCGGCGGCCAAGGCCTGGCTCGCCCGCCTCGACCGGCCACCGCTTGCCGGACACGTGCGGCACCTTGGGTACGTGAGCGATGCGGAGCGCCGCGGACTCTACGAACGGGCACGACTGCTCGTCCTGCCGTCCTTCAACGAGGGGTTCGGCCTCCCCGTGCTCGAGGCCATGACCGTTGGCGTGCCCGTCGTCGCGTCCAATCGCGGCGCCATCCCCGAAGTACTCGGCGATGCAGGCCCGATGGTGGAACCCGACGACCCCGAGGGGCTCGCCGAGGCCATGGCGCGGATGCTGTTCGATCGCCCGGCGGCGGAACGCGCCGCCGCCCGCGGCTTCCGCCGCTCCCGCCTCTTCCGCTGGTCGGCCTCTGCCGACGCCCTGCGCGAGGCCTACGTGCACGCGGTGGCCCTGCGCCGTGGCGGCTCGGTCTCCACCAGGGGTCACTGAGACGCCCATGCGCGTCGGCATCGACGGCCGCGAACTGCTGGGACGTCCGACGGGGGTGGGCCGCTACCTCGCGGAACTGCTGGCCCGTTGGACGCGCGATCCGCACGCCGCCGGCCACGACATCGTGCTCTACGCGCCCGCACCCGTCGAGGATGCCCCGTGGCACGGCCAGGGGGGCGCGCGCGTGGCCACGCGCGTGGTCCCGGGTGGCGGCGGGACCGCCTGGGAGCAGGGACGCCTGGCGTGGGCGGCTCGCCGTGACCGGCCGGGTGTCCTCTTCTGCCCGGGCTACACCGCACCACTGCTGGCCCCCTGCCCTGTCGTGGTCTGCATCCACGACGTGAGCTTCCTCGCCCACCCCGAGTGGTTCCCGCCGCGGGAGGGCTGGCGCCGACGGATGCTCGTGGGCGCCGCGGTCCGCCGTGCCCGCACGGTGCTCACGGTGAGCGAGTTCTCGCGGTCCGAGATCCTGGCTCGGCTCGGTGTGCCGGCCTCTCGCGTGCGCACCGTGCTCTCCGGCGCCGATCCCCACCCCTGCTTCGCTCCGCCCGGTGGCCGGCAGCCCGCACCCGGCGCGGCGGTTGCGCGTGTTCCGCTGGTGCTCTACGTCGGCTCGGTGTTCAACCGCCGTCGGGTGCCGGACCTCATCGCGGCCTTTGCGCTGCTGCGCGCGCGCCAGCCCGCCGCCCGGCTCGAGATCGTCGGGGAGAACCGCACGTTCCCCCATCAGGCGCTGGGCCGCGTGGCGGCCGACCTCGGGGTGCTCGACGCCGTGGGACTCCACGACTACGTGGACGACGACGCACTCGCGGCGCTCTACGCGCGCGCGCGCGGCTTCGCTTTCCTCTCCGAGTACGAGGGCTTCGGCTTCACGCCGCTCGAGGCCATGCGCGCCGGTGTGCCGGCCGTCGTCCTCGACACGCCCGTGGCCCGGGAGATCTACAAGGACGCCGCCGTGTTCGTGGCACCCGGTGACATCGACGGCACCGCAGCGGCGCTCGAGCGCGTTCTGCAGGACGGGGCCGAACGAGACCGCCTCCTGGCCGCGGGCACCCGCGTGGCGGCCAGCTACACGTGGCACCGGGCCGCCACCGTGACGCTCGAGGCCCTCGAGGCAGCCGCGGCATGACCACCGCCCCTGCCTCGCTCGACGTCGTCATCGTCGCCTACAACGCACGCAACGACCTGGACGCCTGCCTCCGGTCACTGCACGAGGCGCCACCCGCCCGGCCGCACACGATCGTCGTCGTGGACAACGCGTCGCAGGATGGCGCCCCCGACCTCGTCGCGTCCCGCTGGCCTGGCGTGCGGCTGCTGCGACAGTCGGTGAACCTCGGCTTCGCCCGGGCAAACAACGTGGGGATCCGCGCAACCGGCAGCGACCTCGTGCTGCTGCTCAACAGCGACACCCTCGTGCCGCGCGGTGCCCTCGACGCGCTCGTCGCCGCCCTCGAGGCGACGCCCGCCGCGGCGGTGGCCGGGCCGCGACTCGTGGACGCGGCGGGACGGCCCGAGCTGTCCTTCGGGCGCGCGTTCTCCCCCCTCAACGAGGCTCGACAGAAGTTGATCGTGAGTCTCGATGCCCGCGGCGCGAGCCTCGCGCGCCGGTACGTCGACCGCGTGACGCACCGGCCGGGCTTCCCCGACTGGGTGAGCGGCGCCTGCCTGCTGGTGTGGCGGTGCGACGCCGAACGGGCGGGCCTGCTCGACGAGCGGTACTTCATGTACGCCGAGGACGTGGACTTCTGCGCGGCCGTGCGCGCGCTCGGCCGCAAGGTGCTCTTCACCCCAGCCGCCGAGGTCGTGCACCTGCGCGGCCGATCGCGGGCGTCGGCGCCAACGGCGACCGCGGCGGCCTACCGGCGGAGCCAGGTGGCCTATTACGAGAAGCACCGTCCGTCGTGGTCGCCGTGGCTGCGGCGGTACCTCGCCTGGCGCGGCCAGTGGCCCCCGCCACCGGATCCGCGCTGATCGCTGTGCTATCCTGAAGCGCGATTCGGGGCTGCCCCTCCATCCCCTCGCCCGCCGTGCGCATCGCCATCGACGCCCGGAAGCTGCACGACTACGGCATCGGCACCTACGTCCGCAACCTGCTGCGCCACCTCGCGCGCCAGGACCGCGAGTCGGAGTACGTCGTGATCTGCCGGCCGGCGCACACCTCGTCGGTGCTGCAACTTGGTGAGAACTTCCGGGCCGTCCCGACGCGTACCCCGTCGTACTCCGTCAGTGAGCAGTTCGTGATCCCGGCCATCGTGGGCCGCGAGAAGCCCGACCTCTTCCACACGCCGCACTACGTGCTGCCGCCGCTCACCCGCTGCCCGTCGGTGGTGACGATCCACGACTGCATCCATCTGATGTTCCCGCAGTACCTGCCGAACCGGTTCGCCTACGCCTACGCCCGCACCTTCATGTCGGCGGCGGCGCACCGGTCGGCCCGGATCCTCACGGTGTCGGAGACCTCGAAGCGCGACATCCTGCGGTTCTTCGCCGTGCCCGACGACAAGGTCACCGTGATTCCCAACGCCATCGACGAGCGCTTCGGCACGGCGCCCACCGAGGACGAGGTGCGCCGGGTGCGGGAGCGCTACCAGTTGTCGGACGAGTTCGTGCTCTACACGGGCAACATCAAGCCCCACAAGAACGTGGACCGGCTGATCGAGGCGTTCCATCAGCTCCGCGAGGAGGGCTTCGGCCACCTGCGGCTGCTCATCATCGGCGACGAGATCTCGACGCACCCGTCGCTGCGCCGCGCCGTGCACCGGTGGAAGCTGCACAAGCACGTGCGGTTCCTCGGGTTCGTCCCCGACCAGACCCTCGCCGTGCTCTACCGCCTCGCGGCGGTCTTCGTGTTTCCCTCGCTCTACGAGGGCTTCGGCCTGCCGCCGCTCGAGGCGATGGCGAGCGGGACGCCCGTCGTCACCTCCAACGTCTCGTCGCTCCCGGAGGTGGTGGGCGACGCCGCCGTCCTCATCGATCCCCTCGACCCCGCAGCCATCGCCAGCGGCATCCGGCAGGTGCTCACCGACCCCGCGCTGCGCGCCCGGCTCGTTGCGCGCGGCCTCGACCGCGCCCGCGCGTTCTCCTGGGAGGCGTCGGTGCGCCAAGTGCGCGTGATCTATGGTCAGGTCGCGGCCGAACGGCATGCCGACTGACCCCCCGGCCCGGCACGGGCCCTCCCCGCGGGTGGCGCTCGTCCACGACTGGCTCACCGGCATGCGCGGTGGCGAGAAGGTCCTCGAGGCGCTGTGCCGCCTCTATCCCGCCGCCACGCTCTTCACGCTGCTCCACGTGCGCGGGAGCGTGTCGGCGCGCATCGAGTCACGCCGGCCGCGGCAGACCTGGATCGGGCGGCTGCCGGGCGTCGCGCACTACTACCGGGGGCTGCTGCCGCTCTTCCCGGCGGCGATCGAGACCATCGACCTCGACGGCTTCGACCTCGTAATCAGCACGAGTCACTGCGCGGCCAAGTCCGTCGTCGTGCCCGGCCGGGCGCGCCACCTGTGTTATTGCTTCACGCCGATGCGCTATGCGTGGGACCAGTTCGACGCGTACTTCGGTGCCGATCGCGTGGGGCCCGGCTCGTGGCTGCTGCGCCCGGCGCTGCGCGGACTGGCGGCCTGGGACCGCGCCACGAGTGACCGTCCTCACCGCTATGTCGCGATTTCACAATACGTTGCAGCAAGGATCGCTCGATACTATAATCGTGGATCGGCCATCGTGTATCCGCCTGTCGACACCACGTTCTTCACGCCGTCATCTGCGCCCCCCGGCGAGCACGCCCTCGTGGTCTCGGCGCTCGTGCCCTACAAGCGCATCGAGGTGGCCATCGAGGCCTGCCGCCTGGCCCGGCGCCCACTCCGGGTGGTCGGAGACGGCCCCGAAGCGGTCCGGCTCCGGCGTGTGGCCGGGCCGGGCGTGACCTTCCTCGGCCGCTTGTCGGACGAAGCGGTGCGGGACGAGTACCGTCACGCCGCGGCCGTCATCCTCCCGGCCGAGGAGGATTTCGGCATCGTCCCCGTCGAGGCGCAGGCGTGCGGCCGGCCCGTCGTCGCCCTCGCCCGCGGCGGCTCGCGCGAGACCGTGGCCGACGGCGAGACGGGCGTGCTCGTGCACGACTGCACGCCGGCCGCCTTCGCCGAGGGCCTCGACCGCGTAGCCCGGCTCTCACCCCCACCGCGCGCCGTGCGGCAGCACGCCGAACGGTTCGCCACCGAGCGCTTCCTGGCCGAGTTCGCCGGCCACGTGAACGCCCTGCTCGACGCGCCGGAGGGCGCCGCGCGATGGTGAAGCGTTACAACCGCCTCCTCATCGTGTTCCACGTCGCCACCGACGCACTGCTCGGCATGGCGGCGTTCCTGCTGGCCTACGCCATCCGGTTCCACGGCGGCCTGCTCGACGTCACCAAGGGCGTCCCGCCGCTCCGGCAGTACCTGCTCGTCCTCCCCTTCATCGGGCTGATGGTGCCGGTCGCGTTCCACCTCCAGCGGCTCTACCGGCTGCGGCGCGGCCGGTCCCGCGTGGACGACTTCTTCGCCGTGCTCGTGGGCAGCATCACGGCGGTGCTGCTCGGCGTCGGCAGCACGCTCTACGTGCAGGCCTACTACGTCCCGGCCGACGTGAAGGACCGCGGCGCCTTCGAGGTGTCCCAGCTGGTCTGGGGACTCTTCCTCGTCCTCAACGTCGCGTTCACCTACGGCTCGCGGGAGTTCGTCCGCGAACTGCTCGCGCGGCGCTGGCGCAAGGGGATCGGCCTCAAGCGCGTGCTGATTGCGGGCGTCGGCGAGCTCGGCCGCGCCGTGGCCGACAAGGTGCTCGAGCACCGCGAGCTCGGCTACAACGTGGTCGGCTTCATCGACGACTCGGCCCCGAGCGATTCGATCGGCTATCGCGGCCTGCCGGTGCTCGGCACGCTGACGGAGGCGGCCGACATCCTCCAGCGGGAGGGCATCGATCAGCTGTACGTGGCCCTCCCCCTCGAGGAGCACGTCAAGATGCTCGCACTCGTGGAGAGCGCCAACCGCGAGGTCGTGGACATCAAGGTTGTGCCCGACCTGCTGCAGGTGATC
>Ga0079037_100000595_pt1 | contig 16870 bp, 21 predicted proteins | sample Mud3Dept4metaG_FD_71479 | JGI IMG/M metagenome (GOLD analysis project Ga0079037, IMG submission 71479) | Freshwater wetland microbial communities from Ohio, USA, analyzing the effect of biotic and abiotic controls - Mud 3 Core 4 Depth 4 metaG | ecosystem: Environmental > Aquatic > Freshwater >... | reverse complement strand
GCATCGGCCGCCCGTGCAGCCGCGCCAGACGCACCTGGCTCAGCGGATCCGACTCGCCGGCCAGTTCGTCGAGCACCGCGAGCACTGCCGCCCGGTCGTTGCAGAGCGGCAGCACGTCGCAGCCGGCAGCAAGTGCGCGCCGTGCGCGCTCGGTGAGCGTACCGGCAAACGCGGCTCCACCCATGCTCAGGTCGTCGGAAAAAACCGCGCCCGTGAACCCGAGGCCCCAGCGCAGCTCCTGCTGCACCCACCGGCGCGAAAACCCGGCCGGCGCGGCGTCCACCTCGGGAAACAGCACGTGCGCGACCATGATCGAGGCGAGGCCGTTCGCGATCAGTTGCCGGTACGGGCGCAGGTCCTCGCCGAGTTCGGCCAGTGGACGCCGGTCGACGGGCAGCGTCTTGTGCGAATCGGCCACCACCGCGCCATGGCCCGGGAAATGCTTGGCGGTGGCCGCCATGCCTGCGGCCCGCATGCCCTGCATGCACGACACCGCAAGGCGCGCGACGGCTTCGGGATCGCGGTGGTACGCGCGGTCACCGATCACTTCGCTGACGCCGTAGTCCAGGTCCACGCATGGCGCGAAGCTCAGGTCGATGCCCACGGCGCGCAGCTCCGCCGCCAGCAGCCACCCGCACTGCCAGGCCAGCCGGCGACCGGCCTCGGGGTCGAAGTCGTACACGTGTCCGATCGCCCGCTGCGGCGGCAGCTCCGTGAAGCCGCTGCGGAAGCGCTGCACGCGCCCGCCCTCGTGATCCACGGTGACCAGCAGTGGCGGCTTGCGCACGGCGCGGATCTCGCTCACCAGTTCCTCGAGCTGCCGCGGGTTATCGTAGTTGCGCGTGAACAGGATCACCGAGCCCACCAGGGGGTGCGCGAGCACGCGACGATCCTCGGCCGTCAGCTCGTGACCGGCCACGTCCACCATCAGCGGCCCGAGCGTCATCCTGCGGCCCTCTCCGCCTCGGACCACTCGCGCCACGGGTGGTCCGCCAGACAGGAGTTGAAATAGCGCACGTCGTGCGTCACCTCGGCGCCGAGCCAGGACGGCCGCGCGAAGGATTCCGCCTCGTCGTCGAGTTCGATCTCGGCCACGACGAGGCCGGCATTGTCACCGAGGAATTCGTCGACTTCCCACTCGCGGCCGGCGTGCGGCACCCAGTGCCGCCATTTCTCGATGCGCCCGCGTTCGCAGAGCATGTCGAGGATCTCGAGCGCCTCGTGCACGGGGATCTCGTATTCATACTCGAGGCGACTGGCACCCTGCACGCGGCCTTTCAGGCCGATCCAGGCCGTGCTGCCGGCGATGCGCACCCGCACCGAGCAGGACTCGCTGCCGGCCACGTATCCCTGCCGATACAGCTCACGGCGGCGGACGCCCGCGCGCCAGGCGTCGCCGTCCACCAGGAACTTGCGCTCGATCTCGATCGGCATCGTGTCAGCGCTCGAAGACCGCCATGGCCTCCACGTGGGTGGTGTGCGGGAACATGTCCATGACGCCCGCCGCGATCAGCCGGAACCCGTGGTCCTGGACCAGGATGCCCGCATCGCGGGCCAGGCTGCCCGGATGGCATGAAATATACACGACGCGGCCTGCGCCACAGCTGCCGACCACAGGCAGCACCTCGCGCGCCCCGGCACGCGGCGGGTCGATCAGTACGCGGTCGTAACTGCGCGTCGACCAGGGGGCGCCGGCGGCAGCGACCGCAAGGTCTGTCGCCACGAACGTCACGTTGCCGATGCCCTGTCGCGCGGCATTGCATGCGGCCCGCGACACGAGGCCAGCGTCGCCCTCGACGCCAACCACCTCGCCCGCGCGACGCGCGAGCGGCAGCGAGAAATTGCCCAGCCCGCAGAACAGGTCGAGCACGCGCTCGCCCGGCCGTGGATCCAGCAGGTCCATGGCGCGGCTCACCATTGCCTCGTTCAGCGCCGCATTGACCTGGATGAAGTCGGTCGGTTCGAACTCGAGCGTGATCCCGAACGCCGGCAGCGAGTAGCACAGCGCATCCTGACCCGGCGTGAGCGGTGCCACGGTCGCCGGGCCGCCGGGCTGCAGGTACACACGTACGCCATGCCCGCGCTCGAACTCGCGCATGCGCTCGAGATCCGCGTCGGTCGGCGGGTCGAGCACGCGCAGCACGACGGCGCAGGCGTTCTCCGCGACGGCCACCTCCGCCTGCGGCACACGCGTCGCGATGGACAACTCGCCGACCAGCTTTGCCAGCGGGTCCATCAGTGTGTCGAGCGGCGGCATCAGAACGCGGCATTCATGGAGGTCCGCGACGTACGGCGCCATGCGCTCCCGGAAGCCGACCAGGACGCGCCCCTTGCGCGGCACCTGCTTGATGCCGAGCCGCGCGCGGCGCCGATACCCCCAGACCGGCCCGACGAGCGGCTCGAGCACGCGCGCTGGCTCGACGCCCCCCAGCCGGGCGAGATTCTCGAGCAGCTGGCCCTGCTTGAAGGCGAGCTGTGCGGCGGGCGCAAGATGCTGCAGCGCGCAACCGCCGCAGGTGCCGTAATGCGGGCAAGATGGTACGACCCGGTCCTGACTCGGCCTGAGCACGGCCTCCATCACGGCCTCGTCGAAGTTGCGGTGGCGGCGCACCCGCCGGAGCACGACGCGCTCTCCCGGCAGCGCGTCCGTGACGAACACCGCCTTGCCGCCGAGGCGCGCTACGCCGTGCGCCTCGTGCGAAAGATCGATGATGTCGGCCTCTTCCGGGGCCGCACTGATGCGCTTCATCCGGCCACGGGCGACCATGCCCCGAGGAACTCGGCCAGGTGCGGCTTGCCGGCCGCGCCGAGCCAGCTGCGCACCAGCGCGCATTCGCGCTCGTGCTCCTCGTGCGTCAGGCGGCCGCGCATCAGCTCGAAGCGCAGGTAGATCAGGTAGGTATTGATGACGTCGGTCTCGCAGTAGTTGCGAATGTCCTCGACCCGCCCCTCGAGGTACGCGTCCCACACGCCTTCACCCGACATCCCGAGCTTGCCCGGCAGGCCGATCAGCTGCGCCATCTTGTCGAGGCCGACGCGGCCACGGCCCTGGAAGCCGGCGAGCACGTCCATGAGGTCCACGTGCCGCCAGTGGAAGCGGCTGATGTAGTTGTTCCAGCGGAACGACTGGTCCTCTTCGCCCATCTCCCAGTAGCGGTGTGCCTGCAGGCTGTGGCGCATGGCGCGGTAATGCAGCACGGGCAGGTCGAAGCCACTGCCGTTCCAGCTGACCAGGGTCGGCGTGTAGCGCCCGATGCCGTCGAAGAAGCGGCGCACCAGCTCGGCCTCGGTCGAGTCGGCCTCACCGAGGCTCCAGGCCTTGAACCCTTCGCGCGTGCGCATGGCGACCGAAATTGCCACCACGCGGTGCTGCTCGAGGGACAGGAATTCGGACCCCGTCTGCTCCCGCTGCCGCGTCTGCATCACGTAACCGACCTGCTTGTCGGTCAGCCCCTCGAGGCCGTGCAGGCGCCGGCCGAACTCGACGTCGGGCACGGTCTCGATGTCGAACGCGAAGACGTTGCTGATGGTCACTTCGACTCCTTGCGCATGAGCACGGCGACGGCCACCACCAGCCCCGCCTCGTCGGTCAGGGTGACGTGACCCTCGCCGGCACCGAGCTGGTCACGCAGCGCTCGCCCGCGCTCGGACCAGATGATCTCCGGACGTCCCCAGCCGTTGGCCGCGATGCCGACGTCGCGGATCCAGATGCCGTGCGCGAATCCCGTCCCGAGTGCCTTGACGATGGCCTCCTTGGCGGCAAAGCGCATGGCCAGGAAGCGCACCGGTCGCTTGTACTGGCGGAAAGCCGCTTCCTCCTGAGCCATGAGCAGCCGGCGCACGAAATGCTCGCCATGGCGCGCGTACGTCGCCTCGACGCGGGCGAGCTGCACGACGTCGGTGCCGATGCCGAAGATCACGCAGCGTCCTCAGCCGGCGCCAGGCACTTGGCTGCGGGCCGCGTTCATCAGCGCCTTCATGTCGCGCACGGCGGCCGCGATTCCGTCCACCACCGCGCGTCCCACGATCGCGTGGCCGATATTCAGCTCGACGATCTCCGGAACCGCCGCCACCGGTTGCACATTGTGGTAGTGCAGGCCATGCCCGGCGTGGACCGTGAGACCGATGCGCGAACCGTAGCGCGCCGCGTCGACCAGGCGCGCCAGTTCCAGCGCCTGCCGCTCGCCCTCCGTCTCCGCATACGCGCCGGTATGCAGTTCGACCACCGGCGCACCGGCGTCGAGCGCCGCCTCGAGCTGGCGCGGATCCGGGTCCACGAACAACGACACACGGCTGCCCGCCTCGCGCAAGGCCGCGCAGACCTCCGTCAGCCGCGCCACCTGGCCGGCGACGTCGAGCCCGCCCTCCGTGGTCAGTTCCTCGCGCCGCTCGGGCACGAGGCAGCAGTCCTGGGGCCGCACCCGCCGCGCGATGGCGACCATGGCATCGGTTGCCGCCATCTCGAGATTCATGCGGGTCTGCAGCGCGGCACGCATGCGCTCCACGTCGTGGTCCTGGATGTGGCGACGATCCTCGCGCAGGTGCAGCGTGATGCTGTCGGCGCCGGACTGCTCCGCGATCAGCGCCGCGAGCAGCGGATCCGGATAGTTGGCGCGGCGCACCTGGCGCAGCGTGGCCACGTGATCGATGTTGACGCCGAGTCGCAGGGGATGCATGAGCACGTTTCAACCTCCGGGCGCTGGGCCACCGTGGGACCGCATTGCGAGCATCACCGCGCGCGTGCGCAGCGGGCGGCCGTCGAGACACTGGTCGAGCGCCGCCCGCAACAGGCGCCTTGCGTCGGCTAGAGCCTGCGGATCGGCGAGCTCCTCGCGCGCCAGGGACAGCAACGAGGCGCCGGCGAACACCAGGGCGCCCTCGGCCACACCGTCCACGGCCTCCGCCCCGCCGTCGAGCCGGTAGCGGTAGGCGCGCCGCGGATCGATCGGCTCGCCGCTGTCGGCCGCGTGCGCGAGGTCGAGGCCCCAGCCGAGTTCCTCGAGCAGACGCTTCTCGAAAATCCGCAAGGCACGCCCCGGATCCGCGTCCGCGTCATGCAACCGCGCCACGACGGTCGCATACGCATCGTAGAGCGCCGGGTGCGGGTCGTGCCGGTGCAACAGCTTGATCAGCAGCTCGTTCACGTAAAAACCACTCATCAGGCGGTCGCCCGCCAGGAACGCCGATGTCTGCACGCGCTCGGCGCCGGTCAGCTGGCCCGCCTCGCCCCGCGCGCTCCACGAAACCAGCAGCTCGCCGAACGGCTGCAGCGCCGCGGGCAATGCCGACCCGCCGCGGCGCGCAGCGCGCGCGAACACTGAAACCCGTCCATGGGTGCGCGTGAAGAATTCGAGGATGCGGCTCGAGTCGCGCCACGGGTAGTGATGCAGCAGGAAGCCGGGCTCGAGCTGCACGCGCCGGGCGGCGCTGCTCACGTCTCGAACCCGAACTTGCGCAACGCGTTCTCGTCGTCGGACCAGCCCTCGCGCACCTTGACCCAGAGCTCCAGGTGCACGGGCTGCCCGAAGTACTGCTTCAGGTCGAGGCGCGCGGCCCGGCCGACCTCCTTCAGCAGTTCTCCACCCTTGCCGATCACGATGGCTTTCTGGCCGGTGCGCTCGACCCATATCACGGCCTGTACCACCAGTTTGCCCGGTTCGTCCTCCGCCTCGCCGAGGCCCTCGATCTCGACCACGATGCCGTACGGCAATTCCTCCTGCAGGCGACGCGTGAGCTTCTCGCGGATGATCTCCGCCGCCATGAATCGGTCGCTCGCGTCGGTCAACTGCTCGGGTGGATAGAGCAACGGCGACTCGGGCAGGTAGCGACCGATCACCTCCGGCAGCTGCTCGAGGTTGACGCGTTTCAGCGCCGACAACGGCACGATCTCCGCAAAGTCGGCCTTGCGGGAAATCTCGGCAATGAACGGCAGCAGGCGGTCCTTGGGGCGCGCGCGGTCGGCCTTGTTGACCAGCAGCAGGATGGGGCGGCCGGCCTGGCGCAGCTCTGCGAGCGCGCGCTCGTCCTCGTCCGTCCAGCGCAGCGCCTCGATGACGAACAGGTTCACGTCGGAATCGGCGAGCGACGACAGCGCCATGCGGTTCATGTAGCGGTTTATCGCGCGCGGTTGCCGCGAGTGAATGCCCGGCAGGTCGGCAAAGATCACCTGCAGGCCGGGCCGCGTCAGCACGCCGTGGATGCGGGTGCGCGTGGTCTGTGGCCGCGGGCTCACGATGCTCACCTTGCGCCCGAGCAGGGCGTTCATCAGCGTGGACTTGCCGACGTTCGGGCGGCCGACCAGCGCGGCGATCCCGCAGCGCGCCACGCCCTCCGCGGTTGCGGACGCGGCCTCGTCCTGGACGTCACTCATCTGCAGTCACCTCGCGAGCCAGCTGCTGCAGCAGGCGTTGCGCCGCCTCCTGTTCCGCGCGGCGACGGCTCGAGCCCTCGCCGCGCGACCGCCGGTCAAGCTCCGCTACCTCGCAACTCGCCACGAACCAGTGCTCGTGCGGCTCGCCGCTCACCTCGTCCACCGCGTAGACCGGCAGGCGGAGGCCGCGCGCCTGCAGGTGCTCCTGCAGCCGCGTCTTGGGATCCTTCAGTTCGCGCGCCTCGGGCAGTTCGCCCAGCCGCCCCGCAAACAGCGACTCGATGACGGCACTCGCCGCGGCGATGCCGCCATCGAGGTACACGGCGCCGAACAGCGCCTCGAGCGCGTCGGCGAGGATGGAACTGCGACGGAACCCGCCGCTCTTCAGTTCGCCGCCACCGAGCCGCAGTTGCTCACCGAGACCAAGCCCGGCGGCGAGCGCTGCCAGCGAGCTGCCGCTCACCAGCGCCGCCCGGTAACGGCTCAGGTCGCCCTCGTCGGCGTCCGGGTACTCGCGGAACAGCAGCACCGCCACCGCGAAGTTGAGCACCGCATCGCCAAGGAACTCCAGGCGCTCGTAGTTGTGCTTGCTGGCGCTGCGATGGGTGAGCGCCGCGTCGAGCAGCGCCGGGTCGCGGAAGGCATGCCCGAGCCGCGCCTCGGCCCATTCGCTCGCGTTCAGCAAGCCGGCCTCACTGCTTGATAGTGACCGACTTGTCGAACTTCGCGAGCAGGAAGACGTTGGCGATGAACGGTTGCTCGACCTTGTAAGTCGCGCGAATGTCATAGCCTTCGCTGGTCTTCTTGATCTCGACGTCCTTCCAGCCGATCGAGTTGATGTCCTCGACGTCCCAGCGGCGCTCGAGGCCGTTGCGGATCAGCTGCGGGTTGGTATCGATGGCGGCGTGCTCGTCGCGCACCTGCTCCAGGGCGCGCGCCACCTTGGTGTACTCGAGGAACACGGGCACGAGCCGGATGCCCGCGTAGAGCCCTGCACCGAGGATCGCCAGGATCGTTACGATCCCGAGGAAAGTCATTCCACGCTGACGCTGCTTCATGTGTGACTCCGGGGATGAATCAGTGGATCGGATCGCCGATGCGGCTCCAGATTGGCGCGTTCGGGAGGTTCCAGTTGAGCCAGATGCGCACGGCCTTGCCGACTACGAGGTCCTTGGGGACGTAGCCCACCTCGGGGAAGCGGCTGTCGCGGCTGTTGTCGCGATTGTCGCCCATGAAGAAGAAGTGGCCCTCCGGCACGACGTCGTCGAAGTCGTACGACGGCCGCTCCGGGATGTACAGCACGCGGTGCGGCACCGGGCCGAGTTGCTCGACCGCGATCTGCGCGCCGCTGTGGCCGAAGCCCTCGTACACGCCGTCGAGCGTCACGGGCTGCAGTTCACCGTTCACCCACACCTGCTTGTCGCGCACGATGACGTGGTCGCCCGGCAGGCCTACCAGTCGCTTGATGTAGTTCGTCGCCGGGTCGGCCGGCAGGCGGAAGACCACGACGTCGCCCCGCTGCGGCTGGCCGAGCGGCACCACCTCGGTATTCACGACGGGCAGGCGCAGGCCGTAGGTGAACTTGTTGACGAAGATGAAGTCACCGTCGAGCAGCGTCGGCATCATGGAATCCGACGGGATGCGGAACGGCTCGAACAGGAACGAGCGGATCACCAGCACGAGCAGGATGATCGGGAAGAACGAGCGCGAGTACTCGACCAGCACCGGTTCGGCAGGCAGGGCGCCTGCCGGCGCCCGCGCCAGGCGCCGCGGCTTGAAGTGCCAGGCGTCCGCCGCCCAGACCAGGCCGGTCACAAGCGTGGCGACCACCAGCAGGAAGGAAAAGTCGAAAACCAAGCGTCACCTCACGAAGGCTGCGGGAGTATTGTGTATTTCCTGCGCAGCATCAATGCCTTGCGGGATTAACGGGGTCCTTCTCCAATTTTCGCCGACAGCCCTGATACCGGCGGGAATCGGAGAATGTCCCCAGTTGTTCCGGTCATTCCTTGCGGCCGACCTGCAGCACGGCGAGGAACGCCTCCTGCGGGATCTCCACCTGGCCGAGCTGTTTCATGCGCTTCTTGCCTTCCTTCTGCTTCTCGAGCAGCTTGCGCTTGCGCGAGATGTCGCCGCCATAGCATTTGGCCAGGACGTTCTTGCGCAGCGCCTTGACGGTCGAGCGGGCGATCACGTGCGCACCGATCGCGGCCTGGATGGCCACCTCGAACATCTGCCGCGGGATCAGCTCCTGCATCTTGTCGACCAGTTCGCGGCCGCGCTGGTAGGCGCTGTCGCGATGGCTGATGATCGAGAGCGCGTCCACCTTTTCTTCGTTGATCAGGATGTCGAGCCGAACCAGCGGCGCGGCCTGGAAGCGGTCGAACTCGTAGTCGAACGAGGCGTATCCCCGGCTGCAGCTCTTCAGGCGGTCGAAGAAATCGAGCACCACCTCGGCGAGCGGCAACTCCCACTGCATAGACACCTGGTTGCCCAGGTACAGCAGCTTCTTCTGCACGCCGCGCTTCTCGAGGCACAGCTTCATCACGGGTCCGACGTAATCCGGCGGCAGCAGGATGTTGGCAACGATGATCGGCTCGCGCAGTTCCTTGATCTTATCGACCGGCGGAAGCTTGGCCGGGTTGTCGACATTGACGATCGCGCCCTCGGTCGTCAGCACCTCGTAGATCACGGTCGGCGCGCTGGTGACCAGCGACAGCTCGTACTCCCGTTCGAGGCGCTCCTGCACGATGTCCATATGCAGCAGTCCGAGGAAGCCGCAGCGGAAGCCGAACCCGAGCGCCGTCGAGACCTCGGGCTCGTAGTGCAGCGCCGAGTCGTTGAGCTTCAGCTTCTGGAGGGCATCCCTGAAGGACTCGTAGTCGTCCGAGCTCACCGGGAACAGCCCCGCGAACACGCGTGGCTTGATCGCCTTGAAGCCCGGCAGCGGCTCGCTGCACGGCCGCGAATCCTGGGTGATGGTGTCACCCACCGGCGCACCGTCGATTTCCTTGATGCCGGCGATCACGAATCCGACCTCGCCCGTCTCGAGCGAATCGGCGACCAGCGACTTCGGCGTGAAGCGGCCGAGCTTGTCCACCTGGTGCCAGCGGCCGGTGGTCCAGACGCGGATCTTCTGCCCGGTGCGCAGCGAACCGTTGACGACTCGCACCAGCGAGACGACGCCCACGTAGCTGTCGTACCAGGAATCGATGATGAGCGCCTGCAGCGGCGCTTGCGGGTCGCCCTTGGGCGGCGGCACCCGCGCGATCAGCGTCTCGAGCAGCTCGGGCACGTTCTCGCCCGTCTTGGCGCTCACGCGCACGGCGTCCTCGGCCTCGATGCCGATGATCTCCTCGATCTCCTTGATGACCTTGGCCGGATCGGCCGACGGCAGGTCGAGCTTGTTGAGCACCGGCACGACCTCGAGCCCCTGGTCGAGTGCCGTGTAGCAGTTGGCGACGCTCTGCGCCTCGACGCCCTGCGCGGCATCCACGACCAGCAGCGCACCCTCGCAGGCGGCGAGCGAGCGCGAGACTTCGTAGGAGAAGTCCACGTGCCCCGGCGTGTCGATCATGTTGAGCTGGTAGGTCTGGCCATCGCGCGCCTTGTAGCGCAGCGAAACGCTCTGGGCTTTGATGGTGATGCCGCGCTCGCGCTCGAGGTCCATCGAGTCGAGCACCTGCGCCTGCATCTCGCGGTCCTGCAGGCCGCCGCAGATCTGGATGAAACGGTCGGCCAGCGTCGACTTGCCGTGGTCGATGTGCGCGATGATGGAAAAGTTGCGGATCAGGTTCATCGGTGCGGGCTACCCGGCCCGGCGCCGGTACAAAAGGCGGGATTATACCCCGAGCGCCCGTCGGACCCCTGCCCCATCATAAACGCCCTCGCACAGCACCACCCCCTCGAGCTCGAGCACTGGGACGCGCAAGCCGAAGCGCACGGCGAGGTCCACGTCGTGGTCCACGTCCACCACTCGCAGACGCTCGATGCCGGGGCCCAGGTCGAGCGAGAGCTCGAGCAGGAACTGCTCGCAGAGGTGGCAGCCCTCCCGTACGTACAGCACCAGGCTCGCCAGCGGATCGGCCGTCACGGCTGCTCCGCCGCACGTATCTGGTAACGCGGTGGGGAACGGCGCAGCCAGGACCGCGAGGCGCCCCAGCCGAGCGCCAGACCGAGCGCAGCGCCGACCACAGCGACCGGCTCACTCCGCAAGTCGAGCAACATCGCCGCCAATGGCCCTCCCAGCAGGCCTGCCAGCGGCGGCAGGTACGCGAGCGCCGCCAAACGCAGCAACTCGCCGTCGCTCACCTCGAGGGTCACGCCATCGCCCGGGGCAAGTCGCCGTCCGTCGATCCCCCGTGCCGGGACCTCGAGCTTCGTGCCGCCGCCCGCTCGGCCCAGCCAGCGCAGCGCACAGCCACGGCCGCCCGCGCAGGCCGCGCAGGCAACGGCCGTCGTTTCACACGCCAGCCATGCCCGGCCCTCCCGGACGTCCCGGACGCGTGCGGTCGCTTTCATGGGGTCAGCGGTTCTTGGCATCCGGCGCCGGCGCGGCCGGCGCGACCGCCTCGTCGACCGGTGCCAGCGAGGTGGCGATGTCCCGCACCGTGGCGGCCGGTACTTCGCCCACGGCCGTGACCACGTAGCCGCGGACCTGCGTCGAGAAGGCATTGGCCGAGCCCACGCTCGTGGACTCCGGCGGCGCCGGGCCCTTGGCCATCCCGGGCTCGATGAACACCGACACCGAGGCGAAGCCGTCGGAGAAGATCAGGTGCTGCACCGGCACCGGCACGCCCGGCACGATCTGCGTCCGCGTTGCCACGAGCCGGAAGCCCGGCGGTATCTTGCTCGGGCGCCAGCCACTGACCACGACCCGCTGCTCGGCACGCTTGCCGGCACGCACCCACTGGAATCCCGTGGCGTCCACGGCCGGCTCGAGTTCGTGCGGATCGATGCGTTCGAGGGTCTCGAGCTTCGTGAAATGGATGGCCTCGACCGCCTTGCCCTCTACGTTGAGGACCTCGGAGCGCAGCGGCATGGCCGTCTTCTCGTCGAGCCACAGGCGATAGCCGTAGCGGTAGGCATCCCGCGGCCGGACGTCCAGCACCCGCACCTCGCGCCCGAGCAGCCGGTTGCCCTTGCTCACCTCGAGGCGGTACAGCTCGTCGAGCCGTGGCCCGGGTGCCGGCAGGGCCTTGAGCAGGGAGCCTTCGTCGGAGCGCGGTTCGACCAGCACGACGCGCCGATCCGGCATGTAAAAGTGGATTTCCTCCGGGGTGCGCACGATCTCCCGACCACTGCCGTCGAGGGACACCAGGCGCTCGAGGCTGCGCCCGTCCTCGACCCGATGCACGATGCGCATCGTCTCGGACTGCCGGCCCGCGGTGTGGGTGAACAGGCCGTCGTAGTTGAGCGACGCCAGCGACTCGGTCATGCGCTGCAGCCATTCGCCGGCCGTCGGGCTGCCGGCATGCGCCTGCGAGGTCGCAAGTGCGACCAGGCCAAGCGCGGCTGCGGCGAACCCTCGCCGCATCAGGGCACCTCGACGGTCTCGTAGGTGACGCGTGGTTCGATGCTGGGATCGGTCGCGAGTGCACTCGACCAGACGTTGCGCCGGCCGATCGGCGTGGCGTACTGGCCGTGGGTCACGAGGTAGCCGGCCAGACGCTGGTTCTGGGCCGGCGTCGGGCTGGCGCCGCCGACCGGCAGCGTCAGGACCGGCGGCGTGGCGGGCGCCCCGGAACGTTCGGCGAACAGCTGGTCGTCGCCGCCATCGGGCCGCACCAGCAGCACGGCCGCAAGCGCGGCGCTCGCGGCCACGGCGGTCGCCGCAAGCGGCCGACGCCAGCGCACAGGCGCACGGGCCGGCACCGGCGTCGCAACCGTGTCCAGGACCTCGCCCGCGTCGATTGCAGCGCCGACCCGCGCCGCGAAACCCTGGCTCGCCACCACCCCGCCAGGAGCCCGCAGTGACTCACCGGCGAGAACATAGTTGCCGAAGGCTCGCTTGAGCTCGGCATCGCGCGCCATGCGGCGCACCAGCAGCCCCACCTCGCCCTGCGGCAACTCGCCGTCGAGCAGGGCGGACATCTGTTCACGGATCTGGTCTGTCATCGGGTTCAGCTCAACCTTCAGTCTTCAATCGAGCAGCGGCTTCAGGCTGCGGTCGATCGCCTCGCGGGCCCGGAAGATCCGCGAGCGCACCGTGCCCACCGGACATTCCATGGCCTCGGCGATCTCCTCGTAACTCAATCCCTCGACCTCGCGCAGGATGATGGCCGTGCGCAGGTCCTCCGGCAGCGCCTCGATTGCGCTGTTCACGGTGCTGTGTATCTCGTCCGACAGCACGGCGGCCTCGGGAGTGTCGCCGTGCCGCATGCGGGACTCGACGACCGACTGCTCGGACTCGCTCAGGTCGGCCTCGTAGTCGAGCGGCCGCCGTTGCCTTGACGCCATGGTATTGCGCGCGGTGTTCACGGCGATGCGGTACAACCACGTATAAAAGGCGCTGTCGCCGCGGAAGGAACCGAGGGCCCGGTAGGCCTTGACGAAGGACTCCTGGGCAACATCTTCGGCCTCGGTCGGATCACGTAACAACCGCGCCACGAGCTTGACGACCTTGTGCTGGTACCGAAGGACCAGCAGGTCGAACGCGCCTCGCTCGCCCCGCTGGACCCGCCTGACGAGTTCGAGATCGCTCTGCTCGACACCGGAAGCCGGCCTCGCAGCATCGTCCCGATGCTCGTGCGGTTCAGTAGACCCGTCCGGTGGGGGAAAGTTCGCCATCGGCATCATCGTCCAGCCACCGCCTGGCCGGGCACCGTCATTGCCCGCCCGGGCGGTCGCCGGCGACGAGGCGCACGGCGAGCCGGCGCAGCGCCTCGTGCGACAGGTCCGCGGGCGTGAGCCAGAGGGCGTCCGAACGGTCCGCCGATTGCCAGTGCAGGACCACCGTCGAACCGAACACGCGCGAACCGGGGCCGACAACGAAAGGCACTTGCCGGCCGTCGCGATACCGCAGGCGGCCCACGGGGAGCGCGAATTCGATCGCCAGCGGCCGCTTTCGCCGCTGGCCTGCAAACCACAGGAGCAGCAGGGCCGCGGCGACGCCACCGATGCCGGCCGGTACGCCCGGGTACCGGGCGAGGACCGCCTCGAGCACGATACCCGCCGCCAGCCCGAGCCCCAGCGTCAGGCGGTCGGCCAGCGGCCAGCGCGGCAATTCAACGATCATGTCGGATCCGGGCGATGACATGGCGGATGTACTCGTCCGAGGGCACGGCGCGTCCGACAAGATAACCGAAGATCTCCGGGTCCTGCAGGTCGAGAATACGGGTGAACGCCGCTCGTTCCGGCGGTGACGCCGCCGGGTAATCCTGCTCGAGGAAGCGCAGCAGGAGCAGGTCGAGCTCCTTCATGCCGCGCCGGCAGCGCCAGCGAAGCCTGGCCCGCTCGCGCCCCTCCTCTGTCGCCGGCTCGGGCGACTGCACGCTCAGTGGTGCCGCTCCGCGATCATCTTCTTGATCTCCGCGATCGCCCTGGCCGGGTTCAGGTCCTTCGGACAGGCCTCCGCGCAGTTCATGATCGTATGGCAGCGATAGAGGCGGAACGGGTCCTCCAGCTCGTCGAGGCGCTCGCCGGTGGCCTCGTCGCGAGTATCGATGATCCAGCGGTACGCCGCGAGCAGCGCGGCGGGGCCGAGGTAGCGGTCGCTGTTCCACCAGTAGGACGGGCAGCTGGTCGAGCAACAGGCGCAGAGGATGCACGCCGAAGGTCGGTCGATCTTCTCCTGGTCCTCCTTGGACTGCAGGCGCTCGCGGTCCGGCGGCGCCGGCGTGCGCGTCTGCAGCCAGGGCTTCACCGACGCGTACTGCGCGTAGAAATTGGTCAGGTCCGGGACGAGGTCCTTGATGACCGGCATGTGCGGCAGCGGGTAGATCTTCACGTCGCCGCGGATCTCGGCCGTGGCCTTGGTGCAGGCGAGCGTGTTGACGCCGTCGATGTTCATCGCGCACGAACCGCAGATGCCCTCGCGGCAGGAGCGACGGAACGTGAGCGTCGAATCCACCTCGTTCTTGATCTTGATCAGCGCGTCGAGGACCATCGGGCCGCAGGCGGTCATGTCGACCTGGTAGGTATCCACGCGCGGGTTGTCGCCGGAATCCGGATCGAAGCGGTAGATTCGGAACGTCCGCACGTCCCGGGCACCCGCGGGCGCGGGATGCGTCTTGCCGGACTGGACACGGGAATTTTCGGGAAGTCTGAATTGAGGCATGGTCAGTACGTCCTGGCCTTCGGCGGAACGGGCTCCACGTCGCGGGTGAGCGTATTGAGATGCACGGGGCGGTAGTCGATCGAGACACGGCCCTGCCCGTCCACCCATGCCAGCGTGTGCTTCAGCCACACCCGGTCGTCGCGCTCCTTGTAGTCCTCGCGTGCATGCGCGCCGCGGCTCTCCTTGCGGTTCTCCGCCGAGTGCATGGTCGCGACCGCCTGTCCGAGCAGGTTATCCAGCTCGAGCGTCTCGATCAGGTCGGTGTTCCACACGAGCGAGCGATCACTGACCTGCACGTCCGAGAAAGTCTGGTGCACGGCCGAGAGTTTCTGCACGCCTTCCGCGAGCGACTCGCCGGTACGGAACACGGCGGCGTGGTTCTGCATGACGCGCTGCATGTCGAGCCGGACCTCCGCCGTGCGGCGCGAACCCTTCGCGTTGCGGAACTTGTCGAGGCGGCTGACTGCGAGGTCACCGGCGTCCTTCGGCAGCGGCTTGTGCGTCGTGCCCGGCTGCACGGTACGGCCGCAGTGATGCGCCGCGGCGCGGCCGAACACTACCAGGTCGAGCAGCGAGTTCGAACCGAGACGGTTGGCGCCGTGCACCGACACGCATGCGGCCTCGCCCACCGCCATCAGGCCCGGCACGACCGAGTCCGGGTTGCCGTCACGCAGCGTAACCACCTCGCCGTGTACGTTGCACGGGATGCCACCCATGTTGTAATGCACGGTGGGCAGTACCGGGATCGGCTCCCGGGTGACGTCGACGCCCGAGAAGATGCGCGCCGTCTCGGCGATGCCCGGCAGGCGCTCGTTGATCACGGCGGCCCCGAGGTGCTCGAGGTGCAGGTGGATGTGGTCCTTGTGCTCACCCACGCCCCGTCCTTCGCGGATCTCGATGGTCATCGAGCGACTCACCACGTCGCGCGACGCCAGATCCTTGGCGTTCGGCGCATAGCGCTCCATGAAGCGCTCGCCCGCCGAGTTGGTGAGGTAACCGCCCTCGCCACGCGAACCCTCGGTGATCAGGCAACCGGAACCGTAGATGCCGGTCGGATGGAACTGGACGAACTCCATGTCCTGCAGGGGCAGGCCGGCGCGCAGCACCATGCCGCCGCCGTCTCCGGTGCAGGTGTGCGCCGAGGTGCAGGAGAAATACGCGCGGCCGTACCCCCCCGTGGCGAGGATCACCCTGTGCGCGCGGAAGCGGTGCAGCGTGCCGTCCGACATGTCGAGCGCGACCACGCCGCGGCAGGCGCCGTCCTCCATGATGAGGTCGATCGCGAAGTACTCGATGAAGAAGCGCGCCTCGTGCTTGAGAGACTGCTGGTACAGCGTGTGCAACATCGCGTGGCCGGTGCGGTCGGCCGCGGCGCAGGTGCGCTGAGCGATGCCCTGGCCGTAGTGGGTGGTCATGCCGCCGAAGGGGCGCTGGTAGATCTTGCCGTCCTCGGTGCGCGAGAACGGCAGGCCGTAGTGCTCGAGTTCGAGGATGGCGGCCGGCGCCTCCTTCGTCATGTACTCGATCGCGTCCTGGTCGCCGAGCCAGTCGGAGCCCTTGATGGTGTCGTAGAAATGGAAGCGCCAGTCGTCCTCGCCCATGTTGCCGAGCGCCGCGCTGATTCCGCCCTGCGCCGCCACCGTATGGCTGCGGGTCGGGAACACCTTGGTCAGGCAGGCGGTGCTGAGCCCCTGTTCGGCGAGGCCGAAGGTGGCGCGCAAGCCGGCGCCGCCGGCGCCGACCACGACCACATCGTACGAGTGATCCGTGAACTTGTAGGCGGTCATGCCGCGACTCCGAAGGCAATGCGCAGCACGGCGAGCACGCCGATGACGGCGGCCACGGCGAACGCGAACTTGACGACCAGCAGCACGCCCACGCGGGTACCCTTGTCGCCGACGTAATCCTCGACCACCACCTGCAGCCCGAGCACCGCGTGCCAGGCAGCGGTGATCACCAGCAGCACGGCGAACGCCGCAGCCACCGGCGAGGCAAGCCACGCGACGACGCGCTCATGTGCGGCCCCGCCCATCGTGGCCAGCGAGATCACCAGCCACAGGCCCAGCAGCGCCAGCGCCACGGCCGTGATGCGCTGGGCATACCAGTGACTGGCGCCACCCTTGGCGGATCCCAGGCCGGTGACGCGGCGCAGCGGGCTCCTCAGGCTCATGCGCCACCCCCGAGGCCGGCCCGCACGGCGACCCAGACCACGACACCCAGCAGCA
>Ga0079037_100000594_pt1 | contig 16877 bp, 16 predicted proteins | sample Mud3Dept4metaG_FD_71479 | JGI IMG/M metagenome (GOLD analysis project Ga0079037, IMG submission 71479) | Freshwater wetland microbial communities from Ohio, USA, analyzing the effect of biotic and abiotic controls - Mud 3 Core 4 Depth 4 metaG | ecosystem: Environmental > Aquatic > Freshwater >... | reverse complement strand
TGACCCTCACGGTCACCGGCGACACGATGCCGTTCTTCGGCGACTTCGAGGAGGGCGACACCTCGGACTGGACGGCCACCTTCCCGTGACCTGATCCGCCCCTTCCGGGCGGCTTTCCAGGCGGCCGGTCCCTCCCGGGGCCGGCCGCCCCTGTTTTCGGAGCGGCGGAGCGGCCCGCTTCGGGTGAGAATGGCCGCCGATGCCCCGCTCCGCCTCGCGCCGGACCCGCCTCGCTCTCGCCGTCCTGCTGCTCGCGGCGCTCGCCGCCGCCGCCGCGGTGCCGGTGTGGCGCGCCGCGTTCGCGCGCGCGGCAGCGAGCGGCCGGCTCGAGGCGTGGGCGAACCCGCGCCCCGAGCGCGTGCGCGTGTCGTGGCGCCGGATCGCCTCGCCCTGGCCGGGCTGGTTCGAGGTCGAGGGCCTGCGCGTCGCGGGCGCCACCCAGCGCCTCGCCTGGGAGGTCACCGCCGACACCGCCTCCGGCGCGCTCGACCCGCGGCCGCTTCTCGTGCGCGTGCTGCGCTTCCGCAACCTCCGCGCGCGCGGCGTCGAGGTGCGCAGCGCGCGCTTCGAGGCCGCCGCCGAGAGCGGCGCGGGGCCCGGCCTGCTGCCCGCGATCGCCGGCTTCGCCGCGCCCGCGCCGCCGCCCGAGACCCGCCGGCCGCCCTGGTCGTTCGCCTTCCACCGCATCGCGGTCGAGGGCCTGCGCGAGGTGTGGATCGACGACCGGCGCTACACGGGCACCGCGCACGGCCACGGCGGCTTCGAGCTGCGGCGCCGGATGCTCGCCGAGATCCTGCCCTCGCGCCTCGGGTTCGACGGCGTGCGCCTCGCCGCGCGCGGCCGCGAGGTGGCGAGCGGCGCGAGCGGCGAGCTGGCGCTGCGCGTCCTGCCCTGGCACTATCGAGGCGCGCGGATCGCGGACGTCGCCGCCCGGCTCGAAGGCGAGGCTACCCTGCGCGGCACGCTCGCGCCCGATCAGGCGCTCGCCTACCTGTTCGGCTCCTGGCCCTGGCTCGAGATCGAGACCGCGCCGAGCCGCGTCGACGCCCGGCTGGTGCTCGCGCGCGGCGCGCTCGCGCCGGGCAGCCGGCTCACGCTGGACAGCACGGGCGAAGTGATCCGCTTCCTCGGCTTCGAGGCGCGCGGGGACGCGCACCTCGCCGCGAGCGTCTCGGGCGCCTGGGGAGCGCCGACCCGGGTCGAGAGCGCGCTCGAGCTCGAGCGCTGGTCGCTCGGCCGGCCGGGCGCCGCGCCGATCCTCGCCGGGCGCGGGCTGCGGCTCTCCGCGCGCGCCGAGGCACCGAGGGCGGACCGCCCCCCGCGCGCGGTCGATCTGACGCTGGACCTCGGCGCCGCGCGCGCGCCCGACCTGCGCTTCGTCAACGATCTGCTCCCCGAGTCGGCCACGATCTCGGTGCTGGGCGGCGAGGCCGAGGTCGGAGGCGTGCTCCGCTTCGAGCCGCTCGAGCGCTCCGGCCGCGGCTCGATCAAGATGCGCGCGCCGCGCCTCGAGCTGGCGGTGGGCGCAGAGCGGCTCGCCGGGGACGTGGAGATCCGGCTCGAGCTCGCCGAGCCCGAGTTCGCGCCTCCGTCCTTCGCGATCGGCGGGTCGCGCGTCGTGCTGCGCGACCTCTCCTCCTCGGCGCCCACGCCGCTCGCACCCCGCCGCTGGTGGGCCGAGCTCGCCCTGCCCGACGGCCGGCTCGTGCTCTCGCGCCCGTTCTCCGCCGCCGGACGCTTCGACGCCCGCCTCGCCGACTCGCGACCGCTGGTCGAGCTCTACGAGCTCCGGCGCGACCTGCCGGAGTGGGTCGAGCGCCTGCTCACCCTGGAGGGCCTGTCGGCGACCGGCGGCTTCGAGTGGCGGCCGGGCCGGCTCGAGATCCGCGACGCCCAGATTCCGATGCCGCACGGCGAGATGCGGGCCACGGTGACGCTCGAGCGGGCGAGCAGGCTGGGCAAGCTCCTGCTCGCCTGGCGACGTCTCACGGTCGGCATCGAGCTCGCCCCCGAGGGCCGCCACCTCCATCTGCGCGACGCGCGCGAGTGGTACGGCGAGGCGCCGGTCAGCGCCGCGCCCGCGGCCGCCGAGTGACGACGTAGATCGACGCCGGCGGCAGGTTGCGCAGGCTGAACGCGACCCGCCGCGAGGTGAGCCCGAGCTCGGCGAGCAGGTCGCGCGACACCGGAAAGACGGGCGCGTAGGTGAACTGCACGAAGCGCCCGCGGCGGGCGAGCACCGCGAAGACCGCCCCGAGCAGCCGGCGCTGCTCCTCGCGCGGGTAGGAGAGCAGTCCGAGCCCCGACACCACGGCATCCACCGCTCCGGGCCGGAGCCCGCGCGAGTCGGCTACGACCTGCTCGAGATCGAAGGCGTCGGCGTGCGCGATCTCGACGCCGGGAAATCCCTTCTCGAGCCAGTCGTGCAGGTCGCGGTTCCGCTCGACCACGAGGAGCTTCTCCGGCGCGACGCCGTTGGCGAGCAGCGCGCGTGTGATCGCGCCGGTGCCGGCGCCGAGCTCGACCACCGTGCGCGCGTCGCCCGCGGCGGCCGCCATGCGGCGCGCGAGCTCGCGCCCGGAGGGCGCGATGGCGGCGATCGAGCGCGGCTCGCGCAGCCACTGGCGCAGGAAGGTGACCGTCGCCTCGAGGTCGTCCTGCGCGGGCAGCCAGGGGACGCGCTCTTTCACGCCCCCAGTCTGACACGACGGCTCAGCGGCGGACGCGCACCGGCACGTCGGCGCGCAGGGTCAGCTCGAGCTCCGCGCCGGGCCCGAGCTCGATCTTCTCGCCCTCGGTGGAGGCCGCGATGGCGGTGCCGACCCCCGCGCCGAGCAGCCCGCCGATCACCTTGCCGCGGTCGTTGTGCCTGGACTGGTTGCCGAGCACGGTGCCCACCACGGCACCGGCGGCGATCGTGGCGGCGTCCTTGCCGGTCTCGCTCTTGCCCTCGCGCGCGAAGGCGGCCTCGATCGGCACCGTCCGGCCCGCGACTACGATGCTGTCGAAGGCGAGCGCCAGGCGGGCGCGGCCGCCGACCTTCTTCAGGGCGTGCGCCTCGGTCACCCGTCCGTGGACGCGCGCTCCGGCCGGGATCGCGGTGACGCCCTCGGCGGCGAGCGGCGCGCCGACCTCGGCGTCCACCGCCTGCCCGACCGCGGCGGTCTGGCTCGACACGCCCTCGAGCAGCCGCAGCCGGATCTTCGTGCCGGCCGGGACCACCACCGTGACCTCGGCCGGCTCCGGCGCCGGCTCCGGTTCCGGGTTGGGCGCGGCCGCGCTCGCGCTCCCGGCCTGCTCGGCGCTCTCCTCCTCGCCGCGCACGGACGTCGCCGACGGACGGCTCCGGGTCCCGCTCTCCGGCAGGAACGGCGCGGACTCGGCCTGGGCGCTCGCCGGCTCCCGGGCGACGGCGCGCGAGGCCGCCGGAGCCTCGGGCGCCGTGGCGGCCGAAGCCCCGGCCGGCGCCGCCGGCGCGCGCTCCGGTCCCGCCTCGCGAGCCCGTCCGAGCAGGAAGCCGGCGCCCGCCGCGACCAGCAGCAGCACCACGAAGAACAGGATGCGCGAGTTCCTGGCGTCGGACATGGGCTTCTCCTTCCGGGGGCGTAGGAAGCAACATCGACGCCAGTCGGCCGGACCCGGTGTGGAGCCATCCACAGCCGCGATAGCGTCCTGACGCCGGAACCGTGCCCGCCCGGGAGACCGCCCATGCGCCCCGACTCGCCTCCTGACGCCGCCGAGATCCTCCGCCTGCGCCTGGTCTGCGCCGGGATGATCACCGGCGTGGTCCTGCTCGGCGCGATGGTCGCCGTCCTGGCGGGCGAGCGGCCGGCCCGGGTGACCCCTACCGTGGCCTGGTTGCTGTGCGGCGCCGCGCTGCTGCCGCTGGCGATCTCGGTCGTGCTCGACGCGTCGACGCCGGGCCGCCGGCTCGCGGTGCTCGGGCTGCGCGAGGCGACCGGCCTGGTCGGCGCCGTGACCACGCTGCTCACCGGCGACGTCTCGTGGGTGGCCGCGCTCGGGGGCCTGTCGGTGGTCGCCCTGGCCGCCGGACTGCCACGCGGGCCGGCCCTCACCCCCCGCTGACCGGTCCGGGACCTCCCGGCCGGCGCGCGGCGCGGGCCTCGTCCCGGGCCCGGCACCGCCTGGATCCGCCCCGGATGGCCTCTATTTCATTAATGGAATAGTTTTTAGCCTAAAAGTATTGCTTTTAAGACTAAAAATGACTATCTTGGACGGGAGTTCCACCACCGGCACCGAGAGGAGACCCCGCCCATGCAGCCGTTGCGCGACTTCCTGGAGATCCCGTACGACCATCTGGAGGAGATGAACCTGGCCGCCAAGTCCGAGCGCATCGCGGGCAAGGACCCCGGCAAGGTGCGCGAAGCGCGCATGAGGGCGCTCACCGACGAGAAGCGGATCAAGGCCCTGACCGTCTGCTTCACCGACCTCGAGGGCCGCCTCCACATGCTCGACTACGACAAGAAGTTCCTGCTCAAGGCGGCCGACAACCTGACTTTCGACGGCTCCTCGATCCGCGGCTTCTCGCGCCAGGCCGAGTCCGACCTGCGCCTGGGCATCGACTGGCCCGCCTTCTACTGGCTGCCCGCCGACGTCTTCGGCCCCGGCAAGGTGCTCGCCTTCGGCGAGGTCCAGGACCAGGACGGCAAGCCCTACGCCGGGGACCTGCGCGCGCGACTCAAGGGCTTCTGCGCCGGGCTCGCCAGGAAGGAGATGGTGGCCCACGTCTCCAACGAGATCGAGGGCTTCCTGTTCAACGGGCGCGACGCGGAGCGGCGCTACTACGAGACCGGCGCCTTCGAGTTCCCGTCCACCGGCGGCTACTACCATTCGCTGCCCGGCGACACGCTGCGCCAGTTCATCGACCGCGCCGCGGAGGTGCAGCGCGCGCTCGGCTTCGGCAACGAGAAGGACCACCCCGAGGTGGCGCCCTCGCAGTTCGAGATGAACTACGGCTACACCGAGGCCACGGTGGCCGCGGACCAGGTGCAGCTCTACAAGCTGGTCGCGCGCCAGACCGCGGCCCAGATGGGCCTGACCGCGTGCTTCCTGCCCAAGCCGGTGGCGGGCGTCAACGGCAACGGCATGCACACCAACATCTCGCTCTCACGCCGCGGCAAGAACGCCTTCCACGACCGCAAGGGCCAGGACGGCCTGTCGGCCGAGGCATGGAGCTTCGTCCACCGCATCCTCGCCAACGCCAACGACATCTGCCTGATCCTCAACTCCAGCGTCAATTCGTACCGCCGGCTCGATCCGCACTTCGAGGCGCCCAACCAGATCAAGGTCTCGCCGTCCGACCGCGGCTCGATGATCCGCATCCCGATCGGCAACGAGAAGTCGGCACGCATCGAGGTGCGCTCGATCGCGCCCGACGCCAATCCCTATCTCGCCATCTACGCACTGCTGCGCGCCGGAGTCTCGGGCCCGCTCGCCGAAGAGGACAACGAGAAGCGCCCGCGCACGCGCTTCCTGCCCGACAACATCTACGACGCGATCCGTCTCTTCAAGTCCTCCAAGCTCGCGCAGGAGATCCTGGGCGCCGAGGTGCACGAGAAGTTCGCCGAGCTCAAGCTCGCCCAGGCCGAGCGCTGCCCGAAGGCGCTGGGCGCGCGCGTCAAGCGCAGCGAGATCCAGTTCCACCACGAGGTCACCAACCAGTTCCTCTGGTCGCACTTCTGACCGCGCGAGCGAGCCCGGGGCCATCGCGGTGACCGCGACCGGGTAGAAGCTCCATAGAGGGAAGGCGCGGGGCGGGCGACGCCGGCGGCTCGGTCGGGGCTGCGCTATCGCCGGGGCAGCGCGCTCGACCGAGCCGCCACGGCCACAACCCCTTCTGTGGAGCTTCTCGCCGGCTGCGCGGCGAGCTCGGCACGAGACGGCGGAGCGCGGCGGCCGATGGACCGCCGGCCCCGCCGTCGAGGTTCGCGGCGTGGCTACGGCACCGCGACCGACCAGAGCGTGGTGTTGCCCGTCTCGAAGCCGTCCGCGAAGATCAGCGCAGGGCTGTAGCGGACACGGACGCCGCAGACGTAGATGTTCCCGCTCGCGCCCCCCGTCTCGACGCGAATCGCGAGCGACTCCGACACGTTGTTGACGCGGTGGAAGAAGAAGCCGCTCCCCGCGTCGCCCCAGCCGGCGGAGCCGGAGCTCTCCGCGAGGGCGAGCTCCGTGGCGGTGCCGGCGGCGTCGAAGCTGTAGAGGCGGGCCGAGACGTCGAGAGCTGCGTCGGCGTCGTAGTAGTAGACCCGCAGGTAGTCGAGGATCGCCTGGTTCGGGAGATGGAGATCCATGTCGAGCGCTGCCGTGCCGCCCGAGATCACCCGGCACCCAGCGCCCCAGTAGCTCCAGGCGGTCGAGCTGTCGAGCGGCGAGAAGGTGGCGACGGCGCTGAACAGGAAGGTGATGTCCAGCGTCGGCGATTCGCCGGGCAGCTCTTCCTGGAAGCCCGGAACGGCCGGCAGCAGCGCGCGCCCCGGCTCACCGTTCGTGGCCGGAAGCTCCCGAGCGCCCACCGAGGACGAACCGACGAGGACCAGCGCGGCGACGCCGGCGAGCGCGAGCCCGAGCCGGATCACGCCGGGCTCGCCGGGACGAGACCGTTGCTTGTTGCGCATGCCCGGTCTCCCCTCACGGCGTGTCGTACTGGACGCGGACACCGCAGATCTGGAGGTCCGCGGTCGTGGCTCCCAGGAAATTGAGCCGCACCGCGAGCGCCTCGGCGGTGGTGTTCACGATGTGCGAGAGGGCCACGCCGACCGAGCTCCAGCCCGGCGTGCCGCTGGACTCGGCCTCGGCGAGACTCGTGAAGCCCCCCGCCCCGTCGAAGCTGTAGAGGATCGCCCTCGCGTTGGCGGTCCCGTCGTTGTCGTAATAGTAGACACGGAGGAAGGTGATCTCGACTCCGTCCGGGAGCTGGAGGTCGATGTCGAAGAAGTTCGTGCCCCCCGTGCGATAGATGCAGCCTCCTCCCCCGTACACCCAGGTGTTGTCGTCGTCGTACGAGACGAAGGTGTCCGCCGACGCGCGCCAGTACTCGAGCGCCGCGGGCGAGAGCGTCTCCTCCTCGATGATCGCCTCCCCCACGACGCCGGCCCGGCCGGGCGCCTCGCCGTCGTCCGCTGCAGCGAGCGGCGCCCCGATCAGGAGCACCGCCGCGAAGAAGCACAAGCCTGCGGGCCAACCTGCCGTTCTCGAAGCCAGCATGTCGCCTCCTTTCGCGACTCTGGCCCGCGAATCCCCCCTTCTGAAGACCTGCACGGGAACCTACGCCCCTCGTGCGGGGCCGGAACACCTCGGTGGGGCGGGCGTGCCCCGCTCTGCGGGGTGGAGGAAGTCAGGGGGTCCGGCGCGGGTGCCCCTCAGGGCGCCACTTCGGACCACCAGCCGGCGTCGCCGATCTCGAAGTTGTCGCGGAAGATCTGGGGCTTGGACCGGAACTGGAGCAGCCCGCTCTCGAGGAAGACCGGGAGCGGCGCGCCGCCCGGCGCGGCGAGCATGCTCGACGGGTCGAAGGACAGATTCGAGTTCGTGCCCATCGGCACGCCCGGATCGGTCGGCAGGTGGACGACGAGCAGGTCGCCCGGCACCTCCGAGTTCCAGGAACCGTCGGGCGAGTCGAGGCCGATCGTGATCGTGCCGGGCACCGAGGCGTCGACGGCGACGTTCACCAGTCCGTGGCGGCCGTCGGCGACGGCGGTGGGCAGTCGTCCGGGCAGCAACAACGTCGGGTCGTAGTGGAGGACGAGCTGCCCCGAGCCGATCGCGAAGCGCTCGCCGGTCGAAATCTCGATCTCGGCGGCCGAGCCGGGGTGGACCTCGACGTCGCCGGTGCCGAAGTCGTAGGGCGCCGCCGCCGAGCGGATGCGCAGGCGCCCGGCGCGCAGCGTGAAGTCCACCGGGTCGTCCTCGGGGTCGAAGAGCTCGGAGAGCGCGTCGTCGCCGAGCAGGTCGTAGTCGGTGCCCGGCACTGCGGCCGGCGAGACCGTGGCGTAGAGCACCGCCACCACGCCGTCGTGGCGGTTGAAGACGAAGTCCGGGTTGGTCAGGAAGTCGAGGTCGACGGACTGGCCGTCCGGTCCCGGGAGCAGGTCCGCCACCCGGGAGCCCGCGACGTCGAACAGGATGCCGCCGTTCCACGACACGATCGGCGGCACCACTCCGGCGCCGGGGTTCGCCGCCGCCGGCGGGGTCGCGCGCACGTTCAGCCGGCCGCGCCGCACCGGGCGCGACGCGTAGGTGCGCAGCACGATGGCGGCCTCGCCGCCGGGCGTCACCCAGGCGTCGGAGACGCGCAGCACGAGCGGCTCCACCGGCCAGCTCTGGGCCGCCGCCGGGCGCGCCGGGCCGAGCGACACCAGGGCCGCCATCGCGGCCGTGGCGGCCACCCCGACCCAGCTCGTGCGCAGGCTCGTCTCCATCTTCAGGGCCTCCATTCTCTCCGACAGGGCCGGCAGGGAGATGGAACGCCGCTCCGGCCCCTCCGGCCCGTTCCGGCTCCCGCCGGCGCCTGTCTCAAGGCAGCGTACGCCGAGGACGCTTCCCGACTCCGCGCCGCAAACTCCGACCGTACCACCCCCTTCCCCCGCCGGCCCCGGACGCGTCCACCGGGGCCGGCGGCGCCCCTCCCGCTCCGCGTCGCGCCGTCCCGAAAGCTAGGATGTCGGCCCATGCCTTCGCGCCGGCTGCTCGCGACGCTGACGCCGCTGCTCGCGCTGGTCGCAGCGGCCCGGGCCGAGACCGGCCGGCTCGAGCGCGCGCTCGAGCTCCAGCGCACCGGCCGGCTCGAGGAGGCGGTCGCCGCCTACCGGGAGATCGTGGCGACCGAGCGCGACCCGACCGCGCTCGCCACGGCGCGCAACAACGCCTGCTCCGCCGCCAACGACCTCGGCCGCTACCGCGAGGCCCTCGCCGACTGCCTCGAGGCGGAGCGCCTGCGCCGCGCCGCGGGCGGCGGCGCGGCGCTCGCCGACACGCTGGTCAATCTCGGCCTGGCGCTCGACTCGCTCGGGCAGAGCGCCGAGGCCGAGCGCGCCGACCGCGAGGCGCTCGTCCTCTACCGCGCCGCCGGGGACGTCGAGGCCCAGGCGCTGACGCTCTCCAACCTCGCCTCGCTCGCGATCGGCCGCGGCGACCCTGGCGCCGCGCTCGCCCTGCTCGACGAGGAAGAGCGCCTGGCGCGGAACCACGCGGCCGAGCCCTGGGCCGAGGAGGAGCTGCGCGTGGTGGCGACCAACCGCGCGGTCGCGCTCGAGCGGCTCGGCGCCTACCGCGAGGCGCTCGTCCAGGCGCGCGCGGGAGCCGGGCTCGGCGCCGGCGATCCGTCCCAGGCGGCCGTGCACGCGCTCGACGTCGCCGTTCTCTACCGCAACCTGGGCGATCCCTGGCGCGCCTGGGCGGAGCTCGAGCGCGCCGGGGAGCTGGTGGCGCGCTCCGGCGACCGTTCGGCCGCCGCCACCCTCGCCCTGAACCGCGGCCTCGTGCGCCTGCTCGATCTCGACCAGCCGGAGGCGGCAGCCGGCGAGCTGCGCACCGCGCTCGAGCTGGCGCGCGCGGCCGGCGATCGCCGGGAGGAGGGACGCGTGCTGTGCGCGCTGGCGCGCGCCGAGCTCGCCGCCGGGCGCGCCGCGGAGGCGGAGCGCACCTTCGCGGCCTGCCTCGCGGTGGCGGAGGCCACCGATTCGGCCGAGACGCGCTGGACCGCCGCGGGCGGTCTCGGCCGCGCCGCCGCCGCGCGCGGGCGCGAGGCGGAGGCGATCGCGCGCCTGGGCGAGGCGATCGACGGCCTCGAGCGCGCGGGCGCGGGGGTGGCGAGCGCCGGCCTGCGCGAAGGCCTGCTCGCCGACCAGCGCGCCCTCTACGCCGCGCTCGTCGACCTGCGCGCGGGGCGCGGCGAGGCCGCGGCCGCGCTGGCCGTGGCCGAGCGCGCCCGCGCGCGCGAGCTGCTCGCGGCGCTGGGCGGCGACGCCGCGGCGCCGCTCGACGCCGGCGCGCTCGCGCGCCTCGCTCGCACGCACGGACCGTTCGCCGCCTTCTTCGCCGGCGAGCGCCGCCTCTGGCGCTTCCGGCTCGACCGCGACGGGCTCGCGGTCGCCGACGCCGGCGACGCCGAGGCATTGCTCGCCGACGCGCGCGCGGTGGCCGCCGCGCTGGCCGCCCGCCGCGCGCCCGATGCGGAGCGGCTGGCGCGGCTGGCGCGGGCGCTGGTGCCCGAGACCCCCGCCGGCGGGCGCCTCGTGGTGGTCCCGGACGGCGCGCTCTTCCACCTGCCGTTCGAGCTGCTCCCGGACGCCGCCGGCCGGCCACTCCTCGAGCGGGTCGCGCTGGCCTACGCGCCCAGCCTCTCCGTGCTCGACCGGCTGCCGCGCGCTCCGCTCGACGCCGCGACGGCCCCCACCTGGACCGTGGCCGCGGTGGCCGACCCGCGGCTCGGCGACGCGCCGCCGGCGGGCGCCGCGGCGGTGCTCGCGGCGCGCTTCGGGCTGCCGCCCCTGCCCGGCGCCGAGCGCGAGGCGCGCGCGGCGGCCGAGCGCCTGGGCGGGCGCGCGAGCGTCGCCCTGGGCGAGGCGGCGACCGAGGCCGCCCTCGCGCGCGCGGGGCGCGAAGGGGCCCGCCTCCTGCTGGTCGCGGCCCACACCCTGGTCGACGAGCGCCTGGACGGCGGGGCCGCGATCTTCCTCGCCCCGGGCGAGGGCGAGGACGGCGTCGTGACGCCCGCCGAGCTCGCGGGCCGGCCGCTCGCCGCCGGCCTCGCGGTGCTCTCCGGTTGCCGCACCGCGCTCGCCGGGCGGCGCGACGGCCGCTCGCTCGCGACCCTCGCCGGAGCCCTGCTCGGGGCGGGCGCCCGCGGCGTGGTGGCGACCCTCTGGGAGGTACCTGATCGCGCCGCGGCGGCGCTCATGGACGGCTTCTACTGGGAGCTGGCGCGCGGCGCCGCGCCCGCCGAAGCGCTGCGCCGCGCCAAGCTGCGGTTGGCGGGCGACGCGCGCTGGGCGGGCCGCGCCGACTGGAGCGCCTTCGTGCTGATCGGCGATCCGCCGCCGCTGGTGGCCGCGCGCCGCCCCTGGGCCTGGGCCGCCGCGGGCGCGCTCAGCCTCGCCGCGGGCGCGGCGCTGCTCGCCCGCACGCGCCGCCGGGCGCGCTGAGCTTCACTTCGAGACCGGCAGGATCGAGATCTCGACCACGGCCGAGCGCGCGAGCTCGCGCCCGCTGGCGTCCAGCGCGGAGACGCGCCAGGCGTAGCGCGCCCGCTCGCGCAGCCGGCCGGCGAGCGCCGGGTCGAGCTCGAAGCGGGTGGCAACCGTCTCGCCCCCGCCGAGCGGGTCGCCGGCGACGTCGAGCAGCTCGACGCGGTAGAGCGCGGCGCCGGCGACCGGCCGCCACGACAGCGCGCCCGGCACGCCGTTCACCTCGCCGACCGGCGCCTCGACCTCGATCTCGCCACCGCGCACGACGTCGATCGTGCCCGGTCCGGTGATCTCCGGCGGCAGCGCGGTGCGCGACGCCTGCCAGAGGAAGCCGACCCCCAGCACGACGAGCGCCGCCGCCGCCCAGCGCGCCCAGACGGGCGCCGCGGAGCGCGCGCCGGCGGCGCGCGGAGCGGGGAACGCGAGCACGCGCCCGGCGCCCGGCCCCGCCGCGCGCAGTCTCTCGACCACGCGCTCGACCTCCGCATCGTCGACGCCGCCCGGCTCGGCGAAGCCGGCCGCGAGCGCGACTTCGGCGCCGCACGCGGGGCAGCGCTCGGCGTGGGCGAGGAGCGCCGCGCGCTCGGCCTCGGTCAGATCGCCGAGCGCCGCCGCGGCGAGCCGCTCGAGCGGCGGGCACTCGGAGGTGCGGCCGAGGGCGAGCGCCAGCAGCTCGGGGTTCTCTTCGGGCGGGACGCGGGGGGTCATGCCTCCTCCTCGGCGGCCGCGCGCGCGCCCGGGCCCCGCCCCTCGAAGTGGCGGCGGAGCTTGCGCTTGGCGGCGACCAGGTAGGCCTTCGCGCCCGACTTGTTGTCGAGCCCGAGCAGGCGGTCGATGGCGGGCAGGGTGAGCCCGTCGGTGTAATGGAGATGGAGCACGCGCGCCTCGAGCGGCTCGAGCACGGCCACCACCGCGGCGCGCAGCAGGGCGACCTGCTGGGCGCGCGAGGCGACCTCGTCGGCGGGCGCGGCGGAATCCTCCGGGTCGAGCTCGTGCTCTTCGAGCGAGACGGCGGGCCGCCGGCGCGCGGCGTCGGCCCGGTTCAGGGCCACCGTACGGGTGACCAGATAGAGCCAGGTCGTGAAGGCGCTCTCGAAGCGGAAGCCGGCGAGCTTCTCCTGGACGCGCAGGAAGACCTCCTGCGCGAGGTCGGCCGCATCCTCGGTCCGTCCGTCGCACCAGCGCAGGGCCCAGGCCCCGACCCGCCGCTGGTGGCGCCGGAAGAGCTCGTCGAGCAGCTGTGGCGCCGCGGCAGCGTCCTGCTGGGCGGCGCGCACGAGCTGTTCGTCGGCCTGGCGATCGGAGTCGATGGGCGGCACGCTCGTCCCGGCCGCGGCGCGCCGCGTTCCCTCCGGGCGCCGGAAGGCGACGAGCTTGCCCGCGGGTCGTGGCCGGAGCCTACCGGAAGCGGGCGTGGCGGCGGCCGAGGCGCCCCCGGGGGGGCCGCCGGCGGGCGCAACCGGAGCGAGGGAACCGTTCACGCTTCTTGGGACAGGCCGGCGCGGCGAGTGGAACGCACTACCGGGGAGGGGGGTAGGATTCCGCCGGACGCGAACGTGAGGCGCGCCACGCTGGCCCCCGACCTGGACGAGCACCTGGCCGAGCTCGACGCCCGGCTCGGCCCGCCTTCCGGCGCGGAGCGCCGCCGCCGCACGCCGGTCGCCCGGGGGGTGGCACCGTGACCGCCCCGCACGGCGCCGGAGTCGTGGTGTGTGGCGCCGGCATCGCCGGGCTCGCCACCGCCTGGCACCTCGCGGTGCGGCGCGGCGTCGCCGACGTGGTGATCGTGGACGACCAGCCGCCGCTCACCGTGACCAGCGACAAGTCGACCGAGTGCTACCGCAACTGGTGGCCGGACCGGCCCATGGTCGAGCTGATGAACCGCTCGATCGAGCTCTTCGACGAGCTCGCCGCCGCCTCCGGTAACGCCTTCGCGCTGAACCGCAACGGCTACCTGTTCGCGACCGCCAGCCGCGCGGGCGCCGCGGCGCTCGAGCGCGAGGCGCGCGCGATCGCCGCCGGCGGCGCCGGGCCGCTGCGCGTCCATCCCGGCGGCCCCGGCGGGGCGCCCTGGGTCGAGCCGCGCTGGGACCGTCCCGAGGCGACCGCGGACGGCGCCGACCTCTTCCTCGACGCGGGCGAGATCCGGCGCCGCTTCCCGGTGCTCGCCGCGGACACGGTGGCGGCCCTCCACACCCGGCGCTGCGGCTGGCTCTCGGCCCAGCAGCTCGGCATGCTCCTGCTCGAGCAGGCCCTGGCCGCCGGCGCGCGCCGGTTCGAGGGGCGCGTGGTGGGAGTCGAGCTCGCCGACGGCGCGGTCGTCGCGGTGCGCGTGGCGCGCGGCGCGGGCGCTCCGGTCGAGCGCATCGCCACCCCCGCCTTCGCCGACGCCGGCGGGCCGTGGGCGGGCGAGGTCGCCCGCCTGGTCGGGGTCGAGCTGCCGCTCCTCCACGAGCTGCACTGCAAGGTCTTCTTCGACGACGAGCGGCGCGTGCTGCCGCGCGAGCTGCCGCTGGTCTGCTGGCGCGATCCGGTCACGGTGGACTGGTCGCCCGAGGAGCGCGAGGGACTCGCCGAGGATCCGGCCACCCGCGCGCTGCTCGACGAGCTCCCGGCCGGCGTGCACTTCCGGCCCGAGGGCGGGCGCGAGAGCCGCTCGGCGATCCTGCTCTGGAACTACCACTGCGACCCGGTCGAGGCGCGCTTTCCGATCTCGATCGACCCGCTCCACTTCCAGGTCGTGCTGCGCGGCGTGGCGCGCGCGGCGCCCGCCTTCGCGGTCTACCAGGCGGGCGGGCGGGTGCCCTACGTGGACGGCGGCTACTACACGAAGACGCGCGAGAACCGCCCGCTGATCGGGCCGCTCGACCCGGAGGGCGCGCGCGGCGCGGTGGTGGTCGGCGCGCTCTCGGGCTTCGGCATCATGGCCGCTCCCGCCGCCGGCGAGCTCGCCGCGGCCTACCTCGCCGGCGATCCGGTGCCGCCCTGGGCTGCGGCGTTCCGGCTCGAGCGCTACGACGACCCCGCCTACCGCGCCGCGCTGCTCGCCTCGGCCTCGGGACAGCTGTAGAGTCCCGCCCGCCGGTCCCGAGGAGCCTTCTCTCATGATCTGTCCGAGCTGCGGCGCCGAGTACCGCGAGGGGTTCACCCGCTGTCACGACTGCGACGTGCCGCTGGTCGCCTCGCTCGAGGCCGCCGCGGCGGGCGAGCCGGTCTTCAGCGGCGAGGACGCCCTGGTGCCCTTCCACGTCACCCGCCACCCGGAGCTTCTGGGTGCGCTGCTCGAGCGGCTCGAGGACGAGCGGATCCCCTACGCGATCCACGCCGGCACGGCTCTCTGCATGCTGGAGGGCGAGGAGCTGCCCTCGGCCGGGGAGCCGGACTTCTGGGAGGCGCGCATCCTGGTGCTCGCCTCGAAGGTCCCCCAGGCCGCCGCCCTGCTGCGCGCCCTGCAGGCCTGAGCGCAGCCGGCACCCCCCGCCCGCCGGCGGGGGTATCCTCGATGCGGCTTCCCAGAAAGGGCTCCCATGCGCACCCGTCCCTACTGCCTGATCTCCGGGGCCGTCTTCAGCCTGGTGGCCCTCCTCCACGTGGGCCGGCTGGCCTACGGCTGGGCCTTCGTGATCGGCCCCTGGAGCCTCCCGGTCGCGGCCTCCTGGGTCGGCGCGCCGGCGGCCGCGGCCCTCGCGCTCTGGGCCTTCCGGCTGGCTCGCGCCTGAGGCCGGCGGGGGGGCCGCGGGGCGGCGGAGAGGCCGCTATCGCCGGCCCGGCGCTGGCGCTAGTCTCCGCCCGTTCCAGACCCCCGGAGGCTGCCATGGTCCAGAGCCGAGCCAAGACGGTCGAGGCCTATCTCGAGGAGCTGCCGCCCGCCCGCCGCGAGGTGGTGGCCGCGGTGCGCGCCTTCGTCAACGAGCACCTGCCACGCGGCTACGTCGAGGGGATGGGCTACGGCATGATCGGCTGGACGATCCCGCTCGAGCGCTACCCCTCGACCTACAACGGGCAACCGCTCTGCTACGCCGGCCTCGCCTCGCAGAAGAGCTACGTCTCGCTCTACCTGATGAGCGTCTACTCGAGCTCGGACGAGGAGAAGTGGCTGCGCGCGGAGTTCAAGCGCGCCGGCAAGAAGCTGGACATGGGCAAGTGCTGCGTGCGCTTCCGCAAGGTGGAGGACCTCGAGCTCTCCGCGCTCGGCCGCATCCTGGCCGGCACCCCGCCCGACGACTTCATCGCCATGCACGAGGCGGCGCGCAGGAAGACGGCGAAGAAGAAGTGACCGCCCCGCCGCCCGCGTCAGGCCTGGGCCGCGGACTGCCGCTCGCGCTGCCGGCGGCCTACCTCGCGCACCTGGCCGAGGAGATCCTTAGCGGGCCGGGCTTCGTGGCCTGGATGAACGCGCGGCTCGCGCCCGGCTTCACGCTCGAGCGCTTCGTCGCGATCAACCTGGTCGTCTGGCCGCTCGCCCTCGGCCTCTGCACCGCGGCGGCCCTGCGCCCGCGCTGGACGGCGGCCGCCGTGCCGGTCGCGGCTGCGCTCTTCGTCAACGGCCTCCTCCACGCCGCCGCGAGCCTCGCCTTCGGCGCCTACTCCCCCGGCACCGCGACGGGGATCCTCCTCTACCTCCCCCTGGGCGCCACCGTCCTCCACCGCGCGAGCCGCACCCTGGCCCCGCGCCCCTTCGCCCTCGGCCTCGCCTCCGGCCTCGCCGCCCACGCCGCCGTCGCCCTCGCCGCCTTCGCAAGATGACCCACGCGCTCTCCGGGCGCGGCCTCCTCAGCCCGCCCCGACGGCGCCCCGTCTCGTTCGGATTAGCCCTGTGACATCGGACCTCTTGCCAGACCCCGGCCGCGCCCTACGATTCCCCCAAGTCGAGCGCCGCCAACAGCTGACAGCGCCTGACAACCCGTGTGCGACACTACCTATCCAGCAATGTCACACGGACTGACCGTTTCCCTACGCGGCATCAACCCTAGTTAGGCGTCACCTCGGCAGCGCCAACCGCAGACTGAACGCACACGACGCATGGGTCATGCCGTGCTCGGAGGAGTGAACATGAAGAAACTACTGACCACAACAGCGGTGCTCGAAGCAGCCACCGGCCTCGCGCTGTTGGCGACTCCGGCCTTGTTGACCTCGCTCATACTGGGGGCTCCACTTGTCGCGGCTGCCCCGCTAGCTGTCGCACGCATTGCAGGGGTAGCGTTACTGGCCCTCGGAGTTGCCTGCTGGCTAGCGCGACACGGCGAAGAAGTCCCCGCAGCGAGAGGGCTCGTTGGCGCCATGCTGCTTTATAACGCTGGCGTCGTCGCAGTCCTCGTCCATGGGGCGATAGGCCTGGGCGTGTTCGGTATCGCTCTCTGGCCAACGAGTTTCGTTCATGCGGCCATGGGCGCTTGGTGCGTCAAATGCCTTGCAGGTTGGCGCGATTGAGGGGATCGTGAGCTCGTCGGTTTTTGGGTCCTCGTGGCTCAGAGACGCTGAGGCCTGGTGACTGTGACGCCTAACCCTTCGCTCAAGCCGACGGCACCGGTCGCGGCACACGTCCAACAGCTCAGGTCCGTACCCGCTCGGCACCACGCCGGCGTCACGCCGCGTGCGGGGCACGCGTCGCGCCGCCGGCTCTTCGCGTCTGCCGTCGGGTGCCGCGGCTTAGCTCAAGGCCGTTAGGCG
>Ga0079037_100000592_pt1 | contig 16883 bp, 19 predicted proteins | sample Mud3Dept4metaG_FD_71479 | JGI IMG/M metagenome (GOLD analysis project Ga0079037, IMG submission 71479) | Freshwater wetland microbial communities from Ohio, USA, analyzing the effect of biotic and abiotic controls - Mud 3 Core 4 Depth 4 metaG | ecosystem: Environmental > Aquatic > Freshwater >... | reverse complement strand
CCGGCACGCGTTCGCCGACGAGCGGTGCTGCCAGGCCGTCGTGGAGATGCTCGGCGGCGAGCGCGACCCCGCGCTCGTCGAGCACAACCGGCGAGCCGTCATCGCCGCGGGGGCGGAGTGCGTCGTGTGCCTCTGCCCCACGTGCGCGACGTACCTCGCGCGCGACCTCGAGGGTACGGGCGTCGCGGTCGAGCCCCTCGTGATGCTCCTCGCCAGGTCGGACCTCGCCTCGCGGTCCAAGGGCGGGGCGGCCGCCAAGTCCAAGGTCACTTACCACGACGCGTGCGACCTCGGCCGCAAGTCCGGGAGGGGGGCGGCGGGCTACGACGCGCCCCGCTCGGTCATCACGTCCGCGGGGGCCGAGCTCGTCGAGCTCGAGCACGCCCGCGAGCTCTCGCGGTGCTGCGGGGGCGGGGGCGGGCTGCGCGCGACGCACCCCTCGCTCTCGGTCGCGCTCGCCAAGGAGCGCATGGACGAGGCGCGCGCCACGGGGGCCGACTGGGTGCTCACGGACTGCCCCAACTGCGTGCGAAACCTCGGCTCCGCCCTCAAGAAGCGCGACCGTGTCAGGGTCGCGACGACCCTGCGGTGGCTCGACGAGCTGCTCGGCGGCTGAGTGAGCCCACTGGCCAAGCTTTATATGCCATCGCCACCTTGGCCAGCGCGATGGAGCGCCGCACGGTCTTCATGGTACTGTGCATCATCGCCGTCGCGAGCATCGTGGCGTCCATCCTGCTGTTCCCCGTCCCCGTGGAGGAGGAGCAGGACCGGTTCCACGCCACGCTGCTGCTCGAGGGCATAACGCCCAACGCCACGGACGCGTCGCGCCTCGACGCCGCCATCTGGGTCGCGGTCTCGGCGGGCGAGCCGAAGCCCAGGTGGGACGGGGTCGACGTGGTCGCCATGCAGGGCGCGCTCAACGAGACGCTGGCCGCCCCCGCGCTGGAGGTCGACGACCTCGACGGGGACGGCCGCCTCACGGAGGGCGACATCCTGCACCTGAACGGCGTCCCGGGCGCGTACTGGAACGGCACGGTCGCCATCCTCGCACCGGGCGGCGTGACCATCGGGAGCGTGGAGCTGTCGAATGTCACCTCAGACTAACCCCCGGGCGACGATAGAGACGAGCATGGGCACCATCACCGCGGAGCTGTTCGCGGACAAAGTGCCTGGTACGGCCGCGAACTTCGTGAAGCTGGCCCAGCAGGGCTTCTACAAGGACATGGTCTTCCACCGCATCATCAAGGGCTTCGTCATCCAGACGGGCGACCCCACGGGCACGGGCACCGGGGGCTCGAGCGAGCGCATCCGGCTCGAGACACGGCCCGAGCTCAAGCACGTCGAGGGCGCGCTCGGCATGGCCCGCTCGTCCGACCCGAACAGCGCCTCGTCCCAGTTCTACATCTGCGACTCGGCCGTCCACGGGCTCGACGGCAACTACGCCGTGTTCGGCCGCGTCTTGGGCGGGATGGACGTCGTGCACCGCATCGCGTCCGTCCCCACCGACAGGCGCGACCGCCCGATGGACCCCCCGAAGCTGCTGTCGGTCACCATCCAGTGAGACGGGCGCAGGGCGCGCGGGCCGCACGGGCCGGACAGGGCCCGGCCGGCCCGGCCACCTCGCTATCCCCCGACGACCTGGACCCACAGCTCGCGCTCCCTGGGGCCGTCGAGCTCGACGAGCAGCACCGACTGCCAAGTGCCGAGCGCGAGCCGGCCCCCCTCGACCGGCAGCGCGGTGCCGCGGTCCAGGAGCATCGCCTGGAGATGGGCGTGACCGTTCCCCTCGCCGGGGTCGTGGCGCCAGCCGCCCTCGTGGACCAGCTGCGAGGATATGTCCAGCAGGTCCTGCATGAGCGGCGCGTCGCGCTCGTTGACCACGACCGTGGCGGTGGTATGCGGGCAGTGGACGAGGGCGATGCCCTCCTTGACGCCCGAGGCGCGCACCGCCGCGTCCACCTGGCGGGTGACGTCCACGACCTGCCGCCTCTCGCGCGTCGCGACCTGAAGGCGTTCCAGGAAGGACCCTCCACGTCCCGCACGGGCGGGCGGTGGCATGAGGTTTGCGCCACCTCGGTCAAAGCCTGTTTGACGCTCGTTCCAATGATTTAATATACTGTCTCCCGCAATGCATACCTGGACAGCGTAGTCCAGACCCGGGAGGAATGACATGGGATACCCCGAGACGCCCGCACGACTCGCCGCCCTCGCGATGGTCGCCCTGATGGTGCTGTGCATCCCCGCAGGCCCCGTCGACATCGCAAGCGCCGAGGTCATCACGAAGTTCACCAACGACGCCACCGAGTGGACGCTCAACTTCGAGGACCAGGGGACGCTCAACGACGCGTCGTTCAGGGTCCCCGTCGACGGGAAGGTCCTCTCGGCCACGTTCGACATCACCGGTCTTGACTACGGGGGCTCGAACCCCAGCACGGTGCGCGCCTTCGTGGGCAGCATCGACGACCGAGTCTACGAGTGGAAGGGCGACACCTTCGGGGCGATGGGCTACCAGACGCTGCTGGCCAGCGGCGCCACCGAGGGCACGATGGAGTTCAAGGATGCGGGCAGCAACTCCTCCCTCGCCCTGCGGCTCCCCGACGGCGCCAAGGTGAGCTCGGGCGCGCTCTCCCTGACCGGCATGCTGTACGACGGCGGATGGGCGAGCGCGCAGAAGCTCACGCACAAGGTCGACAACAACATCGTCGACCTCTCCGTCTCGTACTACTCGTCCCCCCAGCTCATCGACATGGACGGCGACGGTGACCTGGACGTCCTGTCCAGGTGCTACATGACCACGGGCGGCACCCGCGTGCGGTGGATAGTCTACATCGAGAACACCGGCTCGGCCACCAGCATGAGCTGGGAGATCGACAACCAGGCCTTCCCGATGGGGATGGGCTGGAGCCTGTACTTCCCCAAGCCGCTCCTCGTGGACCTCGACGAGGACGGAGCCCTCGACCTGACCATGTCGAACTACAACTACCAGTCGGGCGGCGGCCAGATACTGGTCTACTGGAACACTGGCACAAACGCCAACCCGACGTGGTCTGCGGCCAACAGCTCCATCTTCTCCGGCATCGGCGGCAACAAGTACCTTATCACGCAGGACTTCGCGGACCTGGACGGCGACGGGGACGTCGACCTGGGCTTCGGCAGCTACGACCAGGGCGGCACGTCCACGGTGGGCCTCGACTACTACAGGAACGACTACGCCAACGGCGAGTGGAGCTGGGTGTCGGGGAACCTCCTCGGCGGCATCACGACCGATTCCTTCTCATCGCCGGACATGTACGACTTCGACGGGGACGGCGACTACGACCTGTTCGTGGGGCTCTATGATGGGACGTTCGGCTTCTACGAGAACACGGGCACGACCAGCTCGCCCACTTGGACGCAGCGCTCCAGCGTCCAGGGCAACATCGACGTGGGGATGATGGCGTCGCCCACGGTGGGCGACCTGAACGGCGACGGCTACGACGACCTCCTGATAGGCGCGTACGACGGGCTGTTCTACTACTACCAGAACATGCGCCGCGTTCCGCTCTACCCCAAGCTCGACGTGGGCGCCGACGGGGACTTCGAGTGGACCTACACGGAGCACTCGGGCAAGTTCGAGACGACCGCGGTCGCGGCGGGCCTCGCCGCCGAGATCGAGGCGAACAACAAAGGCGACGTCAGCAAGCAGGACAACTGGGGCAACAAGTTCCACGACATCCCGCTCAAGGTCGTGGCGTCGAGCTCGGGCCTTGTCAAGGTCAGCGGCGTCAAGGTCCGCTACGACTACACCGCCAAGAGCAAGGACTTCGCCGAGGCCCTCAACGACTGGATCTACCAGAACCGCGAGAAGGCCGACGCCAACGGCATGCTCAAGGTCCCCATCATCATCGAGTCGGGCTCCAAGGGTGGCGTAAGGCTGTCGGGCCTCCGGCTGGAGATCGACAGGGCCCCCGTCTGGTCCGAGATACCCTCGACCTACTTCATCGACGAGGACACAAAGAACATGCAGCTCATCGACCTGTGGTCCTTCGTCACGGACGACTACGACACGGACGACAGGCTCGCCTTCGAGGTCATCGACAACTCGGCCAAGGGCGTCATCGACGTCTCCATCCAGGAGGGCCGGTACCTCGGCATCGACGCCGCGACCGGCGACGCCAACGACAACTGGAACGGCTGGGTGACCATCGCGCTCAGGGTCACCGACCGGTCCGGCCTCGTGGGCAAGTCCAACCACTTCAAGGTGGAGGTGAGGCCGGTCAACGACCCGCCCACCATCTCGGGCTCGCCGCCCGCGTCCGTGCTCGAGGACACCGCGCTCGACTACACGTTCACCGGCCAGGACGTGGACGACGAGCGGCTCGAGTGGGCCATCAAGGGCCCGGCAGGCATGACCATCAACCGGAGGGGCACAGTGTCCTGGACGCCAGGCAACTCCGACGTGGGCTTCCACGACATCGTCGTGACCGTGACGGACTCGGGCGGCTTGACCGCCTCGCTCCCATGGAGGCTCGAGGTCGTCAACGTGAACGATGCCCCGGTCCTCTCGCTGCCCGGCGAGGTCATCGCGACCGAGGGCAAGCCGTACTACCTGGACCTCAAGGGCTCCGTGAGCGACATCGACAACCCGCTCTCCGACATCAAGATGGACGTGTCCGCCAAGTCCCCGTTCGCGACCTTCGACCCCACCACGTGGGTGGTGACGCTCAACTACCCGAAGGAGTCGGGCTGGACGGAGGACGCGCTCATCGTCATGGTCAAGGACCTCGAGGCGTCCGTGACGGGCACCATCCGGGTCGGCATCGTCCAGGTCAAGAAGCTGGCCGTAATGGGCCTGCCGGACCAGGCGGCCGTGGAGGAGGACACCTGGACGCTCGACATCAAGCCCTACATGTACAACGTCGAGGACTGGAACACGCTCGTCATCACCGCGAGCTCCACGCACGTCACCGTCACGGGCACGCGGCTCACGTTCTACTACGCGCGCGGCTCTCTGCCGGCGCTCGAGGAGACCGTGGTCGTCACGGCGCGCCAGAAGGACGAGACCGCCACCGACGACCTCGTGGTGAGGTTGCAGAAGCTCGGCCACGACCTCACGCTGCTCATCGTCCCGGACCAGTACGTGGTCGAGGGCGAGACGTCCACGCTCGACATCACGCCCTACATCAAGAACTACGCGTCGCTCGACCTTATCAGGGTCGGGGTCTCTGGCACGTCCCACGTGACCGTGGATGGCAGGACGCTCGCTTTCCTCTACCCCATCTACTTCACACGCACCAACCCGCCCACGCAGACCATCACCATAACCATCAGGCAAGAGGAGTTCTCCTCGAGCCGCGACGTCGTGGTGCACATCGCCAACGGCGAGTCCGACTTCTACATCGCCGAGATACCCGACGTCGACGTCACCGAGACCATCGCGGAGACGTTCAACGTCAAGCAGTACATCATGAACGCGGTCTCGTTCGACTACATCGAGGTGTCCACGAACTCGCTCTACGCCGTCGTGAACCGGTTCGACGTCCAGCTCACCTACCCGGAGGACTTCACCGGCACGGCCGAGACCGTCGACGACCTCGTCACGGTCATCGCGTCCGACGGGCTGCACAAGTTCGAGCGCTCGGTCACCGTCCACGTCCACATGCTCGGGAAGCTCCTGCAGCTCAGCGGCATCGGCGACCGCACCGTGTTCGAGGACACATCCCTCGTCGTGGACATCGAGCCCTACCTCTACAACGTGGACGACCTCGCCAAGGTGGGCCTCGAGATCGACTCGGCCTACGGCACCGTGGCCGGGCTCGTGGCCACGTTCCGGTTCCCGGCGTCCGCGGGCGTGAGGAAGGAGACCGTGACGTTCACCGCGACCGAGGGCACCGACGTGGCCCGGGAGACCATCATCATCTACGTCGAGCCGATCCCCGTCGACGAGTTCGTGTTCGGCCAGATAAGCTCCATCGCGGCCGTCGAGGACGAGCCCTTCGTGCTCGACCTCAGGCCGTTCCTGAAGAACATGGCCCCCTCCGCGACCTACACCGCGGGCGTGCGCTCGGCGCACGCGACGGCGAAGGGGCTCGTCGTCACGCTGCTCTACCCCGACGGCCCCATGGAGGAGACGCTCTACATCAACGTGACGGGCACCAACGGTGACTTCGCCTGGCAGGACGTGTTCGTGACTGTCAAATCCTCGAACGACCGGCCCAGGCTGCTCAAGGACATGCCCTTCCAGCTCAACATCAAGCAGGGCGAGGCCCCCACCGTCATCAACCTGACGGGCTTCTTCTCCGACGAGGACACCGCCAGGCTCGAGTTCACGGCCTCCGACAACGCCAAGCTCGTGGTCCACATCGACAACGTGAACGGCAGCGCCACCATCGCCTACAGGACGGGGGAGACGCGCCCCGACGACGTGGAGGGCGCCGTCATCTTCGCCTACGACCCCGCGGACCCCACGAGCAGGACGGGCACGAACGCCTTCAACATCACGTTCTACAAGGCGAACGAGAAGCCCCCGGACACCCCCACCGGCCTGAGCTACCTGGTCGGCGGCGGCTGGGGCGGCGCGGCCGTGATGACGCTGGTGCTCGTGGCCTTCGGTGGGGCGGCCTGGGTCCTGTGGCGCAGGCGCAACCGCATCACCAGGTACGGGCCGGAACCGCCGCAGTCCGCGTTCAAGTGAGAACCGGCGGAAGGGCCGAGGCCGCCCGCGGGACTGGCGCGACCCCTACCGGTGGGAGTGCGTGCGCTCCGGGTGGGGCTCGCGCCATCGCTTGAGCGTCGGCAGGACCTCGCGCGCCTTCTCGAGGGCCTCCCCCGGCTCCAGCGCCGGGTCGTTGTCCATCAGCGCCCGCGCCGAGATGCCTGCCATCTCCTCGATGGAGACGTCCGGCAGCGTGAACTCACCTTCGTGGTAGCAGCCCTCGCAGAACTCCCGCGGCGGGGCACCGCCGCGGTAGCTCCCCTGCGCGGCGTGGCGACGCATGTCTCGTCCGCAGCTCTGGCAGAGCTCACCTTTGGCCTCCATGTCGGTCATGCGAGCCTCCCCTTGCACACACATTGTGGGAACCGGTTCATAACCGTTCCCCCACAGGGCTCAGTGAGCCCCCGCATAGGTAATAATACCGCGCGGCCATACCCGGCACGATGGAACACCGCCCCGAGCTTGGCGCGCTCGTGAAGGCCATCCGGGAGTACCCCGGGGTCGTGCGCAAGCATCCCATCGCGGACATCATCCCCTACCTGCCGCGCATCGAGCCCGGGGCCTCCGACCCCGAGTCGGCGCACGGCCACGTGCTCGCGGACTACGGCGAGGACTGCGCCGTGGTCGCCATCGACGACGAGCCCGACGGGGAGGTGCTGCTCGTCGCGGCGGACGGCATCATGTCCACGCTCCTCGGGGCGAACCCCTGGTGGGCCGGCTACTGCTCGGTGCTGGTCAACGCCATGGACGTGGCCGCCACGGGGGGCGTGCCCTTCTGCATGGTCGACGTGGTGTCCATCAAGGAGAAGCGGGTCGGCAGGAGGCTCATGGAGGGCGTGCGCGCGGCAATCGAGAAGTTCCGCGTGCCCATGGTGGGCGGGCACACGCACCCCGACTCGGAGTACAACGCCATCGACGTCGCCATCGTCGGCCGCGCCAGGCGGTCCGAGGTCATATACTCCCACACGGCCCGCGCGCGCGACGCGGTCATCGTCGCCATCGACATCGACGGCTGGTTCCACAAGGACTTCCGGTTCTCGTTCGACTCGACCACCAAGCGCACGCCGGAGGAGGTCGCGCGCCGCGCCTTCGCGGCGCGCCGGCTCTCGCGGCAGGGGATGCTCACGGCCGGCAAGGACATCTCCAACCCCGGGACCCTGGGCACGCTCGGCATGCTCCTCGAGACCTCGGGCAGGGGCGCGGTCGTGGACCCCTTCGCGGTCCCCAGGCCCGCGAGGGCGGACTTCACCCAGTGGCTTCTGAGCTACCAGGGCTGCGGATTGGTGCTGACGTGCGCGCAGCGGGACGTGAGGGCGGTGCTGGGCGAGCTGCGCAGGAGCGGGCTGGCGGCCGAGTACATCGGCGAGGTCACGTCGGGCCACGCGCTCGAGCTCGAGGTCGGGGAGGGCGGCGAGCGCGCGACGCTGTTCGACTTCTCCAAGGAGCCGCTGACGGGCTGCGGCCCGCCCGGCGGCGGCTGAGGTGGGGGGCAGGTGGCGAGGACCTCACCCGCGCGACGGGAGGCACTGGGGCGCTACGCCTACGCCCTGCCCGCGGCCCTCTGGGCCGGGGTGCTGCTCGCGACGGCCCTCGCGCGCGACCTCGGCCCGCTCGAGGACGTGCAGGTGGTGGCCCACCAGGACCTCGCGGGCCACCTTGTCGAGTACGTGGTGCTGGGCGCGCTGGTCGCGCTCGCGCTCCTGCGCACCACCGGCTACACGCCGCTTGAGGCGTTCCTCGTGACCGTGTTCGTGTCCGCGGCCTACGGGCTGCTGCTCGAGGGGCTTCAGGCGTTCGTCCCGGGGCGCACGGCCTCGACGGCGGACGCGGTGATGAACACCCTCGGCGCCCTGATAGGCGGGGCCATCTCCATCTACGTCATCTCCCGGCACAAGGGCTAAATCGGGGCGCGCCGGTTCCCCGGACATGACCTCGCCCCGGACCTCCCGCGGCGGACCTGACCTCAGGGAGAGGGACGTCGTCGTGGACGGTCGTCGGTGGCACGTCTACGAGGCCGGGGACCCATCGGCCCCCCCGGTGCTGTTCGTCCACGGCTACTTCGGGAGCGGGCTGTTCTTCCGGCAGAACATGCTGTCCATCCAGGACCGGTGGTGGGCCATCGCGCCCGACCTGCCGGGACACTGCCGCTCGGGCCCCTGGCCGGAGGGCGAGGCGCCCGTGGAGCAGTGGGCGCTGCTCGACGGCCTCCTGGACGTGCTCGGGGCGCCCCCCGCCGCCGTCGTCGGCCACTCCCGTGGGGGCGCGGTCGCCATCCAGCTCGCCGCGAGGAGCCCCCGCCGCGTGTCGTCGCTGGTGCTGGTGTCCACGTCCGGCGTGCCGTTCATCGTGGGCACGCTCGAGCTCCGTGGCATGGTCGTGGACCCGGCCACCATACCGGCGGACCTGCTCCGGGCGATGCGGGAGTGCTCCCTGACCGCGCTCGGCTACGAGAGCGCTAGGCGCGCGGCCCTCCTGGAGGGCCGCCTCGAGCGCGACGTCACGCCGGTCCTGGGCCAGGTGCGCGTCCCCACGCTCGTCGTGTGGGGGGCGCAGGACCCCACGATACCCATGGACGTGGGGCGCCGGGTGGCCCAGGGCATCCCGGGGGCGAGCTTGCGCGTGATGGAGGGGGCCGGGCACCTGCCGTTCGTCGAGAGGCGCGACGAGTTCGACGCCCTGCTCCGGGACTTCCTCGACGGCAACGGTCCCGCCCGGCGGGCGGGACGGCCGTCATGACCGGTCGGGGCAAGGGCTTTATCGCCGCGGCCCGTTGACACGTCCGTGGACGTGCCCGACCGCCCCCCAGCCGGCCGCTTCCCCCCGAGCGAGCGCGAGCTCATCGTCGAGGGCCGCGGCTGGCACCTGCACGAGGCCGGGCCGCCCGCCGCGCCGCCCGTCGTGCTCGTGCACGGCTACCACGGCTCGGGCCGGTTCTTCGTGCCCGTCATGAGGGCCCTCGCCGACCGGTGGCACGTGCTCGCGCCGGACCTGCCTGGCCATGGCGCGTCGGCGCCATGGCCGCCAGGCGAGGAGGCGGTCGAGCAATGGCAGCTGCTCGACGGCATGCTCGGGGCGCTCGGCGTGCGCGGCGCCGCCCTCGTGGGCCACTCCCGGGGGGGCATCGTGTGCGCGCAGCTGTGCGCGAGGCGGCCGGACCGCGCGCGGTCGCTGCTGGTCTTCGGCACCCCGGGCCGCCCCTACCAGGTCGGCACGCTGGACATCATGAGGATGTTCGTCGACCCCTCCGCCCTGCCGCCGGGGCTCCTGGGCGAGGTGAGGGCGTGCTCGGCCGCCGCCCGTGCCTACGACGAGGCCCGCGCACGCGCGGTCGCCAGGGGGGACATCGAGCGCGACCTCACGCCCGTCCTGCCATCGGTGCGCGTGCCCGCCCTCGTGCTCTGGGGCGAGCGCGACACGACGGTGCCCCGGGAGGCCGCGCGCCACATTGCCGACCTCGTCCCGGGGGCCGAGTGGCGCGTCGTCAGGGGCGCGGGCCACATGTGGCCGCTCGAGGAGCCGGCGGCCTTCGCCGCCGAGGCGCGCGCCTTCCTGGAGCGGGCGCCCCCCGCGGGCCCTGGCGCCCAGGCGTTTCGCACGCCGTGAGAATGCGCCCGCAATCCTTATGTGGGGCCATCTCCAACCACACGCGGGTGGTCCTACGCCGGAGAGGGTCGGAAGCCATCTCCACGCATTCGCCACGGGCAGCACCACGGGTCCCCTCAGGAGGGCGGCCCAGGCGTTCGTGCTGCAGGAGGACGCCTCGGTCGAGGTGACCGTGGGCCCGTCCGACCGGCTCATCCCGAGGATGTGCGAGTGGCGCCAGGGCGACCTCTTCTGCGGGGGGTGCTCGGGCTCCCTCGACGCGGCCGTGGTCTACGGCGCGGTGCTGGCGGAGACCGTGCAGCCCCTGGGCGCGCGCGACACGGTCATCCTCGTGCCCAACGGCAACCCCGCGGAGATCGGGGGCCTCAGGGACCTCACGCGCAAGGACGTGCGCATAGGCGTCTCCAGCACGGGCTCGCTCGCCAACCTCCTCGAGGAGGTCGCGCTGCGCGCCAACCTCTACCACACCATGTCCAAGCGGGTCTCCAACGTCGCCATCGGCAGCAGCGAGCTGCTGGCGGTCCTGGCGCGGCGCGAGGTCGACGCCTCCATCGGCTGGGCCTCGTTCGCGCTCCTCGCGCCAGAGCGCGTCGAGATGGTGCCCATCCCGCCCGAGTGGTGCTCGTGGAGGGTGACGGCCATCGGCGTGACCCCCTGGAGCCTCCACAAGGAGCTCGCGGGGAGGTTCATCCAGTTCCTCACGAGCGCCGAGGGGCAGGAGATCTACGCCAAGTTCGGATGGAAGGCGCTGGACGTCGCCAAGGTCCCGCAGAGGTAGTTCACGGGCCGGATGGAGCGGTTCTCAGGACCATGCCTTCTGCACTCGAGCATCAGTCCGTGGGTCCTGGGTTCCCGAACCGCTTCTTGAGGAGGAACTTCAGGTTCCGCCAGCCGTCGCGCCAGGTGTTGAGCTTCACCTCGCCCACGCGCGGGCGGTAGTCTATCGGCACCTCGGCGCACCGCAGCCCCCTCTTCCAGGCCTCGACCTTGAGCTCCTCCGAGAAGGGCATGCCGTCCGAGACCACCGTCAGGCGCTTCCACGCCTCCCTGCGGAAGACCCACATGCCGCTCTGCGAGTCGCGGATGTGCAGCCCGAAGAGGATGTTCATGGCCTTGGCCAGGGCCCAGTTCCCCAGGCGGTGCTGGCGGCTCATGACCCCCGGCTTGAGCTGTGTCAGGCGGTCGCAGGTGATGAACTCCAGGTCGCGCGAGAGCAGCAGGTCGGCGAGCTCCTGCACCCGCTCGGCGGGGTAGGTCAGGTCGCCGTCCATGGTCACGATGATGTCGCCCTTCGCGGCCTCGAAGCCCGTCTTGTAGGCGCGGCCGTAGCCCTTGCGGGGCTCGACCACCACCTCGGCCCCGCGACCGCGGGCGATGTCCTGCGTCCCGTCCTTGGAGGCGCCGTCGACGATCATGACGTGGATGTGCGGCGCCCTCGGGATGGCGTCGATGGTCTGGCCGATGGACTCGGCCTCGTTGAGCGTGGGGATGACGACCGTGATGGTGGGGGAGGCCACGCAAGCACCCTGGGCGTGCGCCCTAGGACCTGTCGGTATATCAAGCTTGCCGCCTCCCTGGGGCCGGGCCACCACCGACAAGTTCATGATGCCCCGCGACCTTCAAGGCCCGAGGGGTCTGGGTGCTGCCGGCCATCGTGCTCCAGGACGAGACGGGGTTTGCGATCATGGGGCTGCTGTGCATCCTCCTGCCCATCCTCATGATAATCGTCTGGGTTTACGTGCTCGTCTGGGTCTACAGGGACGCGAAGTCGAGGGGCATGGAGGCGGGCATCTGGGTGCTCGTGGTGGTCCTGGCGGGCATCCTGGGGCTCATCATCTACTTGGTGGTGAGGAGGGACCACTCCCCATACCCCCGCGCCTACTATCCCCCTGCCCCCGCGTACGCGTACGCCCCGCAGGCCCCGCCGCCGCAGGCCTACCGGCCTATGTACCAGTCGTCCCAGCAGCCGCCGGCGCCGCCCCCGGGCGAGTACGTCGTCGAGGAGTACTACGTGGACGAGTTCGGCCGCCGCGTGCCGCCGCCGGGCTACTGAGCCTGGTCCTGGCCCAGCCTTCGGAGCATCTCGCGCGCGAGCGCGACCGCCCGCGGCTCGACATCCTCGACCTTGCCCGGGGCCTTGAACCCGGCCGCGCCGGCGTGGCCACCTCCCGAGCCGCCCACGACCTGCGCCAGGCGCTGCATGTAGTCGCCCAGGTGGAAGCCCGCGTCGAGCGCGCGGCGGCTCGCCCGGGCGGTGATGGACACCGTCCCGCCCTCCTCGTGGACGACGAGCGCGACGTCGGCGCCCATCGACACCATGTGGCGCGCGGCCGAGGCCTCGAAGGCCCCGACGCGCGTGTGCGCCAGGATGAACTGGCCCGCCTCCATGTGGGCCATGCGCTGCGCGGCCTTGAGCACCGCCACGACCTGGGACCTGTCGTAGACCGGCCGCTCCATCGCGCCGATGACCTCGGAAAGCTCAATGCCCGCCGCCCTCAGTATGGCGAGCGCGTCCTCGACGGCCGAGTTGGGCGCGATGCGGAACCGCTCGGTGTCCGCGACGATGCCGGCGACCAGCGCGAAGGCCGCGTCCCCGTTGACCTGCGCGCCCGCCTCCCTGGCGAGGCGGTGGACGAGCTGCGCGCACGAGGGAGAATCGGGGTCGCACACGTAGCGGGGGTTGGCGGCGCGCAGCGCCGCGTCGGGCGCGTGGTGGTCGATGACGATGGAGGTCGCGAGCATCGGCGCGTAGTGCCCGACCTGGGCCGGCGTCGCCGTGTCGACGAACAGGACGCGGTCGTAGGGCGCCGCGTTCGCGGCCACCGGGGGGTCCGTGAGGACGGGGTACCGGCCTCCGAAGTGCTGCAAGAGGTTCTGCGCGCCGCGGCTCACGCTCTCGACCGCGCCGACCTCGACGCCCGGGAACATCGCGGCCAGCGCGATGGAGCAGCCCATGGCGTCGATGTCGGCGTTCACGTGGGACAGCACCAGCGTGCGCCCCTGCCGCAGCTCGTCGAGCAGCGCCATCGGCCGCGCCCTCCCCCCTCAGCCTCGCCTTCCGGCGCGCGGGCCAGGCCCGCACGCCTCGCTCAGCCGGCCTCTTCGGTCGGCCCGCTCCGGCTCAGGGCGGCGTTCAGCTCCTCCTTGAGCTCCTCGACGGACTTGCGCAGCGACTGCTCGTGGCGCGAGTAGCTCTTCTCCTTGACCTCGAGCTCCTCGGTGCGCTCGCCCATCTCCTTCTTGAGGGCCTCGAGGTCCTTCACGCGGATGAGCAGCGCGCCCGTCGAGCGGTACACGACCGCGTCGGCCTCGAGCTTCCCCAGCTCCTCCACGGTCGCCTTCGTCTCGGCCGCCTGCTGCTGCAGCTGCTGCAGCTGGGCCGTGACTATCTGGAGCTGCTGGGTCATCTGCTGGTACCTGCTGAACTTGTCCTGGATCTGCTTGGGTATCTCGGGCGTGTGTGTCACCCCTTGGAGCGTGTCCTTCCGCGGCCGGCGCGCCTCGCCGGCCCTGCACGGGCGGTCGCCGCCCGTGACCGTCGCCTCTGCGGCCCACGCCGCCGCGAAGGCCCCGCGCCGTGCGCGACCCTCGCGGCGAGGTCGGCCCACCTCAGGTAGGAGTTGAGCGCCGCGCGCAGCGAGCTTGGGTCCTCGGCCTCGAGCCGTAGGTCAACGCCCCCGCCGTCGCGCCCGACGCTCGCGCGGACCCTGGGGAGGCCGGCGTCGGCCTCCACCGAGAGCGCGGCCGCCATCCCCTTGGCCACGTCGCCCCGGACGCGCACGCTGAGCACAGCGACGTGGGCCATCCAAGGCCCCCTACCGGGCCTTGATGACGCGCTTGACGTTGGGTCGCTGCTTGTAGAAGATCTTAGAGCCGCACTTCTCGCACTGGATGCCGCCGACGGTGGAGATGTCGCTCAGCACGGACTCCTTGCACTTGCCGCACTTGTACATGCCTCACTCCTCCTCCTTGGCGGACGGCGTCTCGGGCGCCGCCTCCACCTCGGGCTTGCCGCGCGCGGCCTCGATGAGCGCCGCCTCCGTGGGCGCGCCAGCGACGAGGACGCCGGGCGTGTAGGCGCCGCCGGCGAAGGTGAGGTCGCACCTGCGGCACTTCCATATGCCCCTGGAGACGCGCCGGACCGTCACGTGCTTGCACTGGGGGCACTCGTAAGTGGCGTTCTTGACCTCGAGGACGGTCGCCACCGCCTTGCGGGTCTTGACGCCGTACCGTGCGCCCCACTTGCCTGCGACGCCGGCCTTCTTGGTCTTGTGCGTCATCTCTCCCTCACCTCTGCGGCCTCCCCCGCTCACTCTGCGAGCTGGGGGCGGACCTTCTTGCCAAGTTCCCGGGAAAGCCCGACTATGTATTTAACCTCATCGACGCTGAAGGAGCCCGACAGGCCCTTCTGCATGGCCCTTATGTCGCCGTTCTGGTCGGTCGCGACGGTCAGCCGCGCGTCCGCGACCTCCTCCTCGTCGAGGCTCGGGTCCACGAGTATCATCCCGCCGAGCTTGATGGCCGTGATGGACACGGGCAGGCTGTTGATGGGGAGCGGCTCGTCCTTGCGCTCTGGGTCGAGCTTCGACCACGGGACCTTGGCGGTGGTGAGGGCCGCGAGCGCGCCCCACTCGCACGCGTCGAACAGGTTGCCGTCGTAGTCGACCGGGTGGATGTCGATGTAGACCATCCAGACCTTCTTCCCCTCCTCGATGCACAGGGGCGCCAGGTCGATGGTCTGCGCCTCCCGTATGGCCCTGTCGGTCACGCGGGCGAGCTCTATCGCCGGCGGCCTCGGCGGGCCGGTCTCGAAGTCGGGCGAGGCGAGGGGCACCAGCTCCGCGCTCGAGATGAGCACGCCCATGTTGGGCCTGTCCGCGAACGGGGTGCCGGTCTCGATCTTGACGCCCACGACCACGTCGGTCTTGCCCAGCTTGACGCGAGCCGAGCCCTCGGCCGACGTCACAAAGGGTTTGATGACCTCGATTTTCCGCAGCTCCTCTGGGCCGCGGCCGTCGAGGCGCACGCCCTTCTTTGCCATGCCGTGGATGTAGTCGCGCTTGATGAAGCTCACGATGTCTGCTGGCATCAGTAGCCACCTCCGCTGCTCGCCTCGTCATCGCCGTTGGGCTCCTCGACCTCTTCCCCCTCGACCTCGGGGGCGGCCTCGCCCTCGACGAGCACCGCCTCGACCTTGGCGTCGACGGGCGGCGGGGCGAGCGGCTCCTTGAAGCCCTCGGGGTGGCCGAGCTCGGCCACCGGGGCCGCCGCCATGGGGCCGGTCGCGACCGGTGCGGCCGCGGGGGCCGCGGGCTCGGACTCCTCGCCGGGCGCGAGGCCCGCGAAGGCCGAGTACCGGCGCACGAGCGCGGCCTTCTGCAGCTCGTACACCTTCATGGCCGCGCGCATGTTCATCTCGATGACGGTCTCGAACTCCTCCTTGGTGAGGTGCCCGTCCATCTGGAGCAGGACGATCTCGCCCGTGCGGGGGATGACGCCGAAGGGCACGTCGGCCTGGCCGAAGTTGTCCTCGGCGCGGCCGATGTCGAGCGCGAGGTGGTCGCCGATCTTGCCGGACGCGATGGCCACCACCATGTCCTTCATGGGGATGCCCGCGTCGGCGAGCGCGACGCTCGCAGCCGTGAGGCCCGCGCACCGCGTGCCGGCCGAGGCCTCGAGCACCTCGATGTAGACGTCGACGGTCGTGCGCGGGAACTGGTCCACGAGCACGACCGCCTCGAGCGCCTCCGAGGTGATCTTCGATATCTCCACCGCCCTCCTGTCGGGGCCAGGGCGCTTGCGCTCGCTCACGGAGAACGAGGCCATGTTGTAGCGCGCCTGGACGATGCCCCTCAGGGGGTTCTGCATGTGCTTGGGGTGGACCTCGCGCGGGCCGTAGACGCCCACGAGGACCTTGTTGTTGCCCCATTCTAGGTAGCACGAGCCGTCGGCCCTGTTGAGGACTCCTGCCTCGATGCGAATGGGCCGGAGCTCGTCCAGAGTGCGGCCGTCGAGCCGCACGCCGTTCTCATCGACAAGTTTCATGTTGCTGTAAGGGTCGGACATTCACTGTCCCTCCTGCTTCTCGTCTGCGTTCGTGCCTTCCTGTCCCTCGCCGCCCTGCCCCTGCCCCTCCTTCTTCTCCGGCGGGCACTCGGCGAGCTCCTCCTCGTCCTGGACCATGAGGGACTCGCCGTCGGGGGAGAGCACCGTCACGAGGCCCTGCTTCTTGGGGTCGGTGTCGCGGCACATCTCGTCGTCGACCGCCCTGTCCAGGTAGTCCTCCTCCTCGACCGTGTCGCGCGGGCGCTCGCGCTCGATGCGCGCGTGCTCCTCCTCCCGCCTGTGGGCCTCCCGCTCGTCGCGCTCGCGACGGGCCTGCTCGGCCCTCTCGCGCTCCTGGCGGGCGCGCTCCTCGTCCCGGACACGCCTCTCCGCCTCCTCGCGGGCACGTCGCTCCTGCTCCTCCCTCGCGCGCCGGGCCTCCTCCTCCGCCTCCTTGACGGGGTCGATGCCCTTCGCGCGCTGGAGGTGCTCCTTGACCTTGTTCGTGAGGCCGTAGGCGTGGGCGCCCTCGATGATGAGG
>Ga0079037_100000591_pt1 | contig 16889 bp, 17 predicted proteins | sample Mud3Dept4metaG_FD_71479 | JGI IMG/M metagenome (GOLD analysis project Ga0079037, IMG submission 71479) | Freshwater wetland microbial communities from Ohio, USA, analyzing the effect of biotic and abiotic controls - Mud 3 Core 4 Depth 4 metaG | ecosystem: Environmental > Aquatic > Freshwater >... | reverse complement strand
GTGATGAGGCGGTTGGCTGAAGAAGCTTCTACTCCGGCATACCAGGCGCTGATGACCGTTCGAAGGAGACCGAAGGAGAGAATGGCCACGCAGATCCCGCAAAGGGTCAGCCCTGTGCGGAGCTTGTGTCTAAGCAGATTGCGAAAAACTAATCTCAGGAGCACCGGCAAGAACTCCCTTCTCCAGGTACTTCATGGAACGGGCCTTTCGCGCAGCCCTCGGATCATGGGTCACCATGATAATGGTTTTGCCCGCCTCCCGGCTCAACCGATCCATGAGGCTGAGCACTTCTTCGGCCGATGTTCGGTCGAGGTCTCCTGTCGGCTCATCGGCCACCAGGATAGCCGGATCTGTGACCATGGCCCGGGCAATGGCCACCCGCTGCTGCTGCCCTCCTGAAAGCTGCCCTGGATAGTGATCCATCCGGTCCTCGAGCTTGACCAGGTTCAGCGCCGTTGCCACATGCTCGCGACGTTCTTTCTTAGAGAGATCGGTGAGAATGAGAGGCAGTTCCACATTCTCGAAAGCCGTGAGCACCGGGATAAGGTTGTAGAACTGGAAAATGAAACCCACATTCAACGCCCGCCACTCGGCGAGCTCGCTTTCAGAGAGCGTGGTGATATCGACACCGGCCACATGGATGGCGCCTGAATCCGCCTGATCGAGCCCTGCAATCAGGTTCAGGAGCGTGCTCTTCCCGGAGCCTGACGGTCCCATTAGAGCCATGAAATCCCCTTCACGGATGTCGAGGGTGATGTCTCTCAGCACAGGGAGGATTTGGCCGCCACGACGATAGGACTTGAAGAGGTTTTTGAGTTCAACAATGGCTGCTTTTTCTTCCATCTACTTCTCCGGGGTTTTGACCCTTGTGCCGCTCTTCAGGTTGCTTCCGGGATTAAGGACTACTTTGTCTCCTGCCTCAAGCCCTTGTAGAATCTCAACCATCGTGTCCATACGCTTTCCCGTGCGAATTGCTTTCTCTACCACCCGCTCTCCATCCACGAGAAAAACCACGCTGTGCCCTCCCCGGGAAATCACCGCAGCGGCGGGAACAGCCTTCAGGGGCTTCTCTTCATCCGGCACCATCTCTCTGGACAGGAAAGCCACCTTGGCGCTCATCTCCGGGAGGAATCGCGGATCCAATCCCTTAAAAGCGACTTTGACGAGTACCGATGCTTTGGTACGATCCGCTGTAGGAACGATCATGTGCACCGCCCCTTTGAAACGAAGGTCAGGGAAGGCGTCCAGCCTTATTTCGCAGGGCTGTCCAACCCTGACCTGGCTGATGTTGGATTCAGAGACATCCACTTCCACCTGGAGCGAGCTCATGTCCGCGATGGTCACCACTGCGGCTTTGGCATTCGCTGCGGCACCGAGGGGCGTAACGATGTCACCGATGTCCGCACTCTTAGTGAGTACAACCGCGTCAAAGGGAGCCCGAATATTGGAGTACTCCACCAGGACTTTCGCTTCCTCCAGAGCCGCCTCGCTGGCACGAATCGCTGCCTCCTGGGCAGCGACAGTCGCCTTTGCCCGCTTGTATCTTGCTTCAGAAGCATCAACGGTGGACTGTGCGACAAAGCCCTTTGCAACCAACTGTTCATTTCGATGGTGATTTAACTGCGCATCCTCCAGTTCGGCCTTTGCCTGGTCAAGATTGGAACGGGCAAGGTTCACGTTTGCCTGAGCCCTGTTGAGCGCTGCCAGGCTGTCCTCATTCTCAAGCCTGGCAATGACCTCTCCTGCCTTCACCCGGCTTCCCTCCTCAACAAACAAGGAAATCAGCCGGCCCGTGATCTTCGAGGCTACCGCCGCCTTTCTTTGCGCGACCACGTAGCCGCTTGCATTGAGAACCGTAAAGGTCTGGGAAGGATAGATGCTTTGAAGCCCGGCCACTTGCACGGTGGGGGCTGGGGTAAGGAGACCTTTGCTGTAAAGGACACCGCCTCCGATCACCAAAACGATGATAATGGAAAGAAGGAAAAAACGCTTCTTTCTTCCTCTTCTTACGGCCATACTTTTCTTGTCAATGTGAAGCTTCGAAATATCTTCCTCGACCATTGGGCTATCTCCTCCGTCCCCTTCCCGCCTTGCCCGCAGGGTTCCGTTTTCCCGGTACGATGAGATGGCTACCCTTATACCATGGCGCTTTTCCCCTGGACAGGGAAACCCTCTCCGTGCCCGGGCGTCCTGAAAAAGATATTCCCCTTTGGGTTGCATTCAATCCTTGAAAAGAAGTAAACTTGCGGGCAAGATCCAGAACAGGGAGGGAGGAATCGTGAAAAATCCTAAAGTCATAGCCGGCCTGGTCGTTGGCGTTCTCTTTGTGATTTTCCTGTTCCAGAACATGGATCACGTCGCGCTGCGGCTCTACTTCTGGCAGGTCTCCATGCCTAAAATCATTCTTCTGCCGCTCGCCATTCTTGTTGGGTTTGCGGCAGGATTTCTTCTGGCCAAAATTACCGGAAAACCTCGAAAACCCAAATCTGGAAGTGATCTCAAGGCTCCCCCTCCTTCAGGCTCCAAACCCGCCGACCCCGGCAAGTAGAAGGAGAACAGGGAGGACCTCACCAAAGCAAGCCCCTTCATCCTGATCGGCTGTGCTGCGGCACTGTTTCTGTCCTGCGGGCCCAAGGAAGACTTTTCAAAGACCGCCCCCCCTCCCCAGAAAGTCAAGATTGAGAAGGCCCTGGTTTCTTCTGTGGAAGACACTTACGAAGCCATGGGCACGGTCCGCTCAAGGACGATCAGCGTCCTGTCCTCCAAAGTCCTCGGCCGCATCATCTCCATTCATGTTCGAGAAGGGGCAGAGTAAAAGCGGGCCAACTGCTTGTTGAGATCGACGACAGGAAAATGAAAGCACAACTGCAAAAATCCCAGGCAGGTTTGAAGGAGGCCCAATACGCCCTCGATGAAATAGAAAAAGCGATTCGCGCGGGGGTGATCCTTTTTGATCCGATCTTCCAGGGCCTCGCGCTTTCCCTCATGGCAGGGGAAGTCGCTTCTCTTTTCCTTTCGCGGATGACCGTGCCGGTTCTTTATTATTTGAGTGAACGCAAGAAAAGCCTCTCTGTCCGATGACCCTATCGGTATTCTCCGGGTTTGAAGAACACCGCCCCCAAAGGCGGCAAGGTCAGGTCGAGAGACCATGGCCGACCGTGGCAAGGAATCTCCTCGGTCTCCTTCCCTCCAAGGTTACCCTCTCCGCTGCCCCCATACTCTGCCGCATCGCTGTTGAGAACCTCTTTCCAGAAACCGGCCCTGGGCGCTCCGGTCCGGTACCCATACCTCGGGACAGGAGTAAAGTTGCAGACGATCAAAATCTCGCCGTCCCCTGAAGGGGTCTTCCGAAGGAGGCTCACCACACTGTGCTGGGAGTCGTTGCAGTCAATCCACTCGAACCCGGAAGGATCAAAGTCCAGAACATGAAGGGCCGCCTCCTTCCGATACAGGCTGTTGAGATCCGCCACCCAGTGCTGAAGACTATTGTGCAGCGGATAGTCCAGAAGATTCCAGTCGAGGCCTACATCATGGTACCACTCGTTCCACTGTCCGAACTCGCCGCCCATGAAGAGGAGTTTTTTCCCGGGCTGAGCATACATGTATCCCAGAAGAAGCCTGAGATTCGCAAACTTCTGCCAGTCGTCGCCCGGCATTTTCCTGATGAGTGAACCTTTCCCATGAACCACCTCATCGTGAGAAAGGGGAAGGATAAAATTCTCGTGATACGCGTACAGCATTCGAAACGTGAGCCGATTGTGATGATACGTCCTATGCACCGGGTCTTTGGACATGTAATCCAGTGTGTCGTGCATCCATCCCATGTCCCATTTCATGCCGAATCCCAATCCCCCCACATAGTTTGGCCTGGAGACCATGGGCCAGTCCGTGGATTCTTCAGCCATGGTCTGGATGTCCGGATGCCGCTTGTAGGCTTCCTCGTTGAAACGCCTGAGAAAGCCGATCGCACCGAGGTTCTCCCTCCCGCCATACATGTTGGGAATCCACTCCCCTTCCTTCCGTGAGTAATCGAGATAGAGCACGGAGGCCACGGCATCCACTCGGAGCCCGTCCGCATGGTAGACCCCGAGCCAAAAAAGCCCGCTGCTGATGAGAAAACTTCGCACCTCATTTCGGTCGTAGTTGAAGGTGAAGCTGCCCCAGTCAGGCTGAATTCTCTGGCGGGGATCGGAGTGTTCGTAAAGGTGGGTCCCATCGAAGTAGCCGAGACCGTGTTCGTCGCTGGGAAAGTGAGAGGGCACCCAGTCCAGAATGACTCCGATCCCGTGCTGGTGTAAGGTGTCAATGAGAAACATCAGATCCTGGGGAGTCCCGTACCGGCTCGTCGGAGCAAAGTATCCGAGAGATTCATACCCCCAGGACCCGTAGAATGGATGTTCCATCACCGGAAGAAACTCTACGTGGGTAAAACCCATGCGCTTCACATATTCGGCTAATCTCGGAGCCATCTCTCTGTAAGAAAGAGAACGGTTCTCTTCCTGGGGTACCCTCATCCACGAACCGATGTGCACTTCATAGATCGCCATGGGCGATCGGGCATTGTTCTGCCGGCCGCGCTCCTTCATCCAGGCTTCGTCGTTCCAGAGGTAGTCCAGATCCCATACGATAGAAGCCGTGAGCGGCGGCGTTTCCCCGTGAAAGGCAAAAGGATCTCCCTTGGCCGCCCGGTAACCCTGGTATCGCGAGCACACGTGAAACTTGTACTTCTCTCCTTTTCCCACTCCGGGGATAAAGCCCTCCCAGATGCCCGAAACCCCCCTTGGCCTGAGGGCATGGCTGGTCTTGTTCCACTGATTGAAATCTCCCGTGACGCACACCTTCTCGGCATCCGGCGCCCAGACTGCAAAATAAGTTCCCCTTATTCCTCCCCTGGTGACCACGTGAGCGCCCAGCTTTTCGTAAAGATGAAAATGGTTTCCTTCATTGAAGAGGTAAAGGTCGTCTTCTGTGAGAAGGGTCACATCGTATTGCACGCTGTTCTGCATGGTCATGGATAAACTCCCTGGGCATCAGGATGAAAAACTAAAAAAAAGCTTATCACGAAAACACGAAATCGGGAACGGGTTTTGTGGTTTCCCCTATTTCTTGGTCGGATGCGCGGGCGGCTTCTCAGAGGCTCTCCTTGTGGGATCAACAGGTCGAAAGCGAGTCTCTGTCCTAAAAAGGAATTGATAGAGATCCAGATATCTCTCGGCTGAACGATCCCATGAAAAATCTGCGGCCATTCCCTTCCTCATCAAGGTCTCCCAGGTCTCCCTATCGGTCCAGAGATCCACGGCTCGTTGGATGGCGGAAAGAAAAGCGTTCGAATCGTAGGGCCCGAACTTGAATCCGTATCCGCTCTTAGACCAGGGATCGAATTCTTCAATCGTATCCTCCAATCCCCCGGTGGCGCGCACCACGGGAACGGTCCCGTATTTCAGGGCATACATCTGCGTCAACCCACACGGCTCATAAAGAGAGGGGACCAGGAACATATCGGCTCCAGCCATGATGCGGTGGGCGAGGGCTTCATCAAAACCGATCTTCACGGCGACATTTCCCGGATATCTTACCGCTGCCTCACTCAGGGCGCTCTCATATTGCTCTTCACCCTCCCCCAGGATCACCACTCCGACCTTCATCGTTGCAAGCTCCTCAAGGATTGGGATCAGAAGATCACAGCCCTTCTGATTCGAGAGGCGAGAGATCATGCCGAGAATCGGCCTTTCCAGAAGAGCGGGTTCAAGGCCTGTCTCCTTGAGGAGAGCCGCTTTGTCGACCATCTTCTCCAAAAGTTGGTCCGCGTCGTAGTTGGAGGCGATGTGAGGATCCATCGTCGGATTCCACACCGAGTAATCCGCTCCATTGAGGATCCCGGTGAGCACAGCGGATCGCTTTCGCAGGATCCCTTCCATGCCCATTCCAAACTCGGTTGTCTGGATCTCCAGGCTGTACTTGGGGCTCACGGTGGTGATGGCGTCCGAATATACGATGCCGGCCTTGAGAAGGCTCATCGCCCCCCAGTATTCGATCCCTTCCGGGTGAAACGTCTCCGGCGGAAGGCCGCACACAAAAAGCTTTTCTTCGGGGAAAAGTCCCTGATAACCGATGTTGTGGATGGTAAACAGGGTGGCTGTGGAAGAGAAAGCCGGATCGTTCCGGAACAGGGTCCTCAGATACGCAGGGACCAGGCCGGTCTGCCAGTCATGACAGTGAATCACATCAAAGGGCAAGCCTGTTGCTTTTGCAAAAACAAGGGCGGCTCGGCTAAAAAAAGCAAACCTCTCGAGATTGTCGTAATAGTCTCCATCAGTCGTGCGGTACAGGTTCGGGCGATCGAAGAGGTCTTCTCTCTCAAACAAATAGATCGGAACCCCGTCTTCTGTTTCCGTGGCGTGAACGTTTCCAACGAGCGTTTGGTCTGCCAGGGGAACCTCAAGGCCTTTGAAAACCACCTGCCTCTGGAAGGAGCCCTCCTTGACCGCCCTGTAAAAGGGCAAACCAACGGATACGTCTGCCCCGAGTCTCTTGAGCGCTCCGGGAAGAGATCCGGCCACATCCGCCAATCCACCCGTCTTTGCATAAGGGGCCACTTCAGATGAGAGAAAAAAAATTTTTATGGAATCCTTCAAAGCGATCTCTCCTGTCCGACGTGCGGTTGACCGCGGCAATCCAATCTTTTTACCATACCAAGCGCTTTGAATCAACGGAACCTTTCTAAGAGGAAACCCTTTGAATCCAATAAATAAAAGATGTAAGCTCTAACTAGACTTAGCAGGATGTTTGCCCTGTCCGCTGAATTACCGTAAAGTCCGGGCGAACCGTGAAACACGTGGCATCGGAGGGAGGAGGTCGCTATGGCAAGGCTCGTCAAGAAAATTTCGAAGAAAGCCGGCCTGCCGCCGGGCACTCTCGTTCACATCGGCGAGGATCAAAAGGAGAAGGTGAAGCTGAGGCTCATCGATTACAACGAGGATCACTTTGAAGAGAAAGAACTTCACACCATTTTCGAGAGCTTCCCCTACAAGGACAAGGAGAGCGTCACATGGCTGGACATTGTCGGTGTTCACGAGGTGGACATTATCAGTGCCCTGGGGAAATTCTACAACCTCCACTCCCTGCTCTTGGAAGACCTCATGAACACAGATCAGAGGCCGAAGCTGGATGATTATGAGGATTACGTGTGTCTTTTTCTGAAAATCCTTTCCTATGACGACGCGAACCATCGCCTCAGAGTGGAGCAAATCAGCCTGGTTCTCGGCCCACGCTTTGTCCTTACCTTTCAGGAGAGGGACAGCCCTCTCTTTGAGCCTGTCCGGGACAGGCTGAGAAAGGCCAAGGGAAGACTCAGAAAGCTGGGGGCCGACTACCTCGCTTATACCCTTATCGACGGCGTGGTGGACAGCTACTTTGCCATCCTTGAGAAAACCGGAGAGAGGATTGAATCCCTCGAGGAAGAACTCGTAGACAAACCCTCACCCAGAACCTCGCGTCAGATTCACTTTCTAAAAAAAGATCTTATCCTGCTGCGAAAGTCGGTCTGGCCCTTGCGAGAGGTTGTGAACACCCTGGTCAAAGAAGAATCGCCTTTGATCCAAGAGCGCACGAGATTTTTCCTTCGCGATATCTATGACCACACGGTACACGTCATTGATACAACAGAAACCTTCAGAGAGATGGCCTCGGAGATGATTGATGTCTACCTTTCCAGTGTCAGCAACAGGATGAACGAGGTCATGAAGGTACTCACCATCATTGCAACCATTTTCATCCCTCTAACCTACATCGTGGGCATCTACGGGATGAACTTCAAATACATGCCTGAGCTGGAGTGGTCTTACGGGTACCCGCTCCTGTGGCTGATCATGCTCGGCGTGGCTCTGACTATGCTGGTGCTGTTCAGAAGGAAGAAATGGCTCTAGCAGGCGGCTGAAAAACGCCCATCTCCGGCGTTTCCCTCATCCCTCGTCGCTGCGACGTACTGGAAAGTACGCCTCGCTCCTCCGGATTTCGGGAGCCTTGGATCTGGACGTTTTTGAGCCGCCTGTAAACAACTTGGCTCTAGCCCTTTGGGCAGGGTCACGGACTTATCTTTTGTTGACGCTTAATCCCTACTGCTTTTATAATTCTGACATTCTCATGGCAGGTTAAAATCATGAAAGACACCCTTGCTTTTGTCATGGCCGGAGGACGGGGTGAAAGGCTCATGCCCCTCACCCAGGACCGCACCAAACCCGCTGTCCCGTTCGGAGGGATCTACCGCCTTGTGGACTTCACCCTGAGCAACTGTGTGAACTCCGGGATTTACAAGATCATCCTCCTTCCTCAATACAAATCCCAATCCCTCACCGACCACCTCGAAGAAGGTTGGAACATTTTCAGCACAAAACTCGGGCATTTTATGAAGGTGGTACCGCCTCAGCAGAGAGTCGGTCAGGACTGGTACCGGGGAACTGCCGACTCCATCCGTCAGAACCTCTATCTCATCGAGCGTAGCCAACCCGTGAACATTCTCATTCTGTCCGGCGACCATATTTACAAAATGGATTACAGCCTCTTTGTTCGCTATCACCAGGAAAAGGACGCGGATCTCACCATCTCGCTCCTGGAAGTGGACAAGGACCTTGCCGGCCAGTTCGGAATTGCAGAAGTGGACGACGACTACCGTATCCGGATGTTCCGGGAAAAGCCCAAGGACAGTGTGAAAACCATCCCTGGAGACCCCAATCATGTTCTTGCTTCCATGGGAATTTACGTGTTCCGGGCTGAAACGCTTTTAAAGATCCTCGAAGCCGGGGACGAGGATGATTTCGGCCGCGATATCATCCCCAAGATGCTCGACTCCTACAGGGTTTATGCTTATCCCTACGGCCAGCGGAACTTAGTCCAGGACTACATTACGGTGACCCTCGAGGACGGGGAAAGGGAACCACGGCTGGAAACAAGGGTAAGGGATTCCGCTTACTGGCGCGATGTGGGAACTCTGGATGCTTACTGGAACGCCAATATGGATCTGACCGGTGTGGATCCCTACTTCAATCTTTACGGCGTGAAATGGCCGATTCATACCAGCCAGGTCCTGGCGCCGCCGGCCAAATTCATTTTCAGCGTGGAACGGCCTGAGGGATTGCGCGTGGGCAAAGCCCTTGACTCCCTGGTCGCGCCGGGATGCATCGTGAGCGGGATCGTGCGAAACTCCGTTCTGTCTTACAACGTAGTAGTGAGAAGCTGGGCAATAGTCGATGAGTCCGTGATTCTGGATGACGTGGTGATCGGCCGGCATTGCAAGATCAAAAAAGCCATTATTGACAAGCACAACAATATCCCACCCGGCACGGAGATCGGGTTCAATCCCAATGAAGACCGCAAGGTATTCACGGTGACGCCGAGGGGTATTGTGGTGGTTCCCAAAGGATACTTCAAGAAGGGTCCGAACCCCTCCTCCGAATCAAAGCCCTGAGCCCGCGAAGAGCCTTCAGGGGCCTTTTTCATGAGCGCATCAAACGGGCAAGAACCCTCGCATGCCTTTCCGAGGCTCCTTGATTGCGCAAAAGCGCGTCCCTGGCTCGCCGGCCCCTTTCCCTCAGCTCATCCCGGTGATTGAGAAAAAAGAGCGATTTCTCCGCAAAAGCGTCGGAATTCTTCACTTCGACTCCTGCTCCTTCCTGCTCCAGGAGTTTCCTGGCGTCCAGGAAATCCTCCATCGAGGGTCCGTAGAAAACCATTTTTCCCCACACCGCCGGCTCAAGAGGGTTTTGTCCGCCCAGGGGCACCAGGCTGGCGCCACAGAAAATGACCGTTCCCGCACTGTAGATCTTGAAGAGATCTCCAAAGGCGTTGACGATGACTACGGGTGCAGTCCGCTCCACCCCGGGTCGAACCAGGTCGGTCCAGAGTTGAGATTCCAGGCCCTGCTGCCTGACCAGGTTCTCGACGTGGGAGGTTCTGACGATGTGCCTCGGGGCGATGACAAGCACCGTCTCTGGAAAAGCTTTCAGAATCTTTCCGTAAACCTCGAGAAGAACTTCCTCTTCCCCCTCACGGGTGCTCCCGCCGACGAGGACAGGCTGGGAAGGCTTAAGGCACAGGAGCTTCTGCATCCTTTTTTCAATCGCCGGGTCGGTTTGAGAGGCGAGAAGATCGTGCTTTGCGTTGCCGTTGACTTCTACTCTCTTGGGATCCGCACCCATATCGACGATTCGTTGGGCGTCCTCTTCAGTGATCATGCTGAAGGTGTTGACGTGTTTCAGGACATCACGAAAAAGAGGCCGGAAGGTGAGATACTTCCCAATGGATCGCGGAGAAATCCTGCCATGGATCAAGGCACATGGGATTCCTCTGCGGTGTGTCTCCGTGATCCAGGCAGGCCAGATCTCTGTTTCCAGAAAGACCATGACCTTGGGGTTCACTGCTGAAATGGCCTTTCTCACGGAAAGGAAAAAATCAAAGGGCGCATAGACCACTGATCCAGTGTCGAACAGCTCGTGTGCGAGATCGTGACCGTGATCGGTATTCGTAGAGAGGATCACCGTGCAATCGGGGACAAGCTTCTCCAGGTGGTTCATGATAGATCGTGCGACCCTGACCTCTCCAAGGGAAGCAGCATGAATCCATATCGGCCTGGAAGGGTGACACCTCCGGAGCTCCTGGGCCGGAAAAAGCCCGAGACGCTCCTCTAGCCCTTTCCGGAAGCGGCCCGTGAGGCGGGTGTAAAACCAGAAAGCAGGCAGTCCTGCCACGAAAATTCCTGAGCTTAGAGTAGCGTAGGCTTTGTAGAGAAGACTCATAAGAACACCATGTCTGAGTTCGAAACCTGGAAGTCCCTGCTGTCTCTCACGCTCATACCGGTTTTTATCATTCTCCCGCTTGATCAACAGAGGCATTTAATTATAGATTGCTCCTGCTCGGAAACCAATCAAAATTCGGAGGTCATTCAGGTCATGAGAAAGATCGAAAGGGCAATCATCAGTGTTACCGATAAAGCAGGCGTTGTGGAATTCGCGAAATCGCTTTCCAAATTCCGCGTGGAAATCCTCTCCACAGGAGGAACGGCCAAGGCCCTTCGCCAGGGAGGTGTTTCCGTGATGGACATTTCCGACTACACGGGGTTTCCCGAAATGCTTGACGGCCGGGTAAAGACGCTCCACCCGAAGGTGCACGGCGGCCTCCTTGGCATGAGAGACAATCCCGAACACGTCCGGGTCATGAAGGAGCACGGAATCAAGAACATCGACATGGTTGTCGTGAACCTGTATCAGTTTGAGAAAACAGTAGCTAAAGAGGGAGTCACCCTCGACGAGGCGATCGAGAACATTGACATCGGAGGGCCTACCATGCTCCGGTCCTCGGCCAAGAACTACAAGGATGTGACCGTTATTGTCGACCCTGCAGACTATGCTCTCGTTCTCAAAGAAATGGAACAGACAGGAGGCGCCACATCCCTCAAGACAAGATTCCGGTTGGCAAAAAAGGTCTTCCGCCTCACGCATCTTTATGACGGAGCCATTACGAAGTACCTGGAGCCCATAGAGTTTTGAGATTCTTCCTCTTGCCTTTCCCGCCTCAGGCACGGGGGGCGCTGCCCAGCCATCCGCATCAAACCTTTGGATGCCGCGTTGCCTTTTGAAATGAATGTCGGATGGCGCCGATAAGGGCTTTCTAAAAATAAAAAGGCCTGTGCTTTTCGGCACAGGCCAACTCCCTTCTTCGTCGAAGGGGCACTACTTTCCCCACTCCCTCCAGTTGAGCCCCGTCTTCTTTTCCCAGTCCGACTCAAAGGTCTGGGTGAAAAAGCCGTGGAGCTTCTCAAAGAGGCGCTTCCAGCCTGACTGGTAGTCATATTTCAGCACGTCCTCCAGGAAGGGAACCACCTCCCCCAGCTTGTTCTTGGGAAGGTAGGCCCTAGCCTTCATGTCGTAGGAACGCTTCAGGGCTTCGGGGGTCAGCGCATGAGCGGTCAACATGGCGACTTTGAGGTTTCGCTTTACAGCGATTTCAAGAAGATCAAAACCGCGGACGCCCATAATGTCCAGGACAACAACGTCGAAATTCTGTGATTCGAGCAGTTTTTTTGCATCCTCGTAGTTTGTCGCCTTCTCGAACTTAGAGTTCGGGCATTTATACATGATCTCTTCTTCGAGAACGGCAAGGACGTCCGGTTCATCGTCGATCGCCAGGATTCTTTTTCCGTCAAGAATAGATTGGGTCATCGCTGGAATCTCCTTGCTTTTCTGTTCGCAAATTAGGGCAGCAGGGGGTTTTTGTCAAGGGTCTGGTCGTGTCGCGACTCTTCGGGGTTTTTTATTTTTTTCGGAGCAGGGAGCATTCTTGTGGACCAGGCGGTTTCTCTTTTCACAGAAGACGGCCTGAAAGGTGCGGCAGCTCCCTGCGCCGTCCACCGCCCTGTCTTCCGGCCACCTGGCATACCGGCAGTTGAGATCGCAAAACTCCATAGGGCACCCTTGCTCGACTTTTCTTCTGGTTTTTTTATCCCTTCCTTCTCATGGTGTCCACCCCTTTCCTTGCTTTTTCTGTCCTCTTTCACAATGCTCATGAGGGCCGATTTCCTGTTGTCATTCTGAGCCCTTTAATGTATTAAAAACTCTGTTGCGGGAATCCCGTTTGCGCTTTCAGCAAAAGGACTCCCCGTCTTTTCCCGGTGATGAATTCAGCTTTTTTCCTTGAAAGGGGGTCATCATGATATCGGAGCAAAAATATTGGAATCCTGTTCTCGAAACCCTTCCTCATGAAAAGATCCGGAAACTTCAGCTTGAAAAATTCAAAAGGATTTTCAGCTGGGCTCACGAGAGGTCCAAGTTCCACAGAGGCCTCTATGAGAAAGCAGGAATCAAACCTGGAGATATTCGATCCTTCGACGACATCCGGCGCATCCCCACCGTAGAGAAGTCGATGATGCGGGGGATTCAACGCAAGGATCCTTTCCCTTACGGGGATGCCCTATGCGTGCCCCTAGAAGAGGTGTCGGAATTCCGACAAACCAGCGGCACCACGGGTCAGCCTGTTTATCAGGCCGACACCTGGCAGGACTGGGAGTGGTGGGCCGAGAGCTGGGCCTTCATCCTCTGGGCGCAAGGCTATCGCCCTAAAGACCGCGTCTTTCTCCCCTTTGGATACAATGTGTTTGTTGCGTTCTGGGCCGGCCATTATGCAACGGAGAAGATCGGAGCAGAGATCGTTCCGGGCGGAGTGCTGGATACCCAGGCAAGAATCCTCAAGATTCAGGAACTCCAGTGCACCGCCATGATGGCGACCCCTACCTATGTGCTCGGCATGGCCGATACGGCAAAGAACAAGATGGGCATTGACCCGCGATCCCTTGCCATTCGGAAGATCACCTGTGCCGGGGAGCCTGGAGCCAGCATTCCCACAACAAAGAAGCGGATGGAAGAAGCCTGGGGCGCCAAGGTTTATGATCACGCCGGCGCCACTGAGATCGGGGCCTGGTGCTTTGAATGTGAGGCTCAGTCCGGCGGTCTTCATGTCAATGAAGCCTTCTTCCTCGTGGAGATTCAGGACACGGAGACCGGCGAGTACATCGAGGAACCGGGCCGCAGAGGCAAGATGATCATCACGGCCCTTGACCGGCAGGCTCAGCCCTGCGTTCGCTTTGACTCCAAGGACATCATCGAGTGGTCGCCGGAACCCTGCCCGTGCGGAAGAAGTTTCCGGTTGATCAAGGGAGGAGTGCTCGGCAGAGCGGATGACATCACCAAAGTAAAGGGAGTTCTCCTGGCACCGTCAGCGATCGAAGAAGTGGTCAGGGGCCTCGACGGTCTCGCCGATGAATTCGAAGTCATCGTGGACAAGGAAGGGGACATTGACCGCATCACCCTGAAAATCGAGATCCTCAAGGGCCGGGAAGGCGAGCGCAAGAAGATTGAAGCACAGCTCAAGGATCAGTTGAGGCTCAAGACCAACCTTGGGTACAATCTGGAGTTCCACGACTATGGCACGCTCCCGAGATATGACGTCAAGGCAAAGAGGTTCAAGGACTTGAGGGGGAAACACTAGACGGAGGAGTTATGGCGAAAAAAGCAGACCTCAAAGAAATCGACATCAAGATTCAGTCCATGAAGAAGACGGCAGAAGAACTCAAGCAGATGGGTGAGGACTTCCCCGCCCTTTACCGAAACATCAGCCGTGTTTTGGCCAGCATCAAGATGCTCGAACTGAACATCTCCGATGTGGCAGGAATCTAAATTGACTCTGGTGACGTTCTGCGGCTTCAGGGCTTACATCAGGTCAGCAACGAATCCCAGTCTATCTTTTCGAAGGTCTTGTGGAGGTAGTGGTCGTCGTCTATGGCATGAAAGGTAAGATTGGAAAAAACCTGGCTTGCCACTCTCTGAACATCCCCTATGGGAATCACTTCATCCTGTCGGCCGTGATAGATATGCACCGGCATCAAGATTTTCTTTTCACGATAGGGTGTGAACTCCATCAAGTTGATGGCAGGGGCAAGCAGGATGAGCCTGCTGACACTCGGCTCATTCCCCGTGGCAAAAATCGAAGCCATGAGGCCCCCAAAACTCGATCCCACCATGAGGATATCGTTTTTTCCTGAAAGGATGGCTTGGAGCTTTGCCATTCTCTCATCCAACGGGCCCGGGAAATTGGGAGTGAGCATCCCCGGAAAGTTTTTCCTGAAGTAGACGGCCTTGGTCCCCTGATTGTTGCTTTCAAGGCCGTGGATGAAGATTCTCAAGGGCACCCTATTCCCCTTTCAAGCACAGCCGATTCTTCTTTTGACCTGCGCTTCCCTGGCCATTTCTATTTCTTCGGGAGAAGCATCCCTCATGGCCGTCACTTCAAACTCCATGGATACCTCGATGCCGGCAAGCGGATCATTGAAATCGGCCAGCACCGTGTGCGGGAGAATTTCGAGCACTTTGAAGGAAATCAGCTTGCCTCTCTTCATTTGCCGATAATACTGTCCTTGCACAAGGCGTTGCTTCAGAAGGCCTCTTCTTGGGATTTCAGAAATCAACCGTGGATCGTGTTCCCCATAGATTTCTCCGGGAGGGATCGTCACATTTTTTCTATCGCCCACATGACTCCCTTCCAAGGCTCTTTCCAGGGTGGGAACCTGCCGCTCAACCCCGTAAACAAACGTGATTTCCTCTTCCTGGTGGTCCTTGATGGTCCCGTCCGCGAGATGGGTCATCATGTGATAGGTCACCGTGACCATCTTCTCTATTTGAACAGACTCCATGAGGATCTCCTAACGGATTTCCAGAATTTCGAATTCCTGAACTCCCCCCGGCGTCCTCACCCTGATTTCATCCCCCACTCGCGTGCCGATCAACGCCTGGCCAAGAGGAGAGGTCACGGAGATTCTACCCTTATCAGGGTCCGATTCATAGGGGCCGAGAAGTTGATACTGAATCTCCTGCTCCGTGCTGATATCCCAGAGCTTGACCGTTCTGCCGAAAACAACCCGGTCTGACGGGGAGTCATCCATTGCGATCACCTCGGCCTTCCCGATGGTCGCCCGGAGTTCATTGATCCGTCCATCAATGAACGCCTGTCTCTCCTTTGCCGCGTGATATTCCGCATTTTCGCTCAGGTCGCCATGGCCTCTGGCCTCTTCGATGGCCCGAATATTCGCGGGCCTCTCCACTCTCTCCAAGCGAACGAGTTCTTCCTTCAGTTTCTCGAGACCGTCCTTTGTAATGGGAATCCTGTCCATTCCTGATCACTCCAACTGTTTTTCAACCCCGTGGTCATGCCGTCCACAGGGACAAGCATAACTCAAACTCCAAAGCCCAGAGCTTTGCCGCCCTGATACACCGCAAAGCTTATTGCATAAGCCACAACGAGATTAAAAGCAACAGAAAAGCCAACCCACTTCAGAGAGCTCTCTTTCCTGATCACAACGAGCGTTGCAAAGCACGGAACGTAAAGCATGGTAAACAAGATCAACGTGAAAGCCCGCAGCGGTGTCCACCGGGGATCTCTCCTGAGCTTGCCGGAGACAAGGCTGCTCTCCCCGGCATCCACGGAGCCGAGGGAGTAGGCGGTTCCCAGAGTGGAGACAATGACCTCTTTGGCCACAAAACCTCCCATAAGCGCTACATTGATCCTGTAATCAAAGCCGATCGCCCCGGTGACCCTCTCAAGCAGACGGCCCAGTCGACCGGCAACCGTGTTTTGAAGAGCCGCCTCGTTTTGCCGGTTGCTGATCTCCATCCCTTTTTGTCTGTATTCCGCATACGCTGAAGCCAGCGGCAGGGCCGAGTGCTCCCTCTTCCCCGGCTCCCTGGGTCCCTCAATCAGGGCGAGCGTCTCCTGGACCACCGGCCAAAGCGGTTGATCTGCCAGTTTCTTGAGGGACGAAGGGTCTTTCTTGGCGCCCTTCCTGTATTCCGAGAAGAACTTGTCAAGATCCGCAAGTGCACTCTCGTTCCGGACCTGTCCCCGAACTTCAGGCAGAGCGAGAAAATTTGCTTTCATCCGCAGGCGCTCGTTCTCGAATCGTTTGGACTCTTCCCGTGACAGCCCCGGAAAGGTCATCATCGCCCACAGGACAATGGAGACGCCCAGAATGATGGTTCCCGCTTTTTTCATGTACTGCCACGTCCTCTCCCATGCGTGAATCAGAAGCCCTCGAATCGTGGGCATGCGATAGGGCGGCAGCTCCATCACAAAAGGCGTGGTCGGGCCTTTGAGCACGGTGGAGCGAATCAGCTTAGCGGCCAACAGAGCGAATCCCCATGAGAGCAGCGTAAAAGCGAAAAGCATCCTGGCCTGATCCGTTGAGAAGAAGGCGGCAGTCAGCATCCCGAAGATGGGCAGTTTGGCTCCGCAGTTCATGAAGGGGACCACCAGGAGAGTGGCAATCCGCTCCTTGGGATCACGAAGCGTCC